>JACDJC010001925.1_pt1 | contig 17332 bp, 19 predicted proteins | sample 7454191 | NCBI WGS metagenome assembly JACDJC01 (sample SAMN14253291, study PRJNA609438) | sludge metagenome | isolation source: sludge after 25d culture with pyrite and EDTA | collected 2018-12-20 | reverse complement strand
CAGCGGCCGCCTTCTCGGCAGCGGCTTTCTTGGCCGCTTCCTCTTTGGCCTTTTTCTCGGCGGCAGCCTTTTCCGCAGCCGCTTTCTCAGCCGCGGCTTTCTCGGCCGCGGCTTTTTCGGCGGCAGCCTTTTCCGCAGCAGCCTTTTCCGCAGCAGCCTTCTCGGCGGCAGCCTTTTCCGCAGCGGCCTTCTCGGCAGCGGCCTTCTCGGCAGCGGCCTTCTCGGCAGCAGCCGTCTCCGCGGCGGCTTTCTCGGCCGCGGCTTTCTTGGCGGCCTCTTCCTTGGCCTTTTTCTCGGCGGCGGCTTTTTCGGCGGCGGCCTTCTCCGCCGCCGCCTTCTCGGCGGCGAGCCGGGCCTCTTCCTGTTCCTTTTCCCGCTTCTTGCGCGCTTCTTCCAGCGCGATATCGGGATCCACTTCGGGCTCGGGCTGGGGCGCGGGCGGAGGTGTCGGCGCGGCGGGCGCCGGCGGGGGCGGCGGGGGCGGCGGCGGTTCGGGGGTCGGCGCGGGTTCCGGCTCCGGCTGGGGCTCCGGTTCCGGCTCGGGTTCGGTTTCAGGCTCCGCCTCGGGCTCGGCCTGGTCGGGTTCGGCGGCCTGTTCGGTGGTTTCGGGCTCGGCCGCGCTGGGCGTGGTGCCGTCGGCCCATAACTCGACCTGCACGGGGTTGGGCGTGCTGGGCGTCGCTATGAAGCCGAAGAGCATGAACAGCAGCAAGGCGGCATGGATGGCCACGGCATAGGCCAGCGCCCGACGTTCGTCCTGCTGTTCGGGGCTGCGGTATACCGGCTTGCGAGAATGTTTCTTCGTCTGCTTCATTGCGTAGCGTATGGGGCGCGAACGGCGGCCTGCCGCGCCGGCCCGCCTGGTTCGTTCACCGTTCGGGAGCCGACTTCTGGTCGACGAGCAGCCCCAGCTTGGAAATGCCGTTGCTGCGCAGCTGGTCCATGATCCTCATGACCGTTTCGTAGGGCACGCGCCCGTCCGCGGCGATCACCACGGGGGTATCGGCGGTAAGGCGTGTCCTGACCTCGGCGACCAGGTTCTGGCTGTTGATTTTTTCAAATTCCTGGCCGGCATCGCGCATGCGCAGCGAGATCGTTCCGTCTTCGCCGACCTGGACCTCCAGCGGCTTCGACCGCACTTCGGAGGCCTGGCCGACCGAAGGCAGCTCGATCAGCCCGGGGGTGATCATGGGCGCGGTCACCATGAAGATGACCAGCAGCACCAGCATGACGTCGATGTAGGGCACGACGTTGATTTCGTTCTTGAGTCGGCGAGAGCGGCCTGTGCCGCCACGGACGGATGGCATTAGCGAACCTGACGTTGCAAGATATTGAGGAATTCGTCGATGAAGCTGTCGAAGCGTATGGACAGGCGGTCGATCTCGTTGGTGTAGCGGTTGTAGGCCACCACCGCCGGAATCGCCGCGAACAGGCCGATGGCCGTGGCGATCAGCGCTTCGGCGATGCCGGGCGCGACGGCGGCCAGGGTGGCCTGCTGCATGGACGACAGCCCCATGAAGGCATGCATGATGCCCCAGACCGTGCCCAGCAGCCCGATGTAGGGGCTGACCGAGCCGGCGGAGGCGAGGAAGTTCAGGTGGGATTCCAGGCTGTCCATTTCGCGCTGGTAGGTGGCGCGCATGGCCCTGCGCGGGCCGTCCAGCATGGCGTCGCCGCCGCCGTTGCTGCGCCGCGCCTTGATGAATTCCGTCATGCCGGCGTCGAAGATGCGGGCCAGGGCGCCGTGCTCGGAACGGCGGGTGGCGATGGCCTGCTGCAGCACGGACAAGTCGCCGCCCGCCCAGAAGTCGTCTTCGAACCGCCGCGTCTGGTCGTTGGCGCGCTTGAGCGCCGCGCGTTTGCTGAAGATGTAGGTCCAGGAAAGAATGGAAATGCCCAGCAATATGAGCATGACGAGCTGTACGGGTATGCTGGCATCGATCAGCAATGTAAGCAACGAAAGGTCGCTAGAGGCTTGCATGGTTATTTCTTGGCCTTTTCCAGTATGGTTCTGAGTTCATCGGTAAGCGGGGCAGGGCGGAAGCTGTCGGTATCGACGCAGCATATTTGGATATCGCTCTCGCACAACAGTTCCCCGGCGCGGACGGCCGCCTGCCTGAAATGAATGGATGCCCGGCCCAGGCGGGTGATGTCGCTGCGTATCGTGAGCAAGTCATCTAGCCGTGCCGGTTTGCGGTATTGTATTTCAACGTTTTTTACGACGAATATGCGTTGCGCGGTTTCCGCGAGCTCGATCTGGTTGACGCCCAGCCGGCGCAGCCATTCCGTGCGGCCACGCTCGAAAAATTTTAGATAGTTGGCGTAGAACACCACGCCGCCCGCGTCCGTGTCCTCGTAATATACGCGAATATCCAGCTCTGAATTCTGTACGGTTGTGTCTGGTGGCATGTCTTTGGTTAAGCGGTGTGACAGGACGGTTTCCGGTGGCCCCAATACAAGCGGGCCGGCATGACCGGCCCGCGCCTGTTACAGGGATTTTAACTGCTGCAGGCTGAATTCGAGCGCCTGCTCGACCGGAATCTTGTCGGCCGCCGCCTGGCGCCGGGTCTGGATTTCGACGATGCCGTCCTTCAGGCCGCGATCGCCGATGGTGATGCGCAGGGGCGCGCCGATGAGCTCCCAGTCGGCGAACATGATGCCGGGCCGGATGTCGCGGTCGTCGAGCATGACGTCGACGCCGCTTGCCTGCAGCTCTTGATAGAGTTTTTCCGCGACGTTGCGGACTGTTTCACTTTTATGCAGGTTCATCGGGCAGATGACGGCCTCGAAGGGCGCGATGGCGCGCGGCCAGATGATGCCCTTGTCGTCGTGGTTCTGTTCGATGGCCGCCGCGGCGATGCGGCTGATGCCGATGCCGTAGCAGCCCATTTGCAGCACGGCCGGCTTGCCGTCGGTTTCCAGGAAGGTGGCGTTCAGGGCCTTGGAGTATTTGTCGCCCAGGAAGAACACATGGCCGACTTCGATGCCGCGCTGGATGGCCAGGACGCCGCCTTGCGGATCCGGGTCGCCAGAAACGACGTTGCGCAAATCGGCCTTGGCGGGCTCGGGCAGGTCGCGGCCCCAGTTGACGCCGGTGTAATGGTAGCCTTCTTCGTTGGCCCCGCAGACGAAGTCGCTCATGTGGGCGACGGTCAGGTCGGCGATCACGCTGACGGGCTTGGCGGTGTCGACGGGCCCCAGATAGCCCGGCACGCAGCCGAAGGTTTCCAGGATCTCGGCTTCCGTGGCGAAACGGTATCCGTTTTCGAAGCCGGGCAGCTTGCCGGTCTTGACTTCATTGAGCTCGTGGTCGCCGCGCAGCAGCAGCAGCCAGATGCGGGCCTGCTGCTTGCCCTCGGGGTCGTCGGTGGCCAGGACGATGGACTTGACGGTCCGCGCCAGCGGCAGCCCCAATTGCTCGGCGACGAGCTCGCACTTGGGGGCGTCGGGCGTGGCGGTTTTCGTCAGGGCCTGCGCCGGCGCGGCGCGCTCGGCGATCAGGCAGGGCGCTTCCGCCAGCTCGATGTTGGCGGCGTACTGGCTGGCCGGGTTGTAGACGACCAGGTCTTCGCCGGTGTCCGCGATGACCTGGAATTCATGGCTGCGCGAACCGCCGATCGAGCCGGTGTCCGCGGCCACCGCCCGGAATTCCAGCCCCAGCCGCTCGAAGATGCGCATGTACGCCTGGAACATCGCGTCGTAGCTGGCTTGCGCCGAAGCCTCGTCGCGGTCGAAGGAATAGGCGTCCTTCATGGTGAACTCGCGCCCCCGCATCAGGCCGAAGCGCGGCCGGCGCTCGACGCGGACCTTGGTCTGGATGTGATAGAAATTCAGCGGCAGCTGCCTCCAGCTGTGGATCTCATTGCGCGCGATGTCGGTGATGACCTCTTCGGACGTGGGCTGGAGCACGAAGTCGCGCTGGTGCCTGTCTTTGATTCTCAGCAGTTCGGCCCCATATTGTTCCCAACGGCCCGATTCCATCCAGAGCTCGGCGGGCTGCACCACGGGCATCAGCAGCTCGATGGCGCCCGCCCGGTTCATTTCCTCGCGCACGATGCCTTCTATCTTGCGCAGGACCTTCAGGCCCAGGGGCATGTAAGTGTAGATCCCGCCCGCCGCCTTGCGGATCATCCCGGCGCGTGTCATCAGCTGATGGCTTTTTACTTCCGCTTCCGCGGGTGCTTCTTTCAGGGTGTTTATGTGATACTTGCTTGCATGCATGGTGAGGATCTCGACAGATACGTATAATCAACGGTAATTGTATTGAATTCGCTTTGGGGTGGCCCATGTTAGACCGTGAAGGCTACCGTCCTAATGTCGGCATTATCCTCGTAAATCAGAAAAACGAGGTTTTCTGGGGCAAACGTATTCGGGAGCACGCATGGCAGTTTCCGCAAGGCGGCATCAAGTACGGGGAAAGCCCCGTCCAGGCTATGTATCGCGAGCTGCACGAAGAAGTCGGCCTCCGACCGGAGCATGTACGCATATTAGGGCGGACGCGCGATTGGCTGCGCTATAACGTTCCAAGTAATTTCGTCCGGCGTGAATCGCGGGGACACTACAAGGGGCAGAAACAGATCTGGTTTTTGCTGCGCATGGTGGGCCGCGATTCCGACGTCTGCCTGCGTGCAACGCATAACCCCGAGTTCGACGCCTGGCGCTGGAGCCAGTACTGGGTGCCGCTGGACGCCGTCATCGAGTTCAAGCGCGAGGTCTATACCCTCGCCTTGAACGAACTGGCCATGATCCTCTTCAAGCGCGGCCAAGAAACCCGCTATCTGCGCCAGCGTGGGCAGCATCCACGCGCGCTGCCCGCAGCGGACGCCAAAGGCCATGCGCGTACTGCTGGTTGAAGACGAACGCGAGATGGCGGCGTGGCTGGAACGCGCCCTCGCTCAAAGCGGCTTCGTGCCCGACCACGCGCACGACGCCCAGACGGCCGAGCATCTGCTCAGCATGTCCGAGTACGACGCCGTCATCATGGACTTGCGCCTGCCCGACAAGCACGGCCTGGTGCTCCTGCGCGAAATGCGCAATCGGGGCGACATCACCCCGGTGCTCATCCTGACCGCGCAAGGGGCTTTGCAGGACCGGGTGCGCGGCCTGAACCTGGGCGCCGACGATTTCCTTTCCAAGCCTTTCGCGCTCGAAGAATTGGAGGCCCGGCTGGCCGCGCTGGTGCGGCGCAGCCGCGGCCGGCTGGTGCCGCAAATGCACTGCGGGTCGCTGGTCTACGACAGTGAAAGCCGCGCGTTCTCCCTGGACGGCGCCATCTTGCATCTCACGCCGCGCGAACATGCGGCCCTGGCCGCCCTCATCACGCGCAGCGGCGCGCCCATGGACAAGGCGCAGCTGTTCAGCAGGGTGTTCGATCACGACAGCGACACCAGCCCCGACGCCATCGAAGTCGTGCTGCACAGATTGCGCAAGAAGCTGGCGGGCAGCGACGTCCGCATCGTGACGGTGCGCGGCCTGGGCTACATGCTGGAAAGCCTGAGCGTCGATCCGTGATGATGCGCTGGTTTTCGCAAGCCTCGCGCGGCAGCATGCGGTTCTGGCTGCTGGTCCTGCTCATCCCCGGCACCATCGGCCTGTTGCTGTTCGACAGCGTGAAGGACTACCAGGCGCTCAATGCCGTGACCGAAGAAGTCTACGACAGCGCCCTGCTGGAACCCGCCAAAGTGCTGGAGACCAGCATCGAATTCAATCCCGACGGCTCGTTGCGCATCGATCCGCCTTTTTACGCCCAGGTGATGCTCGAATCGCGCGCCGGCAACCGCAAGTATTTCCGGGTAGAGGAAATATCCCCCATCGTCCTGAACCTGGCGGGCGCGCCCGCCAAGAACCTGGAAGGGCGGACCATGCTGGGCATGCAGGGCCTGCCGAAGCCGGAATTCCTGGCCGACAACGAAGGCATGCCCATTTTCTACAACGCCATGTACCGCAACGATCACCTGCGCCTGCTGGCGCTGTGGCGCGACCTGCACCTGAACGGCGTGCGGCGGCAGGTGCTGGTCATCGTGGGCGAAAGCCTGGACATGCGTCTGCGCACCCAGCAAGAGGCATGGCGGCACGGCCTGTTCCGCGACGGCCGCATGCTGATACTGGCGGTTCTGCTGGTGTGGGTCAGCGTGCAATGGGCCTTGCGGCCGCTGATCGAACTACGGCGCGAGATCAAGTCGCGCGACGTGGACAACCTGAGCCCGCTCGACGCGGAGCAGGTCCCGCGCGAGGTCGTCCCCCTGGTCGAGGCGGTGAACCACCACATCGACCTGTATCGCCGCGTGCTGGCCAAGCAGGCGCAATTCCTGGCCGACGCTTCGCACCAATTGCGCACGCCGCTTGCCATCATGCGCACCCAGGCTCAATACGCCAAGCGCGAACCCGACATCCAGCGCATGCGCGACACCCTGGATGCCATCATCCGCCAGCTCGGCCAGGCTTCCCGCCTGACGGAACAGCTGCTGTCGCTCGCGCATGCCAGCCGCAACGATGCCGCGCCCCAGTCGCTCGTCGACCTGAGCGCGCTTGCGCGTGAAGTCGTTCTTCAGTATTTGCCCCTGGCCCGGGAACGCAACCAGGACCTGGGCTGGGTGGACTGCGTCGCGGGGTGGTCGAGCCGCGACGACAGCGCGGGCCTGCCCCGGACCTGGGTGCTGGGCAGCGACGCCGAACTGCATGAATCCATCGCCAACCTGGTGCACAACGCCATCAACCACGCGGGCGATGGCTGCACCATCACGGTGTCGGCCGGCGCCGACGAGCAGGACGCGTGGGTCAGCGTGTGCGACAACGGCGTCGGGCTGGATCCATCGCTGCGCGACAGCGTATTCATGCGGTTCGATCGCGGCACCAGCAGCGGCCGCAGAGGCGCGCCGGGCAGCGGGTCGGGGCTGGGGCTGGCGATTGCGCTGGCCTATGCGCAGCGCAACCGGGGCACCATCGTGCTGACGGACGGGGAGCCGTCGGCGGACGGCGGCGTCGGCCTGTGCGCAACCCTGAAAGTGCCGCGCTACAAGGCCTGAGCCGCCTTGCCGCCGGGGTCAGCGCAGCCGCTTGATCAGGCTGGAGGTGTCCCAGCGGTTGCCGCCCATGTGCTGGACGTCGGCGTAGAACTGATCCACCAGCGCCGTGACGGGAACGCGCGCGCCGTTGCGCTTGGCTTCGTCAAGCACCAGGCCCAGGTCCTTGCGCATCCAGTCGACGGCGAAGCCGAAGTCGAACTTGTCTTCGATCATGGTGCTGCCGCGGTTTTCCATTTGCCAGCTCTGGGCGGCGCCCTTGCTGATCACCTGCAGCACCTTGGACATGTCCAGCCCCGCCGCCTGGCCGAAGGCAATGCCTTCGGAAAGCCCCTGCACCAGCCCGGCGATGCAGATCTGGTTGACCATCTTGCACAGCTGGCCCGCGCCGGGCTCGCCCAGCAGCGTGACGGCCTGGGCGAAATTCAGCGCCAGGGGCCGTATGGCGTCGAACCGGGCCTGTTCCCCCCCGCACATGACGGTGAGCTTGCCGTTGACCGCGCCCGCCTGGCCGCCCGACACCGGCGCGTCGATGAAGCCCACGCCTTTTTCCTTGGCCAGCGCGTACAGTTCGCGCGCGACTTCGGCCGAAGCGGTGGTGTGGTCCACGAAGATCGAGCCTTCATCCATGCCGGCCAATGCGCCGTTTTCGCCCAGCACCACGCTGCGCAGGTCGTCGTCGTTGCCGACGCAGCAGAACACCATGCTTGCGCCCCGCACGGCTTCGCGCGGCGTGCGCGCGGCGCTGCCGCCGAATTCCTGGACCCAATGTTCCGCCTTGGCGTAAGTGCGGTTGTAGACCGTAACGGAATGGCCGGCTTTGGCCAGATGCCCCGCCATGGGGAAGCCCATGACGCCCAGGCCCAGAAAGGCGACCTTGGCTGAAGGCTGGGTTTCGTAGGTCCTGGCATTGATGGAAGGCATATCGTTGTTCTCCATAGGTTGAATATTGGTTTTTTGCAGCGCCTATAAGGTTACCTCATTGCCGACGCAAAAAACCCACCGCGCGGGTGGGTTTTTTGGCAGAGGGAGCGGGATCGAGCGCCGGCGTCAGCCTTCTTCGACGAATGTCTCTTGGCGCTTCTTCTTGATGGAAGGCAGGGCCACCAGGACCACCAGGAAGGCGGCGGCCACCAGCAGCGACAGCGACAGCGGACGCGTGACGAAGGTGGTGTAGTCGCCGCGCGCCAGCAGCAGGGCGCGACGGAAGTTTTCTTCCATCATGGGACCCAGCACCAGGCCCAGAAGCAGGGGCGCGCCTTCACACTTGAGCTTGGCCCAGACATAGCCGATGAAGCCGAAAGCCGCCGTCATCCAGATGTCGAACACGTTGTAGTTCAGCGAATACACGCCGATCGTGCAGAACACCAGAATGGCGGGGAACAGGATCCGGTAGGGCACGCGCAGCAGCTTGATCCACAGACCGACCAGCGGCAGGTTCAGGATGATCAGCATCAGGTTGCCGATCCACATGGACACGATCAGGCCCCAGAACAGCTCGGGGTGGCTGGTCATGACCTGGGGGCCGGGCTGGATGTTGTGGATGGTCATGGCGCCGATCATCAGGGCGGTCACGGCGTTGCCGGGAATGCCCAGGGTGAGCAGCGGGATGAACGAGGTCTGCGCCGCGGCGTTGTTGGCCGATTCCGGACCGGCCAGGCCGGCGGGGTGGCCTTTGCCGAAGCGCTCCGGATTCTTGGAGATCTTCTTTTCCAGAGTGTAGGACGCGAACGAGGACAGCACCGCGCCGCCGCCGGGCAGGATGCCCAGTGCCGAACCCAGGGCAGTGCCGCGCACGCATGCGGGCCAGGCTTCTTTGAATTCCTGCTTGTTGGGATACAGGCTGCCCACTTTGCCGGTGATGTCGACGCGCTGGTCTTTCAGTTCCAGGTTGGTCATGATTTCCGAGAAACCGAACACGCCCATCGCCACCACGGCGAAGTCGATGCCGTCCTGCAGCTCGGGGATGCCGAAATCATAGCGGGCCACGCCGGAGTTCACGTCGGTGCCGATCATGCCCAGCAGCAGGCCGAGCAGAATCATGCAGATCGCCTTGGGCAGCGAGCCGGAGGCAAGCACCACGGCGCCGATCAGGCCCAGCACCATCAGCGAGAAGTATTCCGCCGGGCCGAACTTGAAGGCGACTTCGGCCAGGGGAGGGGCGAAGCCCGCCAGCAGGATGGTGGCGACGCAGCCGGCGAAGAACGAGCCCAGGGCCGCGATGGCCAGGGCCGCGCCGGCCCGGCCGTTGCGGGCCATTTGGTGGCCGTCCAGCACCGTGACCACCGCGGCGGTTTCGCCGGGCAGCGCCACGAGAATGGCCGTGGTGGAGCCGCCGTACTGCGCGCCGTAGTAGATGCCGGCCAGCATGATCAGGCCGGCGACGGGCGGCAGCACGTAGGTGATGGGCAGCAGCATCGCGATGGTCGGCACCGGACCGATGCCGGGAAGCACGCCGATCAGGGTGCCCAGCAGACATCCCAGCAGGCAGTACACGATGTTTTCCATGCTGAGGGCGACCGAGAAGCCCAACGCCAGGTGTTCAAACAATTCCATGTTTCAAGGCTCCTTAATTGCCGATAAAGCTGGGCCACAGCGGGAAAATCAGGCCGAGCCCCTTGATGAAGGCGAGCCACACGAACAGTACGAGGAATATTCCGGTAAGGCCGGCCACTTTCCAGCTGAACTGGTGGCTGGCCATGCTGCTGAGGAAAACCAGCAGGAAGACGGACAGGTAGACGCCCAGGAAGTCGAAGACGATGCCGCAAAGCGCGACCGAGCCGATGATGACGATGGTGATCTTCCAGTCGAAGCGTTCGACTTCGGTTTCCTCTGCCTTGGGCGACATCGCGGTCAGCGCGACGATGGCGCCGAGCAGAGCCAGGAGCACGCCCAGCCAGAAGGGGAAGTACCCCGGGCCCATGCGGGCGGCGGTACCCATTGAATAATTGGTGGCACCCAGTGCGAATCCGACGCCTAGGGCGACGAACATTATGCCGGACCAGAAGTCCTGTTTGTTTTTGAGCTGCATGTTGATGAAATCTCCCCGACAGCATGATGAAACTGAAAGCCGGAGCGCCCCTGGCACCGCCGACGGTTTTCCGCGCGACAGAGTTCGGGAGCCCGAATCTCGAAGGTGAGGCATGGTAATTGACGGGAAGGGGGCTGAAAACCCAGATTTCCCCTCAGTTATCTAGGGTTAACCCCTAAAATTCTGGTTTTTTACATATTCCCGTAGCAAATGAGGCGTAATACCGACCCAAATGAAAGAATTTTGAAAGGTAACGGAAAGAGGGGTGAAAGGTTATGACAGCCGCCCACTTTTCCCTACCCAGATCGTCGCCGGATGGTTTACGATAACGCCCATGTTGCAAGATCTCGATTTCCTCGCCGCCCGTGTCGGGCAACTGGTGCAGCTTGCGCGGCAGCTTCAGGCCGAATGCGCCGCGCATCAGGCCCGGCTGCATACCCTCGAGCAAGAGCGCAATGCGTTGCGCGACGAACTTCACCGCCGCGACGCGGAATATTCCTCCGCCTCGGAACGCATGGCCGACCACGAAGCACAGTTGCAGGCCGTGCGCAACGAAGCGCAGGCGGCGCTCGCCGCGGCCAAGTCCGAATCGGACGCCCTGCAGGCCCAGCTGCACGCAGAACTGTCGCGCTACAAGACGGAAGCCGAGGCCCTGCGGGGGCGGCTGTCCGCCAGCGAGGCCGATTCCTCGCGCCTGCGCGGCGTCGCCGCCAAGGCGCGCGAACAGATTGATTCAATATTGATGCGCCTGCCCGGGGCGCCGCAGGAGTAGCGGTTATGGAACGCATCGACGTATCCATCTTGGGGCGCGATTATTCCCTGGCTTGCCTGCCCTCTGAAAAAGAGGCGTTGCTGGCCGCGGTGCGCCATGTCGACCAGCGCATGCTGGCCGTGAAAGGCTCTGGAAAAGTCTCCAGCAATGAACGCATCGCCGTCATGGCGGCCATACAGATCGCCGGCGAACTCTTGACCATGCGCGCGCCCGACGGGCCGCTCAGCAATGTTGCGCTTGGCGATTTCAAGCGTAAAATTGAAGACATGCACGAAATGCTCGACCAGGTCGCCGGCCTGAAAACATCCGGCCCGACTTAGGTATAATGGGTGCATACAGATTTTCACGGATACGCCACGGCGTATTCAACGGTTAGTCCCTGCCGTGTTCGTGACTCGGCCAATATTCCTTGAACCAATGCTATGGCATTAGGTTGCCGGATTGACAAGTGGGCGTGCTCTCCTTAACTGGAGAACCCGAAGCTTGGCTGATGGCGACCACCTTGAACCTCAGGTTCCGGGATGCCGGCCTTGACGGCACAGGCGGGGCAATAAAACTAAGCTCGTCCTCCGGACGGGCTTTCCTTTTTTGGGGTGGCCGCATGCATCTTTCCGTACAGAAACGTAAACGTTTGTTGGCATCGGCGCTGGGCGCCGCAGCGCTCGCCGCATCGCTTTGCGCCGTGGCGCAGGCGGCTCCGCGGGCCGACGGCCCCCGGCACCCGGCATACCGCGAGGCCTGGCCGCAGGCCAGCCTGCAGGCCGAGGCCGCGGCGGAAATCCCGCACGACACGGTCAGGATCACCCTGGCTTCCGAGGTCAGCGAATCGACCCAGGCGGCCGTGGCAGCGGCGCTTGCCCAGGTCATGGACGGCGTCATGGCGCAGGCCAAAGGCCACCAGGGCATCAAGGTCAGTACGGGCAACTACAACATCTGGCCCATGAACGACAAGGACGGAAAAATATCCAACTGGCGCGGGCGCGGCGAAATCGTGCTTCAGTCCAGCGACTTTGCCGCCGCATCCGAACTCGCCTCGAAATTCTCCGACCGCATGCCCATTTCCAATCTCGCGTTCTCGGTGTCGCCCGAAGCGCGGGCCAAGCAGGAAGAGGCGCTGCTGGAAAGCGCCGCCAAGGCATTCCGCGACCGCGCCCAGGCGCTGGCCTCGGCGTTCGGCTTTGCCGGCTACACCATCAAGAAGATCGACCTCGGCGGCGCCGGCACGCGTTTCGAAGCCGCGCCCCGGGCAATGATGATGGCCAAGTCGGCGGACGCCGCGGTGCCGCTGGAAGGCGGCACGGAACGCGTCACGGTCACGGTGCGGGGCGAGATCTTCTTGCGCTCAGAACAAAAATAAGCGCGCCGGCCAGGATCATGGGCAGGGAAAGCAACTGCCCCATCGACAGGCCGCCCGCCAGCAAGCCCAGGTAGTAGTCGGGCTCGCGGGTGTATTCCACCATGAAGCGGAAGGCGCCGTAGCCCATCAGGAACAGGGCGCTGACCTGCCCCGTGGGGCGCGGCTTGCGCGCGAACCACCACAAGACGGCGAACAGCACGAAGCCCTCCAGCGCCATCTCGTACAGCTGCGAAGGGTGCCTGGCGATGCTGTCGCCCGCTTGCGGGAAGACCATGCCCCAAGGCGCCTGGGTCGGCCTGCCCCAGAGCTCCCCGTTGATGAAGTTGCCCAGGCGCCCGGCGGCCAGCCCCAGTGGAATCAAGGGCGCGATGAAATCGCCCACTTCCAGCATGCTGCGGCCGCGCTGCCGCGCGAACAGCAGCAGCACCACGATGACGCCGATCAGGCCGCCATGGAAAGACATGCCGCCCTGCCACAGATACAGGACCTGGATGGGATCGGACAGGTATTCGGACGGCTTGTAGAACAGCACGTAGCCCAGCCGGCCCCCGGCGACGACGCCGAGCACGCTGTAGAAGATCAAGTCCTCGAGATCGCGCAGGGTCAGGTCGGACAGCCCGCGCCGGATGCGCCAGCGGCCGAACATCCAGACCAGGCTGAAGCCGATCAGATACATCAGCCCATACCAATGGACGGCGATGGGGCCGATCTGGAATGCGACGGGATCGATTTGGGGATAGTGCAGCATATGAAAGGTGTCGTCTCTACGGAATATCGTCGATAATACCCGATACGCCCTCGGGCATCGGGCGGCGCCACGGCTTATTCAATGATCACCGGGTTGGTTTATGCGTTCGTTTTTCAGTATCGTTTCGTTAGGCGTTGCCGGCTTTTTCTGGGTCGGCGCCGCCCAGGGGCAGTCCACCACCGGCCTGGCGCTGGCGCAGGCGAGCAATTGCATGGCCTGTCATCAGGTCGATAAAAAGCGTGTCGGCCCGTCTTTTGAAGTCATCGCGGAAAGATTCGCGGGCCAGGAGGCCGCGGTGCCGTATCTGGCCAACGCCATCATCCGCGGCGGGCGAGGGCGCTGGGGCGCGGTGCCCATGCCCGCCCAGCCGCAAGTCAGTCCCGCCAATGCGCAGCTGCTTGCGGCGTGGATATTGTCGCTGGCCGACAAGCGGGCGGCCAAGGTCGAATAGGAATCGGGCATCATGACGGAAATTGCGATATTGGGCGGCGGGTGCTTCTGGTGCATCGAGCCGGTTTTCAAGGCCATGCGCGGCGTGGCGGACGTCACGCCCGGGTACAGCGGCGGGCATGTCGATGACCCGAGCTATGAGCAGGTCTGCACCAAGACCACCGGGCACATCGAGGTCGTGCGTGTGGAATTCGACCCGCAGGTCGTCGATTACGAAACGGTGTTGCGCGTGTTCTTCGCCGTCCATGATCCAACGACGCCGGATCGGCAGGGCGCCGACGTGGGCCCGCAATATGCATCGGCCATTTTCTGCCAGTCGCCGGCGCAGCGGGCGGTCGCCGAGTCATTGATCGCGGAGCTGCAGGCCGAGACGGGCCAGGCCATCGTCACCCGTTTGCTTGGCGCGGAAAAGTTCTGGCCGGCCGAGGACTACCACCACGATTATTTTGCGCGCAATCCTTATCAAGGCTATTGCCAGGCCGTGATTTCTCCGAAGCTTGCGAAGTTCCGGCAGCGGTATGCGCATTTGCTGGCGCAATAGGCGGCCGGGCGGTTTGCCCGGGCCGCGCAAGGCGCCGGAACTCAGGCCTGCCCGGCACCCGTTGCGGGAATGCTCCGCCAGTTCCCGCGATTCGTCAGCCGCGCCAGCGCCGCCACGATGAGCAGCGTGAGCGCCACGCGGCCCACCAGGACGATCCAGATATCCGCGCCCAGCGCCAGCAACAGCAGCGTGTCCTCGATCAAGGAATGCGACAGGCAAAGCCACGACAAGGCCAGGAAGCGCGTGCGCGCCGGGAAGTTCTGTTTCTCGGCTTCCTCGATGATCAGCGCGCCGCCATAAGTAAGGCCGAGCAGAACCCCCACCGTCGTGACCGGCGCCACATTGGCGTCGAGCCCCGAAACCCGCAGCAGCGGCATCATCAGCCGGGTGAAGCGGCGCGTGATGCCAAGGCGGTCGAGCAAGTCCAGGGCGACCACCAGCACGAAGATGATGCATAAAGTCAGGCCCAGCGAGAACGCCGTGGACTGCACCCAGCCGAAGAAAGGAGAGCCCGCATCCGCCGCGATGACCTCGGAGCCGCGCAGCCAGTCGAAAGAAAGCGGCTCGGACAGCGCGCCCGTCAGATGGCACACCCATGAAACCAGGCCGCCATAGAAGACGGCGGTGCCGATGCGCAAGGCGGCGGTGACCCCGAACCCGGCGCCCGCGCGGCGGACGATGGCCTGTTCCACCGGAATGGCGTGGGCGAACAGCATCATGGCGCAGAGCGCGCTGACCTGCGCGACGCTCATGTCGGGCGGGGACGGCAGGCTGCTGAGGGTCGCGATGCCGCCGTAGATGCCGGTAAGCACGGTGGTGGCCCAGATGATGCCTGCCTCGGGCGGCAGGTGCAGCAAGGACATGGCGGGTGCGATCAGCCGCCCCACCAAGTCGACCAGACCGAAAAGGTCGGCGATCTTCACGATGATCATCACAGGCAGCATCACCTTGGTCACCGTGATGAACAGCCGCCAGCTGCGCTTGGCAAGCGCTTTCAGATACGCAAGCATCCCACTTCCCCCATGAACCTCAGGATTCTAGCCGTTTGCGGGGAAGCTTGCCCGGGCGGCCGGCGCATCGCCCGCTGCGCCGGCCGACGCATGGGGCGAAGCCCGGCCGAGCCCCGCGGTCAGTCCACGGATTTCAATACGCCGCGGCGCATCTGGTCCAGCTCGATGGATTCGAACAGCGCCTTGAAATTCCCTTCGCCGAAGCCGTCATTCCCCTTGCGCTGGATGATTTCGAAGAAGATCGGGCCGATCTGGTTTTCCGTGAAGATCTGCAGCAGCAAGCCGCCGTCGTCGGTGCCGTCGAGCAGTATCTTGTTCTTGCGCAGCCGCGCGACGTCTTCGCCATGATTGGGCAGGCGGCGGTCCAGCAGTTCATAATAGGTGTCCGGCGTATCCAGGAACTGAAGGCCGGCGGTCCTGAGCTTTTCCACCGTATCGTAGATATTGTCGGTCGCCAGCGCGATGTGCTGTATGCCTTCGCCGCGATACAGGTCCAGGTATTCCTGGATCTGGCCTTTTTCCTCGGTGCCTTCTTCGTTGATCGGGATCCGTATCGTGCCGCAAGGCGAGGTCATGGCCTTGGACTTCACGCCCGTGACCTTGCCTTCTATGTCGAAATAACGGATCTCGCGGAAATTGAACAGGCGCTCGTAGAACTCCGCCCACTCTTCCATGCGGCCTTTGTGCACATTGTGGGTCAGGTGGTCGACCAAGGTCAGCCCCGCGCCTTTGTGCGCGACGTCCTCGGTGGCGGTGGATGCGTCGATGGGTTCGAAATCCACGTCATAGATGCTGATGTCGCCAATCCCGCCATGCCCCTTCTTGCCGTTCCAGCGATCGACGAGGTAGATCAGGGAGTCGCCTATGCCCTTGATGGCCGGAATGTTCAGCTCCATGGGGCCGCTGCGTGAATCGAAGCCCCAGGCGCCCAATTCGAGTGCGCGCTTATAGGCCTTGGCCGCGTCCTGGACGCGAAAGGCAATGGCGCAGATGGACGGCCCATGCAGGCGCGCGAAGCGCTGTGCGAAGGAGTCGGGTTCGGCATTGATCAGGAAGTTGATGCCGCCCTGCCGATACAGGGTCACGTTCTTGTTGCGATGGCGGGCGATCGCCTTGAAGCCGAGCGCCTCGAATACCTTGCCCAGCGCCACCGGGTCCGGGGCGGTGTATTCGATGAATTCGAAACCCGCGGTGCCCATGGGGTTGTCCCATGCTTGAAAACTGTTTGTCATCGTCCTTGCTCCGTCGTATTGATTTGATGTGCATCAACAAAAGGTGATGGAGAAATTCTAAGAAAAAACGCTGGCAGGAGATTGCCAACATGCATCCAAATTGCCATTATTGAGCAATAATCTACTTGGGATGAATTATTTGGTGGTGGTTTATGTCACAAAATGACTTGGATAAAACAGACCGGCGTATTTTGATGGAATTGCAGCGCAATGGCCGCATCAGCAACCAGGATCTCGCCGATCGGGTGTCGCTGTCGCCCAGCCCCTGCCTGCGGCGGGTGCGGCGCCTGGAAGAGGAAGGCTATATAGAAAGCTATGTGGCGCTGGTGAATCCCGACAAAGTGGGGCTCAAGTTGCTGGCCTACGTCACCATCCGCCTGAACAAGGTCTTCCGTGCAACCCATGCGCCGGTGTCCGACTTCGCCCGGGACGTGCAGACCTGGCCCGAAGTGGTGGAGTGCTATGCAATGTCCGGCGACATGGACTATTTGCTTAGAGTGCAGGTCGGCGACCTGGCCGAGTTCTCGCGTTTCGCCATGGACAAGCTCATGCAGCATCCGGCGGTCGTCGATATGCGGTCGAGCTTCACTCTGCAGCGCATCAAGGAGACGACGGTGCTGGCGGTGTGAGCGGTGTGACCGCGTGAGGCGGCGGGCGTGCCCGCGCCGTCATGGCAAACGCATAGAAATCAAGGGCTTGCCGGGCCTGGTGCTTTTTTTCGTCGTGGCTGGGGCGCACGGACTTGCACGCGGTGAAGAATTGATGCTATAGTTCCGTTCCTCGCTGATCGAGATCTAGGGTTTTCCCTAGCGAACGGCGGGGCGGCAAGACCGGCGAGGTCATGCGGGCGGTAAGGGCGGTGGCTTGTGCGGCGAAGGACTGCGGCGCAAGGGAAGTTGAAGCAGGAGGTTTTCGGAAGAGCACTTCAGAAAGTCTTCGATTTGACAGCCTAAAAAAACTGCTTCATAATCTCGTTTCTCTGCTTCAAACACAGCGCGGCACGCAAGTGCAGCCGGCGGGCGAGGCGGGGCGGAAGTGCCGATGGGCGGCGAGGCTAGGGCTTCGGTTGACCATCACCCTTGTTCTTTAACAATCAAACAGCCGATAAGTGTGGGCGCTTGGAATGCGACGCAAGCGAGGCCTCTTTCACGAGGGGCTTTTGCCAACGT
>JACDJC010001924.1_pt1 | contig 17334 bp, 14 predicted proteins | sample 7454191 | NCBI WGS metagenome assembly JACDJC01 (sample SAMN14253291, study PRJNA609438) | sludge metagenome | isolation source: sludge after 25d culture with pyrite and EDTA | collected 2018-12-20 | reverse complement strand
TCGCCGTGCTCGACTTCCGCCACGAGCAGGCCGCGGCCCACGCCGCCGACGCCCACGCTCGCCTCACGCGCAACGTGGGTGTGGCGCTGGTCACGGCCGGGCCGGGCGTTACCGATGCCGTCACCGGCGTGGCCAACGCCTACCAGGCCCGCAGCCCGCTCATCCTGCTGGGCGGGGCCGCGCCGCTGAAGACGAAGGGCATGGGCGCGCTACAGGAGATGCCGCAGACGGAGATGTTCCAGACCTTCACCAAGGCCAGCTTCACCGTGGAGCGCACCGAGGACATCCCCGACCGGCTGGCCGAAGCCTACCACGCCGCCCTCAGCGGCCGCCCCGGCCCAGTGTTTGTCGAGTTGCCGTTCGACGTGCTCTTCAACGTCGTCGACGCGCCGGAGCGGATGCCGGAGCGGGTGAGCGCCAAGCCTGTCCCGCCGCCGCTGGACGCGGTACAGGCCATGTTCGAACTGCTGCGCGCCGCCGAGCGGCCGCTGCTCATCGCCGGGACGCAGGTCTACTGGGACGACGCGGGCGACGCCTTGCCCGCCCTGACCGACCAGACGGCCATGCCCGTCTTCACCAACGGCGCGGGGCGCGGCGTGCTGCCGATGGATCACCCCCACTGCTTCAAGGCGGCGCGGGGCAAGGCGTTGCGCGCGGCCGACGTGGTGCTGCTCATCGGCACGCCGCTCGACTTCCGCCTGAAGTACGGCCGCGAGGATTGGAACGCCGACAGCAAGCTGATCCAGATCGAGAACGACGCCGCCGAGTTGAACCACAACCGGCAGGCGGAGGTGGCGCTTGTCGCCGATTCGCGGCTGGTGCTGGAGGCGCTGGCCGAGGGGCTACAGAGCATCCGCTACCAGCCGTGGCTGGAGCAGGTGGCGGAGTGGGAGCGGGCGCGCAACGAGAAGCAACAGGCTTGGGAAGCGCTGGACGACGCGCCGGTGAACCATTTCCGCTTCGCGGCCGAGGTGCAGCGCGTGCTGACGCCGGAAACCATCGTCATCGGCGACGGCGGCGACATCGTGAGCGCCTGCGCCAAAGTGCTGACCATCACCCGGCCGGGGCAATGGCTCGACCCCGGCCCGCTGGGCTGTCTGGGCGTCGGCGCGCCGTTCGCCATCGCCGCGCTACACCTCTACCCCGACCGGCGCGTGCTCATCCTCAGCGGCGACTGCTCCTTCGGCCTCAACGGCTTCGAGTTCGACACGGCGGTGCGCTTCGGGCTGCCCATCGTCGCCATCGTGGGCAACGACGCCGGCTGGGGGCAGATTCGCGGGCCGCAGGTGCAGATGGTCGGCGCGGAGCGGGCCATCGCCACCTCGCTGGCCCCCACGCGCTACGACAAGGTCGTCGAGGCGTTGGGCGGCTACGGCGAACTGGTGGAGGAACCGGAGGGCATTGTGCCGGCGCTGGAGCGGGCCTTCGCCAGCGGCAAGCCGGCCTGCGTCAATGTGATGCTCGACCCGGCGGGGATGAGCAAGACGGGGGCCAGCTCGCCTTACATTGTCTAGCAGAAAAGGGACGTCCGCTGCTTGTAGTCAGCGACTTTAGTTGGTTCTTCCGTTTTGTGGTAAAGAGCGCAACTAAAGTTGCTGACTATGAACCGGTACCGCGTATTTAGCAGCTAACCTGAGCGATGTTGCACAGCGGGACGATGTTGTTGCTGTTGAAGCGCGCCCCGTAAAGGTTCTGCGTGCCGAAGAAGAGGCCGGAGTTGACGCTGTTCACCCAACCCGTGGCCACGAACGGGGCCAGCCCGACGACCCACGGCCCGCCGCTGATGCCCGGTCCGCGATTGCAACCGACGCCCAGGAGTTCGGCCGCTTGCTGAAATGTCTCGCCGATGCACGTGTGCAGGTATTTGCCGGCGTTGGGAAGTGAGTTGTTATTGAAGTCGAAGAAGGGATAGCCGTTGTTGTGGACGTGGACATTGTAGGGATTATTCCACGTCCGGCCGAGCCAACCCACCGCCGCCGACAGCGACTTGCCGGCCGAGTTATTATTCATCTTGCACACGGCCACGTCGTGCGGCCCCCAGGTGTTGACGGCATAGTTGCCGGTCAGGTTGATGTAGCTGTTCAGAATCCAGCAGCTTTGCGCCGGGAAGTTGCCATAGGGGCCGCTTGTACCGCGGAAGGCGGGCGTGAAGACGAAGTTGCTGTACCAGACGTTGGCGGTGCTGTTATAGACACAGTGGGCGGCGGTGACGATGACGTTGTTGCCGCTGATGCTGGTGGCCGAACAGAAGTTGGTGCCGTTGGCGGTCAGGAACGACAGTCGCCCAATCGTCCGGTAAGGGTACTGCTTCCACAGAGGCGCGGACTGGTTGACGATGTAGGAGGTGTAGACCTGACTCGTGCCGTCAGGCGCCAGAGGCCCCATCTCGGCCGCGGCAACCGCTTCACCCGTGTTTCGCTCCTCGCGGGCCGACCACTCGGCCGGATAGTGACGCCGCGCAATTCGATCGGCGTCCGGCTCGGGCAGGCCACCGGCGGCGAAGCCGGGCGGCTCGTTGACGGCCATCCGCCCCAGTTCGGGGGTCACGACATCGCTTGGGCCAGCGTCAACGGCGATGGCCAGTGGTTGGGTGGCGGCCAGGCGGTCACGTGTCCAGTAGCGCAGCGCGGCCGTCTGCTCTGCCTCGGAGGCCATGCGCCCCGTAACTGCGTCCAACTGCATTAGCGTGCCGCTCTCGACCACTTCCGGGGCGTCTGACTGGGCCCTCGTGCTGAGGCTCATCAGTAAACAGAGAGCCACAATGCCCACCACCGCGATGCCGACAGAACTCCATCTCGCTTTCATGCTAAACTCCTGTTGCTCGTTTTCACTGTGTAAAGTCTCCCCAGCCGACGAGCACATCTTAGCAACCTGTCGCGTAGACGGAGTAATCTTCAATACACCTTCGTCTTAAATCTGCTTACAGAACCGGCATAATGAGCCATAATACCTATGTAAGCGGGTTTATGCGTTTTGACGATTGCAAATCGCGCGCCCATCGCCCTGTGCTAAAATCGACTCTCCCCCACTGTGGGCGATATTAGAGACGCGCAGTAACGCGGCGCAAGGAACAGACATGGATTTTAAGGACAACGTGGTGATTCTGACCGGCGCTTCGACCGGCATCGGCGAGGCCATGGCCCGCCAACTGGCCGGGCAGGGGGCGTGGCTGGCGCTGGCGGCCCGCAACGCGCAGAAGCTGGAGGCCGTGGCCGCCGATTGCCGGGCGCGCGGCGGCCGGGCGCTGGTCGTGCCCACCGATGTGACCAATGAGGAAGAGTGCCGCGAGCTGGCCGAGCGCGCGGTGGACGAGTACGGCCGCGTCGACACGCTCATCAATAACGCCGGATTGAGCATGTGGATGAAGTTCGAGGACGTGGCGGATCTGGACTCGCTGGAATACATCATGCGCGTCAACTTCTTCGGCAGCATGTACTGCACCTACTACGCCCTGCCCCACCTGAAGCGGTCGCAGGGGCGCATCGTCGCTGTGGCCAGCGTGACCGGCCGCACCGGCGTGCCCACCCGCACCGGCTACGCCGCCAGCAAGCACGCCGTGGTCGGCTTCTTCGAGTCGCTGCGCATCGAAGTCGAGGACGACGGCGTCAGCGTCACCATCGCCTTCCCCGATTTCGTCGGCTCGGGGATGCACACCCGCTCGCTGGGGGCCGACGGCCGGCCGCTGGGCCACAACCCGTTGCAGGTGGACAAGATCATGACCAGCGATGAGTGCGCCCGGCTCATCCTGGAAGGCGCGGCAGCCCGCAAGCGGCAGGTCATCATGTCCACCCGCTCCCGCTTCGGCCAGTGGCTCAAGCTCATTGCCCCCGGCCAGGTGGATCGGATTGCCAAGCGGGCGATTGAACGGGGGAAATGAGAAGCGGGCAGGGGGCAGGGGAGTTGAGGAGTAGGGCATCTGAGGATGCCCGACCTCATTGGGTTTAATTCACTCCCCCAATTAGATTGGGTAGAAGTTTACTATTCCACCCGAATTTCCTTTCTGAAAAAGAGCTGATCTCTTTGCCGAATAAACCCTAATCGCTCATTCAAAGCCAGCATCGGATGGTTAGAAGGATCGGTGTTCGTGATGATGGTCTTTATCTGTCTGGCTTTGGCATAGGCAATCGTGCGTAACTTCAGCGCCAAGGCAATGTTTCTGCGCCGGTACTCACGACGAACCCCTGTCAACAGCTGGTAAAGCGTCTGCTCCCCACCGTCCATCACCTGAGTGAACCCGACATAGCTGTCGCCATGAACAGCTACGAAGAGGGCATCGGGTAAGGCGGAGCTACCTGTGATGGCAAAATCAATGTAATCGGCCAGACTGCGTTCCGGCGCGTACTCGTGTTGAGGCGCGTCGGCAGTGATGATTCGATCCAGTTCATAGAGTTTCTGTTCGCGCTTAGGATCACCAGCTAATTCCGCCGCCGTTTTCATTTCTATACCCTGTGCCAACAATTGTCTCTCATAATCGCCGTAAACGGTGTAATCGAAGCTGGCTAAATCCAATCGCAGGGTACGGTCACGGATGAAGATCTCGAAGCCCCGACGTTCCAGAAAGCGAATGCACTCATAGCAATTCTCATAGGTGTCGCAGATCAGCGCGATGGGGTTGAGAGGATTCAGCCCATCCAGAATCTGAGCGTAAAGCGCCGAGCCGATCCCTCGTCTCCGGTGGTGCGGATGGACCAGCACACTGATGCGGAATTTTCGTGGATGGTAAAACCATTCGCGCTGGAAGTAGCTACCTACCCCAACAACCTGCTGTTCGCTGACGGCTACCCATTGCTGACTCTGGTATTTCAGCTCACGATGCTGCTCCGCTTCCAGCAGGTCAGCCTTAGTAACGGGTCGATCAGGATTCAGCAAGGTGAATAACTCACTGATAGCTGGATAGTCCTCAGCGGTGGATAGCCGGATTCCCATTATTTTGATTCATCCGTGAAACAAGTCCGAAACAGAATTCTAAGCAGCGTAGCTGAATATGCCAGCAACGAGATCCCGTTTATCACCCGCTCAGAGTTAGTGGGGTGGCAAGTAGCAGGCTTACCTGCCACCTGCCACCCTCTACTTAACCCGCGTTCGCCGTAAAGTCAATATACAACTCAACCTCCTCCTCCACATTGGCCACGTTGGGCACGCTGGGGATTTGCAGGCCGAAGTCGGCGCGGTTGACAACGGCCGTGGCCGTGCCGGTGATTTGCGTCTCGGAGGCGGCCGTGGCTTCCACGGTGAACGTCGCCGGCAGCGTCACGTCGCGGATGGTCAGATCGCCCACCAGCGTGAACGTGATCGTCTCGCCGATGGCAGCGCTGGCCGGCAACCCCTCCACGGCCGTCGGCGTGAAGGTGATGAACTCAAAGTTGCCGGTGTCCAGAATCTCGTTCTGGATGGCCCGGTTGCGGAAGTTGTTGTCGGTCGCCAGCGTGCGAGCATTGATCTGAATCACGCCCACCTGCGTCTGGCTCAGGTCGGCCAGATTGAGCGACAGTTGCCCGGCCACCTGGTCGGTCGTGCCCACCACAGTTGTGCGCACGCCGCGCAAATCCTCATCCAACTGGAAGCGCACCTGCGAAGCGGCCGGGTCGATGGTGAAGGTCAAGGCCGTTCCGGCCGGGGCGGCCTCTGTTGGGGCCTCGGTAGGCGCTTCCGTAGAGGTGGCGATTTCAGCCGTGGCTTCCGGCGCGCCCGTCGGCTCGGCGGGTGCTTCGGTTGCCGGTTCGGTGGCGCCGATGACTTCCGTCGCCACACCAGCGGCCTGTGTCTCCAATGGGATGGCCTCGATGGGGCCGCTGGCTTCTTCCGGCTCCTGCAAGAGGCCGCAGGCAGCCAGGGCCAGGGCCAACAGGGTCACAATCATCAGGGTAACAAGTTGTTTCTTCATCATACTCCTTTTGCTGGTGGCAGCGGGGCAGCCGCCCGTGGATTACGAGATGGTTCCGGCTGCGCCACGCCTGTTTGTTTCAGACGATATGGGTGATGGGGGTCAGAGGCAGCACAATGGTAAACAGTGCGCCGCCGCCTGGCGCGTTCTCGGCGGCAATGCGGCCGTCGTGGGCTTCGATGAGCGAGCGGGCGATGGCCAGCCCCAACCCCGACGCGCCGTCGTCACTGCGGGCTTTGTCGCCGCGGTAGAAGCGGTCGAAGATGTGGGGCAGGTCGGCGGTGGGAATGCCGGGGCCGTTGTCCTGCACCCGCAGCAACACGTTGCCGTTGTCGCGCACCGCCGACAGAGCCACCCGGCCGCCGTTGGGCGTGTGGCGCAGCGCGTTGCCCACCAGGTTGCCCAACACCTGCAACAGCCGGTCGGGATCGACCGTCACCGGCGGCGCGTCTTCCGCCTCGACGCTGAGGGCGATACCCCGGCTCTCGGCCGTGGGCAGATAGGCCAGCGCCGTGTGTTCCAGCAGCCCGCGCGGCTCCACCGGCCGGCGCACGAGCGACAGTTGCCCGGCGTCGGCCAGCGACAGCGTGCGCAAATCCTCGATGAGCCGGTTAAGCTGCTGGGCTTGCACGTGCATGGCCGCGTAGCTCTCGGTCGTACCCGGCAGCTTGCCGTCGGCCAGCGCCTCGGAGTAGCCCAGGATGACGCTGAGCGGCGTGCGCAGATCGTGGGCGATGTCAGCCGTCATCTGGCGGCGCAACTGGTTAGAACGGGCCAGGTCCGCGCTCATCTGGTTGAACGACTGGGCCAATTCGCCGATCTCGTCGGCCGTGCGCACTGGAACCTGGTGCCCCAGGTCGCCGCCGGCCAGCACCTTGGTAGCCGCGGTCAGCTCCTGCACCGGCCGGGAGATGGTATTGGCCAGCAGCGCGCCCAGCAGCAGGGCCAGCCCCGCCGCGGCCACAGCGCTCCACAGGATGGCCCGGTCGAGCCCGGCCAGGAAGCGGGCTTCCGGCGCGTCGCGCCCTTCGCCCATGCCCGGACGATCGAGAAAGCGAATCGAGCCAACGGCCGCGCCGTTAACTTCGACGGGCACGGTGGCGATCGCCGCGTCCCCTTCCCTCTGGCCGGGGGCCAGGTTGTCGAAGATGACACTCCCGTCGCTGCCCAGCAGGGCGATGGGCGGGGGCTTGTCATCGCCCGAACCGCTGCCACCGCCGTAGACCCGCCCCGAACCGCCGGCGGGGCCGCGCCACTTGCCCAGCGCGTCTTCAAAGCCGTCCCAACTGCCGTAGACGGTGTAATAATCGGCCGCCGCGTCCAGAATCTCGGCCTGGTAGCGGTCGGCGACGAACTTGTCGAATTGCTGGCGTGTCAGGCGGCCGACGAAGAGGGCCACCAGGCCGGCCCCGGCCAGGCCAACGACGAGAAAAGCGAGGGTGAGCTTGAGCGTCAGCGAGCGCATGGCAACAGGCTCAGGCAGTCACCGGGCCGGCCGCCAGCCGGTAGCCAATGCCGTAGACAGTGACGACGTAGCGCGGGTTGCGCGGGTCAGGCTCAATTTTGGTGCGCAGGTTGCGGATATGGACATCGATCGTGCGCTCGTACCCCTCGTAGGCGTCGCCCTGCAACATGTCGAGCAGCTCCAGGCGCGAGAAGACCCGCCCCGGCGCGGAGAGGAACGTCGCCAGCAGGTCAAACTCCGACGGGGTCAGATCGGCGTTCGCGCCGGCGGCGGTGACGGTGCGGCTATCTCTATCGAGTGTCAGATCACCGACACGGAGCAGAGCCGAAGGCGCGATGGCCCCGGCGGCCTTGCCGGTGCGGCGCAGCACGGCGCGGATGCGGGCCGTGAGTTCGCGCATGCTGAACGGCTTGGTCAGGTAGTCGTCGGCCCCCAGTTCCAGCCCCAGCACCTTGTCGCTTTCTTCGATCCTGGCCGTCAGAATGATGATGGGGGCGTCTCCCTCGCGGGCGTAGGCGTTGATGAAGTCATAGCCGCCCAGCTCGGGCATCATCAGGTCGAGGACGATCAGGTCGGGGCGCTCCTGGCGGGCGACGAACAGCGCCTCGCGGCCATTGGCCGCCGTCACCACGCGGAACCCTTCCTGCGCGAGGTAGCTGCGCACCAGCGTGCGCAGGCTCTCCATATCATCCACGACGAGAATCGTCTTAGCCATTGCCCAATACCGCCTTCATCCGCTCCACGAAACCCCGCGTGACGGAGTCTTTCACTATTGTACTCATATAACCGCCTAACGGGCAGATCGATTGAGGCGTGGGCAGTGATCAGCACTGCCCACTGGCCACTGGCCACTATCATCTGGATCAGGCATCAAAGCCCGTGTCTGTCGTCTCCGGCACCGTGGAGTCGGGCGAGAGGTCAAACCCCTCACCATGCCCACCACGATGGCCATGACCGCCGCGGCCGCCGTGCCCGCCCCGCCCAAACAGGTTGAGGCTGCCGGCACTCAGGAACTCATCGGCCTGCGCCTGGGTAATCACCCCGTCGGTAACCGCCTGCTGCACGGCGGCCTCATACGCCGCCTGCGCGTTGGTCCGCAGAGTCGCCGCGTCAATATCGCGCTCGGCCATGATGTCGGCCAGCGACTGGCCGCCGGCCAAAGCCGCCTCCAGTTCCCCGGCCGTCATCCCCAGCGCCGTCGCCAGGATGGCCTCGCGCTCCACATAGCCGCTCAGGGCGCGCTTCGCCAGAATCGCGTCGGCCTGCGCCTGGGTGATCTCACCCGCGGTCACCGCGTCGGCAACCGCCGCCGCATAGGCCTGATCCTGGGCCGCCGCCAGTTCGTCGATTGTGATACCAAGCGCCTCGGCCAGATAAGCCAGCCAGTCGCTGCCCTCGCCAAGGTGGCCGAAGCCACCGAAGTGGCCCGGCCCCCGCAGGCTAAAGGATCCGTCACGTTCCGGCGCAGCCTCCTCCGGGGCGGGAGTCGCCTCCGGCGTCGCGTCCTGGGCCAGCGCGACGGTGGCGATGATCGCCAGCAGCAATACCACAACCCCGCCCATGAGGAGCAGCGCCTTGTTCTTAGGTTTAACCATGTACGATTCTCCTTGTCTACCCGGCCACTTGATACTCCGCCACCCCCTGTGGCCGGTGGTACAGGGGTAACTGTGGATAGCTTAGTAGCCAACTGTTCAGAAGTTGTTAAGAAGGGGTTGGAACTTTGTTAACGGGCGCAGCGTCTTATTCTTCGGCCCCGGGCTAAGGCAGTCAGTTGGGGCCGGCTCCACGCAGGATTGGAGCAAATACTCAGGCAACGGGCAGGTTGCAATGATAAATTGTGCCCCTGTCCGACCCATAAGGAGAGTGCGATGACAAAGAAGGTTACGTGGACTGTTCTGATCATCCTGGCGACGTTGTTGCTGGCGGCCTGTTCCCCCGGCGGCGGTCAACCGGCTGCCACTGTGCAGCCGGACGAGGCCACGCCCCAGCCCGCGGCCACCGAAGCACCGACGGCCGAGCCGGCCACGACCGAGCCGCCGACAGCCGCACCGCCAACGGCCGAGCCGACAACCGCGGCGACGACTGCGCCGGCGACAGGCACGCTGGCAGAGTTCATCAACACATTGCAACAGGCCATCGCCGCGCGTGATTTCGCCACCCTGCAATCGCTCATGAGCGATCCCTTCGCCGTGGGCTACTGGCTGTCGGAAGGGGTCAGCTATACCCCGGCCGAAGCCGCCGCCTTCCTGGAGACGACCTACCTGCCGCCGAACGCGCAGATCATCTGGGCTGACCCCGACATGGACCTGGCGCCGTTACTCCAGGGCATGTCGCCGGCGACCTTCCTCGGCCCCGACAAGGAGGTGGCGGCCGCGCTCCTGAGCTACGGCTGGGGCGAGGACGGCGCCACGGAAGCGATCCAGTTCATCTCGCAGCAACCGGACGGCTCCTACCGGTGGGAACTCATTCTGGTGTCAGGCTTTGGCTTTTCGGGGATGCCGACGGACGTCACGTCGGTGACAATTAACGCCGACGAGGCCATTTTCTACAGCGGCCCCGGCGAGACGTATGAGCCGGTAGCCACGGTCTTCGGCGGAATGCCCTATCCCGTGATCGGGGTCAGTACGGACGGTCTGTGGTGGCGCTTGCGCTGCTACGACGACAACAACGTTCTCATCCCGCAGTGCTGGGTCTCGGCCGATCCGGCGGTCGCCGCGCCGGCCCAATAGGTGCTGTAGGGCGGATTGCCAATCCGCCCCCACAGAGATTAGCTTGTAGGGCGGGTCGATAACCCGCCCTACATATATTCCGCCGGCAGCGCCCCCGCCTTGCTCAGGAACCATGCCTGGCTATCAAACAGCGGCCCGTCCCCCTCAAGCAGGAAGCGCCGGGCAATGTAGCGGCCGTCGCTCTGCAGGATGTGGCTCTGCGCCGTGTCGCGCAGGCAGACCGCCAGGATCCCCTCCACAATTTGCGCCTGCAACGTCGCGTTCTCGATGGGGAACAGCACCTCAACCCGGCGGTCGAGGTTGCGCGGCATCAGGTCAGCGCTGCCCATGTAGAGCGACGAATCGCCGTTGTTGTGGAAGTAGTAGATGCGCGAATGCTCCAGGAAGCGGGCGACGATGCTCATCACCTGAATGTTGTCGCTGATGCCCTTAATGCCCGGCCGCAGGCAGCAGATACCGCGCACGATGAGATCGACCTTCACGCCGGCCTGCGACGCCTGGTAGAGCGCGCGAATAATCTCGCCGTCTACCAGCGAATTGCACTTGATGAGGATGCGCCCCTGCGAGCCGAGCGCCGTCTCGCGGCGGATTAGCTCCAGCAACCGCGGCCGGATGCTGACCGGGGCCACCAGGAACTTGCGGAATACCTCCTGGCGCGAGTAACCGGTCAGGAAGTTGAACAGGTCGCTGGCGTCGTCGGCCATCGCCTCGTCATCGGTCAGAAAGCCGATATCGGTGTAGAGCCGGGCGGTAACGCTGTTGTAGTTGCCGCTGGAGAGGTGGACATACCGGCGAATGCCGTCGCGCTCGCGCCGAACGATGAGCGTGACCTTGCAGTGGGTCTTGAGACCAATCAGCCCATAGGCCACATGGACGCCCACACTTTCCAGCTCCTGCGCCCAATGGATGTTGGTCTCCTCGTCGAAGCGGGCCTTCAGCTCCACCACGGCCGCCACCTGCTTGTTGTTGAGCCGCGCTTTCTTGAGCGCTTGCAACACCGGCGGGTTGCTGCCCACGCGGTAGAGCGTCGTCTTGATCGCCAGCACGTCGGGGTCGTCGGCCGCCGCCTCCAGCAGGTTCACCACCGGCGAAAAGCTGTCGTAGGGGTGGTGCAGCAGCACGTCGCGCTGGCGCAGCACACTGAAGATGCTGCCACGCACGTTCTGTAGCGCGGGGGGGGTGCGCGGCGTAAAAGGTTTGTCTTTCAGATCGGGCCGCTCCAGCCGGTGCAACTCCCACAGGCTGCTCAGCCCCAGCGGCCCGTTGGTGGTATAGACGTCGTAGGAATCGACCTCCAGGTTGGAGACGAGGATGTCGCGCACGTCCGGTGGCATGCTGTCGTCCAGTTCCAGGCGCACCACCGTGCCGAAGTGGCGCTGGCGCAAGTTCTCCTCCATCATCAGCAGCAGGTCGTCGGCCTCTTCCTCTTGCAACTCCATGTCGCTGTTGCGCGTCACGCGGAAAGGGTAGGCGGCGACGATCTCCATGCCGGAAAAGAGCCGGTCGAGGTTGGCGGCGATGACCTCTTCCGCCCAGACGAATTTTTGCACCGCCGGCGTCGAAAGCTGGTCGGGATCAAACCGCTTGAGCGGCACCAGCCGCGGCAGCGCCGGTGGAACCTTGACACGAGCAAAGCGCAGGTCGCCCGTCTTGGGGTCGACCACCTGGATGGCCAGATTCAGGCTCAGGTTAGAGATGTGGGGGAACGGCCGGCTGGGGTCGGAGGCGAAGGGGGTCAACACCGGGAAGAACTCGCGTTCAAAGTAGGCCCGCAACTTGTTCCGCTGCGACTTGCTCAGTTCCTCATAGCGCAACACGTGGACGTTGGCTTCGGCCAGTTGGCCGTGAAGCTGGTCGCGCCAGAGGGCATTCGACTCGGCGAAGAGTTGCGTCAGCGTGCGGTGGATATTCGCCAGTTGTTCGCGCGGCATCAGCCCGTCGGAGGAGGTCGTCGTCAGCCCCAGCTTGAATTGCTGCTTCAAGCCTGACACGCGCACCATGAAGAACTCGTCCATGTTGCTGTGAAAGATGGCCAGAAACTTGACCCGCTCCAGCAGCGGATGGCCGCCCTGGACCTCGTGCAACACGCGCCTGTTGAACTCGATATTGCTCAGTTCGCGGTTGATGTAGAGGCTGGGATCGCGCAGATCAACGATGGGCGGCGCGTCCGGCGGGGCTTGCTTCGCGCCCGGTGACTTCTTCTTTTCCTGAACGGTGTCCGCGGTCATCCCCATTTTCCTCTTTAGTGGTCAGTGGTCAGTGGGCAGCGCGGGCCATTGACCACTCCTCCACTCCGTTAGCGTACCCATTTAAAGTGCGCTACCCTTCCGGGTAATGCGTACCATAGTAGTATACATCGTTCTCCTGACGCTGGGAATCAGCGCCTGTGCTCCGGCGCCGGCCGATTCGCCGGCAACGATCGCCCCCACCGCCATTCAGCCGCCCACGCCACCGATCACCTCAGAGGCCGGCGGCGTCACCACACCGGTTATCGTGCCCGAAGGAGCCGTCTGGCCAACGCCAACGCTGGCCGGCGGTAGCGAAGCCGCCCCCTCACCTGTGCCCGTTGCCGGCGCGACGATGCCGCCAGAGCCGGCTGCCGGGCCTACGGCCTTGGCCACGGCCGGCCCGGCCCAGGTCGCCGCGGCCCAATTCACCCTCTCGGCCGTGCCCGGCGTGCCCACCGGTCTCATCGCCGCCGCGCAGGCCATCGCCGCCGCCGATCCGGAACGATTCGCCTGGGTCGACGACCCCGCCACGGCCGACGTGCGCCTGACAGTCAACGACGGCGCGCCGCTGGCCCACTGGCTCTACGTCGTCGCCGCCCCCTTCGCCACCGTGGCCGACGACACAACCTGGCCGGCCGTCACCGGCGGCTGGGCGACCGGCGCGTCGGAATTGGGCCGCCTCTTTGTCGATCCGGCCGCGAGCGCGGCCCTCACCGCCGTCTGGGGGCCGACCGGCGGCGCGCAAACCATCGGCGATGATTTGATTGGCGCGGTCTGGGCCAGCCGGCCGTCATGGGTCATCGTGCCCTTCGAGAACCTGCGCCCGGAGTGGAAGGTCATCCGCCTCGACGGCCGCTCCCCCCTGACTCACGACTTTGACGCCAACGGCTACCCCCTGTCCCTACCCATGACCGTCAGCGGCGATGAGACGGCGGTGCAGGAATTTCTGGCGCGCTGGAGTGGGCCGGTCACCAACCGCGACCCGGCCAGGCTGTCGCGCGTGGCCATGAGCGGCGTGACGGCGCTGGTGCGGGCCACCGCGGCGCAGATGGAGCGCAACGGCATCCTCTGGCCGGGCGAGGAAGTCGGGCCGGTGTTGCGCTCGGCCGACATCGCCCACATGAGCAACGAAGTCTCTTTTGACGCCGATTGCCCCTTCCCCGACGCCTACGGCGGCACGACCTTCTGCTCCCGCGACCCATATTTCGAATTGATTAAGGACGTGGGCATCGACGTGATCGAGTTGACGGGCAACCACCTCAACGACTACGGCCGCGATCCCCTGGCCCGCACCATCGACATGTACGCCGCGGCGGGGATGCAATGGTATGGCGGCGGGCGCAACCTGGAGGACGCGGCGCGGCCGGCCACCTTCGAGCACAACGGCAACCGCATCGCCTTTGTCGGCTGCAACCCCGTCGGCCCGGCTAACGATTGGGCGCTGGCCGACGCCGCCGGCTCCCGCCCCTGTGACGGTACGCTGCCGGGACAGATCGCCCAGTTGCGCGCCGAGGGCTATGTCGTTTTCGCCACGCTGCAATACATCGAGCACTATGTCTACTATGCCCCGCCCGACCAGCAGGCCGCTTTCGCCGAACTGGCCACGGCCGGGGCCAGCATCGTCTCCGGCAGCCAGGCTCACCACGCCCAGACTTTCAGCTTCGACAATGGCACGTTCATCCACTATGGGCCGGGCAACCTGTTCTTTGATCAGATGGACATGATGGGCACGCGCCAGACGTTCGTGCCCACCTACGTGATCTACGACGGCCGGCTGATGAGCGTGGAGCTATGGACGGGGTTGATTGAGAATTGGGCGCGCCCGCGGACGATGACAGCCGAAGAGCGCGCCGACCTGCTACAAACGGTGTTCGCCGCTGGCGGTTGGTGATCTAGCGGCGCGCCCGGCGCAAAGCCACAATCAGCAGCGGCGCGCCCACGGCCACGGCCAGCAGCCCCCCCAGCCACCAGCCCACCCCACTGCCTCCATCCTGCTCAGTTTGGGCGGCGGCAGCTGTCGGCGCAACAGTGGCCACGCCCGGCGTCACCAGCCCGACGCTGAAGGAGTACGTGCCGCTGATCTCGTGCCCGTCGCCGGAGGCGGCCGTCCACTGCACAGTGTAGACCCCGGCCGCCAGTTCGGGCAGCGGAACGAAGATCTCCTGCGGCCGGTCGGCGCTGAACTGCCCCACCAGCCCTTCCACCGGCTGGAAGCCTTCGGCCAACAGCACAATGGCGCTGGTAGTTGCCACCGGCTCGCTGAACGTCAGGCGAATCTCGGCCGGCGACTCGGCCAGTTGCGCGCCGGGCGCGGGGCTGGCCGACAACAGTTCGGCGTGGGCCGCCGCCGGGCCAACCACGACCAGGCCAAGCGCCAGGCAGGCGAAGAGGAGGACGACGCCTCTCATCCCTGCCCATTCCCCGTCAGCCGCCACAGCGCCGCCGTCAACTCCCGCGGCGACAGCGGGCCGCTGAAGCGGGCTGTCACCCGGCCGTCGCCGTCGAGCACAAAGACCCACGGCTCCGTCTCCAGGCCCCATTCAGCCATCTCCTTGACCGGCGTCAGCTTCTGGAAGTCGTCGTAGACCTCGACGTGGATGAAGTTTGCGGCCTCGCCCGTCTCGTCGCGCACGGCCGCCAGGCTATCGAGCACCGGCGCGCACCATTGCGTCTGGCAGAAGGCGGGCGTCAGAAAGCCGACCACCGTTGGGCGGCCGGTGGTCATGGCTTCGGCCACAGTCATCTGGTAAAAGGCGGGGTCGGGGTCGGCGGCCGAGGTCAACAGGGCAATGTCGGGCACGGTGGCCAGGGTGCGGTTCTCGCTGGCCGGGGGCATGTCGCCAATGGCCGGCCCCTGGTTCTTCGGCTGCACTTCGACGACGAAATCGGATCGCGTCGTGTTGCCGTTGGCCAGCTTAATTTCGGCCGCCAACCCCCAATAGCCGGAAGTGGGCAACTGCGGATAGACGACCCAGTACGGGATTTCGTAGTCGGTGTAGCCGGCCGCCCTGCCCTTCCAGACCGGGTTGGGATCGGTGGGGGTCATATCCTCGCCCAGTTCCACGGCGCTGATGTGCACGCTGGTCACGTCAGTCGCCACCTCTGTCCCGTCGAAGATGGCAAAGGAAATGCGCGGCTCGCCCACGGCAAAGTCGGCGCTGACCAGAATCATCTGCAAGGGGGATACCGGATTCTCGACCATTAATTCAGGTGTACTCGATATCGCGGTCATAATCAGCGAATCGGACGTAAGCTCAGGTGTACTCGATGGCTCGGGCGTAATCAGCGAATCGGACGTAAGCTGCGGCTCGGCCGAGCCGCCTGCCCCGCCACAGCCGGCCAGCAGGAAAACCAACAAAACGACAGGCAAAATTCGTCTCATAGTGGTCAACAACCTTCCTCGGTTCAATATTCGGTGGATTGTAGCACACGAACGGCCGAAGACCTGGCAGGCGGGTGGCCCAGGCTATAGCCAGTCTAATCATTGAACCTTTTTCCCGTCAGCTCTTGATGCTGCACTTGCCTCCAAGAGGTGCATCGTGCTAAAATTCACCCTGATTGGGGCCCTGTAGCTCAACGGCAGAGCAGTTGACTCTTAATCAATTGGTTGGAAGTTCGAATCTTCCCAGGGTCACTGGAATTGAATAAGATGCCCGTTACCGGTGCGAGGATGTGGCTGTCCTCCGGTGGGTTCGACTCCCGCCAACGGTCTGACCGCCTGAACGGCCGAAGTGTTTGGCTCTCGTCTTTCTATTCGGTTTGTAAGGTGCGTCAATTAGCTAGGAGCGTCTCTCTTGCGGGGTGGCGCCCCTAGCGCCTTTTATTCCAATGTGGTGAGTCAGTCGGGAAGGACGCGGCGCGCGCTCTCAAAGGCGAGCACGTCTTTGACGGGAACGCGGTAGTGGCTCCCCTTCCCTAGTCCAATCTTGTAGGCATTGGGAAAGGACCCGGCCACGATCCACTTGCGAACTGCCCGCTCGGTGACTTCCCACCGCTCAGCCAGCTCTGTCACTGTGTAGTACTTGCGTTCCTGCTGTTCCGGCATACTGGCATGATAAACGATGCGAACAGGTGAGTCAACTACCCCGCGGGATGAATTGGTCGATTAGGTGGGGGGAATGTGGGACTAGTCTGGTGGAACAGGTGTGCCATACTGGATTTGGTTCTCTGTGAAGGAATTGCGGCATGTGTGAACGGCCGACCGGCGCGCGCTGGTCGGCCGTTTGCGTAATGACAAGAGAATCCTTATGGAGCGATTGGACAAATTGATTGTTGATCTGGAAGCCAGCCTAGGGGGATGATTGGCCACAGCTTTACTCCTGGAGGGTTCTATGCGTCTATTTATGGGGCTGGTGCTGATTGCGGGGCTGGTGGCCGGGCTGCTGGCGGGGTGCGCGCCGGGGGAAGTGGTGGTGGAAGTGACGCGGGTAGTGGAGGAGGTGGTCGAGGTCACGGTGGAAGTGACGCGGGTTGTGCCGGAGGTGATGACGGTGGTGGTGTTCCCGACGGCGGAGCCGGTGACGGCCACACCGGAGGCCAGCGCGACGCCGACGGCCACGCCGACGGCCGAACCGACGGCAGCGCCAACAGCCGCGCCGGCGGCGCGCAGCTATACGAGTGGGGATGTGATCGCGGCGTTTCAGGCGGCGGGGTTGGAGGTGGGCACGGTATCGCCGCTGGAGGTGGAGCCGGGTGCGCCATTGCCGCAATCCCACATAGAGGCTTCCCGATTCCTGATACCCTCGTTGGGCGAGGGCAATGGCGGGCGCGTCTTTTCTTTCGCCAACCAGACCGAGCGCGATATGGTCTATGAATATTACCAGAACCTGCCACTTGCTGGTTTTAGCACGTGGGTGAGTGCCAATGGTTTATTGGTGTTGCAGATCAACAGTTCGTTGCCGCGGGAGCGGTGGCTGGAGTATGAGGGGGTGTTTCAGGGATTGCCGTAGGGGCCATTGGGTTTTGTGAATGATGTAGTATTCTGAGGTTACTCCTTCTTTGCGGCCGACCCCTCGGCCGCGCTCCTCC
>JACDJC010001921.1_pt1 | contig 17353 bp, 14 predicted proteins | sample 7454191 | NCBI WGS metagenome assembly JACDJC01 (sample SAMN14253291, study PRJNA609438) | sludge metagenome | isolation source: sludge after 25d culture with pyrite and EDTA | collected 2018-12-20 | reverse complement strand
GGCCACCTCAGCCTCGGTCAGGCCGTCGGCCTTCCCGGCCTCGGTCGGCCCCACCACCACCAGCTCGTGGTTCGAGCCGCTTCGCCGCAGCCGACGGTGGGCCTCGAACAGCTCTCGGAAGCCCTTCTCGGCCACCAGCCGACCGACGGTCACCACCACCGGCGTCTTGTCGGACACCCCCCACTCAGCGCGTAGCTCGCGGCGCTCCCCCGCCATCGCCTCGCGTCGGTCAAACCGCCCTAGGTCGATGCCGTTGCCCAGGTTGAACAGGCGGCGCTCCGGAACGCCCCACCGGGCCAGCGTGGCCGTGTCCTCGGGGTTCTGGATCAGCTCGGCATGCGAGCACGTCGCAGCCCCTCGTTCCAGCACCCGCACCACGCTGCGCATCGCCAGGCCATCGGTCGGCTGGGCGTACAGCCCATGCACCGTGTTGACCACCGCCGGCACGCGAGCCGCCCGGGCCGCCGGGCGACCGAGCCAGCCTGGTTTTGGGTTGTGGGTATGCACCACATCGGGTTCCAAGCGCTTGAACAGCCGATACAGCTCGCGTGCCGCACGCAGGTCGGCTCGCGGGTCCATGCTGCGGGTCAGGTGTTCGACGGAAACGTGGCGGATCCCCCGAGCCTCCAAGGCAGCCACGTGCTCCCCCAGCGCCGACGCGCCGATCACGTCCCACCCGGCGGAGGCAAAGGCCTCCAGCTGCGGGCCCAACAACAGCTCCAGGCTGATGTCCGTGGTGGTCACGTGCAGCACCATTGGTGCCCCAGCGCGACTCATGTACGCGCCGCCCGGTAGGTCACGCGTTGCACCAGGCGACGCACGTCGTCCTCCAGGCGCATGCCGCCGGCAAACTTGTGGGCCACGTCCCGTGGGGTGTCCGAGCGTTGAATCGGCGACCGGGCCAACCGATACGGGTCGGTTCGCCCCACCCGGTTGGGTCGAGTCCCGGCCACAGCAGCCGAGACGAACCGTTCGCGCACCAGGGCGTCGTTCTGAAGCGAAGGCGCCAGCGCCTTCGGGTAGGCAAAATGCTCCGGCGGGCTTCCCGTCAGCTCGGTCAGCACCTCGATCGACCGATCCAGGTCGGCCGCCACCCCCGAGGGCCGCTCCCGGTCCAACAGCAGGTGGGCGTGCGTGTGGCACCCGATGGTCACCAACCGGTGGCCCGACACCTCGGTGAGTGCCTCGGCGCTCAGCGGTGCGGCGCCGTCGGGCCACCGTTCCCCGGTCAGCACCGGCTCGGTTGCCACGTACACCGTCGCCGGAAGCTCGAACTCGTCGAGGACGCCAACGACGTGCTCGGCGAAGTCGGCGGTGCCGTCGTCAAACGTCAGCGCCACGGCGGGATCCGAGCCGGTACGTTCGGCCGCAAACTCGTCGAGCGCCTGGTCCAGGCTCAGCACCCTGGCGGTGTCAGCCAGCCGGGCCATCTGATCTCGAAACCGATCGAGTGGCAGGTCCATCTGCGAGGTGCCTTCGCCGCCAACCCGGTGGTAGGCCAGCACCACCAGCCCGGAGGTCGGCAACACCGCATCGGCGACCCCGGCGAAGCGCTTCAAGCCGCGCCGAGCAGCACCCGCGAGGGCCTGTTTGCGGCCAGCGGCGATCAAGGCGCGCTGCCCACCTCGTCGGTTTGAGCCGACGCGTCCGGCAGGGTCGCGCCGTTGGTCTGCTTGGACGGCCCGGTTGCGCTGAAGGATCCCTCGGCCTCAACCGGCTTCGACGGGTCGCCGGGCCCATCCAATCCCTCAACCGAGTAGTAGTCGTAGTAGTAGGCCTGACGTCGCCCAGCGTTGGGTGTGCCCACCAACAGCGTGCCCATCACGTTGGCACCCACGCGCTCCAGCGCATCCACCGACTCCACCAAATCGTTCTCGGTGCTTCGGCCCGAGCGGACCACCATGATCACGTGGTCCACCACCGGCAACAGGTCCAACGCATCGCTGGAGGCGTTCAGCGGGCTCGTGTCGATGATCACCGTGGCGTTCTGCGCTGCGGCCTGGCTAACCAACTGGCGGGTTGCGGCGATCAGCTCGCTCACGTCGCGCGTGGGCTGTCCCGACAGCGCCAGGTACAGGTTGGTGAACTTGGTGGGCCGCACCACCTGATCCACAGTCGGGCGGTTCTCTGCCGGACCGGTCAGGTCGGCGATCGTCGCTCCGGGCTCCACGCCCATCACGCCGGCCAACGTCGGCCGACGGAAGTCGGCCCCAACCAGCAGCGTCCGCACACCAACCTCGGCCATCGCCTGGGCGGTCAGCGCCGCCGAGGTGGTCTTCCCTTCCCCAGGTGCTGTCGAGGTGAACATAAACACGCCGCCGCGTTCCGCCCCGTCTACCCCAACCTTGGTCGCCTCAGTGACGTGCGACCCGTCGTTGGTCGCAACAAGGGTCCCGCGCTCGTGAACAAACTGCATGGCCGATCGAACCCGTCGATACGCCTCGGCCCACACGCCGGTCAGCACCAGAGCCCCGTTCGACGTGGGTCGTCGCTTCTCGGCGACGAAACCGACCTCGGCGATGATCGGCAACGAGCACGCCTCGGCCAACTCTGGGCGGGTATCGATCCGCCGATTCAGACGTTCCAGAACCAGCGCCAGGATCGCTCCGAGTAGCAAACCAAAGAACCCGAGGAACGATGCCCGCAGCGGCAGGCTGTTGGGTACCTCAAAGGCGCCGCGCTTGTCCCGCTTCGGCTGCTGTTCACCCAAGGTCTGGTAGGGCTGGGTCGATTCCAGTTGGGCCTTCTGGACCGTCGCTTCGGAGCGCGCCTGAGCGGCTGCGTCCGACAGCGACTGCCGTTGCGCCACCAACGCCGGGTCAGGGCCATCAGCGCCGGGCACAGGCTCACCCGTTGCCGGGTCGGTCGTTGGCGCATCCGGGTCGGTCAGATCGGGATAGTTCTCATCAAATGCCACCAGATCCATCTCGGCGGCTCCCGCAGCATCTTCCAACTGCTGCACACGAACCCGTTCGGCTTCTTGACGCTGACCGTTGGTCACGTCCAAGAACGCCTTGGTCACCTCGTTCACCCGCCGTGCGGCCAGGTCGGGGTCAACGTCGACGCTGGCGATAGTGATCGACTGGCTATCGGTGTCCACCGTCACCTTCATGTCGGCCGCAAGCTTGTCCGCACGCTCTCCGTCCCCAAGTGCCTCTGCAGCGATCGTCGGAATCTCACCGCGCGTCACCTTCAGGCTGTCCTGTTGAACCGAGACCCCCCCGGTGCCAGAGGCGTTGGCCACCACCACCTGCTCGGCCCGGTACTGCTGCACGATGTCGCTGGGTGCCAACTGCGACGACACAACTCCAGCGAGCAGGCCAACCACGAGCGAGATGGCCAGTATCGGCCAGCGACGCCGCAAGACGGCGGTCACTTTGGTAGAGATCATGTAGTCACTTTCCGTGCTGTCCGGATGGTCGAGGCGTCCAGCTCCATGGATGACGCCCCGACTTGAACAGGCGACGCTACCGGCACTGACTCCTCCTCGTCAGAACGGGCGGGTCGGCTCAAGAGCAAGCCCCTACCCTTCGCTAGCGGCGGAGCGGCAAGAAGCGCCAACATCAACGCCAACATCACCGTCCGCTGGCGAGCAAGGATCCCGAAGTTCCCTATGTAGGAGAAGGCGACGATGAACCCGCTTGAGAAGGTCAGCACATAGACCAGGTATGGCCGTCGCAGCATCAGGCGGACACCTCCCGCCAATCGTCTCCAACCCGCCACCACCATCACCAGTAACGCAAGACTCTCGAGCGCCGCAAACGCAGTGCTGGCGTTGTCGGCCTCCCAAACGAACGGCCGGAAGAACACGGTGGCCACCCCCGCAGGGAGTTTGACGGGGGTGTCGACGGCTGGCGGATCGAAGCTCGAGCCCCCCGTAGTGGTCTGATCGAGGGTCTTTTCCAGCGCACTACTGAGACCGCCTTCACTGCCCTCTCCGCCAAAGAACCTCGCAGTCTGGCTGAGGACAACCACCGCCACCACCAACAACACACCCAACGCCACGACTCGAACCAAGGTCGACCGCAATCCGGCACCACCCCCTACTCCCCGCAGGGTTCCCACCAGGCTCCCAACCCCCAGTGCCATAACTGCCAGTGCGCCATAGTGAGGACGGATGACGACCAGCCCAGCGACGCCACCAACAAACACGACGATGCTTCCTGCCCGTACCTTGTCGGACAGCAACAACGCCGCCCCATAGGACACCACGCCGAGCGCCAGCATCATGAGCGCTTCCTTGCCGATCGAGGCTGGCCAGTACAGCAGAGAGGGGAAAAACAGCAGCAGCAGCAGATAGCGCCTGTGGTCAGCCTCAGGCACCGCAAGCTTCAGGGCTCGCCACATCAGGAGCCTTCCGCCGAATGCCATCCAAGCGAAGACTACGCTTCCAGCCCAACGAGATGCTCCAGTTACGAGGTAGAAGAAGGACAACACCAGCGCCACCCGCTGTGTCTCTGGTGGCCGGCCTTCGAGATTTGGAGGAACGCTCGTGAATACGCCGTTCTTCATCAGCTTGGCGATTTCAGCGGCGCCATCGGAGTAGACGCCAGCATCAGCAACGTCGTTGTACACCACTTTCACGACGAAATAGCGGACAACGACGCCCACAACGGTGGCGATCATCCCGAAGACGAGAAGCCGCATCAAGCTTTGATCGCCCTCTTTGCTGGACAGCCACGAGAGCACCGGAAGCGTCATTGCCACGAGAGCAGTCAGCGTCAGAATCCCCGACCATTCCTCAAAGTCCAGTCGGTCAAGGCCGACAGCAGCGGCGCCCACAACCAAGAGGACCCCCAAGAGCCCCCCAGTAACTGCCCAGAATTCCTCGCTCCTTCTTATCCGAGGCACAGGCTCACGGCTCCTCGGGTGGCTTTGGTGGACCCAATGTCCCCGATAGTCAGGTACTTGGGCATCGACCATCTCACGCCGTCCGACACCATTCGCTCGTCAGTATGAGAGCTGATGATACTCGTCGAACGATTCTGGACTAGCCAAGCCCGCTGACCAGGGCCCAAGGAGGTCGAGTCCAGAAGCTTCAGCCCGATTCCGCGCCTCGGGCGTCCACACGCAGTCCCTCCAAATGGAACGCTGGTAGGTGCGAGATCGCAGGTAGTCAATATACCGGTCCAAATGAGCGCCAGACGCCCCATAAGTAATGAAGACGGCTAGACGCTCACCCTTTGGCTGGCAGGTGACCCGACCTGGCAGTCGACCGGCGACTCGAGGCGAGACAGCCAACGGGATCCCAGGGCGGATGACGACCCCGTTTGCGCTACGTGTATTCCTGAGGTTCCATGCGACCACGTCACCAACCTCGGTGCCAAGGTAGCGCGTCCGTCCTGCACGGACGTTTGGAACCAAATGAGACCTCTCACGTACGTTCAGACCACCCGAGTGCCTGTGGTGGTCCTGGAGGTAGATCCCAATTCGGAAAATCGGATAGGAATTCTGCCAATCCGGCGCCGATGGATCGTACCGGTCCGCATTGTCTTTGTGATAGCCCCGGCCGGTCGACCGTATGGAGACGTTGCTATCACCAAAGTACTGAGGTGTTTCACCGAGCAAATCGCCAACCAAGGACACCACTGCGGGATCGGTAACGAGTTCCCCGACCCCTGGGGACGAGAGCACGTCTCCGGGCGCTAGGTCATTCGCCAGTATCTGGCGCCGATAACCCAAAATTCGGTCCTTCTCGAGGACCCCCCTCCGAACGAGGTACCCGTTGTCCCAAAACTCCGTTTCACCTGGCATCGGTTCCCTCTCACTGAATCCTGTTCCAGAAATGCTGCGTACCTACTCCCGGTTGGCGCGGCGTTCACCGGCCTAGTGTACTCGGGCGCATCAGCAGCGCCATCTGAGAGGCCGACGTGAGCAGCGTGTTTTGGTATGCCCCCTTTGACAACGCGGCCGAGATGGCTCTCGCAGAGGAGCTGGCGCGGCACGCGAACTTGGATCTCACGGTGCAGAGCATCTCGGAGCGATTCGGTCAACCGCTGACGCCCCGAAGCCACCCTGATTTCACCCTGGTTCGAGATCTCCCACCCCCTGCCACGGAACGCAGAGGGAGCAACACGGTAGCGTTGAGAGGGTGGACCGCTGCGGAGCGGAGCATAAGACGTGGCCGATTGGTGCGCCGTGGGCATTTCGATCTCCTGCACCTCCACACCTACAACCCGATCACCGATTGGGCAGCCATCCCACTGCTCCGACGCCGGACGCCGATCGTTGTCCAGTCAGTGCACAACGTTCGGCCGCACGACTCGGTGTTTCCGTATCGGTTGGAGACCCAGTTGCTCGGTCACGGGTATCGAGCGAGTTCTGCACTCGTAGTGGCCCACGACCATCTGAAGCGGCAACTGGTCGAGGAGTTCAACGTCGAACCGAATCGCGTGGCCACCATCCCCTTTCCGATCACCTTGCCTGTGCGACCGCCCGGCCAGGCACGAAGAACAACGCGCGGACGTGTCACCTTCCTGTTCTTCGGCACTCTCCGCAGCAACAAGGGGTTGCCGGTCCTGATTGAAGCGATCCGTGACCTGGACCGACAGTCGGGCCACGCCTCTCGAATCGACTTCGTAGTCGCAGGTCGAGGCGACCCCGACCTGGAGCTCGCGGTACGGGCCGCAGCGGATGAACTTGGAAACTTGACGGCGGAGATCGGGTACGTGACCAACCAGCGACGCCAAGAATTGTACGATCAAGCTCACTGCGTGCTGCTCCCGTACACATCGATAAGCGCGCAGAGCGGTGTGCTCTACGACGCCTACTCCCAGCGCCTTCCCGTGATCGCCTCCAAGGTTGGCCCCATTGGCGAAACCGTTCGTGAGCACCGCAGCGGGTGGGTGGTCAAACCAAACGACCGGCGGGCGTTGGTCGATGCCATCCTCATCGCAAGCCGGAGCCCCCTGGAAATGTCTGACGCAGCCGATCGAGGCGCTGCCGTAGCGGAACACCGAACTCCTCGACGGACGGCCGAAATGCTCTTCGATCTGTACCACCGCCTGCTGAACCCACGAGTGAGGTGCAACCACCGGTCTGACCTTCGCCAGTAGGGCTCTGCTGTGCCCGAGCTGGTAGATTTTGCCGATGCCCAGCAACGGGAGTCGAGAGGTTGTCCAGTCGAGGAGTGAGAAGCGTGCCTTCTTGCAGCCCAAGAGGTTCACTGCAGGCGCGTTCGTCGAGCGCGGTGACGCAATACGTCCTTTCGTAGAGGGTCGAACCGTGCTCGATCTTGGTTGCGCCTCAGCGTTCGGGCGACCCGACTGGATGCATGCTCAGCTGTCGGGCATGGCGTCGCAGCTGGTAGGCGTGGACCTGGATGATGCCGCAGTTGGCCGAATCCGCAGCGAGGGTTACGACGTTCGTCAGGGCGACGCCGAGAATCTGAACTTGGACGAGCGGTTCGACGTCGTGTTTGCAGGCGAACTTATCGAACACCTCGAACGATTCCCGGACTTCTTTGAGAGCGTCCGCAGGCACCTAGCCCCCGGGGGCAAGCTTGTCTTAACCACACCCAACCCGTTTGCGCTCTCCTGCTTCATCTACAGGATGAGTAAGGACGTGTGGGTCAACAGCGACCACACCTGCTGGTTCTGTGAGCACACACTCCCCCAACTCGCTGCTCGATGCGATTTTGACGTCGAGCAGATATCGTATATCGGCCACCCGACACCCGGCCGGTTGCGCCGCATCGTCGCTAATGCAGTCCGTGCTCCACTCCCGGACCGACTTTCCTGGGGGACCATGTTGGCAGTAGCCAAACCGACGTAGCCAAATGACAGACTCGACTCCGAGCATGAGAGCTTCGATGAAAGTGTTCCTCGGTGCAAGAGGGCGCACCATAGGAGCTCTTGCCCTCACTTCCTTTGGTAGCGGCATGGCTGAAGCGTTGTTTCTCGTCGTGATAAGTCGCGCCGCATTCGCAGTCACCGATGACGTCGACCAAATACAAGTCATCGGCGATCGAAGTCTGAGTCTCGGCGGAGCGATCCTCATCGGACTGAGCATGATCGCTATTCGGTGCGGGCTTGCGCTCTGGGCGGCAGCGCAGTCATCCCGATTCAGTACTTCCGTGGTTGCCGATACCCGGAGAACCCTCGCCGAGGCGTTCCTGTTTGCATCCTGGCCCGTCCAACAGTCAGATCGAAGCGGCCAGCTCCAAGAGCTCCTAACCACCTTCACGAATCAAGGCTCCCAGCTAGTCAACAGCGTGACACTCGGGGTCAGTTCCACGTTCAGCCTCGTCGCCCTTCTCGGGATGGCCGTTGCCGTCAATCCAGTGGGGTCACTCGTCGTTCTGGCGGCCGCACTTGCCTTCGGATCCTTGTTGCGGCCGCTTCGCTCCGCCGTGCGTCGGCGCGGGACAAACGCGGCGAATGCTGGAATGCACTTTGCCTCGTCCCTCACCAGTTTGTCGCAGCTTGGCCAAGAAATGCACATCTTTCGCATTCAGAAGCAGGCTACAAGTGCGGTCGACGAGCTGGTCACATCAAGCGCTGACGCCGAGCGTCGGCTCCTCTTCGCCAGATCGATCGTCGTGCCTCTCTACTCGACCTTGGCATACCTTGCCCTTATCGGGGCACTTGCCGGAATCACGATCTCGAATGCCACCAACGTCGCAGCACTCGGAGCCGTGATGCTCATCATGCTACGGGCCCTCAGCTACGGGCAAGCGATCCAGAACGCTCACTCCTCCGTAGCTGGCTCCCTCCCGTTCGTTGAACGCCTTCAGGTTGAGTTGGACCGCTACCGGGCCGGGCGCCAATACGACGGACAGCAGCCAGTCGGGCATGTGGGCGATCTAACCCTCAACAACGTGAGCTTCTCTTACGAGGACGAACGGCGGGTTCTCCACGAAGTGTCACTGACCATTCATCACAAAGAGGTTGTCGGTATCGTAGGACCCTCTGGCGGGGGGAAGTCAACACTTGTTCAACTGATGCTCGGGCTACGCGATCCGTCCGCCGGTTCGATCCTTGCTGCTGGTCGCCCAATCATCGAGATGTCTCGCGACGAGTGGGCACGAAAGGTCACCTTCGTCCCTCAGGAAGCTCACCTGGTGGCCGGGACGGTCGCTGACAACATTCGACTATTCCGCGATGACGTCTCAATGGAGGCCATCGAACGCGCCGTACGGCTCGCTCACCTCAGCGACGACATCGCTAGCTTCCCGGAGGGGTATGATCGGCCCGTTGGGGAACTAGGTGGACACCTCAGCGGAGGACAGCAACAGCGCCTTTGCCTGGCCCGAGCTCTCGTGGAGCGACCCGAACTCCTCATCCTTGACGAGCCAACAAGCTCGTTGGACGTCCGCAGCGAGCATCTCATCCGCCAGACCCTGGTGGAACTCAGTAAGCACATGACGATTGTCATCGTGGCCCACCGGATGTCTACCCTCGACATCTGTGACCGAATTATGGTGATTCAGGAGGGACAACTCAAGGGATTCGACACTCCTTCTCAGCTCTCAGAATCGAATGCATTTTATAGCGAAGCGCTGACACTCTCGGGGTTGAAATGACCGGCCGAATCCGCTTCCTACCAGCACCCGCCACCATAGCGCGTAGCTTAGGAGAATAGTACGAGATGAGATTTCGAGCGGATGAACTAATGACTATCGCGCAGAACCTGCGTCATCCATCGGTCGGGCGAGAAGCGCTCCGGCGGGTTCGATCCCGGGGATCGAAAAAGTCGCAGGCTCTGACACGAGCGACCTCAAAGGCATGGGCATCGGACCATGCCGAGTCTCTTGAAGATTTCGCGGGTTCGCTAGACAGCGATCTGTGGAAGGAGACGACCGAGTTCTCAGAAGCACTCGCGGGATCCTCGGTTGTACAGAGGGCTGACGGTCTTCGGTCTTTTGGTGGCGCAGACTATCGTCTCCTCTTCTTCCTAGTTCGACACCTAAAGCCTTCCGAGGTCGTGGAGACGGGCGTCGCTGCAGGCTATTCATCGGCTGCGATCCTTGAGGCCATGGACCGAAACGGAAAGGGCCACCTCTACTCAAGTGACCTTCCATACATATCTATGCAACATCCAGAGGATTTCATCGGTTCAGTGGTGGCAGCAAACCTGCGAGAGCGTTGGGATCTCCGCGTGAGAGGAGACCGCGTCCACCTACCCGAGTTGGCCCAGACCCTCAATCACGTCGACCTATTCCACTACGACTCCGACAAGTCATTTGAGGGTCGAACGTTCGCTCTAGACGTACTTGAGCCCGTACTAGACAGCCATAGCGTTGTTGTCTTTGATGATATTCAGGACAATGCACACTTTCAGGAGTGGACAAAGGCTCGTAGCGTACCATTTCGGGTCTTCGGATTTTCGGGCAAATACGTGGGTCTCGTTGGCTTGTGAATCCTGAAGCTGTAAGCTACCTCGAGTCTCGCAGGCTATTCGAGGTCGCACCTCATCGTACTGGACATCGAGACCATACCGGACATCGAGCATTGCTGAACCCAAAATCTAGTGGACATGTCGAAATCTCCTTTCCCGCCATCGCTCACGACTCAAGTTCACTTTCAAACTCTGACAATCGATCGGCAAAAAGCCAAGCTAGAAGGACGACAGGCCTATGAGCTATCTAGAGGAACGATCCATCCTGATTACAGGGGGGACAGGGTCGTTTGGCAAGGCGTTCGTGCGCTACGCACTCGAGCACCTCGATCCCCAACGGCTCGTTATCTTTTCCCGGGATGAACTCAAGCAGTACGAATTCCGGACCGAGATCGGCGACGATCCTCGCCTTCGATGGTTCATCGGAGATATCCGGGACGCAGACCGACTTGCACGGGCCCTCGATGGTGTCGAAGCCGTTGTTCATGCGGCGGCGATGAAGCAAGTGGACACCGCCGAGTACAACCCATTTGAGTGCATCCGGACAAACGTGATGGGCACCGAGAATCTGATCAATGCTTGCATTGACTCCGGCGTGGAGCGGGTAATCGGGCTTTCCACGGACAAGGCATCGTCACCTGTCAACCTCTACGGAGCCTCGAAACTTTGCTCCGACAAACTCCTCGTCGCTGGCAACGCCTACGCTGGCCACAGCGAAACCCGATTCGGTGTGGTCCGTTACGGAAACGTGATGGGGAGCCGCGGTTCAGTCATCCCGCTCTTCCGAAAGCTCGCCGCGACGGGACAGTTGCCCGTCACAGACGAGCGCATGACAAGGTTCTGGATCACACTGGATCAGGCGGTGCGGTTCGTCGTCGACAGTTTCAACCGACTGGTAGGTGGAGAGCTGTTCGTTCCTCGAATCCCCTCGACAAGTGTGATCGACCTCGCTCAGGCCATTGCACCCGACGCGAAGATCCACACCGTAGGGGTCAGGCCCGGAGAGAAGCTGCACGAAGAGATGATCTCGGAAGACGACGCCCGCCGCGGCCAGGCCTTCGACGACTACTTCGTCATCACGCCGGTGCTGGACTACTGGCAATCCGCTGAGTTTCAAGCGGGCAAGGCACTGCCTGACGGCTTCGCCTACCGGTCTGACACGAACGACCTGTGGCTCGACGTCGAAGAACTTCGCGAGTTGCTCGCCACGCTATGACTCAGGCCCACATACCATACGGACGGCAGTCGATCGACGAGAGTGACATCAGCGCCGTAGAAGCTGTGCTTCGCGGAGCCTGGCTGACGCAGGGCCCCGCGGTCGAGGCATTCGAGGAGGCTGTTGCCCTCAAGGTGCAGGCGCGTCACGCAGTCGCATTCTCCAGCGGAACTGCTGCCCTCCACGGCTGTACCGCAGTTGCGGGGCTCGGCCCTGGCGATCTGGTTGTCACCTCACCGCTCACGTTCATGGCCAGCGCGAATTGCGCACGCTACGTCGGAGCGAGTGTTGGTCTGGTGGACATTCGGCCCGAAACCTTGAACCTCGACATGGCCCAGATTCCGGCTGAAGCGGATGCGGTTGTAGCCGTGCACTATGCAGGTCTACCCGTGGATCTTCGAGGCATGAAGGTCCGGCCTCGGGTTGTGATCGAGGATGCCGCTCACGCACTCGGAGTATCGACCCCTGATGGTCCTGTCGGCAATTGCGCTCGAAGTGACATGTGCATGTTTTCGTTCCACCCGGTCAAGCCGATCACTACTGGCGAGGGCGGCATCGTCACGACCAATGACGACAGTCTCGCTCATAAGTTGCGGCAATTCCGCACTCACGACATCGAGCGAACACCCGATCACGGGGCCTGGACCTACCGGATCAGCGAGCTTGGGTTCAACTATCGGATGACCGATATCCAGGCGGCTCTGGGACTCTCTCAATTGACGAAGCTCGACACCTTCATCCAGCGCCGAAACGAATTGGCGGATCGATACCGAGCAATGCTCGCCTCACTTCCGGTGGTGCTCCCGCCGGAAGCACCGCCGGGGTTCACCCACGGGTACCACCTGTTTGCCATCCGCGTTCGTGACCGCGAACGGGTCTTCGAGGGTCTTCGCTCTGCTGGCATAGGAGTTCAAGTCCACTTTGTCCCGATTCACCACCACCCGATCAGCGCCGACATTGGCGTTGGCCCGGACGATCTCCCCGCATGCGACGAAGCGTATGAGCAACTCATCAGCCTCCCGATGTTCCCGGACCTGACGGTTTCGGAGCAGGATCGCGTCGTCGCTACGCTGGCTTCTCTGGTCCAATGAATGCTAGCTCCGTTCTCTCCGCCTCACCGGATATCGATCAGAGCCTGGCTAGACCCCACCATCCGGCTTCGAGGCTGCACAAGGGGACATGATCGACATCCAAGCCCCAGTGAAATCTTCGTCGGCTATGCGATCAGATCATCCCAGGAAACTGGTGTTGAGGCTTTCACGCCCCGCCTGAGGACACTGCCAACAACGTCAGCCAAATGCTTCGGAGGCAGGCCAAATCCTGGTCTAATGCTGCGAACGGAATGGGCTGGGATGGTTTCGCCAGCCTGCATGTCACTCGTGTAGTAGAGCGATCGCCGAAACATCAGATTATCGTTTTCGCTTTGCCTCAGGCCGTAGTCGACCTCACCAAGAGCATTCCACGCCGTTTCGCTGTCGCGGCGGAGACTCGCGAGCTCTGAAGTCTCGAGTGAGAAGCTATCGTCTGGACCGCCGCCGGATCGGTCAAGTGTGAAGTGTTTCTCAATGATTGAAGCGCCCAGCGCGACGCTGGCTATCGCGGTCGCGTTGTCAAGCGTATGGTCCGACAAACCGGTGACTACGCCGAATCGAGCTGCCATGTCAGGAATGGTGCGAAGATTGTAATCTGCCGATGGGGCTGGGTAACTACTGACACAGTGCAGGATCGCGATTTGCTCACAGCCGCCCTTGCGCGCCGAAGCAAGCGCTTCCTGAATTTCCTGCTGGTTGGCGATGCCGGTCGATATAATCATCGGCTTTCCGGTAGCAGCGATATATTCGATTAGCGGGAGGTCCACGGCTTCGAACGACGCGACTTTGTAAGCTGGAGTTCCCAGGTCCTCAAGCAGGTCGACCGCAGTCGTGTCGAACGGTGAACTGAACATGGTGATGCCCAGTTCACGACCAAATTGGAACATTGGGGCATGCCAATCCCAAGGAGTGTGGGCCCACTCATACAGCTCAAACAGGGTCCGACCCGCCCAGAGGCCGTTTTTGATCTGGAAGTCCGGCAGCGCAGAGTCAAGTGTAATGGTATCTGGCCTGTAGGTCTGAATTTTTAACGCATCAGCACCGGCAGCTTTGGCCTCACGAATGATCTGAAAGGCCGTATCCATACTACCATTGTGATTTGCAGACATCTCTGCAATTATGTACGGGCGTTGCGCCGGGCCAATGGCTCGACCATCAATTGAAATTTGAGTCTGCATTCAACTTTTCCAAGGTAAGTTTGTAGCGATGTCCGCGCAACTCGAAGAAGGCTGGAAACCGCGCCGGGTCACACACCCTAATGAGGTCGAACTGTTCCTCCAATGTTAAAGATGGATCAAGGCGACTGTCGTCGGGGGTGCGCATTCGCAACTTTGTCTCGTCACCAGCCGAGGCTTGATCTAGTGGCGCGACGCTATCGAAGTGCTGCAAGGCGTAGTCCATCAGGTCGATCTCAGCATTAAACAGACTCTCGTTGATCTCGTGCCAAAGTGCATGTCTCGGGATCGCGAGGATCATTTTCTTCCAAATGCGGCCGGAATCAACCTTGTCCTCCGCCTCCAAGAGGCTTAGGGTCACGGACTCAGCGCCATTAGTGATGGCCCAGATATGGGGGCTCCATCCTCGTCCTTCTGGCAGGTCGCTCGCATGAAGGACCAGAGAACTGTCGTACTTGGCCCTGTCCTGCTTGCGAATGATTTCCGAACATGATATCAGAAAGAGGATATTGCCGCCCGGGAGATGCGCTCGGTTCCGGACTAGCGAGATTTGATGATCGGCCGAATTGACCGCTATCCACTCCTGAAGGTAACCATTTACAGGATGAGCGGGGTCGGTACAGAGAATAGAAACCTTCATAGCTGGCCCCTCATCGTCAACATCTGCCCCACAATCGAAGCGCCTCGGCCATGAGTGACTCTAGCAGCTGCTCGGCTTAGATCGCTTAGTTTCGAAGGCGTAGACGCCTCCGGCGTCAGAAACCAATCCATCCCGGCTGCAACTGTTGAGATGGTCGCAGTTTTGGCAGCTCCGGCGGCTTCGAGTGCTTCGGCGATCGTGCGTTGATTTTCCGCAAGGCTCGCCAACAAAGACGGCAGCCCAAGACAGCATGCTTCCCACACGGTGCTACCCGCTGCACCGATCATCAGGTCGCTATTCGTCATAAGATGCGCCATGTCTCGGACATCGACACGAACCTCGGTTGGCCAGGGCAAGTCGTCCGCTCGCTTTCGCACCTCGCGTATCCACGGTGCTTGAGCGCCCATCACCACGGTTATGCGACAATCCATAGGTAGGGCGCAACTGGCCAACGAAGCGAGCACTCTGGAAGTGGCGTTTGCCTTGTCCACACCACCCATAGTAATGAGTAGGTGCACCAACCTTGGCGAAGCACGACGTTCGAGGCTGACAGCCCGCAAAGATGCGAAATCAGGGCGCAGCAGCGCATACTCCGGCCCTGCTAGCACTACGCATCTTGAGGGCACGTAATCGTTATAGTCAGCGGAGCTGCGTCCAAGTGTCTGGTCGAGGAGGAGATCGCAAGCGTGCGGTCGATTGGCTAGGTCATCGAGCACAAGGAGCTTACTGGCGCTGTTACGGACGCGTTTTTCCCAGCGCTCGTCAATCGCATAGTGGTCGGCAATTAGCCAATCGACTTGCACCGGACCGAGTACAGCAAGAGTCTGGTCAGCGTCCTCCACCCAATCTGCCCCCAGCCAATCCGCATACGGAAAGCGTTCTTGATCGGTAGCAGAAGAACGAATGTCGACAACCGGCAGACTATGAGCCGCGAATCCATGCGTGCGGATCAAACTGAGTAGGTGGCCAGGGTGTGACCGGCAGATGAAGCTGCAGTCTGCTCCCTGCTCCCTGAGGATATAAGCAAGCGTGAGGCACCGCATCACGTGGCCGGTGCCAATCTCAATCGACGCGTCGGCGCGAAAAGCAACCCGGAGCGGGGTCACGTCAATCAACCGTCGAACCGCTCTTCTTCATCCGCCTGCTCTGTCGTGTCCATCGTTCAGCTATGTCAATCTTGTTCACACGCTAGCGCGCCCAGTTCGAAAAGGTTGCGTCGACAGCAGAGATTGGCCCGTAGGGGAGCAGTCCGTATGGCTGGCTCGATCCCAACGCGTGCAGACATGATGAGGGGCTGCGTTGACTCCTGGCGCCCGGTCGACCAGTCGGAAACGAGGGCCTGCCGTTGAGCATGTATAATCCAGACGGTCCGCTGGGCCGCTTCAGGTAGATCAGATTGAGTTGTCGTCGTGAATATCCTGTTCCGTCTGATCGCCCGAGGTGTGCCGTGGTCGGTTTCGTTCTTAATACAGATGGGAGCCTATGACTGAGACTGAGATGGATGAACCGATGGTGCTGATCTTGGGCACTGCGCAGTTCCAGTCGGGGTACGGAATCGTGAGGGACCTAGATCAGCCTGGCCAATCGGCTGCTCCGAGTTTGCTTGAGTTGGCCTCGGCCCTTGGCATAGCCGCCCTCGACACGGCGCCTGCCTATGGCCGGGCAGAAGACGCAATCGGCCGGTCAGGGTGCGGCCTACCGGTGCACACCAAGCTCGACCCGAAGCGAAACCCCGCGGAATCCCTATCGCAATCGCTGAAAGATCTGCGACGCGACCGCGTAGACGTGCTCTACATCCACGATTCAGCGGAAGTGCTGCGGCCCGAGAGTCGCGTAGTCGCCTCTGCATCTGAGTTGGTAGGTGAACGAGTCGGCAGTCTGGGAGCATCCGTATACGACCTGCCCGAGTTCGCAGCGGCTGTCGACGACCCTCGTATCGGCGTGGTGCAGGTGCCCCTCAACCTCTTCGATCGTCGTCTCACTCAAGACTTGATTGCATCAGCCGCCTCAACCGGAACGATCGTCTATGTGCGAAGCGTGCTGCTTCAGGGCATCCTTGCAGCCGACCCATTTGAACTCGTCGGCCCGACTTCGCCGTTGCGTCCATACGTCGCGTCGTTCGCTGAGCTGGCGCAACGCGCCGGCAGGACGAGGAGGGACCTCGCGATCGGCTGGGTCAAGGCGATCTCGGGAATCCGCGGCATGTTGGTTGGAGCCGATTCGGTCATTCAGCTTCGCGAGCTGGTCGCATCATTCAACTCCCCACCACTGGACGACGATTTGATTGCCGAACTCGAAGCACTTCCCTATCCACCTGCTGCTCAGTGCGATCCGCGTAGCTGGACGATCGTGACTTCGTCATGAGCCTCTACACCGGGCAACACGTGGTGGCGATTGTGCAGGCGCGCGTGGGTTCGGTTCGACTCCCGGGGAAGGTCCTCAGCCCGGTACTTGAGAAACCCGCTCTTGAGCATCTGATCGAGCGGCTCTCTCGTGCGGAGCTGGTTGATCAGGTCGTCCTGGCCGTTCCTGACACCGCGGTCAACGACGAACTGTCCATTCTCGCTGACCGTCTCGGGGTGACTTGCTTCCGCGGCAGCGAAACCAACGTCCTCGATCGTTTCGGGCTAGCAGCAGATTCGACCGACGCCCAGGTCATCGTCCGGATCACCGGAGATTGCCCGCTAGTTGCACCCGAATTGGTCGATCGGGTCCTCTCGGAACGTGCGACCAAGCAGTATGACTACCTTAGGACTGGACAGTCGTTCCCGGATGGGTTTGATGTCGAGGCTTTCACCATTGAGGCCCTCAGGCGGGCAAGGGCGGAAGCGACCGAGCCGTACGACCGGGAACACGTCACGCCATATATGCAGCGGGATCCGGATACTCACGC
>JACDJC010001920.1_pt1 | contig 17354 bp, 15 predicted proteins | sample 7454191 | NCBI WGS metagenome assembly JACDJC01 (sample SAMN14253291, study PRJNA609438) | sludge metagenome | isolation source: sludge after 25d culture with pyrite and EDTA | collected 2018-12-20 | reverse complement strand
CGCGACAAGCTGATCGCCGGCATGCTCGAGGCTTTCGACGGCGACCCCGACCACGGCTGCACCGGCCGCTCGGCGCCGGCACGACTGGCGCGCGCACTGCAGCACGCCGATGCATTCAAGCTGGGCGTTCCTACGCTGCGATCGCTGGCAGGCTGACCGCCGCCGGTCAAATTGCGCGGCCTTCGGGCTGCTTCTTCTCGCCGCCGTATACGCCGGTACGGTCGAACGGCATCCAGCTGGACCAGCGGTCGGTCTTGAGCCGGCCGTGGATGCGATACGGCACCCCCGCTTTCAGCGATTCCGGCGACAGGCTCTCGAACTGGCGGAGCAGATGCTTCGATTGCATGATCGCGTCGATCCGCAGCAGCGTGCTGGAGCTTGCGGCGATTCGGGTCGTGGTCTGCGACAGGCCATGGGCAAACGGATGCCCGTTCACCTCCAGCTCAAAATCGAGCGCCTCGATCGTCAGCTCGAAATCGTTCGGATTGCTCACCCGCAGCGCCACGTCGAAATGCTGTTCGAAGAGACCGAGACGCTTGATCGTCAGGTCCGCCACGCTCACCCTGGGCGCGACGGCATTGAACGGCAGGCTGGAACAGGCGGCCAGGCCGACTACGAGTAGCAGGACGAACAGACGTCTAATCACGAAAACCCTATCGAATCTTTGCCAGCAACTGGGCGATCATGCGCGCAGCCTGGGCTGCGTAGCCGCCGCCGAACAGGCTGGCGTGGTTGAGAATGTGATAGAGATTGTAGAGCGTCTTGCGCGCGGCGTAGCCGGCGTCGAGCGGCCACACCTCGCAGTAGGCGGCGTAAAAACCCGGCGCGAATCCACCGAACAATTCGCTCATCGCCAGGTCGCATTCGCGGTCGCCGAAATACACCGCCGGGTCGAAAATCACCGGCGATCCGGCGGCGAGATAGGCGTGGTTACCGCTCCACAGGTCGCCGTGCAGCAGCGAGGGAGCCGGGCTGTAACCGTCAAAGAATGCATCTAGTTTGCCAAGCAGGGTGTCGCCGTCGCGCTGCAACACGCCGCCGTAGCCATTTTCGGCGGCGAGCCGCAACTGAAACCCGAGCCGCTGCGTGCGCCAGAACTCGACCCAGTCGTCGTGCCAGGCATTCGGCTGCGGCGTGGCGCCGATCCAGTTGTCGCGTGCCCAGCCAAATCGGGCGGCGGTAACGCGATGTTGCTGCGCAAGTTGCCGCCCCAGTTGCGCGGCATCGCCCTGCGTTTCAAGCGGAAGATATTCAAGTACCAGATAGGCGTGCCCGGCGGCGATGCCGTGACAGATCAGCTGCGGCACCCGCACCGCATTCGCGGCAGCCAGCTCGGCGAGCCCGGCCGCCTCGGCCTCGAACATCGCCAGCCCGGCAGCCGCTTGGCGCTTGACGAAAAAACTGCGCACCCCGTCGCTGAGCTTGAAGGCCGGGCTGATGTCGCCCCCGTGCACAGCCTCTGAGCTGGACACCGCAAACGCGGAACCGGTGGCGGCGCCGATGGCGGCGGCAAGTTCGGTATGAAAGGCGCTCACGGCCCGAGCAGCGGCTGGATCCGGACGCTGAGCGCCGCATGTGCAGCGCGCAGCGCACGTTCGGCGTCCTGCGGCGTGGCGGCGCGGCTGAAGATGAAGCCGAGATAGCTTGCGTCCTCGGGCGGCGGCGCCACCAGCTGGCCGGGATGGGCGGTGATCTCGACGCCGCTGACCTGCGGCACGGCGCGCGCCGCGTCGAGTCCGTCGACGCCCTGCAGAATGCCACTGCCCGGTACCGGGATCATCATGACGCCGGCGGCTTCGCTGTTTGCCTGCGCCGGTAGCGGCAGGCCCGCGGCGTGACGCAGCACGATTTCAGCCGAGGTCATGCCCAGCGTGGCGTCCAATACCCGTCCGCACAGCCCGCCGATGCCACGCGGCGCGATTTCGAGCAGCCACACACCGGCATCGTTGATCCGCGCCTCGGCATGCACCATGCCCTCGCTCACGCCGCTCGCCGTGCACGCGCGTTGCACCGCGGCGGCCAGTTCGGCCTGGGTGGCGGCCGGCAGGCGCGAAGGCGTGACGAACAGCGTTTCCTCGAAATACGGACCGTCGAGCGGATCGGGCTTGTCGAATACGGCGAGGACCTGCAGGACGCCATCGCTCAGCACGCCGTCGAGCGCCACTTCGACCCCCGGAATGAAGCGTTCGACCACGAGGCCCAGGTTGCGGGCGTCGCGCCGGGCGCGCGCCTGGATCCGCCGCACCCGGCCGAGCGCGCGCCTGAGCTGGTGCGCATCGTCGACCCGCACCACGCCGCGGCTGGCGTTGAGGCGGCGCGCTTTGACCACCAGCGGAAAGCCCAGCGCCAACGCGGCATCGGCCTTGTCGTCGTCGATCTCGGCAAATTCCGGGCACGGCAGGCCGACCCTCTGCTGCAACTGGCGAAAGCTGAGTTTGTCGGTCAAGGCCGCCACCGCCTCGGGCATATTGCCCGGCAGCTTGAGCGCAACGCGCAACTGCGCCGCCAGCGCGGTGCCGTGATCGTCGACCGCCAGTACCGCGTCGACCGGTTGGGTCAATGCCGTCATCACCCGCCGTACTGCTACCCCGGGACGGTCGAACGGCACGCTCATCAACGGCGGCAGACCCCAGCCGGGCGCGAGACGGAAACAATGGTCGGCGCAGGCGACGAGTTCGATGTTCAGCCTGGCCGCGGCGGCGATGAAGTCTTCATTGGCATAGCCGGTGGTCGGCAGCAGCAGCAACAGGCGCGGCATCGCGGCGTCAGAAACTCGCGAGCTGGGTTTCGGTCGGTTCGGCGCAGCAATACCAGGGCTCGGAATGGTGCGGAATGGTGGCGCCGAATTGCGCCGGGTCGAGCGGCGGTGCGGTCTCGCCCAGCGCGGCGTGGGTGCGCGCCCAGATGCCGGCGAATACTTCGGCCCGCGGCAGCGCATTTTTTTCGGCGTCCATCACCCAGGCCATGATCTCGGCTTGCAGCACATCGACGCGCGGGTCGGCTGCCTGCCACGGATAGCCCAGCATCACCTGGTCGAAGGCGCCGACCTGTGCGGCGAAATCGGCCAGGTGCAGCAGGTGCGAACCCTGCGGCACCAGCAAGCGGATCGCCAGCTGCACTGGCGGCACGGCCTCGATCAGTTGCAACCGCAGCAAGGTGACGAGCAATTCGCGATAGCCCGCGAGCGTGGTCCAAGGCGTGAACGGGACGAAGGTGGGCGCCAGCGCGATACCGAGTGTGCGGCAGTGCGCCAGCGCCGCCTCGAAGCCGGCGTGAGTGTGACCCTTGGCGAGCCGCTCCAGAATCGCATCGTCGACCGACTCGACCGCGGTGACGATGAACAGCAGGCCGCATTGCTTGAGCCGCGGCAGCAGCTCGGCGTGATTCAGCAGATGCTCGACCTTGATCGTCGCATCCCAGGTCAGCTCGGGGAATCGTGCGTGCAGCGCCTCGGCCACTTTCAGCGCGTGGGTCGGGCCGTTCAGAAAATCGGGATCGCCAAAACTGATGTGCTCGGCACCCAGCTCGACCTGCTGTGCAATATCGGCAAGCACGATGTCCGCCGGCACGATACGGAATTTGCCCTCGTACACCGGCACCACCGGGCAGTGACGACACAGGTGCTTGCAACCGCGGCTGGCTTCGGCGAAGCCGGTCATTTTTTGGCTGCCGTCGGCGAGGAGCAGCTTGGCGTAACGCTGCAGCTCGGGCAGGCCGCGCCGCTCGGGCAGCAGGAACGTGATCTTGTCGCGCCGCACCAGCGTGTCGGCCGGCGCCACCCCGGTTTGCACCCAGGCCAGCAGATCGGGCTCGGATTCGCCGCCGAAGATCGCTTCCACCCCCAGACTTTTCAGCCACGCGGCGTTGACCGGCGCATACAGGCCGAACGCCGCGATCCGGGCACGCGGCGCGAGCGCGCGGATTTTAGGCAGCGCCGCCGCGGCGATCCGGGTGGCGGTATGCATGCCAAGATAGATCGCGACGTACTCGGCATCGCGGAACAGCGCCGGGTCGAGCTTTTGCTGCGACAGGTCGACGCACGCCACCGGGATCGCGGCCCGCGCGAACCATGCCGCCGGCTGCGCCAGATTGAACGGCTGCCGACCCAGTTCATAAGGACTCAGCAGAACGACGCGCGCCCCAGACGGTGTGCCTGCGCGGGCGGCGTCGGGTGTCATGCAGGCCGCCTACTTGGCTTTCGGACGCTGCTCGAACATCTTGGCGATGCCCGGGTCGCGCGAGGCGCCGGCAGCGTCCATGCGCCTGATGTATTGATCCCACAGCTCGTCCTGATTGTCGCCGAGCTCGTGCAGGTACTCCCACGAGTAAATCCCGGTGTCGTGGCCGTCGGAGAAAAAGAAATTGATGCCGTACAGGCCGACCGGCTCGGCGGCGTTGATCAGCACCTCGCGCTTGCCGACCTGCAGCACTTCCTGACCGGGGCCGTGGCCGCGCACTTCGGCGGATGGCGAATACACGCGCAGGAATTCGAACGGCATCTCGAAATGCGCGCCGTCGGTGAAGGCGATTTCCAGCTTGCGCGACGCCTGATGCAGTTTGATGTCGGTGGGGGTGGGGATAGCCATGATCGAAACACTCGTAATAACTTCAGCCCCGATTCTAAACCCGCGAGGCGTCGATTAAACCCTGACGGGACAAGGGCCGGTCAATGCTCAATCACGCAGGTGACAAGGGATTTAAGCCGACTGCAGGTACTGCGGGTGGGGAACTGGCGCGCCCGGCGCGATTCGAACGCACGACCCCTGCCTTCGGAGGGCAGTACTCTATCCAGCTGAGCTACGGGCGCCAAGCGCGCAAGCATAGCCGGTTTGCCGGGTTCCGTCTATCGGCGGCAGGCGCGTCGCCCAGTCCTTTCCTGCGCGGGCGGCTTTCCCTATAATCCGTGGTTTTGCTGTCACCCTACCAAGGATAATTCCATGGCCGATTCGAACGCCAAGACGACCCAAGCCACGCCGCAGGAAGTCATCATCTCTATTGTCGCCGGGCTGATCGCCCCCTTGCTGGCGATTTTCCTGATCGTCCTGCTGGTGCTCAACATCCAGAGCAAGCACAAGCCGGACGATTCCACTGAAGCCGCCCAGCAGGCGACGCTCGAACGGATCAAGCCGCTCGCGCATCTGGTCGCGCTCGATGCTACCGAGCCCCAGGTTGAAAAATCCGGCAAGGATGTTTACGACACAGCTTGCGTGGCCTGCCACGGTAGCGGCGCGCTGGGCGCACCGCGCTTCGACAACAAAGCTGACTGGAGCAGCCGGATCACCCAGGGCTACGACCTCCTGATCAAACACTCGATCGAAGGTATCCGCCTGATGCCGCCGCGCGGCGGCGCCGCCGACCTGACCGATACTGAACTCGCGCGCGCGGTCGCCTACATGGCCAACTCCGCCGGCGCCGACTTCAAGGCGCCAGAGGCAGCGGCAGCACCGGCGGAGGCAGCAGTGGCATCAGCGGCCGCACCCAAGCCGGATCCGGCGCAAGGTAAAAAAGTTTACCAGACCACCTGCGCGCTGTGCCACGCCGCCAGCATCGCCGGCGCGCCCAAGCCGGGCGACATGGCGGCGTGGGAGCCTCGTTTGGCACAGGGCTACGCGACGCTATACGATCACGCGCTCAACGGCATTCGCGGCATGCCCCCGAAGGGCGGCAACCCCGGCCTGTCCGACGCCGATCTCGCCAACGCAGTTGGCTACATGGTCAGCGAATCCGGCGGCAAACTGTAAGGTATGGTGGTCCCATCCGGACACCGGGTGCATCGCCCAATGAAGCTTGCGGTTTTTCCAATCCGGCCGGCCCCGGCCGGTTCTCTCGCCGCACAGGCGCACTGAATCCCGCCATGTCGCTTGCCTGCCCAAAATGCGGAAGCGACCAGGTTCGCAGCGCCTCGCTGCATGCCTACGACGGCGTGCGCCACATGCTGCTGCATACGCCGTTGCGCTGCCGCGAATGTCGCCATCGCTTCTGGGTGTTCAATCCGCTCAAGCCGCTGCTGCTGATCGCCACGGTCGGCGCGCTGATCGGTGTCACCGCCTGGTTTGCGCTTGACCAGCAGGCGTCCGGGCCGGCTGCGAAAGCGCCCACCAGCCTGCCGCATGCGCGTGCCGCCCAGGGCGACGCCGAGTCCCAGCTGCAGTTGGGCTTGCGCTACGCCGAAGGCGACGGCGTGGTCCAGAATGACAAGGAAGCCGCCAGGTGGCTGGCGCTGGCCGCCAGGCAGGGTCTGCCCGAAGCGCAGTACCGCTATGGCCTGGCCTTGCTGAAGGGACGCGGGGTGGTGCAGGATTACCGCGCGGCCTTCAGCTGGATCGAAAAACCCGCGCAGCGCGGCTATGCCAAGGCGCAGTACAGTCTGGGCGAACTCTACCGCTACGGAACCGGCACCGCGATCGACAAGGCACGTGCCTACCTGTGGTTCAACCTGGCCGCTGCGCAGGGCGTGGAGGCCGCCGCCAAGGCGCGCGACAATCTGGTGTGGCAACTGAAGCCCGAGCAGATCGCCGCCATGCAGGCCGAGGCGCGGCACATGGAAGCGGCGCGACACGCGGGCCGCGCCGCACCGGCGCCTGCAGTCGAGCCAGGCGAAGCGGCGGCGTCGCCCACTCCTGCCAAACCCTGATTTTCAGGCGCCAATCCGCCGCTGTCCGAGCGTGGCTCACGGATGCACGTGGGCGCGATCCGCATCCGCGTCGAGCGGCCACAACTGGTGCGAATCCAGCAGCAGACGGGTGGCGGCAGACAAGGCGTCGAGCTGCGCCTGCTGGACCATCAACTCGCCTTCCAGCATCAATCGGCGATTGAGCAGCACTTGGTCGAGGCTGCCTTCGCCCAGACTGTAAGCACGCGCCGACAGCCGCGCCGCTTCCACCAGCGACTGCGCCGCACGATCGGCCTGCTGCCAGTTCGCCACTCGGGCAACCGCGGTTTCGAAATCCGCGCGCGCTTCCTGTCGCAAACGTTGTTCCAGCCGGATGACGGCGTCCCGCGCGGTGGTGCTGAGCTGTTCGGCGGCCTGCTGGTCGGTTCGCCGCGCCGCTCCCGGCAGGGTGAGGCCCACATTCAATCCCAGCACGTGTTCGTTGCCGCCGGCTTCGTTCTTGTAGAACACGCCGACATTCGGATCGACGCTGCGGCGCTTGGCGAGTTGCCGTGCTTCGGCCTGCAGCACCTCGGCCTGGCGCCGCGCCCGGAACAATTCGTGGTTGTGTTCCAGCACCGCATCGACGTAGGCGTCTGCCGTGCCGGCCGGCGGCATCGGCTGCGGCAGGGCCGTGTCTTGCGTGACCGGGAGCTCCGGAAACTGCGCCCGCAGCTGGTTGCGCGCCTGCTGCTCACGCGTCGCCGCCTGCTGCTGCTGCAGGCGAATCTGCGCCAGCGCCGCCTCGGCGCTGACGCGTTCGGCGCGCGGCGCCTCGCCCAGGCGGATGCGCGCATTGACGGCGGCAAGCTGCTGATCCGCCAGTGTGGCCTGCGCCTGCCACACGTGCACCTGGTTCGACGCCGCCAGCCAGTCGAACCACAGCGCCAGCAACTGCCGTCCGCTCTCGTGCAGCGCCTCCCCCAGGCTCGCTTCGGCGTGCGCAGCGAGCGCGCCGGCCAGCGCGTCATCGGCCCTGGCACGCCCCGGCAGGCGCAGCGGGCGCGACAGCGCCATGCCCCACTCGGTAAAACGATCCTGCGGCGTGTCGACACGCCGCTGCAGGGCATCCGCACCGACCGTCCACTCTTCCCGCCCGCGCCGCAGGCTCTCGCTTCTCAGCGACTGCGCGGCAAACTCGCCGCGTGCCGGCGCCACCGTGGGCGACGCCCACAGCGCGGCTTCGGCGGCGATCGGATCGGGCAGATAACCGGCACGTGCCGTAGCGGACATGGCCGGTGCGGCAAACGCCAGCGCCAGCGCGAGACTCAATGTGTGCACGGACTTCATGCGCGCGCTCCTTTCAGAATGAATTGGCGGTACAGCAGCGGCAGCATCACCAGCGTCAGCAGGGTGGCGCTGACCAGGCCGCCGATGACGACAATGGCGAGCGGCCGCTGGATCTCGGAGCCGGGGCCGCTGGCGAACAGCAGCGGCACCAGACCGAAGGCGGCGATGCTGGCGGTCATCAGCACCGGGCGCAGGCGCCGCAGCGCGCCGTCACGCACCACCGCATCGCCGCGCAAGCCCTGCCCGCGCAACTGATTGAAGTGGCTGACCAGCACCACGCCGTTCAGCACCGCAATACCCAGCAAGGCAATGAAGCCAACCGAGGCGGGTACCGACAGATATTCGCCCGACGCCGCCAGCGCGAAAATGCCGCCGATCAGCGCCAATGGCACGTTCATCATCACCAGCAGCGCCTGACGCACATCGCCGAAGGTGACATAGAGCAGGAAGCCAATCAGCAGTAGCGCCACCGGCACCACGATCATCAGGCGTTTCGCGGCGCGCTGCTGATTTTCGAACTGGCCGCCCCAGGTGATCCTGTAGCCAGGCGGCAGTTTGACCTGGGCGGCCACGGCGATTTTCGCGTCCTCGACGAAACTGACCAGGTCGCGACCAGCAACGTTGCTCTGCACCACGGTGAAACGGGCCGCGTTTTCACGCTTCACCGCCACCGGGCCGTTGGTACGTTTAAGATGCGTCACCTGGTCGAGGCTGATCTCGCGGCCGTCCGGCAGGGTCATGCGCAGCGCCTGCAGGGCATCGGGCGACTCGCGCAAATCGGCGGGGCCGCGCAGTTGCAGCGGGATGCGCCGCCCCTGCTGCTGGATCGTGCCGATGACTTCACCTTCGAGTTGGGTCCGCAGTAGCGCGGCGATGTCGTCGGCACTGAGACCGAAACGAGCAGCCGCATTCCGGTCGACCTCGGCCTGCAGATACTGCACGCCCGCATTCTGCTGGGTATAGACGTCGGACGCGCCGGGGATTTTTCCGACCACGTTGAAGATCTCGCCGGTCAGTCGGTTGAGCGTCGCGAGATCAGGGCCGAAAATCTTGATCGCGACGTCGCCGCGCGAGCCGGTGAGCATTTCCGAGACCCGCATGTCGATCGGCTGGGTAAAGGTGTAGGCAATGCCGGGAAAGCCTTCGACCACGGTCCGGATTTCCCCGATCAGCCATTCCTTGTTCGGACGGCGCCATTCGGCCATCGGTTTGAGCACCAGGAAGGAATCGGTGTCGTTGAGGCTCATCGGATCAAGTCCGAGTTCGTCGGCACCGACGCGGGCGACAATGCGGCGGATTTCCGGCACGTTCTTCAGCAGCGCCTGTTGGATCCGCAAATCCTGCGCGACCGACTCGTCGAGACTGATCGACGGCAGTTTTTCCAGCTGCACCAGAATATCGCCCTCGTCCATCACCGGCATGAAGGTCTTGCCGATCAGAGGATAGACGCCGACCGCCGCCAGCATCAGTACGCCCGCGACAATGTAGACGAGCTTCGGCCGCGCCAGCGCGCGATCGAGCAGCGGCGTGTAGAGGCTTTGCGCCTTGCGCAGCAGCCATGGATCTTCGTGCGCGCCCTGCTTCAACAGCATCAAGGCCAGCACCGGAATCACGGTCAGCGCCAGCAGCAGCGACGCCGCCAGGGCGAACACAATGGTCAGCGCGACCGGCGCGAACAGCTTGCCTTCCAGCCCTTCCAGCGTCAGCAGCGGCAGAAACACGATGGCGATGATGGCGATCCCGGATACCACCGGGCGGGCGACTTCCTGCGTTGCCCACAGCACACGTTCCAGCGGCGTTTCTTTGGTGCCTTTCGGGTCGTGCGCCAAATGCGCGACGACGTTCTCGACCACCACCACCGCTGCGTCGACCAGCAGACCGATCGCAATCGCCAGCCCGCCCAGACTCATCAGATTGGCCGACAAGCCGAACTGGCGCATCAGCACAAACGTCGCCAGTACCGACAGCGGCAAAATCAGCGCGACGACCATCGCCGCGCGCAGATTGCCGAGGAAAAGCAGCAGCAGGATGACCACCAGTACCGCCGCTTCGAGCAGCGCCTTACTCACCGTGCCGACGGCGCGATCGACGAGTTGCGCGCGGTCGTAGAACGTCGAGATCGTCACGCCCTCTGGCAGGGTGGCCTGGATCTCGGCGATCCTGGCCTTGACGTTTTTGATCAGCTCGCCCGCATTGACGCCTTTCAGGCCGATTACCAGACCTTGCACCGCTTCGCCCTGGCCGTTTTGCGTCACCGCGCCGTAACGGGTCATCTCGCCCAGCTCCACGCGTGCGACATCGCCGACCGTGACGACCACTCCCTCGACCGTCTTGATGCCAATGTGCCGCAAATCCTCCAGCGAACCGATGCCGCCGTTGACACGCACCACCCAGGTTTCCTCGCCTTCGTTGACGCGCCCGGCCCCGTTGTTGCGGCTATTGGTTTCCAGTGCCCTGCGCAATTCGTCATAGGTGACGCCGCGCGCGGCCAGTGCCGCCGGGTCGGGGTTGACCGCAAAGGTGGCGACGCGACCACCGAGCGAGTTGACGTCGGCCACCCCGGGAATCGCCCGCAATTGCGGGCGCACCGTCCAGTCGAGCAGGGTGCGTTTCTCCGCCAGCGACAGCGGCCCTTCGATGGTGAACATGAAGAGTTCCGACAGCGGCGTGGAAATCGGCGCCAGCCCGCCCGACACGTCGGCGGGCAGATCGCCCTTCACGTTGGCGAAGCGCTCCGCCACCTGCTGGCGTGCCCAGTAGATGTCCGTGCCTTCGGCAAAATCGACGGTGATGTCGACCAGCGCATTCTTTGACAGGCTGCGCAGGATGGCCTGATGGGGAATCCCCAGCAGCTCGGTTTCGACCGGCTGGGCGATGCGCGCCTCCACCTCAGCCGGCGTCATGCCCGGCGCTTTCAGAATCAGCTTGACTTGCGTGGTCGAGACATCGGGAAAGGCGTCGATGGGAATCTGCTGGAACGCACGCACGCCCAACCCCGCCAGCACCAGTGCCAGCGCGAGCACGAACCAGCGTCGCACCAGAGCGGTTTCGATCAGGATATTCAGCATCGATTACTCTCCCAGCCACTGCGCTTTAAGCGCGGCCACGCCTTTCACCGCGACGCGGCTGCCCGCAGCCAGGCCGCCGACTTCCGCCTGACTGGCGTTGCGGCGGATCAGCTGCACCTGCACCGGGGTGAAGCCTTGCGCGGTTTCGACAAAGAGATAAGGCAGGTTGACCTTCCACACCAGCGCCGTGGCGGGCACGATCAGGCTGTCGGCCGCCTGTGCGCCGGTGATCGCGACCTGGACCGACTGGCCGGGACGCAACAGCTTTTGCGGATCGGCCAGGCTGGCGCGCGCGAGCACGCTTTGTGCGGCGTTGAGTTGCGGCAGCAGCGCGGTGATCCGACCGCGGGCCGTGCTGCCGGCGACCTCGACGCTCTGGCCGACAGTCACCTGCGGCGCCTGCGCGGGACTCAGTGGAATCTCCAGCGCGAGCTTCGACAGATCCGCCAGCTTCACCAGCGCCATCCCCGCATCCACCCGCTGGCCGGGTTCGACAACGCTTTCGCTGACCACGCCGGCGATCGGCGCGGTCAGCGTGATCGCACTGCCCGAAATCCTGCCCGCCCCCAGCATCGACAAGGCGGCCTGCGCCGCCGCCAGACTGGCGCGTGCCGACTGCGCCTCGGACTGGGTGGCGCGCAGGCGCGACTCGGCGATCAGGCCTTCGCCGAACAGTTTTTCATCGCGTGCCGCGTTGCCGGCCGCAAGCTGCGAGCGCAGCCGCGCCTGCGTCAACGCGCTTTGCGCGTCGGCGAGGCCGGGCATCGACAGGGTGACCAGCGGTGCACCGCGTCTGACCGACTCGCCGGCGTGGACATGAAGCTGGGTGACCAGGGCGTCGCCAGCTGCAGCAACGATGCGCACGCTGGCGGGCGGCAGGCTGACGCGCGCCGGATAGCTGATCGCCAGGCTGGCGGCCTGGGCGGTCGCAGCCACGGTGACGATGCCGAGATTCTTCTTCTGGGCGGCGGTCAGCGGCAGCACCTCGGCGGCGAAAGCCGGGGCGACGGCGAAAAGCGCGAACAGGACGCCTGTGCCGAGGCTGTTGAAGGTCGTTCTGAGCCTGTCAAACGGGGGGGTGGCGATATAACCAGCAGCCATACTTACTCTCCATGATCAAATGAAACAGCGAACGGGCGCGCACTCGCTGCGTGTCCGGCAAACAATCAGTGGAGAGGCGGCGCCAGCGCCAGCGGCCGCGCGTGAGCGGGGGGTGGCAGCGGCACCCGGGGCAACCCTACCGGCAGGCCGGTATCCGAGCGGTTCACTGTGGCCAGCGACAGCCGGCGCGGCGAAACCTGCGCCGGATCGGTGTCCGCCACGGCCAGCGCGAGGTGGCGAAACGGCACGCCTTGAGCAACCTCGATCCGCGGCCCGTGTCCGTCGGACGAGGCCGTCTGGCCGCGCACATCGCTATAGCTGTGCGGATGCACGTGCAACCCGCCCGCATGCGCCGCCGGCAGCACGTCGGCATGGGCGTGAATGAATGGCGTCATCGCCTGCAGGGCAATGAGGAGCCAGAATATCAACAAGTGGTGCAGGCGTTGAAGCATAGTGGTAAACGCATGTCAGGTGTCAGAGCGGAATTCAGAAAGGCCAATCAAATTGTGGGTTGCTCGAGCCCGGCGGGGAGACCGGGACCGAGCCTGGCCTCTCCTCAGGCTCCCCGCATCTTGCCGCCCGAATATTAAGACTGCCTTAAGTTGCGGATACTGCGCGCCATGTCGGCACACCGCAGGCCGCCCGGGCGCGCCCGACAAGCTTGCCCGTCTTAAGGTTTGCCTAAGCTGCCGCGCCTAGAGTCTGCTGCATATTCACTTCCGGAGCCTGCCATGACCCATCCAGCCGCGCACGCGCAACGCGGGCTCGATCCCCTGCTGCGGTTACTGCAGCGAGGGTTTGCGCGGGCGATCAGGTCGCGCATCGCCACGCTTGCAAAACCACCCACGAAGTATTCATGGCGCGGCTAAAATCGCGTCATGAAGTCATTGCACTTCATAGTTGAACCCACTTTCCAAAATGCTATCCAGGAGTGCAAACAAGTTAATGCGCATATTGCTGGTGGAAGACGACCGGATGCTGGGTGACGGGCTCGCGGCCGGGCTGGGCCAGGCGGGCTACGCAGTCGACTGGCTGCGCGACGGCGAGGCGGCGGTGGCTGCGCTTTCCACCGAAACCTTTGCCGCCGTGGTGCTCGATCTGGGCCTGCCGAAACGTGACGGCCTGTCGGTACTGCAGTGGTTGCGTGGGCGCCAGGACGCGACCCCGGTGCTGATCCTCAGTGCGCGCGACCAGTTGGAAGACCGGGTGCGCGGGCTCGACCTGGGTGCCGACGACTATGTACTGAAACCCTTCGACCTCGACGAGATTGCCGCCCGCCTGCGCGCGCTGCTGCGCCGCGCCCACGGCCGCCCCGGGCCGTTGATCAGCCTCGGCGAGATCGAACTCAACCCGGCGGCGCGCACGGTGACACGTGCCGGCCAAACGCTTGAACTCACCCCGCGCGAGTTCGATCTGCTGCATCTGCTGCTGGAAAACGCCGACCGGGTGCTGACCCGGCGCACGCTGGAGGAACAGCTCTATACCTGGAACGAGGCGGTCGACAGCAACGCCCTCGAAGTCCACATCCACCATCTGCGGAAGAAGCTCGGCAACGATTTGATCCGCACCGTGCGCGGCGTCGGCTACATGGCGGCGACGAACGCGCCCGCCCCATGACACCGCCGGCGTCGTATTCCTTGCGCCGACGGCTGGTATGGCTGTTGACCAGCGCAGTGGCGATCATCTGGCTGCTCGCCACACTCGTGGTCTACCAGCGCGCCCATCACGAAGCCGACGAGCTGCTCGACGCCCAGCTGACGCAGGTGGCCGACACCCTGCTGGCGATCGTGTCAGGTGGTGAAGTCGATCATTTCGTGAAGGAGTTGCGCAAGCACACCCATCACTACCCGGTGCCGATCGCGTTCGAAGTGTGGATCAGCAAGGACGGGGCGACACGACGCCTGTTGACATCTCCGGGTCACCGCGGATTTGAACCGGGAATCACAACAGGCTTCAGCGAACACCGATACCTCGGTGCGCATTGGCGTCTTTATGCGGTACAAGACGACGACGCCGAATACCGGGTCGTGGTCGGCGAGGCCCATGCCGCGCGTGAAGGACTGGCACGCGAGATCGGTTTGTCGCTATTGCTGCCGGCCACGCTGGCGCTGCCACTCATGGCGCTGGCGGTATGGTGGGGGGTGGGCCGCTCGTTGCGGCCGGTGGATGACGTGGCGCGACAGGTCGGCACACTCGACGCCCAGGCGCTGGCGCCGCTCGACGAGTCTGCCCCCTTGCCGAGCGAAATCGCGCCGCTGCGCGCCGCGCTCAATGCGTTGATCCGGCGCGTCAGCGAGGCCTTTGAAAACGAACGCCGCTTCACTGCGGATGCGGCCCACGAGCTGCGCACACCGCTGGCAGCCCTGAAAGTACAGGCGCAGGTGGCGCTGCGCGCACAGACCGACGCCAGCCGGCAACGCGCATTGACGCAGGTGATCGCCGGGGTCGACCGGATGACGCACCTGGTTGGGCAGTTGCTGACGCTGGCGCGCGTCGATCCTGCCAGCCAGCAGGCGCCGCAGGCGCTGGACGCTGCCGGGATCGTCACCACGGTGTGCGCCGAGTTGCTGCCGCAGGCGCAGCGCCAGGGACAATCCCTGATAGTCGATGCCGCGCCCGGGTGCGTGGCCGCGGTGACGGCAGCGTGGCTGCAGATCGCGCTGCGCAACCTGGTGGACAACGCCCTGCGCTACGCCGGGGTCGGCGCACGTATCGAAGTACGCCTCAGGCAAAGCGGGCCGGACTGCATCCTCGCGGTGGTGGACGATGGTCCAGGCGTAGCGCCGGCATTGCGTTCGCAACTGAGTGCACGCTTTGTACGCGGCGAGGTCGAAGGCGAGGGCTGCGGGCTGGGACTGTCCATCGTCGCCCGCATCGCCGCGCTGTCGCATGCGCGACTGGAGCTGGGTGACGGGCTGCCGCGCGCCGACGGCGGTCACGGATTCGCCGCCACGCTGCGTTTCAGCGCAGCATCCCGCCAGTCGTGAGCGCCGATCCCGACCCAACCGCCAACCGCGACCGGAAAGCGTGTTCATCATGATCGCCTCGCCAGGAGAGACACGGCGCACCCGGGGTTGGGTGTGCCCGGCACCATTCCGCTTCATGGGACAACCGCTTAGCTGTTCGACCCTGAACGGTCCGGCAGGCCCTGTTCCCCGGGCCACATGCCGTCACCATGGGCACATGGGATTAGCGCACGGCCCGAATCGCCGTCACGGTGAGCGCGCCGTTGATCTCTTCGGCATGGAATTTCACCGTCTCACCCACTTTGACGGTTTTCAGCAGTGCGGGCGGCTGCACCCGGAACACCATGGTCATGGCCGGCATGTCGAGGTTGACCAGCGGGCCGTGGCGCAGCGTGAGCTTGCCGTTGGCGGCATCGATTCGGCGCACCACGCCGTCGCTCATCGCCACGCTGGTCTGGGCGGCAGGCGAGCTTGCGGGTTCGGCATGGAGCGGCGGAGCGATTGCCAGCGCGGCGATCAGCAGAATCAGTTTATTCATTTTCAGCTCCTTGGGTCGAGAGTGGGGGAAGGTGTGTCGGAGCAGATGCTCCGGCAAGAGGTCGGGCGACGGCCGTTGCGCCCTCGCCCGGATAGTGTCGCCGCGAACCTGAACGCGCGGGCGCGGATTGAAAATCCGGCCGGTAAACAGATGGATTTCATTACCGTCCTTTCGTTCAATGGCGGTCATGAGCGACATGGCCGTCCGGCTTGCGCACGCTCACCTCGAAATCGCCCGGCGCACCCCGGGGCGAGGCTGCCTGCGGCGCCCGCATGGGCTCGTCCGGCACGCTGTCGACTTGCCGCGCCGCCGTGCCGGGCGGCTGCTTATACCAGCCGGGGTCGGAATAATCGCCGCGCTTCTGCTCGCGCCGCACTTTCAACATGCTGAACATGCCACCCATTTCGACCGCGCCGTAGGGGCCGTGACCGGTCATCATCGACAGAGTGTTGTCGGGCAGCGGCATCTCCATCTCGGCCATGTCGGCCATGCCGCGTTCGCCCATCACCATGTAGTCGGGAACGAGCGTGTTGATTTTTTTCATGATCCCGGTGTGATCGACCCCGATCATGGTCGGTACCGCATGCCCCATCGCGTTCATGGTGTGATGGCTCTTGTGGCAATGGAACGCCCAGTCGCCTTCCTCGTCGGCCACCAATTCGATCTGGCGAATCTGGCCGACCGCGACGTCGGTGGTCACTTCGGGCCAGCGCGCCGACCTGGGAACCGGCCCGCCATCGGTGCCGGTGACCTCGAACTCCATTCCGTGCAGGTGCATCGGATGGTTGGTCATGGTGAGGTTGCCGATGCGGATGCGCACCCAGTCGCCCAGCCGCACGTTGAGGCTGTCGATGCCCGGAAAGGCGCGGCTGTTCCAGGTCCACAGATTGAAGTCGAGCATGGTGTTGACCGAGGGCGTGGCACTGCCGGGGTCGATGTCGTAGGCATTGAGCAGAATGCAGAAATCACGGTCAACGGTCTCGATCAACGAATGCCTGGCCTTGGGATGCGTCACCCAGAAACCCATCATGCCCATCGCCATCTGGGTCATTTCGTCAGCATGCGGGTGATACATGAAGCTGCCGGGGCGGCGGGCGACGAATTCATAGGCGAAGGTCTTGCCCGGCCGGATCTGCGGCTGGGTGAGGCCGCCGACGCCATCCATGCCGTTGGGCAGGCGCTGGCCGTGCCAGTGAATGGTGGTGTGCTCGGGCAGGCGGTTGGTGACGAAGATGCGCACCCGGTCGCCTTCCACCACCTCGATGGTCGGGCCCGGGCTCTGGCCGTTGTAGCCCCACAGGCGGGCCTTCATGCCGGGTGCGATTTCACGCACCACCGGCTCGGCCACCAGATGAAACTCCTTGACCCCGTCATGCATCCGCCACGGCAGGGTCCAGCCGTTCAGCGTCACCACCGGATTGTAGGGCCGACCGTTGGGCGGCGTCAGCGGTGGCTGGGTCGCAGCCTTGTCCATGCTGACGATTTCGGGCAAGGTCGCCAGCGCGGCCGGAGTGACGCTGGCGGCAGCGACTGCACCGCTCAACTTGAAGAAATCACGTCGTGAAGTCATGGGGAATCCTTTCAACCTAGAAACCGCAGTTGGACGCGCTCGATGGTGCGTCTGGGCGTGTGTCTGCCGCGAAGCGAGGAGGCGGCAGGCCGGGGCCTGCAACGACGAGCGACAAAGGCAGGCGCGCGACCAGGCGTGCCAGCGGGTGCGTAGCGAATTCACCCAGAGG
>JACDJC010001919.1_pt1 | contig 17362 bp, 11 predicted proteins | sample 7454191 | NCBI WGS metagenome assembly JACDJC01 (sample SAMN14253291, study PRJNA609438) | sludge metagenome | isolation source: sludge after 25d culture with pyrite and EDTA | collected 2018-12-20 | reverse complement strand
GTTTCGGCCCCAAGGGGGTTGGTGCCCCCCTTTGGTTGGTGTCCGTGTTCCCACAAGTTTTGGTTTTTACCCCCCCTAACACCACGGGGGGGTGCGAGGAAGGATCGGGGCGCGGTGCGGTCAGTGCTTGAAGTGGCGCTCGCCGGTCATGACCATGGCGAGACCCCGCTCGTCGGCCGCGGCGATCACCTCTTCGTCGCGGATCGAACCGCCCGGTTGGATGACGGCGGTGACGCCCTGATCGGCGACGGCGTCGAGGCCGTCACGGAACGGGAAGAACGCGTCGCTGGCACCCGCTCCCCCGTTCGCCCGACCCGCCGCCTTCTGCCCGGCGATCCGAGCGGCGTCCACACGGCTCTGCTGGCCCGCACCGATGCCGACGGCCTGACCGTCGGCGACCAGCACGATCGTGTTCGACGTGACCCGGGCGACCAGCCGCCAGGCCAGCTCCAGATCCGACCACTCCTGCTCGGTCGGCCGGCGATCGGTGACGACCTGCCACGCGGATCGGTCGACGGTGACGGTGTCCTTGGTCTGCACGAGCAGGCCGCCGTCGACGGAGCGCACGTCGAGGTCGGGCACGGTCGGCGGCGGCGCGGTCAGCACGCGCAGGTTGCGCTTCTCCAGCAGCACCATCATCGCCTCGTCGTCGTAGCCGGGGGCGATCACGACCTCGGTGAACACCGGAGCGAGCGCCCGGGCCATCTCGACCGGGACCGTGCGGTTGACCGCCACGATGCCGCCGAAGGCAGAGGTGGGGTCGCACTCGTGGGCCCGGACGTACGCGGTGGCGATGTCGTCGGCCACCGCCGCTCCACACGGGTTGGCGTGCTTGATGACGACCGCAGCGGGGCCCTCGCCGAGTGCGTGCACCAGCCGCCACGCCGCGTCGGAGTCGTACACGTTGAGGTACGACATCGCCTTGCCGCCGTGGAGCGTGGCGCGGTCCCAGCAGCTGTCGCCGGAGAACGAGTAGCGGGCGCCCACCTGGTGCGGGTTCTCGCCGTAGCGAACCGGCTGGGCGAGCGTCGCCGACAGGTGCAGCGTGCGGGGCAGCGGAGCGTGCTCCTCAGGCAGCGACGGCAGCTCGCCCGGACCCTCCCTGTCGAACCAGTCGACGATCGCCGAGTCGTACGCCGCGGTGTGGGCGAACGCGTCACGAGCCAGGCGACGGCGGGTCATCACGCTGACCTCGCCGTTGGCGCGCAGCTCGTCGAGCACCGGTTCGTAGTCGGCCGGATCCACCAGGACCGCGACGTGGGCGTGGTTCTTGGCCGCCCCGCGGACCATCGTCGGACCGCCGACGTCGATGAGCTCGATCGACGGCTCGGAGCTGAACGGGTACAGGTTCACCGCGACCAGGTCGAAGGCCACGATGCCGTGGGTGGCCATGTCCGCGATGTGGGACGGGTCGTCGCGGTCGGCGAGGATCGCCCCGTGGATCGCCGGGTGCAGCGTCACGACCCGGTGGCCGAGCATGTCGGCGAACCCGGTGACGTCCTCGGTGGGGATGACCGGCAGGCCGGCCTCGGCCAGGACCTTGGCGGTGCCGCCGCTGCTGACCAGCTCCCAACCCAGCTCGACCAGCGCCGTGCCGAGCTCGACCATGCCGGTCTTGTCGTACGCCGACAGCAGCGCCCGACGGGGGCTGCTCGTGGCGGCGGACGGGTCGGTGGCGGATGGGTCGGTGGCGGACGGGTCGGTCATGAGGCGTTCCTCTCGTCGATGGCGACGGGTTCGGTGGCGGCGAGATCGGTGGCGGCGAGATCGGTGGCGGCGGGTTCGGAGGCGACGGGATCGGTGGCGGCGACGGTGGGCGTGGCGCTGTCCGTGGATCCGGCGTCGAGCACGGCGCCGCGCTCGAGGATCGATCGGATCGTGTTGGTGTAGAGCCGGCGCTCGACGGCCTTGATGCGCTCGTGCAGCGTCGCCTCGTCGTCGTCGGCCAGGACCGGGACCGCCTCCTGAGCGAGGATCGGCCCGTCGTCGACCTGCTCGGTGGCCACGTGCACGGTGCAGCCCGTGAGCTTCACGCCGTAGGCGAGGGCGTCGCGAACCGCGTGCCAGCCCGGGAAGCTCGGCAGCAGCGCCGGGTGCGTGTTGACGATGCGGCCGGGCAGGGCGTCGAACGCGGCCGGGCCCAGGATCGTGCCCCACCCGGCCATGGCGACCAGGTCGATGCGGTGCGCCACCAGCTCGGCGACCACGCGGCCGGTGAACGCGTCCCGGTCGAAGCCGTCGCCGAAGTCGGTGCGCTCCACGACGACGCACTCGATCCCGTGGCGGGCCGCGACGTCCTGCACCGCGCAGTGCCGGTCCACCATCACCAGCGCTATGGGGAGCCCGTCGGTCGCCATCGCGTCGAGGAGGGTGCCCGAACCGGAGGCGAGGACGGCGAGGCGCATACCCGGCGGAACCTACCAGCCCCTCAGACCCCACTTTCAGCCGACAGCCCCCGGTTCTGACCACCGAGAATGATGCTCCACGACACTGTCGGTCATGAGAACCGCCGCCGGTCGATCGGACCGCGACCGGGTCGCGGTCCCCGCAGACAACGACGGGCGCGATGGGGTGTGATCGTGTCGTGGACGTCGACGGACTGGGAGCGCTCGCCGCCCGCCAACATGGCACCTTCAGCCTGCAGGACCTGCGCGACCTGGGCGTCAGCACCGCGGCGATTCGCCATCGAGTCGCAGCCGGACGATGGACCCGCGAGCTGCCGCGCGTCTACGGCCTGGTCGGCCACCATCAGAGCTGGGAGCGGCGGCTCTGGATCGCTCACCTCAACGCCGGACCGGACTCGGTGATCGCCACGAACTCCGCAGCCCGACTCCAGGGGGCGGCCGAGGCGTTCGCCGACAGGATCGAGCTGCTGGTGCCCGGCAACAGGGGCAAGGCACCGCCGGGGGTTCGGTGGCAGCGCACGATCGACCTCGTCGAGGACGACATCGTCCGCGTCGATGGACTCCCTCCGATGACCACACCGGCCAGGACCGCCGTCGACCTCGCCGGCTGGATCACGATCAACCGGCTCCGGCGGTTCGTGGAGTCAGGGGTGCTCGAACGCCGCTTCACGCTCATCGAGGTCGGGGCGGTGCTGGGCCGCGTCCGCCGTTCCGGAAAGCCGGGAGTGACGAAGCTGTGCCGAGTCCTCGACGATCTCGGTCCCGGCGATGGCCTCACCCGCTCGGAGCTCGAACGGCTGGGCGACGGTGTCATCCGCCTCGCGGGGCTCCCTGCGCCGGTGCGGGAGCATCCCCTGCCGAACGAGCGGGGACGCCGAGGGTTCGTCGACCGGTGCTGGCCGGACGCCAAGCTGATCGTGGAGTTCGATGGTCGGAAGTGGCACGACCGGAACCAACAGCGGCTCGCCGACGCCGATCGACGGCTCGAGGCCCAGTCGCTCGGCTACGAGACCAGCCAGATCCTGTGGGAGCACGCGTCGGGTGACCGGGACCGCACCGCCACGCTGCTGTCGACGATCCACCGCCAGCGACTCCTCCTGCTGCGACAGGCCCGGTGACCGCCCTCGGCGATTCCCATGACCGACAGCGTCGTGGAGCATCGTTCTCGGTAGTCAGAACCTGGGGGCAGGTGGTGGGGGCGGGGGGTGCCGGGGTGGGTTGGGGCGGGCGGTGGGTTGGGGCGGGGGGGTGCCGGGGTGGGTTGGGGCGGGCGGTGGGTTGGGGCGGGGGGGTCAGGCGAGGGCGTCCAGGAGCACCGACTCGAGCTCGTAGAGCTCCACCTGCGGGACGCCGTCCGCGTCCCACCAGATGTTCGGGTACAGCACCACGGTGGCTCCGGTGTCGAGGTCGACGGCGAACGATCCGGACGCGGAGTCCAGACCCACCCGGCGGGTGTGCACCCCGGTGTCGTCGCGGGCGCACGGACACAACGGCGACAGACCGATGCCGTAGATCCAGTCACCCTCGCCGCCGGCGAAGGCGGCCATGACCTCGAGCGACATCGCTCCGATGCCCTGGGTCAGCGCCCAGCGGACGAAGCTCGCCTGTGCGGCCGCGCCCGAGACGATCCCGCCCGCCGACCACGTCCGACCGCGGTAGCCGTGCTGGTCCGGATCGGTCACGTGGTCGAGTGGGTCGGTGTCCTCGTCGAAGCCGACCGTCGTCCCGGCCTGCGTGGCCAGGTCCTCCATGGCGGCGCGCCACGTCGTCCCCGTTGCCCGCTCCAACGCCAGTCCGAGCATGAGGTAGCCGAGCCGGGAGTAGTGGAACCCGCTGCCCGGCTCGAACTCGAACCTGGGGTCGTCGAGGAACCGCTGCAGCACGCCGATCGGCTCGCTCTCCGTCGTGGGATCGTCCACCCGGTTCGAGATGCCCGACTGGTGCCGGCCCAGCTGCTCGAGCGTGATCCGATCGGCATCGGGGAACTCGGGAACCCAGCGCGACAGCGGGTCCTGCAGCGACACCACGCCGGCCTCGACCGAACGCATCAGCCACACCGCTGTCGCGGCCTTGGTCATCGACCACCACACCATCGGGTCGTCCGACGCCGCCGGGTCGCCCGCCGGGAGGACGACAGGAGCGCTGCCCGCCCGCCACGAGAAGGTCGACACCGCACCGTCGGCGTCGATCAGCGCGCCCCGCATGGAGGTGAGGCCGACCTCGCCCTGGAGTCTCGGGTGACGCTGCACCCACGCGTCGATCTGCTGGGCCAGCGTAGGTCGTACCGCCGGTGCGCCCGGCAGCGTCGTGGTGGTCGTGGTGGTGGCGTCGAGCATGGCGGCCCGGGCCGCGACCGCCCGCCCCGAGAGGGGCTCTGCGCGGCTCACCCCGTCGGGCGCGCGGACGAGCGCGACGGCCACCAGCCCGATCGCGAGCACGGCGGCTCCGCCACGGAACACGACCCGCCCGAACGGGACGGGGCGGAACCGGGGGACTCGCAATCGCGGAACGGGCCGGGAGCGCCGGCCGGCGGCCCAGTCCTCCACCGGGCCGAACAGCACGGTGCAGCCGGCGGTGACCGCGACCACGACCGCCAGCGACAGCGTCCAACGCAGCGGGCCGGGGTCGAAGTGGGCGTCGACGATCTCGGCCGCGGCGACCAGGCCGAACCCGTGCCACAGGTAGATCGTCAGCGTGTGGCCGACCAGCACGTCGACCGCTCGGCTCGCGATGCCCCCGACGGAGGACAGGAACGGGTGCAACCCCAACAGCAGCATCAGGCCGGCGGCGCCGACGAGCAGCACGAGGAGCGCGGAGCGGTTGACCACGAAGTCGTCGGGCCCGAGGCGGGCCACGGTGACGGCCGCGGCAGCAGCAGCCGCCAGCCCACCGAGCACGCACACCTTCCTCGACGGGAGTGCTCGGTCGCGCAGCGAGTAGAGCATGCCGGCGGCGACGAACGTGCCGTAGCTCGCCGCGTCGAGCAACGAGAGCGGAACGAGCTGACGATCCGCCGACTGCTCGGCCCAGAACACCGCGACCGTCGCGGTGGCGAACAGCAGCGGCGCACCGATCCCGAGCCGACGAACCAACCAGCGCATCGCTCCTGCGGCGAGCACGAACCACACGTAGGCCCGCACGTACCAGAGCGGCAGCCACAGTCCCCGGAGCTCGTCGCTGCCCACAGGGTCGACGAGCGGAACGACCCAACCCACCAGCTCCGCCGGCGCGGGCCGCCAACCAGCGACGACCATCACCGTCACGGCGACCGCCGAGTAGAGCCAGAAGGGGATCATCAACCGCCGGGCCCGCTGGCGGACCGTCCCCCACCACCCGCGGCGTTCGAGCGACGGTTCGAGCAACGCACCCGTCGAGAAGAACATCGCGGGCATCGCCGGGAACCAGCTCAACCAGGCGGCGGACCAGGTGTGCCACAGGATCACCCGGGCCAGAGCCAGGGAACGCACGACGTCGACGAAGCGGTCCCTCGCACGGGGACGGACCGATGTGGACGTGACGTCGACCGCGTCGCCGGTGGCGAGCGCCGTCGAACCGCCCGCCGGAGGCTCGGGATCGCGACTCATCGTGGGTCCGACGACGCTGAGGTCCGTCGCGTCGACTCGGTCCAGGCTACGGGACCGCGCCGCAGAACCGTCAGCACCCGCGCTCGTCGTGCGGGCTATGGGTCAGGAGAGGGAGTGGATGACCTCGACCATGAGGCTGCCGGCCTCGGTCGGGTTCGCGCCCACCTGCACACCGGCAGAGGTCAGCGCCTCCATCTTGGCCGCCGCAGTGCCCTTGCCGCCCGACACGATCGCGCCCGCGTGACCCATCTTCTTGCCCGCGGGTGCGGTCTGACCGGCGATGTAGGCGACGACCGGCTTGGTCATCTTCTCTGCGATGAAGTCGGCCGCCTCTTCCTCGGCCGAGCCGCCGATCTCGCCGATCATCATGACCGCGGACGTGTCGTCGTCGGCCTCGAAGCGCTCCAGGCAGTCGATGAAGCTCGTCCCCGGAACCGGGTCGCCGCCGATGCCGACGCACGTCGTCACACCGATGTCCTGCAGCTTCAGCTCGTAGAGCGCCTGGTAGGTCAGCGTGCCCGAGCGGCTCACGATGCCGACGTTCTTGGCGCCCGCGACCGGCGACTTGGCGATGTGACCGGCGGTGATGCCGATGTTGCACTTGCCGGGGCTGATGATGCCGGGGCAGTTCGGGCCCAGGAGCTGCACCGACGGGAAGTCGCGCTGCAGCTTGTTGAAGAACCACGCCTCGTCCTGCATGGGGACGCCCTCGGTGATGCACACGATGAACTCGACGCCGCCCTCGGCAGCCTCCATCACCGCCGCCTTCACGCCGGGTGCGGGGATGAAGATGCAGCTGGCGTTGGCGCCGGTCTCGGCCACCGCGTCGGTCACCGAGGCGAAGATCGGGATGCCGTCCACGTCGGTGCCGGCCTTCTTGGGGTTCGTGCCGGCCACCACGTTCGTGCCGTAGTCACGGTTGAGCAGGCCGTAGTACCGGCCCTGGCTCCCGGTGAGGCCCTGGTAGACGACCTTGGTGTTCTCGTCGACGAAGATGCTCATGTTCGTGTCTCCTCGGTCTCTCTCGTCGCCTCAGGCCCCGGCCAGCTCGACGACCTTGGCGGCCGCCTCGAGCATGGTGGGCTGCATCTGCAGCTTGTCGGACAGGTGCGGCCGGAGGATCTCACGACCCTCCTCGGCGTTGGTGCCGTCGAGCCGGATGACGATCGGCGAGTCGATCTGGACCCGACCGAGCGCTTCGACGATCCCGTTGGCGACCTCTTCGCCGCGGGTGATGCCGCCGAAGATGTTGATGAAGATCGCCTTGACCTGAGGGTCGTTGTTGATGACCTCCAGGGCGCCGGCCATGACGTCTGCGTTGGCGCCGCCGCCGATGTCGAGGAAGTTCGCCGGCTTACCGCCGGCCTGGTTGACCACGTCGAGCGTGCTCATGGCGAGCCCGGCGCCGTTGGCGATGATGCCGACCGTGCCGTCGAGCCCGACGTACTGCAGGCCCTTGTCGTGGGCGGCCTGCTCGCGGACGTCGCGGACCTGGGTGGCCTCGTACTCGGCCCACTCGGGTCGGTTGGCGGCGTTGTCGTCGAGGGTGACCTTGGCGTCGAGGGCGTGGACCTCCCCGGTCGGCTTGAGGATCAGCGGGTTGATCTCGGTGAGGTCCGCGTCGCCCTCGGTGTAGGCCCGGTAGAGCTGCTTCAGGATGTCGATGGCGCCCTGCGTGGCCCGGGGGTCGAGCCGTGCCGCGGCCACCCAGTCGGCGGCGACCTGGTCGGTGAGGCCATCGACGGGGTCGATCCAGACCTTGGCGATGGCGTCGGGGTCGGTCTCGGCGACGGCCTCGATCTCCACACCGCCCTGCGCCGACAGCATCCCAAGGTGCTTCTTGGCGGAGCGGTCGAGGGTGAAGCTCGCGTAGTACTCCTGGTCGATGTCGGAGGCGACCTCGACCCAGATGACCTTGACCACGTGGCCCTTGATGTCGAGACCGAGGATGTTGCCGGCGTGCTCTCGGACCTCGTCCACGTTGGTGGCGAGCTTGACGCCGCCGGCCTTGCCGCGACCGCCCACATGGACCTGCGCCTTGATGACGACCGGGTAGCTGTTCAGCCGCTCGGCCACGGTCACCGCGTCGTCGACGGTGGTGACCGCCTCGCCCGCCGACACCGGGATGTCGAAGCCGGCGAAGAACTGCTTCCCCTGGTACTCGAAGAGGTCCACCCTCTCACCTTCCTGTCGCGATCGTGGTTCGCCACGACCTGCAGCGCAGCTTCTGACTGGGCGTCAGATCCGGTCGGGCTCGACGCTGGAGCGTAGACCGCACACCGGGAACGGCCACATTCCAGGTGGGAGCGGGGGTGCAGGCACCCTGTCTCGCACACCGGCTCGCGCCCTATCGGCAGCGTCCGCCACTTCGTACTGTGCACACATGGCCGGCGACTCGGGCATGAGGACGGCCTCGGGCATGTGGGCCCGGGCAGAGGTGCGACGTCGACCGTTCGCGCTCGTCTCGCTGGGCCTGCTCGCAGGCCTGGCCGCCGCGGTCGCCCTCGCCGCTATCGCCGGTGCTCGCCGAACCGACGACGCGTTCGCCCGGTTCCGAACGGCCACCGACGCCGCCGACGCCGTCGTGTTCGCCAGCCAGGTCGACGTCGTCGATCCCGACTGGAGCGAGGTCGCCGCGCTCCCCTATGTCGAGGCGGCCGGAGCGTTCGGGCTGCCCGCTGTCTCGGTGGTGGACGGGCCCAAGTCGGTGGACCTCGAGACCTCGGGCGTGTTCGACGTCGCATTCGGCGACTGGCGCACCGATGTGGACCGGCCGCTGCTGGTCGCGGGACGGCAGCCGGACCCGGCCAACCCGCACGAGGTGCTCGTCACCGAGGCGTACTCCGACGGTGCCCACGTCGGGGACCGCTTCGTCTTCCAACGACCGTCGGAGGACCAGATCGCCGCCGGGGATCTCTGGTCGCCGCCCGAGGGCGATCGGATCGAGGTCCACGTCGTCGGCATCGGGAAGTCGCAGTTCGAGACGTCGATCATCCCCGACGACGGGACGGACGGGATCGGCCTGGTCGCCACACCCGCGTTCCACGAGAAGTACGGCAGCGACATCACCTACGTCAACAACCTGCTGGTGCGCTTCAAGCCCGGTCAGGCCGACGTCGGACGCCTCGAGAGCGACGTCCGCAGGATCCTCGACACGCCCGAGATGCCGATCCTCGACGCTGTCGCCGTGTCCAAGCGGGTGACCAACGGGACCGCGCTCGAGACCGGTGGCCTCCTGCTGTTCGGTCTGGCGGTCGCGCTGGCCGGCATCGCGCTCGTCGGCCAGGCGCTCACGCGATCGGTGCGATCCGGTGCCGACGACCTCGACGCGCTCCGGGCGCTCGGCGCCACCCGGCGCGACCTCGCACGGACGCTGGCGCTCCCCCACGTGCTCCCGGTGCTGATCGCCCCGATCGCTGGAGCGCTCGGCGCGGTTGCGCTGTCGCCCCTGCTGCCGATCGGGTTGGGTCGCCAGATCGATCCCGACGTCGGCGTGCACGCGGACTGGACCGTTCTCCTGATCGGCGCCACGGCGGTGGCCGCGCTGCTCGCCCTGTCGGTCGTCGTGACCGCGTGGCGCGAGGCGGGGCGTCGGGGCGAGGTGGCGTCCGCCCGGCGGTCGAGGACCGTCGCCACGCTCACCCGCTTGGGCGCTCCGGTCGTCGCCGTGGCGGGAGCGCAGCTGGCGCTGGAACCGGGACGAGGTCGCCGGTCGCTGCCGACCCGACCGGCCCTCGCCGGCGCAGCGGTCGGCGTGCTGGGTGTCGTCGGGGCGTTCACGTTGGCATCCGGCATGGACGACGCGACCGCCAATCCGGAGCGGATCGGCTCCACATGGGATGTCGAGGTCACCTTCAACGACCCGTCCGGCCTGCAGCAGATGACCACCGCGTTCGCCTCGGTCGACGAGCGAGATGACGTGGCGGCGAGCGTCCAGGTCGATCGCGGTCTCGTCGTGATCGACGGCCTCACGCAGCCGACCTACTCGATCGAGCATCGCAAGGGCCTGCTCGACTTCACACCCCTCGACGGTCGTGCCCCGGTGACCGACGGCGAGGTCGCCCTGGGTCCCGACACGGCGAGGACCTACGGCGTGCAGGTCGGCGACACGGTGACGGCGAACGTCTCGGACGGGGCCGGTGACGGAGCCGGGGACGGTGACGGGGATGGTGACGGAGCCGGAGCGGGAGCGGGAGACGGGGCCGACGAAGGGGCCGGCTCGGTGCGGGAGCGCGCCGAGCGCGAGCTGCGCGTCGTCGGCATCGTCCTGCTGCCGACCACGCCGCACTCGAGCTACGACCAGGGTGCGCTGGTCACCTCGGACCAGCTGTACGACCTGTTCGGGGCCGATTCGGTCGACTACGAGTCGCTCGACCTCTCCGGGCCCGACTCCTTCACGTCCCTTCCTCCTGTGATCCCCGCGCTGTTCGTCGCGACCGCCGATGATGCAGACGTCGACGAGGTCGCCCGCCAGCTCGATTCCGAACTGCAGCCCGGGCTGACGGCCGCGGCGAGCACCCGGCCGATCGACCTGGTCAACCTGGGCAACGTCCGGTCCCTGCCGGTCGTGTTCGCGGTGTTCACGATCCTGCTGGCGATCGGCACGCTGGCCCACGTGTCGGCCAGCGTGGTGCGGCGCCGAGCGGGCGACCTGGCCGTCCTGCGCGTGCTCGGACTCACCCCTCGGCAGACGCGGAGCACGCTGTCGTGGCAGGCGACGACGGTCGCGCTGATCGGCCTGGTGATCGGCCTGCCGCTCGGGTTGCTGCTCGGACAGATGACCTGGCGATGGGTCGCTGAGTCCACGCCGATGCTGTACGTGGCGCCGTTCGGACTGCTCGCCGTGCTGGTAGTCGTGCCGACCTGGCTGGTGGTGGCCAACCTGCTCGCGCTGTGGCCCGGGCGACGAGCGGCCCGCCTGCGCCCCGCCGAGGTGCTGCGCCGCGAGTAGGACCGCCAGCAGCGGTCAACCCACGGGAGGTGCGCGTCTCGCGGGAATGCCGCGGTCGCGCCGCGGCGCCGACACCCGGCTCGGGTGTGCTCCGCAGCCAGCAGGCGGCGATACTGGAGCGCCGTGCCGGTCGAACGTCGAAGCGGGTCCAAGCAGGTCACCTCCGTGGTCCTGGGGGTGGTCGCCCTCGTGGTCGCGCTGCTCGCCGCGTGGGGGGTCATCCACCTGGCGTCCGGTGGCAAGGGACCGGTGCAGATGCGCCTCGGCGACGAGACCTTCGACGCCGGCTTCACCTCGCGGATGGCCAAGCAGATCGCAGAGGACGGGCCGTTGCTGTTCAGCGACGTGTCGGGCCGGGGTCAGCGCCAGCCGATCTACGTGGTCCACCTGGGCGACGACGTCGACGACGGATGGTTCGCCCTGTCGGCGGTGGCGCCGGGTGCCGGCGAAGGCTGCTTCGCGACGTGGAACCCCGAGCGTGAGCTGTTCGAGGAGCGTCGGGCCGCCGATGCGTCCGCCGGTCGGGATGCACTCGGCGAGCTGTGCCGCGACGTGACGTGGACCGAGAACGGAACCGATGGCTCCGACGGCTCCGAGCTCGAGGCGTTCCCGTGGAAGATCGACGACGACGACCGGTTGGTCATCGACCTGCGCCCCGACCAGACGCGGGAGACGACCACGACCATCGCCACCAGCGGCAACTGACCGGGCCTGACCGGGCCTGTTCTGTTCCTCGATATCGACGCTGGAGCGTCGATATCGAGGAACAGAACGGGTGGGTCAGAGGGAACGGGTGGTCAGAGGGAACGGGTGGGTCAGAGGGAACGGGTGGGTCAGAGGGAGCGGGCCGACTCGATCGCCGCTCGGACCCGGGCGACGACGACGGCGGGCGAGGACCACACCTCGTGGTCCCACACCTCCACCCAGATCCACCCGGCGGCCTCCAACTCCTCGCGTCGCTTTCGATCCGACGCCGCGTCGGTCAGCGCCGTGTGGAACGCCTGGCTCTGCACCTCGATGACGACCGGCAGGCCGTCGACCACGAAGTCCACACGACCGGTCCACGCCCGTTCCGAGCCGGCGTCCACCTGCCGACGGACGGTGATCCAGGCGTCGCGCAGGATCTGCATCGTGCGGGTCTCGAGGTTGGTGGCCGAGGGCACGTAGTCGGCCGGTCGCTCCTCCAGATAGGCCCGCACACCAGCCGTCCCGTTGCGACCCCTCCGGCCCATCTGAGCGATGAACCGCGTCAGGGACGGCCCGGACAGGAGGCGCATCGACCACATCCGCTCCACCAGCCGCTCGGCGCGCGCCGGACGGCAGCTCGCGAACAGCTGGAGCGCGCACAGCTCCGGCTTCACCACCGGAACGCCGCGCAGGACGGCCACCCACCGGTCGGGAAGGGACCGGACCGTGTGGACGGTCACACCATCGGGCCGGGGGCCGCTGCGAGCGGTGCGAACCACGTCCGCCGGACGGATCCGGCACGCCGTCTGACCCCAGAGCCAGCACGCCGGTTCATGGGAGAGTGCAGCGCCAGGACCCGCGCCGAGCACGGCCACGGTCAGGGTCCGCTCCTCGCTGTCGGGCGAACCCGTCCGCACCATGACGTTGGGTTCGACCTCGACCCAGTGGCGCGAACCCCGGATCGACCTGACCTCCCCGGGTCCGACACCGTGGTCCCGCAGCAGGCGCGTCGAGACCACGCCGTTGTACCGGGCCGCCAGTTCCGTCGCCACGTCATCGAACACACGACGATCGTGGACGTCGCCGGCCTCTTTGTCACCGGGGACCGGTCCCCGGTGCCGTTCTGTTCCTCGATATCGACGCTCCAGCGTCGATATCGAGGAACAGAACGGGCTTGGGCTGGGTGATCAGAGGTGGTCGAGGAGGAGGGACTGGTTGGTTCGACCGATGCGGCCCTCCAGGTCCCACATCGCCGAGTCGCTCGACCCGATGCCCGTCGGCGACGTGCGCATGACCGAGTCCATGCCGATCCACTCGCCGACCGGCTCACGCCACAGGTGCACGGTGAGGTCGGGGTTGATGAACAGGCCCTCGCCGAAGCCGACGCTCGACGCGATCCCGTTGGCGAAGTCCGCCGCGGCCGCGGCGCGCTGCCACGGCGACGGCTCCTCGCCCCGCACGACCGGTACCTGCAGCCGGATCCAGTCGAACACGGGTCCGGGCACGAAGAACGAGCCGCGGACGAAGCGGTGCTCGGTCCCGCCGTTGTGGAACCCCAGGTAGTCAGCCATCGCGGTGCTGACATCGGACGGCTCGGCCGGCAACGGCGGCACCGGTTCATCGGCGTTCGACCCCGAGACACCCAGGTCGCCCGAGTCGCCGGCGTCACCCGAGCTGCCGGGACTGCCGGGACTACCGGGACTACCGGGACTGCCGGGACCGTCGGGGCCGTCGGGGCCGATGTCGTGCAGGGTGACCTCGCCCGGATCGGTGCTGCGGATGCGCAGGGCCCGGGCCATCGCGACGACGACGCCGTCGTCCGCTGTCGACAGCGTCGCCTCGAGAAGAGCGACCTTGCGGCCGGGGCGAACGACGCTGGTCGCGACGAGCAGCGGTCGGGTGGGGACGGGTCGGACCAGCTCGATCGTGACCCGGGCCAGACGCATGGGGATCGGACGGGACCCGTCGGGCGCGTCCGGCAACGGGACCGCCTCCAGCGCACGGGTGACCAGCGCCGCGGGCGCGCCGCCGTGGCACGCTGCGGGGTCCCACGGTCCACGACACAGGTCGGTCGGCTGCCATGCATCGCCGTCAGCCACGAACAGCGACGACGGCGACGTCATCGCCGAGTGCTCCCCCGACCGGCAGCCACGGCCGGCCCCGCAAGCACCCGACCCGCAAGCACCCGACCGGAAGCAGCGGCCTGACCGGGAGCCACCGACAACACGGCAGCCATCACCGACCGCGGTCCGAGCCGCGGCCTGAGCCGCGGTCCGAGTCGCCACCCGACCCGCGGTCCCGTCGGTCCGCACGGGTGCGGCGGTCGACCGATCGACCCCGCCCGGCCCCGGATCGCCGATCGCCCAGCCGACGGTCGTTGCCGGTCCACACCGAGACCGGGAGGTCGCCGGCGGCAGGATCGTCGAACAGCGGAACGATGTGGTCGCGGCGCACCTTGCGCGTCCCGGTTCGAGGCAGGTCACCGACCACCACGATCTGGCGCGGCGCCTTGTAGCGCGCCATCCGCCCGCGGGACCACGCCAGCAGCTCGTCGGGCGTCACGGTGGCGCCATCGCGCAGCCGGACGGCGGCGACGGGCACCTGACCGAGCTTGGGGTCGTCGAGACCCACGACGCCGGCCTCGATCACGTCGGGGTGCTCCTCCATGTCGGCCTCGACCTCGACCGCGTACACCGAGTACCCCCCCGACTTGATCACGTTCTTCGACCTGCCCTGGAACGACATCAGCCCGAACGGGCCGCTGCGCACCAGGTCGCCGGTTCGCAGCCAGCCGTCCTCGGTCATCGCCGTCGCGGACGCCGCTGCGTCGCCGTGGTAGCCCTTCAGCACGCCGGGCCCCTGGATCTGCAGCTCGCCGACGCTGCCGGAGGCCACGGGCTGGTCGTCGTGGTCGACCACCCGCACCCGCCAGCCCGGCAGGGTCATGCCGAGCGAGTCGCCCAGACCCACCGGTAGCAGCGGTGGCGACACCTTGGCCACGACGCCACCGCCGGTCTCGACCATGCCGTAGCCCTCGAAGAACGCTGCCTCGCCGACCGCACCGATGAGGGGCAGCGTGGCCGATGCGCCGTACGACTTGAACTTGCGCGCCAGCGCTGCCGGCATCACGTCGGCCCCGGTCATCCACACCCGAACGCAGGTGAGGTCCCGGTACGCGGCGCCGGCCTGCTCGAGCAACCGGTAGGTGGCGGGCACGCCCATGAAGGCAGAGGACCGACGGCGCTCGATGACGTCGAGCACACGTCCGGACTGGAACTGGCGCAGGAAGTACATCGGCACGCCGGCGAGCGTGGGGCCGAGCACCGAGATGAAGCCCATGATGTGCGCGACCGGCAGGCTCAGCACCAGCTCGTCGTTGCGCAACCAGGTCGGCAGGGCGGCCATCGGTGCCAGACCGCCGAGCAGCGCACGGTGGGTCAGCTCCGCCCCCTTGGGCGTGCCCGTGGTGCCCGAGGTGTAGAAGAGCGCGGCGATGTCGTCGGGGTCGGGTTCGGCCGGCGGCGGCGGGTCCGAGCGCGATCCCGGACCCTTGGACAGCTCGGCCGCGTCGCGGATGACCAGCGAGGCGCCGCTGTCGGCGATGACGTGGTCGACCTCGACCGGACGCATCTGCGGGTTCACCGGCGCGGGGATGCGACCGGCCCTGGACGCGGCCAGGCACAGCAGGAACTGGTCGATCCCGTTGGGGGTGGCGATCACCACCGGCTCTGACGGAGCCGATCGAGCCGCGATCGCCGCGGACCAGCGAGCGACCCGGTCGGCCGCGGCGCCGTAGGTGAGCTCGCGCACGGTGCCGGGGACACGGCCACGAGCGGCGCCACGAGCGGCGCCTCGAGCAGCGCCACGAGCGGCGGCCGGCGCGGCGGGATCCTCCTCGGTCACCATCAGCCGGTCGCCGTGGAGGTCGACCCAGCGGTCGGCCAGGTCCGCGAGCGTCACGCGGTGGCGCAGCGCGACGTCGGCACGTCGAAGCAGCCGCAGCATCACCGCTGCACCTTCTTGATCGGCGCCCACGACAGCAGCAGGCGCTTCTCGCCCTCGTCGGGGAAGCGAACCACCGCCTCGGTCTTGTCGCCCTGGCCTTCCATGTGCAGCACGACCCCCTCGCCCCACTTGGTGTGGACCACATCATCGCCCACGCGGATGCCCAGGTCGTGCGCCCCCGACGGAGTGGGCGGCGCCGGGCGGGTGGCCCGCTCCATCTGGCGCTCCCGGCCCGACGGCGCCCACGACGTCGACTCCCAACCGCCGGAGCGATGCGAGGACCGGGACCGCTTGGATCGACTGGCCTCGGCCTCGACGACGAGCTCGGCGGGGATCTCGTCGAGGAAACGACTCGGCGGGTTGTACTGGGTGGAGCCGTGCAGCGTCCGGCACCACGCATGGGACAGGAACAACCGACGGCGAGCGCGGGTGATGCCGACGTAGGCCAGGCGGCGCTCCTCTTCCAGCTCGGCAGGTTCGGTGAGCGAGCGCATGTGCGGGAACACGCCCTCTTCCAGGCCGATCAGGAACACGTTGGGGAACTCGAGGCCCTTGGCCGCGTGCAGCGTCATCAGCACGACGCCGGTGTCGGCCGGGTCCTGTCCGTCGGCGCCGGCACCGTCGGGCAGCTGGTCGGTGTCGGCGACGAGCGAGACCTGCTCCAGGAACTCGTCGACGGTCCCGTACTCCCGGGCCATGCCGACGAGCTCGGCCAGGTTCTCCTGGCGACCCTCGGCCTCCAGCGTGTTCTCGGCGTCCAGCTCGGCCGCGTAGCCGGAGCGGTCGAGGATCTGCTCGAGCAGGTGACCTGGACCCTTGTCGAGCTCCAGCGCCAGCTCGTCGATCAGGTTCGTGAAGCTCTCGATCCCCCGGGCCGCCCGGGCGCTCGCCCCGGCGTCGTCCCAGCGGCGCAGCGCGTCCATGAAGGTCATGGAGTGGGCACGGGCGTAGGCGTCGAGCCGGCCGACGGTCTGGTCGCCGACGCCGCGCTTGGGCGTGTTGAGGACCCGCTTGACGCTGACCTCGTCGGTCGGGTTCACGACGGCCTTCAGGTACGCCATCGCGTCCTTGACCTCGCGCCGGTCATAGAAGCGCAGTCCGCCGACGACCCGGTACGGGATGCCGGAGCGCAGGAACTGCTCCTCCAGGACGCGGCTCTGCGCGTTGGTCCGGTAGAAGACGGCGAACTCGAACCAACCGACGTCGCCGCGTTCGTGCAGCGACGAGATCTGGTGCGCGATCCACTGGGACTCCTCGGCCTCGTCCTCGCCCTGGAAGCGGACGATCTGCTCGCCCGGTCCCTCGTCGGTCCACAGGTCCTTGGGCTTGCGGGCGGTGTTGTTGGCGATGACCGCGTTGGCGGCGTCGAGGATCGTCTGCGTCGAGCGGTAGTTCTGCTCGAGCACCACGGTGGTGGCGTCGGGGAACGTGTTCTCGAACTCGAGGAGGTTGCGCATGTCCGCTCCTCGAAAGGCATAGATCGACTGATCGAGGTCGCCGACGACGCAGACGTTGCGGTGCTCCTCGCCGAGGAGCATGACGAGGTCGTTCTGCACCGGGTTCGTGTCCTGGTACTCATCGACGAGCACGTTGCCGAACCGGTTGCGGTAGTGCTCGAGCACCTGCGGCTCGGCGCGGAACAGCTCGACGGTGACGCCGAGGAGGTCGTCGAAGTCCATCGCCCCGGCCTTGCGAAGTCGGGCCTGGTACTCCTCGAACACCTCGCCGAT
>JACDJC010001911.1_pt1 | contig 17426 bp, 21 predicted proteins | sample 7454191 | NCBI WGS metagenome assembly JACDJC01 (sample SAMN14253291, study PRJNA609438) | sludge metagenome | isolation source: sludge after 25d culture with pyrite and EDTA | collected 2018-12-20 | reverse complement strand
TCTGCCTGTAATTCCTGTATCTGTAATCCTGCCAGCTTCAACTTGGCACTATCTTCATAGTACTTGGTTATTATTTGTGTTCTTATTGGCAATGTTACTGGCACCCGGACTGTTTTAACCACAGTATTATTAACCGTGTCCACCCGTACCGTTTCAAACGTAGCGGGTATGCTGTCCGGGCAGTCAATATAAACGGTGGTGTCCCTATATAAGATGGCCGTATCGGGCTTAAGCAAGTCTGTGCAAGGGTATTTATCCCTGGCATATTCAGCTACAATAGCCGGGTTCTTTTTCTCTGCCTTATCCATAAGTTGCTTGGCCGTCTGGCAACTGTTGAACAGCATTATAAGAATGCCGATAAGTATTAGTTGAAGGGTTGTTTTATACATAAATATATTGTTACGATGAATAATACCAGGTAAACCCCATACATCAATGTTCCACGATTCCCGAAAATAGCCTTAGCCATCCTATCCGTAATTGCCTTTGGGGCCGGGCTTATGTAGTTCCATGTGAAACCCCTGAATAATGATAGGGGGATGTTAAAGAACAACATCCTATCCAACAGCAACGGCGCTATAATCCAATAGTTACTATAATACCAAACGACCCCTGCAACCAACAGTAAGTACACAGCACCATTTAGGCCATGAAGTATCTTCTTGCTGTTTCTGATAATCCGGCTATCAATGAAAGCCAGGATTATGTTTAACATGGTGAATATGGGTATTGTCCAGATCATCCCTTTGGCGTTAATATTGCAAGTACCAATGCACCAATCGCAACTACACCTGCAGCAAAACCTGTTACCCATTTCCAGGTTTCACCATTATCCCCATTAATGGAAAAAAATGCTCCAGCAGATACAAAAGCTGCGACAACCATTATACCTAAATACGGTTTCTTTTTCATATACTTTGATTTTTAGTTACTAAATTCAGCCAAAGACCATCCAACAGCAAATATAAAAGCTAAAGCAAATAATATTGCTACAACAACCTTTATCAATGATGGTTGTTTTATTGCCCACTTAATCAATCCAACAGTACCAATACCAAATACAGCAAGGGCTACAATTACAAATAATAAATACCATCCCATGATTAATCTTTTTTGGGTTCAACACCGTCCGCAATATTCGTTTTTTTATCTACTATTTGCCTGATATATCTTTTAGAACCTCCCAGGAAAACAAGGAACGCATAAGAACCGATTGCACCGCCAAGAGCAAAGATAACGGTCACGTAGTTTTCTACAATAGGCTTTACGTGTACCCATTCTTTCACAGTTATAGCCATAAGGATTATAAATGTAAGGCTCATAAGGATGGCTATAAGTTCATCCTTAAAGAACTTGCTTAGTACAAATTCCTCATTGGCTACTTTGAAATCCTTTTTACATGACTGCATTTTATTAAGGGTTACGAATAGTAAGCCAAGTAATGCAGCGAAAATATTTAGTGCCATTATAAATGTTTTATTTGTTCTTTAATAATATCCAGTTCACGTTGTATATAATCAATTTTGGCAGTATCTTCTTTCAAACCGGCGATTAAATCTTTAAGCCTGTTAACTTCAAATTCCAATGTTAGCTTATCTTTTTTATCTGTTAATACCCGGCCTAACCCCCACCAAATGAAACCTCCGATAATAGCCATTATACTTAAAACTGTAAGTATTACATTAAGCTCTATTTTCATGGTATGATTTTATGGTGTTATAAGTTCTTTTCTCCCATAAATCCATACCTCTTTTACAGCTTTTTGTTTCACCTACACTTCTTATAAACCTCCATACCAGGGCTAATGAACACAATGGAAATCTCTTTACAAAATATCTGAATGTAAGTAACAAGGCAATAGAACCAACTAATAGTAATACTAATAATAGTTTCATTTGTTCTTAATTATTTGTTTCAAATTATCAATTTCTTTTTGCTGCTTGTCGTTTAATTCTTTTAATTCCTGTATAGCATTTATGGCTACTGCAAGTATCGCTCTATCCTGTATTGATAAGTACCCTTGTTTATTAATACCTATTGCATCTTCTCCAAGTGATGAACGGATATTCTGTGCAGAAAACCCAATATAATCATGCTTAGTTTCCATGCCGCTTGATGGCTTCCATTTATAAACAATAGGATTTATCTGCATCAACTGTTTTAGCCCAACTCCGTAATATCCTTGTATATTTTTTAAGCGTATATCTGATACTGATGTTATATTTCCGCTGGCATCAAAAGTCGCAGCACCTGCACCGTAAGTGTGCATCCTAACTGCCCCCGCACCTGATATAGTCATACGGGTAGTGTTACTGGTTCCAAAAGTCATTGAAGCATTGGCTATATTAACTAAATTCATACCTCCGGTAGAGCCTGATGCATTAATAATATTATATGATAATGGCGTGTAAACAGTATTTCCATCACCGGCATAATAGTGAGATACATAATAATCAGCACCGTAAGAACGTCCTAATTGAAATACTGCTGCTGCGCTGGTTCCACCGGATGCGTTCTGAACCCCAAAACCAACCGATCCGTCAGTTGTTTTTCTTACATCAATATCAAAAGTTGTAGTGGTTGAACCAATAGCTAATCTTTTGTTGGTGTTATCCCAAAATAGATTAGAGTTATCCTGCGCCAATACTCCTGATGCCCCTGCAAATAAAACGCTTCCCTGTGTTGCTGATGTTATTGATCCGCCTATTGCCATGCCACCTGCTGGTGCTGCGCTAATCCAATTTGTTCCGTCCGATGTTAATACATTCCCACTTGTTCCGGGTACAGCCCATGTTTCAGTAGAAGCAACAAAATTAGTTCCATTACCTACTAACATTTTTCTTGAAGTAGCTGCACCGCCAATTCTAAAACCTGTTGAAGCATTAAATATTGTTGCTGCAAGGGTAGGGGAGTTTACTGTTGTTGTACCTCCATTGGCAGAACCTATATTTATATTTGTTGTTGAAGATGCCGCACCACCTGTTCCAAAATTAATTGTTTTAGTAGTTGCTGCTGCTGTGGCATTGGTGGAATAGTTATGTGTTATCGCTGTTGTGGGTGTACCTCCAATAGTCATTGTTGTAGCTGCCCCACCAATATTTAAAGTTGTAGATACTGTATTAAAGGCATCAAATGAAGCCCCACCAATAACTGATGTTACGAAGGATGGTGAAGTATTAAATACTGCTTTATCCGTACCAACTTCATCATTCAATGATGCCGCCAATATTGAAGATGCAACGGCGGATGAAGTAAGATTTTTTGAAGCATCCATAGTAACGAATTGCGATGCTGTTAAATCCTGGATATTTACATTGCCACCGCTAACATACAAACCGTAGTTATTAGTTCCACCGGAAGCCGAAGCATAGTAAGCATAATTACTGGTTGCCGCACCGCTTACACTTGCATCTACCCCCCTGTTAAAAGTGCCACCGGCTGCTATTGTACGTATTCCATTATTAGTTGAACTGCTACCCGTATGTGTGTTTTGGAACAATCCCGAATTGGTTGTACGGCCTGCTGCTGCATTTGCCCCGTCCATCGAGACACTAAAAAGAGATGATCCGTTTATTGCGGCTGTGGTGGTTGCGCCTAAACTTAACCCGTATTGCGCTAACCCGTTCCACCTCCAAATCTGGGAGTTACTTGCGTTATCAATATCGTTAGTAGCTGTGGCTGCTGTTAAAGAAGAGATAGCAGGAGCCGAGCTACTTCCCCCACTTCGCCACTGATACCCAGTCCATGCCTGCAAAGAACTATCGGTAATATTGTATCTTATTTTACCGACCTCCCGTCCCCCGGATAAGTTATCACCTGATGTAACGTTTGTAGGAACTACCAAAACGCTGTCAACCCACATACGTTTTACAGGCCCATACCCAGGTTGTGGCATAGCCTGGTATAACTGTCCGTATGTGTTTATACATAACAATAACATTATTAAAACCATTACCCTTTTCATAATTATATTATTGGTGCATCGCAACCGTCAAAGCTGCTCTGCGTTGTTATTTCAATATTTAATGTACAACCTGCAAGATAATCTTCATACTTGCCGTCCGATATTGTTTCAAAACTGATATTATCTGCAATACTAAAATCCCGGTCTCCCTGCCTCATCAATTCTACAATATCATAAGCAATCCCTACCTGATCGCTTATCACCTCCGTTTCATATTCATTCACCTCTTTACCTGACTTATCCAAAAAAAAGAACTGTGCAGAATAAACCTGTTCCCTGCCTTTATTGAATGAACCGCCGTTAATAACAAAACAGCAAACCGGAAATTGTATCTCAGTTTTTTTTAGCCACTCTGTTGGCAGTTCGTTCTTTACCGTCTTTATCATTGCGTGGCTTTCCAGCAGGCTTTGCAACGTTGAAATTATTTGATTGTAAGTCACGTTTTAATACTTTATCAATTATAGATTGTTTATATTTCATCGGTACGTAAAAATAAATAGTTCACCGGCTCCGGTAATATCACCCGTTGGTAATGTTACCGTACTGCCATTGATCTGCAGGTACATGGTATTTGTTGTAGCTGCGTTGGTTATACCCTTAACCTGCCCACTGCGAACAGCGATAATAATAACCGCTGATGTAGGCAACCCTGTTATAGTAAAGGTGCTTACACCGGTTGACGGGGTAATCTCAATACTCTGTGTCGCCCCGTTGGAATTACCTCCACTAAAAGACCGTTGGCTATATTCCTGTTTTTCATTTCCTAACCATATTGGACATTCGTAGGATTTTAACTCAGGGAATATCGTATCTAATCCGGCTGTAAAATTCCAATATTCAGAATACAGGCTGTAATTCTCACGTAAGTAATCAATAAGCCTTTGCCTGTAAAATTCCCCGTCTGACTTATACCCGTCTGCGATAAGCTCTAAGTCTGCCCTGGATGGCGGCTGGCCTTCCTCTGAACTATGCTGCAAAACACCTTTAGAGAATAGTTGATAGCCAAGTGCAAAAGGTAAAAAACTCATTGTGTACCATATAAGGGCATCGGCTATGTATGTGTTAAGTAAGATAGTTTCATTGGCATTCAGGTTACTTGCTTCCATACCTGACTGCAGGCGTAAATACAATGGTGAACCCAATGCTGTTTGGATATACATATCCTGAGCCTTTTTGATATTAGGTGTTAACTTCGCATCGTCAATAGCTTCACTCGCCCCGGTACGGGATTTGAAAGTAGTTGCTGATATAAATAGTATGTTTGCGCTCATTATGATTTTCTTTTAACAGTAACTGCAAACCAGGTATGCCTGCAATAAGGCCGGTGGTTTCCATCTGGCATTGTAAGCCATCCACCCCGGCGATCCCAAACACTGTACCCCAACCTTTCGCTTATTGTTTCAATATCTGATCTGCTATACAACCTACCAAGTTCCATAAGTTTCGCACAGAAAGGCCGGTTACGTTCATCCTTTGGGCCGTCATACCTGTACCTCAGTAAAATATCGGTTGTATTAGGTACTGGTTTTCTAATCTTCGCCTCTGTTGCTGTACGTTCAATAATACTATCCTGCCCCTGTAATGTGGTTGTTTCAGTAAGAATACCATCGCTTACCATACGGGCCATAACCTCGGATATATAAGCAGCTTCTTTTTTCAACGTTGTTGCAATAACCTGTGGTGTCACTCTTTTATCTTTACCGATAAGATTCAGTACATCTGATTCAAGCTGTGTAAGCTCTACCGTTTCGGCGAAGTTTAACTGCTCGCTGGCTTTAACCCGGCTAAGTTCTTCAAACAATTCAACCGGCTCACCTACCTGGCCAAACTGCTCAAGTAAAGTAAAATCAATTTCCTCCTGTGTTGCAAATTGCTGCTGTCCGCTATCGGCATCTAAAAATAACGCCACTTCTTCCTCAGATATACCAAAGGAATTTTTTAACATCATTGCTGCCTGTTCCCGGGTAAGATCACCTTTTTTGTACTTCTTAACAATACGCTGCATCTGCTGAAACTTCCTGCCTGTCATGCCTGCAAGATTTTCATTTATCATTGTGCTGCCTGATGAGTCAGCCGCCGGTGCTGCAACTCCTTCAACTGATGGTAAGTTATAATACTTTTGGTCAACTGCCATCTTATCAAAGAAATACTCTTTAGGGAATATCTTTAATAGGCTTTCTTCTTTCAACGCAAAACCTAAAGGCTCAACAGGGGTTATCTTATAAGTGCCAGGTGAACCCATTAACTGCAACAATCTGTTAAACGTTTCTTCGTGCGCCTGCTGCCTTTCGTTTACATAGGTGTTATTAAATATCTCATAAGCCTCCTGTATCTCAGACCGGCCACCAAGTTGCCCCTCAGTTTTTATGCCGAAAAGCATTGGTGAAGTAACCTGGTGTGAGGCAAATATTTCCTGCTGTATAAGATTATTGATATTGGTAAAGTCCTCCTTTGTGAGCATAGTATTTGACAACGACTGAATATCTGCTGCGTTCTCTTTGCTCTTATTGAACAAAATAACAATTCGGTCACCCTCGCTACCTGTGAATTTTTTCTTAAGCCGATTTTCAACATCTTCTTTTTTCTCTGTTACTTTTACATCCCCATTGTTAAGATTGACAAGTGTGGTTGCCACAAATCCGTCCTTCGCATTACCCAAAATATGCCTGCTTACCTGAACATCACTATCAATATAATTCAGGCCCTGGAAATAGTTAGGTAACGGATAAACATTCGCCTTTGGGTTGTACTGATGTATGTAGATTATCTGGGTTGGGCTTTCAGGGTCATACTTACCATTGAACGCCGGGTATGATCTTGCTTTCTCTTTAATATCGCACCAATCATTTTTAACATAGAATACGCTCATATCCTTTGTAACCCTGACCTTATAATATTCTAAATGGTAAACATCTTTTATCTTACCTAAAGCGTTATAGATTACCTGCAAATAGTACCCTCCAAAAATCTCATCATCCAGAATACACTTTTTTGCAACGCTGTTAATAGTTTCGCCCGTTGTATTTGCCGGAACCGGGATATTAGCAAACCCTTTGCCGTATATGTAGTTTGATTTGCCTTTAATAATAGCACCATGTTTAGGGCTTTCATTATACAGGCTCAATAAAAAATCAGGGTAATCGTTCTTAACGCCAAATTCGATATAAGGCTGTGTGCCTTTCCTTTCGGTAAATTTAGGCTGTTCTGCCTGTGCGAACTTTATTGTAATTATATTATCGTAATCAGCCATTGTATTGAGTAAATTCGTTTTCCGTTCCTGAATATTCAGTAGGTGCAAAATCTGTAGCTGGCCTCAAATACATATACCCCTGTTCAACCACTGTTCCTGCCACTGTCATATCTACGTTACTTGCTTTCTCCCGAATATCGTATGACCACAACCCAGGGTCTGAACTACTGAACGATGTATTCACCACAACCGAGGCTTTATCATACCGGGCAGTAGTGCTTGTGTTGGTTGTCATAACCTTAACCTCTGCCTTAGTTGCCCTGTTAATAAAGATAAACAGAAAATACGGGTTTATAAGCGTTGCCTTCTCAGTACCTGTAAAATATATTGTTTCTGTATTACCCTTTCTTAAATTAATCATATTAAAAAACCCCGTCTTTTCAACGGACGGGGCTGGTATTAGTTTACAATAATTTTAATTCTATCCTGGTGTTTCAAGTGCGGCTGCAACACTGGCCTCAACTACAAAGAAATCATCTTTTTCCTGTCCCTCAATTTTAAGGATATATCCATTTGCATCTCCTGCAGCGGCTCCGGTCTGTCCTGTTGACTGACCTAAATAACCGCCGTTCACTTTAAAGTACATCCTGTATGTACCATCTTTATCTTTAGTAACTGCGATCACTTTATTTTTAGCCAAAACAGTTACAATATTACGGGTAGTTGCATCACGCTTGTTGATAGGCAGGTCAATAAACTGCTCAAAGAATAAAGTACCGTTCTCTGTTGATCCTACCGGGTTACTTGTTGCATTGGCTGTTGATTTTGTAGGTACATCGAACTTCCAAAATCTTTTACCGGTTGTTTTTGTGATAGCAGTAATAACACCACTTGCATCTGTCATTGTAGATACTCCTGCAAAGTCAATGAAATAAACAGCATCCAAACCACCGACTGCATCCCTGCAATCTATTGTGTAACCAGCATATAATGCGCAAGCCATTGTATATTATTTTAAGAGTAAATTCAATTAAGGCATAGCTGCCAGGAAGCTCACACACTCAGTTGTAAACGCTACGTTCACACCGTATTTAAACTCACAACGGAACCTTACATCGTTGTTATCTTCGCTGTACCACATTTTATAATTCTCTTCCTCACCCTGTAAGTCAACGGCTTCAACAACGTTTGATAACCTCAACGCATATAGATCACCGGTTCCATCCAAACCATGTACGGCTTCCAGTTTTATACCTGTTCCCGGTACGTTCAACCCGCCGTAGTTGCTCTTATCATTGAAGTTATAAGCGAAAAGATTTGCGGTAACCCCTGCATCCACATACATATCATACACATCATAACCACAGAATATTACCACATCTGTCATACCCTTAAGAGCAGCAGGTATAGCGTTCTTAACGCCTTTAACAACGTTGATGATGTTTGAAGCTGAAAGGGTTGTTACGGTTGCAATACCGGTATAACCTGATACGTTTGCATTAACCGGTGAACCGGCTGCGATCAGTTTCTGCAAGCCATCAAATTTATTGATGTTTGGTGAATAGCTTGCTGTATCACCCTGCCATATTGCAGTTTCAAGTTGGGCAGATATTTTCATGTTCTTACGATCCAGGTAGGCTTTCTGAAATTCAGCATTGCCAAAATCCTCATAAGTACTACCGGCCTTTAATGCCTCCTGCAAAAAATATGCTTCCATATCTTTCGGGCAAAGTTTTTCTTCCACTTTTATTTTACCAACGGTAACAGTCCTTTGGGTAAAGGAAGTTGTACCGGAAGGGTCAAAACTACAAGACTGTGTACCAAACACAGCATCGGTATCAAACAAAGGTATTGCCTCAGATGATTTTACGTTTGTCAACGTAATACCACCGGATTTAATCATCCCCTGTGTTTTACCTGAAAACACTGCAGCCTGCAAAAGAGGCTTAACTGATTGCCTGGTATAAGCTGATAATGTTCCTAAAGAAAGTGCCATTGTTAGTAAGTTTTAATTGTGTTTATCTGCAAACAGCGCCGGGTCATAACCAAGCTCTGTGTTATTGAAATTATTTTGTGGTCTGCGTATTCCGGGATCAGCAGGGGCAGCAGGTTTATTAACCATAAGCTCTCCAAACTGCAACAGCTTATTTATCATTTCTGTTTGTGCTGCTAACTGTGTTTTATACTGTGCAAGCTGTGCATCCTGTGCTGCAAGTTTCTGATCGTATGAAGCAAACCTTTCGTTGGTAGCGGCTTCTAAAGCGGTGAATTTTGCCCCCATATCTTCGGCTGGTGGTGCAGGAGGTGCTGGTGGCGCTCCGGCTCCGGGTGTAACAGCAGTAATAACACCGTTATCGCCAACTGTTATTTTTGTACCGTCTGCAAGCTCAAGGTCACCGGGTAAAGCAGGATTGCCATCAATCAATACAATGCCACCTACCTCAAGTTTATCAATAGCACATTTACCGCCTCCAGCTATTTCATATTCAGTTGCTGCCATTGGTGCAGGCGCCGGGGCTGGTGCAGGAGTTGGAGCAGGTGGGTTAACAAGATCATTAAACATGACCTTAAGTTTTGCAAGTATTTCTTTAGCTTCCATATACTACTATATAAATTTTTGAAAACTGTTTAAAATTATTTTAAATCTTCGCCAGTAACTCTGCAATTTGCTTCAACGCTTCTTCCTCTTTTGATTCAGGTTGTACATAATCAAACATACCCTCAACGCTGAAACCACGTACCTTTTGAGCCTTTACTAATTCCCATACTTCAGGGTTTTCAATAAAGAATGAACCAAACCAAGTTCCATCAGGCAGGTCAGCAAAAGCAGCTATTGGCTTTATACCCCTTGCTGAATTGCTGATAAATGATTCAAACATGGTAACGCCGTCAACCTGCAACCCCTCTTCGTGCATGATGTTGACGTTCTTTTGAAACCCTTTCTTAGCAAACTTTATAAGTATCTGTTGGATGGTATCAACTGAAAACTTAACATAATGCTCACCAAATTTTTCTGAATTACGGTAGATAAGCTGGTCAGGTATCATAAGCGGGCCGGTAACAATATGCTGCTGATCGCTTACAACTTCAAATTTTACAGCTTCTTTAAAGGCTAAGAAATCACGTTTGATTGCAGGCTTATCTACAAAAGCAATGAATGATACCTCAGCATCGTCCTGTACTTTATCGTTTATTCTAAGCTCGAAAATTGGTAAGTCCATATAGTATTATATAAAAATTGGTGGATTGTTTAATTTATATGAAAGAGTTAGAAGATTAAACAGTATATTTGTGGTATGGTAGTTTACTTTCATCGTAACCCAAAAACTTTAGATATATTTTATGTAGGCATTGGATCATTGCCGAAACGTGCATATTCCTTCACGATTAAGGCAAGGAATAAGTACTGGCATAGGTATGTTAATAAATATGGTAACCCTGTTGTTCAGATAGTTCATTCCGATATTGACAAGCCTACTGCAATAAATTGGGAGGTTTATTATATTAAACTTATTGGCAGGATAAACCTTTGCAATCTTACTGATGGAGGGGAAGTTCCAACAAATCTTATTGAGTGGCACAAGAATAATCCTGGTCATAATTTCATGCAAACACAAGAAGGGAAAGATATGTTTTCAAAAAATAACCCTATGCATAATCCTGTTGTCGTTGAAAAAATAAGGGTAATAAACACAGGTAAAAAAGCAAGCGATGTAACAAGAATAAAGCAAAGTCTTTTAAAAAAAGGTAAGCCATCAAACCAGCCAAAGGGGTACAAACATTCTGCTGAAGTTATTTCACGACTAAAAATAATAAATAAAGAAATAACTAATCGACCTGAGGTAAAGGCTAAATTAAGATTAAGTATGTTTGGTAAGCGAAACATAGGTAAGCATAAAAAAGTTTCAATGCTGGATATTAAAACAGGTATTATACTTAATACTTTTGATTGTATTACAGATGCTCTCAAATATTTAGGAAAAGATTTAAAGAGTGGCAATATATCTTCTGCGTGTACAGGTAGGCGTAATAATGCCTTTGGGTATAGATGGCAATATGCCGCTTAATTGATGCGAGCCTGACGGTTAAGCCTCCTTATCCTCTCCTGATTATTGGTAACATCAGTTTCAAGTACGTATGAACGGGAAGCCGCATTACCAACTGCGTTTATACTCTGCTGATCTAAGGATGTGGTTTGCGGCCTGGGAATGATAGGGGCCGGGATAGCCGGGATAGATGGAGCCGACCCACCCCCTCCACCACCCGGTACTTTTGTTGATACAATTTTCTTTACCGTTACTATACCTGTTGCAATAGCGGCAACCATTGAAGCAATCTTTATTCCAAGTGATACCGGTGGAATACCTGGCATCGGCTGAGAAAAAACCTGCAAACCAGCCTTAAATACATTTATCGTTGCCTCTGCTATTGCGAGAGCCTTACCAGCAGCAGTCTGCCTCCCTATTAGATCAGCAACAGCACCGAGTGCTGCCTGATATGCATTTATTTCATTCATCCTTGCGTTTTGCTGTAACGCTTGGCGTGTTGCAATAGCATCAGTTTCAATGGCTGTTATTTGATCCTCATGTTGCTTTTTTAATACCTGCCTCCGAATCTCATTCCCGTCAAAATTCAGCATCTCAAGTTCAAAGTCAGCATTGATTTTAGCTATCTTATTATCAATACTATCAGGATCATCCAACAATGCCAACTCAGCAAGTTCCGCTTTTGTTTCAAATTCTAACTGTTGGTTATCAATAAGGCGCTGCCTTTCCGCCTCTGCCTGTGCATTATCTATATCCGCAAGCTGTTGCCCGTATGCTTCAATAGATTCAAGTTCTTTTGCTCTACTTGATTTTCTTAATTCTTCAAGATTTGTCAGTAATTTTTTTAGTTCTTCTTTTTTCTTTTCGTTATCCGCCGCCGCTTTGTCTGCATCCTTTTTATCTTGGTCTCTTTTAGCATTAGCAAATTTTAATTGCGTGTCAAGTTGTAAATCCTGTATAGCAATGGTATCTTTAAGGTTTTGTTTATACAGTTCGGAAAGCGCAATTCCTGAGTTTATCCCTGAGTTTATTTCCTTGTTCCTTAAATCAATTCTTTTCTGAATAGCATCTTCTTGTAATTTTGATATTTCTGATTCACTTGCCCCTGCTATTTTTGCACGTTTTAATATTAATTCTGAATCCCTATCGAGTATTTCAATTTGCTCAGAAACCGCCTTATTAACTCTATCGGTAGCTGCTGCAAGTTCATCAAGTTCCTCCGCTGCTGTTTTTGTTTTAGCTGCAAACATATCCATTTTACTTACAATCGTGGCCAATACAACAACAAGAGCACCTATACCTGTTGCTATAATAGCCGCTTTCAACACATTGAATGCAGCGCCTGTTCCAACAACACTGGCTCCGAAAGCTCTTTGTATTACGGTAGCTGCAACAGTTGCGGCGTTATTTAATTTCTGAAAAACAGTACTTGCTTTTATTGCCTGCCCAAGTAACTTAAAGCTATCTATTGCACTTTTTAATCCACTTAATCCCTGCTGCAATGCCATTGCGCTTTGTACCTTTAACAGCACCTCTTCAACTTCCTTACCCTTATCACCAAACAATCCTAACGCTCCTGTGAATGCAGAGAAACCTGCAGTAACCCCCTGCAAAGCTCCACCAAGTGCAACAAACTTTTTATCCGGGTTGAAAGTATCAGCAAGCTGTTTGGCATCACCAATACGATCTTTTAATTCTGCAACTTTCTTTGCGGCAGCAGCAGCCTCTTTGGAGGTTAAGCCAAAACTATTAGACATATTAATAACATCCTGCTGCGCCTCTTTAAGCTGCTTCCTGAATGAGCCTACAGATTGCCCGGCCTTATCTAAGCCCTCAACCTTTACCTCTGCCGCTACTGTTGTTTTAATTGCTGCCATTTTAATACGTTGTATAAATTACCCGCAATAGTTCACATTTAGTTGTTTCGTTTTCACCGGCTGCATAATCTGAAATCTTATTTAACCGGTATAACCCGCCATCTATAAACTTAAATTTTGCAAAGTCAAGATTAAAAATATCGCTATCTGTAAGTTTTAACATACACTGAAGTAAACGACTATCTTTATCTGTTATCTCAGCCATATAAGGAGAGTAATAAACATTGAATAGATTATTACTTAAATCTCCTGACACCAGCCCGAAAAATAATTCTTTAGGCACACCAAAACATATATCTGCATCCGGGACATCCGGGTCGTCTAAATGTCCGGCATAAGGATAATCTGTATGTGAACTTAATACAGTAGTTCCATTCATAATATCCCAACTGGAAACTCCTGTAACTTTCTTTGCCTGCATGATTCGTATAACATGATCTATTCTTTCCTCTATATCATTTGTTTTTTTAAAAACTGTAGGCACTATCTTATCTTCTCCTGAGTAACCAAGCAAAACAGTATTGGCAAATATTATTTCAACCTTGTCAGTGTCTTTGCTAAACTCAAACCCATTATCGAAAAACCTGTTTCCATACCCTTCGTTATATTTTTTCTTATACCCCTCATTATAAAAATCATTATCCTGTTTGTAAGAAAGTTCATAATACCTGGAGTTTAATTCACTCATTGGTTTTATACGAATCTGTTTGCTTCTGTCAACCTTAGCACTCCAATCCTCATACGTTAAAGGGTCAAGATTAAAAAAGTCAACCCACGGTTTTATAACAAGATGCTTTTCTTTGAACTTGTCCTCATCCACCATAAGATAAAACATTTTAAGTATGGATGTAAAGAAATCCTTTTGATAAACCCCTCTTGGGATTGTATCATTCATTATTATAGCTTCACCAAGATTCAATTGAACCGGAGCTGCCTGAGCTGTACTTATGATAAGACTGCCTGAAGTAATAGTAATTGTATATCCACCTGAAGTAAGCTGACCATTAAAAGTGACAGTTAAAGTATCTGTATTATTAAAAATTGATCCTGGTGAATAAATATTTATTGCAATAGTACCGGATGTAGTACCTAATCCAAATTGTGTTTGTCCTAATATTGCCGCTGTCCCCGTTCCGTAATTTCTCCAAACAGTACAGGTTATCACTCCAGAAGTAGATGGCTTAGTATATGTACCAGCAAACAACAGGTTTAAATTAGCTGTCAATGCTGTTGAGTTAATATAAGTAAATGTTGTATTACCTGCAGATGCAACAAAACTACCCAAAACAGGTTGAGTTGGGAAAGGGTAAAAAAGAGGGTTTGATATTGGAGCACTTAATCCTGTTGCGGCAACAGCAGAAAATGCAGTAGCACTTATTCTTGTAAGCGCCTTACTGTTATGAGGGATTATTAACCGCTTAAAAAAATCAGTATTAAAAAAATCGCTTTCCCAAGTATATCCTGCATTGGTAATTATTTTATTGATATACTCCCGTACATGAAGGGCTGGACGAAAAGCCCGGTACTGGTAATCTTTTTTCTCTGTACCGTATGGAGTACCAGTTGACACCAGCCCAATATCCATCAATGGGTAGTAAACGTTTTCACCTGTATTAGCATTATCCCAACTCGCAACAATATTTGCATTTGTCCAGTCCTGATTGTATATTGAAAAATCCAAATCCTCTAATCGTAGGTTCCCTACCTTACTCATAAATCCACCTAACTCACCAAAAACACTGCATTCATATTCTATCTGTGAGCCATCATAAACAATCTCAAGCAACCGAAATACCCCTTTAATTATCTGTAACCCATTTAACTCTATTCTGCATTTGGCCGTTCTGGCTGCATTAAAATTATAATTAACATTAGGATCAACATCAAAAGTAAAATTACTGTTATTGAACTCGAATATATTTCCTAAAAGTCCGTTATTATTTTTCGTTCCTGGTAAAATAATTGTCTTACTGAATGGTGTTGCTTTGCTGTCAAGGTTCTCAAGATCATCAAGGGCATAGGTTATTCTGTTGACAAGTTCTTTATCAATATCAAGCTCAAAATCTTCTATGAACATTCGCATCATCGTAATTGAGAATATCTGCTTGTGTTTAATTCAAATTCTATTTCCAGTGGTTTTAACCTGTCATTGACAAACTTCATATAGTCATAATTATTTTTCTTTATCGTAACGGGATAGAAATAGCCATCTATCTCCATAAGGATTTGAGGGGAAGATATTAAATCAGAAGCCCATTCCCACTCTTCATCTGTTAGCGCATCTGCATTAAGTTTATATGTCCAGTTTTGTTTGTTTGAATAATTTATTTTCCCTTCATAATACCTGTTTGCGTCACTCATATAGTCAACACTGCTTCCATTAAACTTATGGTCACGCTGACCGAATCCTTTTCGTTCTATATCCATGCTTAACCTGCTGGCCAGATCAAATCTTAATGTGTCCCACGTACCCCATCGGTTTAAAAAGTGTACCGGTATGCAGGTGTACTTTGGGTTGCAGGTAAGATAAACCCGGAAGTGATCGTAGCTGTTAAACCAAACATCATAATGATGAACAGGCTCTTCTATAACAAATCCACCAAAAACACCTGATAGTATCGCCGGGGGCCCGATATTCATTTGTAAAAATCCTGTTGTTACTGGTATTACGATTGGTGCAGCCGTATCTATAACCGCCCCGGATTCTGTGTATGATTCTACGTGCATAGTAAGTGAGGACTGATCTGTGTGAAACCCGATAAACAAGTTTTCACCTTCGTCCGTTGTACCAAATACCCTCACAGCCTTGCCAAAATTCGGCCTATTGGTAAGCCATTTATTTACTTTATCTGCAATCGTTATAACTCTACGTTGGAATAACGGTGGTGCCCAATTATATCCGCTTACCTCACCGCTTGCCATGTTTAAGGTAGTTATACCACTAACCTCTTCCCCAACACGTAAGGCGTATATTATTCCAATCTGCCCACTCATATCAGGTTCATCAACCAGTACATTTGAATTAATTGGCTCAAACCAATTATATAACATCTCGTTTCTTACAGTTGGGCCAGCATCGAAGTAACCTTTACCGGTTGACGGTTCAGGAAATTGCTTAACCCTGATCTTCTGTACCCCATTAACATAAACATCAAAAACATATTTAAAGTCAGTAGTGCCGCTGTTATCTGATGAAACAACGTGCCACATATTATCGTGAACTGACGGTTTACCCGTTGGGTTTGTATTAATTACGACTGACATTTAATTTATTTAAACTTATTACAATATCGTTGGCTATTGCCTGACCGAGCGAGTTCTCTATATCTTTAACCGTATCATTCAGCGCCATGTCAAAGTACCCGGTATGTTTTATACCCTGTCGCTTAATTAAAAATATTAACTGGTTTGTCTGAATATCAATTAAAGACAAATGTTTTTTTTCTCTTCCAATACCTAAAGCCTTATCCTTATTCTTTCGCACTGTTTCAACTTTCGCCTTACCAGATTGTATGTACGATTTTATAGATTTTCTACCTTCAGAACTCATGCCATAATTCTTAAACTGGTAAGGGCTGTTTGGTGCGTTCTTTGAACTTTTAACACCCTTTACTCCTTCGTTTGGGTAATCGAAATAATCAGGCATTATTATTTGCAGGGTATCATCATTTATTATTCTAAATGTTGTTTCACTCAATAACTTACCTGATGCAATAACCTGCTTTTGGTTTGCCCGTTTACCGATGTTGTCAATAAAGAAAATACCTATCTGTTCAAGTATATTTGTGGTCGTATTAAAAGGAATTTCTTTACTGCCAATATCATCCAGGAAACCGGATGATAACGCCTTCGCCTGAGCCTGTGAAATACTTATCGGCATATCAGTTTAAACTAAATGGTGAGAAAATAAAATATACAATTTGATGCTTAATACCACTCATTGTGATTATTTCAATAGCTTTTACCGGCAACACAGTAGTTATTACTTTATCTTTTGTTACTAATTTTACGCAACTGTTCTGCATCGTATTTGTCTTTCATTTTTAAATAAAGCAGATCGTTCAGGAACTGGATAACTCCGAGGTTCCAAACCTGTTCAAGAGATATTCCCTCATGTTCTGCGACCATTTTGGCATTGTGAATCCATCCAAATATTTCGATAAACTTGTCAGTATTTTCTCCGCCTCCGACCTGTTCACTCCTTTCTTCACTAACTCTTTCACCAAATAAGGCTGGATAAGCGGCATTGATACTCGCCAGAGAGTGTAAAAAAAAACAGCACAGTGGTAAGCATGTTTGAAATTTACCGATTCCATGTCGGCGGCAATATCAATATGTTCACGTTTGTA
>JACDJC010001910.1_pt1 | contig 17427 bp, 16 predicted proteins | sample 7454191 | NCBI WGS metagenome assembly JACDJC01 (sample SAMN14253291, study PRJNA609438) | sludge metagenome | isolation source: sludge after 25d culture with pyrite and EDTA | collected 2018-12-20 | reverse complement strand
GGGCGTCGAGCTCGCGGAGCTGGCGGTCCAGCAGTTTTTCGCCGAAAACGAACTGCCGGTGGCCACGCGCCAGTCCAGCATGGGCGTCCATTATGTTTCCGACCGGATCGAAATCATCTGCGGCGACATTTTCGGCGTCGATGCCGCGACGCTGGGCGGCTGCCTGGGCGCATACGACCGCGCGGCGCTGGTCGCGCTGCCGGCCGGCATGCGGCAGCGTTATGTGGACCACGTCTATGGCCGGCTGTCCGACGACTACCGCGGCTTGCTGCTCACGCTGGATTATCCGCAAAACGAGCTGGAGGGCCCGCCTTTCTCGGTGGCCGACGAAGAGGTCCAGAGGCTTTTTTCAGCGCACTCCAGGGCGCTGGCCATCGACCGGCGCGACATCCTGGAGAAGGATCCGAAATTCCAGTCCCAGGGGGTGACCCGTCTCGACACGGTGGTGTATCGGCTGGAGAGGCGCGAGGCTCCCGTCACGGCACCCTAGTCCGGGCTAAGAACGATCCCGCAGCTCGTTCACCCCTTCCCCTTCCGCGCAATGATTGCAGCAGAACATCCGCCCGTTCTTCTCCATCCCATGCCCCACGATACGCACCCCGCAGTGCTCGCACAGCGGCGCCAGCGTCTGGATGGCGCATTCAAAACTGTCGAATGTATAGGTCTGCCCATCGGGAGCCGTCACCTCGAAGGACTTGTCGTAATAATTACCGCACTGGTCGCATTTCGCCATGTCTCGCTCCCGCTCTGAAGTCATTGAGATCCATCGCCAGCAAACACCATGCCGCCGCCCGGCCACGCCCGGCACGGCGTTTGCTAGACATGGCGCATGCCAGCAGGACCACATGCTCCATCTGGATCCACGCCGAGGAGGACGCCATGCCCGACAAAGACTCGAAACCGCAACAACCGCAACAGCCCGAAGCCGACTACCAGGGGCCGTCCGGCCCCGACGAGCGCTACGGCCGCAATCAGCAATATGGCCAGGGCGACAACGCCAGGCTGGACCGCAGGAGCGGCGATGAAACGGAAACCGGCCGGCGGATCGGAAGCGAAGAAGGCATACGCGACGACATACGGCGGCGGCTGGATCAAAGCGGCCTGGACGCGGCCAACGTGGAAGTCAGCGTGGCGGACGATCGCGTCACGCTCGACGGCGACACCATCGACGAATCCAACCGGGACGCCATCGAGCGCTGCGCCGTCGCGCAGGCCGGCGTACGCCAGGTCCGCAATCTAATACGGATACGCCGGGGAGTGCAGCCCGATCTGGGCGCCGGCGTGGACAGCGAGGCCATGAGCAGGCGCTGAAACGAAGCCGGCGCGCGTGCCGGCGGCCGGCCGGCTCCCCGAGCCGCCGCTTTGCGCAGCCGCTCCAGGTTGGCTATATTTCATGCATTGGAAACGGGGAAAACGCATGGCACGGATTCTGGTCGTCTCTAATCGGGTGGCCCCGCTGTCGGAAGGGCAAGCGCCCACCGGGGGCCTGGCGGTCGGCGTGCTCGGTGCGCTGAAGGAAGTCGGCGGGATATGGATGGGCTGGAACGGCGAAATCGCCCGGGAGTCCGGCACGCCGCTCGCCCAGCAAGACAGCGGCGCGATCTCGCTGATCACCTGGCCGCTGTCTCAGTATGACTATGACACCTTCTACCGGGGTTTCGCCAACAGCGTCCTGTGGCCCGTCTTTCACTTCCGGACCGATTTGCTGCATTACCGGGACGAAGATTACGAAGGCTATAAACGAGTCAATCGGATCTTTGCCGAACGCCTGCAGCGCATGGCCCGGCCCGGGGACCTGATCTGGGTCCACGATTACCACTTCCTGCCCCTGGCCCAGTATTGCCGCGAGCTGGGCATGCAGCATAAGTTCGGCCTGTTCCTGCACATTCCCTTTCCCAGCGACCAGGTCTTCCGCACCATACCCCACCACGCCGACCTGGCGCGCGCCATGGCGGCCTTCGATCTCATCGGCCTGCAGACCAGCGACGATCTGCAGGCCATGCGGGATTACTACGAACGGCACCTGGGCGCGGCCTGCAGCCACGACACCCTCGTCCTGAACGGCAAGGCGACCCGCCTGGGGGTGTATCCCATCGGCGTCTGTCCCGAAGACATCCAGGCCCTGTCGCGCGAGCATCGGAACAGCCGGGAGTCGATCAAGTTGAAATCCGGGCTGCAGCACCGCAGGCTGATCATCAGCGTTGACCGGCTGGACTACAGCAAGGGCTTGGTCGAGCGCTTCCGCGGCTTCGAGCGGCTGCTCGATACGCGGCCCCGGTTCCGCGGCCAGGTCTCCTTCGTGCAGATCGCGCCGCCCTCGCGCGCCGACGTGCATGGCTACCGGAGCCTGCGCCGCCTGCTGGAGCAGACCGCCGGCCGGATCAACGGCCGCTGGACCGAGCTTTCCTGGACGCCCATACGCTATATGAACCGCTCTTTCGACCGGGCCACGCTGATGTCCTTCTTTCGCGCCTCCCAGGTCGGGCTGGTCACGTCTTTGCGCGATGGCATGAATCTGGTGGCGAAGGAATACGTCGCGGCGCAGCCCGAGGACGATCCGGGCGTGCTGGTGCTGTCGGAGTTCACCGGCGCGGCGCGCGAGCTTTCCGAGGGGGCTCTGCTGATCAATCCTTATGACACGGCCGGCATGGCAAGGGCTTTGCGCAGCGCGCTGGACATGCAGTCGGCGGAACGCAGGCGGCGCCATGAAATCATGATGGACGTGCTGCGCAAGAACAGTCTGACGGCCTGGCGCGAGCGGTTCATTGAAGACCTGGGCGGAATCTAGGAGGAGCCGGGCCACGGAAGCAATAGCGCCCCGCATCAACGCCCGACACGCCCCAGCCACTCCTCCAGCTCGCCCTGCTCCCCCAAGCGCAGCGCCGCGCAGCTGGCGCCGGGCCCGATCTTGATGCTGCAGCCTCCCAGCGCATTGGCCTGGCGAAACGCCGCCTCGTCCGTGGTGTCGTCCCCCACCATCAGCGGCCTTCTGCCCGCGAACGGCGGCTCCCCCATCAGCCGCAGCAAGGCGCGGCCCTTGTCGACGGCGGGCAGCTTGGCCTCCACCACCATCTTGCCCGGCAGCAGCTCGAACTGAGAAAAACGGGCGATCGCCGCGGACATCTCGGCCAGCACCGCCTCCTTCGCCTCGGGCGCCAGGCGATAGTGGACCGCCACGCCGAAGGACTTGCGCTCCAGCAGGACGCCCGGCCTGCCCTCCAGCCGGCCGGCCAGCCAGGCGGCAAGCTCGTGGACGGCCGACCCGTCGACCGGCGTGTGGATCCGCCCGCCCGCATCCCGGATCACGGCGCCATGCTCGGCGCCCAGCGGAAGGACCAGGGGCCGCAGCAATTCGTCCAGGACGTCCAGCGGCCGGCCCGAGATCACGGCCAGCGCGCCGCCGGCCGCCCGCCGCAAACCAGCCAGCCGGCCGAGCATGGCTTCCGGTACGCGCACCAGATCCGGGCGCTCGGCAAGCGGAGCCAGCGTGCCGTCCAGGTCGAAGAAGAAAGCCCAGGAATCCGCGGCGGGCAGGAAGTTTTCGGTAGCCGTTGAAAGAGTCATGTCGAACCGGAATGGGGGAATGTCTGTTTCGATGATAGCAGCGCCGCCTGTCGGCCAATCAGCGTTTCTTGGACCGGACATTTCTATTTGGCATTGACGCTGTCGGCCGGTTCGTTGCAAGCAAGAATCATTCTCGTTATATTGGACCCTTTCCTTCACCCTAACCGAAAGAAGACCAAGGTGCCGCGATTCGCCTCGTTCATCCAGCCGTTCCTGTTTTGCCTCTGCGGGGTGCTGGGCGCCGCCCATGCGCAAGGCGCGTCGCCGGCCCAAGGCTGGGCCGGCAAGACCGTCGGTGAAACCATAGCGGATCGCCCCTCGAATTTATACCGCTACGAAAAACACCGCCTCGATTCCGCGGACGGAAAGCGGCATTACCGGATCGAAATATCGATTCCCCGCGTGCCGGCGCCGGCGGGTGGCTATGCCGCTTTGTACATGCTGGACGGCAACGCCGCCATGGACACGCTCACCGAAGACGACCTCGCATCGATCTCGGGCGGCGGGCATCCGCCCGTGCTGGTGGCCGTCGGCTACGACATCCCGGTCCGCAACGACGTGGTCTCGCGCGCCTACGACTACACCCCGCCCGTCCATGAAAACGGCAAGCTGATTGCGGAGCCCGTCGTGCGCGGGCACGTCGGCGGCGGCGCCGACGTCTTCCTGGACTTCATCGCCGCCCGGGTCAAGCCGCTGGTCCGGGCCCGCGCCGGCACAGACCCCAAGAAGGAATACCTGTGGGGCCATTCCTACGGCGGCCTGTTCGTCCTGCACACGCTGTTCACGCGGCCCGACGCCTTTGCGCGCTACATCGCCGGCGACCCTTCCGTCTGGTGGCACGACGGCGCGCTCTTGCGGGAATGGCAGGCCTTCGAAAAAGAGCGGGCCGCGGGCAAGCGGGTCGCTATCCTAGTGGGCGCCAAGCCGCGCGACCCCGCCCGGCCGGCGCCCGGCGCGTCGATGGACACCCGCGCCATCGTGGAAGACATGGCCGAAGGGCTGCGCCGCGGCGGCGGCCAAGTCAGTTACGAGGCCTTCCCGCAGTATGGGCATGGCGAGATGATACGCGTGTCGCTGGAGCGGGCCTTGCGGATCGCCGCCGAGCCTTGAGCGCGGCGATGCCGCGATCGTTTCAGGCCAAGGACTGTATGTGCCGCGCCATGCGGTCGCGCATCGCCCGGTCGGGCAGTTCGCCGAAGGCGGCTCCCATGTTGTCCACGGCATTCTTCGGGCGGCTGGTGGCGGGGGTTGCGCAGGTGATCGCCGGATGGGACACCACGAATTTCAGGAAAAACTGCCCCCAGGAACGCATGCCCAGCTCCGCGGCCCAATCGGGCACCTCGTGCCCTTTCACCAGGCCCCACAGCCGTGTGCGGCCGAAAGGCGCATAGGCCAGCACGGCAATGCCGCGGTCGGCCGCCAGCGGCAATATGCGTTCTTCCATGACGCGGTTGTCGATCGCGTAGTCGACGCCGATGAAATCGAGGCGTTCGTCGCGCATCACCTGCTCCAGCTGCTCGTACTGGCGCGGGAAGGTGGTGGTCACGCCCAGGTAGCGTATGCGTTTTTCCTCGCGCAGGGACTTCAGGAGCGGCAGCTGGGTGGCCACGTCGCCCAGGTTGTGGATCTGCATCAGGTCGATGGCCGGCTTGCCGATGGCCTGGAAGGACGCCGCAATCTGGGCCTTGGCCTGTTCGACGTCGGCCTTGCCGCCGCCGAATCCGGCGACATTGAGCTTGGTGGCCCAGAAGAGCTTGTCGCGGATGCCGAGTTCGTTGACGATTTTCCCCGCCACCGCTTCGGACGCGCCATAGCCCGGCGCCGTATCGAACACGGTTCCGCCGTGCTCGACGAAAGCCTGGAAGACCTGTTTGAGCGCGTCCGCCCCTTCGCCGCCGGCGGCGCTGGAAAATGTGGCGGAGCTGCCCAAGCCAACCACAGGGAGGCGCTCGCCAGAAGAAGGAATGGCGCGGGTTATCAGCGCCCCTGGTTTTTCAGCGGCCCATGACAGTGCCGGCGCCAGTATGGCGCCGGCACCCGTGGCGGCGCATAGCCTTAGGTAGTCGCGACGGGAAATCATGCGGAAATCCTTGTTCGAATCTATTCAAGAATGACTGCCCTGCTTGCTTGCACGCCTTCAAAAAACAACATTTTTGTTCAAGGCGCGTACCATGATCGCACTAAACTTCAAATAAAAATAGGTCTGTCCGATCCAGGCTGGTAACATTCTGAAAACTTCAGCGTTCAATGGATACCGGGCATGATCAAGAAATATCTTCTGTTGTCTTCTGCCGCATTTGTTTTTTCAGGCGCCGCCCCGGCCCAAGTCGCGGCGCCCAACTACACCTCGATATGGTCGTTCGGTGACAGCCTTTCCGACACGGGGCGCACCTACTTTTCAAGCGGCGTAACCATCGCCTACCAGGCACCGAAAGGGCCGCTTTATTATAACGGACGCTTCTCCAGCGGCCCCGTCTGGGTGGAAAACCTTCACAAGCTGAATTCCACGGCGCTCCAGTATGACCAGTCTCACAATCTAGCCTACGGCGGCGCAGTGATCGGTGATTTGATTTCATTAAAGATGAAACCCTTCATCAATAACATGCAGGAGCAGACTGAATTTTTCAGCAAGATCCTCGATCGCCAGATATCTTGCATGGGATGGGCGCTCAGCTGCACCGTTAAGCGCAGCTTCTGGGAAAAGTTCGTTAGCAATTTCGATTATGCAGGACGCATCACGGCCAGTGAAACAGGCTCGAAACCGCTGGTAACGTTCGCCATCGGCGGGAACAACTTCCGGCAGGAATTGGAAGACAGATGGGCATGGGATATCACGACTGGCGGCCTTATCCCATCCGTCGGGACCAAACACGTTCCCGGCGATCCCAATATCGCAAAAAGGGACATCCTGAGCAAAGTCCCTACGGAACTGCGCAAAATCGACAACGCACTTGCCACGCGCGACGATATCGCGCGGGATGGCGTGACCTACTACGTGGCCACCATTCCCAACATCGCCCAGACGCCCAAGGTCAACGTGATGGCTCAAAGCCTGCAGGATCAATACGGCAAGGTCATCCAGGAAACCAACCGCGAACTGAAGAAAAGCCTGTTCGAGCTGGGCGACGAATTCGCCGCCAAGAATGCAAAAACCCGTCTGGTGGTCATAGACTTCGACGCACTGCTGGCGGAAGCGATCAAATCGCCGACCGCTTTCGGTTTCACCGAAACCAAGAAGAACTGCGTGGCGGCTGAAACCGGTAAATATGTCAATGGCTGCTCGGGCTCGAACTCCAACCAGTTCCTGTTCTGGGACGAGTTCCACCCCACAGCCAAGGGCCATGAGATGATCGCCCGCTACGCCCGCAACACCGACCTGCTGGAATTCGGCTCGAACGTCAACTTCATCGAGCCTTATGTCGCCAATATCGAATGGCGCAACCGTAGCTTCACCGGCAACATCTCGGGCAGCGGCTCGCTGATCAAGCAGGGCGAGGCCAGGCTGACGCTGGCCGGCAACAACAGCTACGCCGGCGGCACCCGCATCGACAACGGCACCGTGCGCATCACGTCGGACGCCAACCTGGGGGCGCGCTCCGGCATGCTCACGCTGCAAGGTGGCGCCCTGCAGGCCTCGGGCACGACGACCCTGAACCGCGACGTCAAGGTCAACGCCTCGCAATCCATCGGGCAAATCGGCGGCTCCGTGTTCGGCGGCACCTTCGAGGTCGACCCCAACGTGGTGCTCACGCTTGCCGACAACACGCTTTCGGGCACCGGCGACATCCGGAAGACCGGCCAAGGCGAGCTCGACATCCGCTCCCGGGACGAAGGCAAGCGCAAGCTGACGCAGGTCGACCTGGGCACGCTGGCCGTCAACACCAGCACGCCCTACCAGTCTGAACGGATCGTCGTGGAACGGAACGCCTTCCTGCAAGGCTCCGGCACCATCGTCGGCAAGACCGAAATCAGGGGCCAGGCCCAGCCGGGCAATTCCATCGGCACGCTGAACGTCGTCGGCGACCTGGTCATCCAGGAAGGCGGCAGCTACCAGTTCGAAGTCGCCACGCGCAGCGCCGATTATCTGCACGTCACCGGCAACATCATCATGGACGGCGACGTCGTGGTCGATGTCGAAACCAATGAAAAAGTATCCGACCAGCGCTACCCCCTCTTCGGCTATACGGGCACGCTGACCGGCCTGGACTATGATTCCCTGGAAGTCAGCCCCTTCCTGAGGGCCAACCTGGAACAAGGCAATCAGCGGGTCGACATCGCTTTCGCGCGCGACTTCACCTGGCCGGCCGACACCGCCGGCCAGCGCGCCATGGCGGCCCACCTGAATGCCGCGTTCCGCCAGGAAGACCAGGGCGACCTGAACAATGTCTTCGACGCCCTGGACGATACCGGCACCGCCCCGGCCGCGCGCCGCGCGCTCGACGTCCTGTCCGGCCAATCCATCGGCAACGCCCTCACGGCGGGCGCCATCCAACAAGGGCAATTCACCCGGGCGCTCGAAGACCGCCTGGCCGCCCGGCGCGGCGGGCGCGATGCGCAAGGGGTCGCCACGCCGCTGTCCACCCGCTCCGGCTCCAGCGGCCTGGGCGGCGCGCTGCAGACCGTGGCGTCCTCCGTCTCGAACGGCAATGCCGCGGGCGGTTCGCGCCCCGGCACGGCTTCCGTGGACGAGGTGTCGGTGTGGGCCCGCGCCATGGGCGGCCCGAGCAAGGTCCGCGGCGCCGGCGCCTTCAGCATGACCAACTTCGGCGTGCTGGCCGGCCTCGACAAGACCTTTGGCGATCATCTGGTGGGCGCCAGCTTCGGCTACGGCAATTTCTCGGTCGACGGCAACCAGGGCGGTGACACCGACGCCGACGTCTACCAGATTGCGCTGTACGGCTCGGCCCGCAAGAACAGCTTCTTCCTGGACGGCACCGCGGCCTACAGCCACGCCGACTACAAGACCAAGCGCGCGCTGGAGTTCGGCGGCATGTCGCGGGTCGCGCGCGGCAAGTCGCGGGGCGACAACTTCGGCCTGTCGCTCAAGTCCGGCCTGCACCTGCAGTATTCCGGCCTGGCGGTCGAACCCAGCCTGGGCTTCGACTGGTACCACCTGAAACGCGGCGGGTTCAGCGAAACCGGCGCCGACGCAGCCGGCCTGGACGTCAAGTCGCAGAAGCTCGACCTGGTGATGCCGTCGATCGGCGTGCGCGTGTCGTCCACCCACGAGTTCGGCAGCCGCACGCTGACGCCCGAACTGAGCGCCCGCTATTACTACAACGCGGGCGACACCAAGTCCGACACGCGCGCCGCGCTGATCGGCGCTCCCGCCGGCACGCCCGGCTTCGTTGCGACATCCACCGGCCTGGGCCGCAACATCGGGGTGGTCTCGGCCGGCCTGTCGGTGCAGAACGACGAGAAACTGCGCTTCTTCGCGCGCTATGAGCTGGCCGTGGACAATCACACCACCGCCAATGCGTTCTCGGTCGGGCTGCAATACCGGTGGTAGGCTGACCGCGGATCACGAGGCCGGGCCCCGTACGGGGCCCGCCTCTTTTTCCGCGGCGAGCGCGTCCGCGGCGCCCGCCTTCCGGGCTTTTCGCCCCCGCCACAGCGAACGCGCCAGCACCGCCATGAACATGGCGGAAAGCACCACCACGACGGTGGGCGCCGGCGCGCTGTCCAGGAAGAAGCTCAGGTACACGCCCGACAGGCAGGCGCCAAGAGAGATCGCCGCCGCGGCCGGCAGCATGGCGCCGAAGCTGCGCGTCAGCAGGAAGGCCATGGCGCCCGGCGCGATGAGCAGCGCGATGACCAGGATGATGCCCACCGCCTTGAGCGCGCCCACGATGGTCAGGGAAAGCATGGCCAGCAGGCCGTAATGCAGCAGGTTCACCCGAAGGCCCACGGTGCGCGCCTGCACGGGGTCGAAGGCGTGCAGAAGCAGATCGCGCCACTTGACGGCGACCGTGCCGGCGACCACCAGGGCGATCGCGGCGCTTTCCGCCAGATCGCCCCACCCCACGCCCAGCATGTCGCCGAACAGGATGTGGTCCAGGTGCACGTCGCTGCGTATGCCGGTGTGGAGCACCACCCCCAGGCCGAACATGCCCGAGAACACCACGCCCATGACGGTATCCTGCTTGAGCCGGCTGTTCGCCTGGATATACCCGGCGCCGATCGCGCAGGCCATGCCGGCGGCGACCGCGCCGACCCCCACCGGCAGCCCCGCCATATAGGCCAGCACCACGCCGGGCAGCACCGCGTGCGACACCGCATCGCCCATCAAGGCCCAGCCTTTCAGCACCAGCAGGCAGGACAGCAGCGCGGTGGGCAGCGCCACCAGCGCCGAAATCAGCAGGGCCTGCCACATGAAATCGAATTGCAGCGGCGCAAGCAGGAGTTCGAGCGTGCTCATGCGCCCTCCCCGGCGGAGGCGGCGCGGCGGCGGCTGGCCAGCACGCCGTGCTTGGGCGCGAAGACGAAGGCCGCCAGAAAGCAGAGGGTCTGCAGCAGCACGATGATGCCGCCCGTGGCGCCGTCGAGAAAATAGCTGGCGTAGGCGCCGACGCAGCCGCTGCATGCCCCGATGGCCATGCTGATCGCCAGCAGGCGCGTGAAACGATCGGTCAGCAGGTAGGCCGTGGCGCCCGGCGTGACCACCATGGCCACCACCAGGAAAGCGCCCACCGTCTGCATGGCCGCCACGGTGCAGGCCGACAAGAGCGCGAAGAACAGCGTCTTGATCAGAAACGGATTGATGCCGACCGAACGGGCGTGGCTTTCATCGAAGAAAACCAGCATGAGCGCCTTCCACTTGAAAAGCAGGACGAGCAGCGAGACCGCGCCGATGAGCGCCAGCTGCAGAGTGTCTTCCGGCGTGACCGCCAGGATGTTGCCCAGGATGATGGTCTGGATATTGACGGACACCGGCGCCAGCGACGCCATGAACAGGCCCAGGCCGAAGAAGGCCGAAAAAACCAGCCCGATGATGACGTCTTCCTTCAGGCGCGTGCGCTGGTTCAGCAGCAGCATGGACGCCGCGGCCAGCCCTCCGGCCAGGAAGGCGCCGGCCGAGAACGACAGCCCGAGCATGTAGGCGCCCGCCACGCCGGGAACGATGGCATGCGACAGCGCGTCGCCGATCAGCGACCAGCCCTTGAGCATCAGGTACGCGGATAGAAAGGCGCAGACGGCGCCCACCAGCGCCGCCACCCACATGGCGTTGACCATATAGCCATAGCCGAAGGGTTCGGCCAGCAGCGCCGTCATTGCTCGCCCTCCGTGCCGTCGCGGCCGGGCCGGTGCTCGCGCGCCGTGGCCAAGTCCCCATAGAACACCAGGGGACGCTCGTCGTCGGAAAAGATGCCGACGGCCTGGGCGCGCCGCTCGTCCGTTTCGCTGAGCGCGAAGTGGCGCAGCACGCCGCCGAACGCCGCCTGGAGGTTGGCCCGGGTGAAGACGTCGGCGGTGCGCCCGTAGGCCAGCACCGTGCGATTGAGCAGCACGGCGCGGTCGCAGAATTCCGGGACACTGCCCAGGTTGTGGGTGGACACCAGCATCACCCTGCCCTCTTGCCGCAACTGGCCCAGCAGCGCGATGATCGCGTCCTCGGTCGTCACGTCCACTCCCGTGAAGGGCTCGTCCAGCAGGATGACGCGCGCATCCTGCGCCAGCGCGCGCGCCAGGAACACACGCTTCTGCTGGCCGCCGGACAACTCCCCGATCTGGCGGGTGCGCAGCGCCTCCAGGCCGACCCGCGCCAGGGCGGCGTCGACGGCCCGGCGGTCCGCGGGCCCGGGCCTCCGCATCCAGCCCATGTGCCCATAGCGGCCCATCATCACCACGTCCTCGACCAGCACCGGAAAGTTCCAGTCCACGTCCTCGCTCTGGGGGACATAGGCGATCAGCTTGCGCCGCAAGGCTTCGCGCGCCGGCATGCCCAGCACGGCGATGCGTCCGCCGGCGAGCTTGACGAAGCCCATGATGGCCTTGAACAGCGTCGACTTGCCGCTGCCGTTCACGCCGACCAGCGCAGTGATCGAGCCGGCGGGCGTCCGGAAGCTGGCATCGCGCAAGGCCTGCTGGCCATTGCGGTAGGTCACGCTGGCGCCCTCCACGCAGATACCCGGCGCCTCGGCGGCCGCAGGATTCGAAGCAGTCAAGATTCCAGCCCCCTTGCAATGGTTTCGGCCGTCACCCGCAGCAGATCCAGATAGGTCGGGACCGGGCCGTCCGGCGGGCTGAGCGAATCGACATACAGCACCCCGCCATAGCGCGCCCCCGTCTCGCGGGCCACCTGCCTGGCCGGATCCGCCGACACCGTGCTTTCGCTGAACACGGCGGGGATGCGATGGGCGATCACGGCGTCGATCACGCGCCGCGTCTGCTGCGGCGTGCCCTGCTGATCCGCATTGATGGGCCAGAGATAGAGTTCCTTCAGGCCGAAGTCGCGCGCCAGGTAGCTGAACGCGCCTTCGCTCGTCACCAGCCAGCGGCGCTCGGCCGGAATGGCCTGAAAGCGCGCCCGGATCGGCTCCATGGCCTGGCGGATGCGCGTCTTGTAGGCCTGCGCATTGGCGCGGTAGAGGTCGGCGTGCGCCGCGTCATGCTGGACCAGCGCATCGCGGATGTTGTCGACGTAGATCAAGGCGTTGGCGGGCGACATCCAGGCATGCGGGTTCGGCTTGCCCTGGTAGGGCCCGGACCCGATGCCCATGGGCTCGATTCCCTGGGTCACCACCGCGCCGGGCACGTCTTTGAGCCTTTGGAAGAAGCGCTCGAACCAATGCTCCAGGTTCAGGCCGTTCCAGAGCACCAGCTGGGCGCCCTGCGCCCGCGCCAAATCCCCCGGCGTGGGCTGATACTGATGGATTTCCGCGCCCGGCCGGGTGATGGACACCACGTCGGCCGCGTCGCCCGCAACGTTGCGGGCCATGTCGGCGATCACCGTGAAGGTGGTGACGACCTTCAGCTTGCCGGCCCAGGAAGGGGCGGCGGCCATCGCCATGAGCGCGGCGGCGGCGCAGCCCAGGATGCGTGCGAGGAGCGGGATAGGGATGTGCATGGATGCTTACTAATGTAAATGAAAATCATTATTGTTTGCAATAAAGTTTTAATTGACAAGCCCAAACCCGATCGCAGCCACGAGCTCAGCCGCGCATCCGCTGTTCGCGCCGCCTTTTGCTTTTATTCTTCGACGGCGCCGGCGGCGGCGCGTTGCGCCGCAGGAACTCGATGCGCTCCCGCGCCCGGGCGGCGGCACGGCTCTTCACGATGAGCCGGGCAATGATGAAGGTGATGGCGAACGCCGCCACAAGAATGATACCGCTGGCCGTACTTGTCATTTGCCACTTCCGAAAGACCCGTGGCATCGCAATTAGCATGCCCGCACCCGGCGATTTTAACGCGGCCCCGCCACGCCGGAACCGCCATGGCTCGACATGGCCGGCGGATACATTCCATGATCCGCATCCTTGTGACCCTAAGCACAATAATGGTATACCCACCCTTGAATATCCCCCAAAGCATAATGACCCCCGTTGCCCGACGAAACGAAGGGCAAAGGATTTTCACGCAAGGCGATACATGACGAACGAATCACAGGAAGCCCACCAGCCAGGACTAGCCGCGGAGTGGGATCCGCGATCGGAAGCCGTTCTAGCCGACCAAATCTCCGCCTTCGACCAAATGCGCAGCCGCTGCCCCGTCGCAAGAAGCCAATACGGGTACGCCAGCGTATTCCGGCACGCCGACGTCCTGCGCGCGCTGCTCGACCACGAAACCTTCAGCAGCGCCGTCTCGCGCCGCCCCTCCGTGCCCAACGGCATGGACCCGCCCGAGCACACCGAATTCCGCCGCATCATAGACCCCTACTTCAGCCCAGCCCGCATGGCCGAAGTCGAGCCTCATTGCCGGCGCATCGCCTCGGAGATCATCGCCCGCGTGCCCGACGCCACCGAAACCGAATGGATGGAAGACGTCGCCCAGGACTTCGCCTTGCGCGTTCAATGCGCATTCCTGGGCTGGCCCGCCACCCTGCACGAACCCCTGCGCCAATGGACACGCAAGAACCATCGCGCCACCCTCGCGCGGGACGAAGCGGCGATGGCCTCGGTCGCACTGGAATTCGACGGCTACATCAAAGACCTGCTCGCCCTGCGCCGCGCCGCCGGCAGCGGCGCGCCCGACGACGCAACCACCCGCCTGCTGGGCGAAACCATGAACGGGCGCGCGCTGACCGAAGACGAAATCGTCAGCACCCTGCGCAACTGGACCGTGGGCGAGCTGGCCACCATCTCCGCATCGGTCGGCATCCTGACTCAATACCTGGCGACGCACGAACCCTTGCAGCAAACGCTGCGGGCACAGCCCGAACTCCTGCCCGCCGCCATCGACGAAATCCTGCGGATACATCCGCCGCTCATCATGAACCGCCGCGTCGCGACCCGGGACGTCGACATAGGCGGCGTCCCGATCGCCCAGGGCGAGCGCCTGGCGCTGCTTTGGGCGTCCGCCAACCGCGACGCCGCGGTTTTCGGCGACCCGGACGAATTCCGCCTGGACCGGGATCCGGCCCTGAACCTGCTGTACGGCGCCGGCATACACGTCTGTCCGGGCGCGCCGCTCGCGCGGCTCGAGCTGCGCGTCATCATGGAAGAGCTGCTGAAGTCCACGCGCGGCATCGCGCTCGGGGCGGGGACGCAGGCCGTGAAGGCCTTTTTCCCGGCCAGCGGGTATTCGCGCCTGCCCATCGTCATACAGCGATGAAGAAAGGGCGCGGCGCCGGCCGCGGCCGCCGGACAACCACACTGGGCATGGGGTTCCAGGGAGGATTCCCGGCGCCCCTACCTATAATCGAAAACGCTAGTCCGCATGCCCAGGCATGCGCTTCACCCGCACCAGTCAAAAAGGAATCCATCGTGGCCGAACACACCATCCCCGTTCTCTCACAAACCGCCTACCCCTTCGACGCCCGAGGCGTCGCCAAGCGCTTCCGCCACGCCGCCATATTCGGCGCCTTGTCGGCGCTGCAGCCCGGCGAAACCATGCGCTTTTGCAACGATCACGACCCCCTGCCCCTGCTGCAGCAGCTGCAAGGCTATTTCGGCGACGACGTCCGCATCGAATACATATCGCGCGAACCCGGCGAAATCGTCATCGACTTCCACGTCGTGTCGGACAGCCGCGCCTGAGCCATGCCGGACACGGGCTTCCCTCCCGCCGATACCGCGGACGTCGTGCTGGACGTCCGCGGCCTGGCGCCCCCCGAACCGCTGGAGCGCGTGCTCGACGCGCTGGCGACGCTTCCCCCCACAGAGCGCCTGCTGATGATCATCGACCGCGAGCCGCGGCCGCTGTACGGCATCCTGCGGCAGAACGGCTTCCTGCATGCCTGCACCATGCGTCCCGACGCGGTGTTCGAAGTGCTGATCTGGCGCGGCGCGGCCGCCTAGGGCCGGCGCCGCCACCTTTCAACGTCGACAGGCCCAAAGCCCGCCGGCCTCGCGCCCGGCGCGCTCTTCCGCCCGCCTGCATCCTTTCGTCGCATCATCCAGGCCTGCCAGTCCGCCCGGGCCCGTCCCCTCCGTCAGGCCGGTCCGACGCCCCTCGCCCTGCCGCATCCGCACCCGGCCGTTCCGCTGTCGGAACGCCCGAATTCCATCGGGTAAACAATAGGCTGTTATGGCTCTTGTTTCCGGTTTAAAATCGGGCGAACCATTACATAAAGACACATGGAGTTACATTCCGCTTGTCGGCGCCCTTCTCCACTCTCTCGATGCCGCCGCTGTTCGCCGTTCTTCGGCGGCGAGCCGGCCTGCTGCTGGCCTGCGCCGCCTGTGTCCTGCTGCCTGCCACCGCAAGCGCGCGCGAGTTCGTGGTCCAGAACGAAGGCCACCTGCAACACGCGCGGGCGCTCGTGCGGGCCGCCATGGAGGCCGGAGGGCTGAAGGCCGAATTCGTCGACGCCCCGGCGGGTAATGAAAAGCGCAACGTCCACATGATCAGCTCCGGCGTCACCCACGTCGACATGATGCCCGCCACGCCGGCGCGCCTGCAGCTGGTCAAGGAAGGCAAGCTGCGCATGATCCCCGTGCCGCTGGACCGCGGGCTGCTGGGCTACCGCATCAATCTGCTGCTGGATTCGCAGAAGCACAAGCTGTCGAACGTCAGGACCGCGGCCGACCTGCGGGCCTATTCCATGGGGCAGAACGTGGGGTGGATGGACGTCGAGATCTACCGGGCGGCGGGCATTCCCACCAAGGAAATCAAGAACTGGTCCAACGGAGAATTCGCCACCCAGATGGAAGCGGGCTTCGTCGACCTGTTCCCCCTGGGGCTGGAAGAAACCCTGACCTATTTCCTGCCGCACTTCCAGAAGCAATACCCCCAGCTCACCATCGACCCCTACATTCTGGTGCGCTACCCCTGGTTCCGTTTCGTGTGGGTATCCCCCAACCCGGACGCCGACGCCCTGTACGACGCCTTGCAGCAAGGCTTCGACCGGATCGTCGAAGACGGCCGCTTCCTGGAGATATGGGCGCAATACTGCAAGCCGCCGCCCGACACCGCTTTCCGCCTGCGCACCATCATCGACATAGACAACCCCTTCTATGGCTACGACCTGGTGCCCGCGCGCTACCGCAAACTGCTTTATAAACAGGTGCCGCGATGACCGGCGCGCAGAGTTCCGCGGGCAAGCCTCCCAGGCGCTCCTTGTACCGGCAGTTCATCGGCTCCCTGCTCGTGCCTTTCGTGCTGGTCTTCGTGCTGGCGGGCACCGGCACCGTCCTGATCGGCTACCACGTCCAGCGCGCCAAGCTGGAGTCCGCGCGCACCGAGCTCATGAGCGTCTATGCGCGTTCGCTGGTCAAGCCGCTATGGGACTGCGACACCGCCACGCTGAACGGCATCGTCAATGCGCTGGCCCATCAGCAAGGCGTCGCCGGCGTGCGGCTGCAGGACGCCTGTTCGGGCCAGACCATCGCGATCGAGCCGGTCGCCGCGGAAGCCGGCCTCACGCCGCCCTATCGGCAGCTGATCCACTACACGGACGGCGCCGACCGCAGTTTCCAGGTGGGCGAGCTCGTCGCGCAGTTCAACCGGATCTCCATCTGGACCGCCGCCATGGACTTGCTGTGGCGCTACCTGGTTCTGTTCATCGCCATGTTCGCGGTCATGCTGGTGGGCGCCCTGCTGGTGTTTCGCCGGGTGGTCGACCAGCCGCTGGCGCGCTTTCGCAACGCCATCAACATGGAGATCGAATCCGGCGACGCCATCATGCGGCTGCGCGAGCTGGCCACCGAAAAGCACAACGACGAACTGAGCGACGTCATGGCCGCGTACGGCGGCCTGATGATGGAGCTCGACTCCCGCTACAAGCGCCAGCAGATCCTGGCGCAATGCGCGAGCGAGCTGCTGGCCACGTCCTCGCAGGACGCCTCCCCGCTCATCGACGTGCTCGAGCGCGTACGCCAGGCGGTGGGCGCCGGCCGGCTCTACCTGGCCGAGAACGACATCAACGAGGCGGGCGAGTTCTATCTGAACTACACCGTCCTGGCGGGGCGTCCGTTCAGCCCGGGCGCCGGTCCGGCCGATTTCACCGAACACCCCGAAGAAGAGCACTGGGCCGGCCACTTCAAGGAGCGCCAGTCCGTAACGGGCACCATCGCGCAGTTCCCCATATCCGACCAGCGCATCCTGCGCCGGCGCGGGGTCCGCAGCCTGGCCGCGTTTCCCGTCTGGGGCCAGAGCCACTGGTATGGTTTCATCTGCGTCGAAGACCTGGAAAACGACCGGGAATGGTCCGCCAGCGAAAAGACGTTTCTGCAGACCGTCGCCGACATGATCGGCGCCTTCCTC
>JACDJC010001909.1_pt1 | contig 17439 bp, 20 predicted proteins | sample 7454191 | NCBI WGS metagenome assembly JACDJC01 (sample SAMN14253291, study PRJNA609438) | sludge metagenome | isolation source: sludge after 25d culture with pyrite and EDTA | collected 2018-12-20 | reverse complement strand
CTATCTTTATATTATCCAGTGTATACCTTTGCTGTTTCAGAACAGGTCGCTGGCGTGCAGGTTGGCCCCTTATTTGAAAGCAGTGACCGTTTTAGCTCGATTAGGAATTGGTATTTGACCGCCAAGCAGCAGCCAGCGGCTACTGCCACCAGCGAAGGACAGACCGCTGTAGAAACGGAGGTGCCTGATGAAAATTAACTGGCAATTGGAATTGGCGATCCTTAAAGCAGCCCTGCCAATCTGGGAAGAATTTGTTTTCTCGGATGAGATATATTGGCCGCTGCATTTGGATCATAGCCTGTCTGTTAAATCTGAAGAGAAGCCCCGCCTAAGTGCCGGACGCTTATGCCAGTCACTGACAATCCTGAAGGTTGTAATGGCCCATGACATCGGCCTAAAATCGGAAATTCAACCTGATTATGAAATTTTTCAGCAGCTGATCAGCCGTTGGCCGGCGAACTGGGAAAAAAAGATCGAAACAGAAATGCCGGTGCGCCTGCGCCAAATCACCACGGATTTAAACGACCTGAGAAAGAACGAGAACCCTTACTCGGCCTTATTGGAACGGGTGGTCGATCTACGTTTCATGCTGGCTTGTATGCTTGCACAATTGGATGTCGATGAAGGGCAACCCTATCAGGCTAATTTAACGACGATCGATGCGCTGCTGCGTACCCTAACCCAGCCTGCGCCATTTGTGTGGCAGCCCGAATTTGCGCCGCATTTTGATTCTTTGATATATTGGTATCTCTATCGCGGTTTAAAATAATGGTGTCATTATGAATTCTTTTTATACGCGCCGCGGTGATGATGGTACCACTGGTTTCTTGGGGGAAGGCCGGTTAAAAAAACACGACTTGAGAATGGAAACCCTGGGTACCCTGGATGAAGTATCCACAGTTCTGGGGTTGGCGCGTGCCACTGTAGAAGATGCCGATATGAAAGCGGTTATTTTGGAACTGCAAAAACAAATTTATCAATTAATGGCCGAAGTGGCCGCGGATAAAAGCACAGCCCAACAATTCCGCAAAATTGATGAAGCTTCCATCTTGTGGCTGGAAGAAAAGATTGACCATTTTAGTGCCCTGACTGAAATTCCCGCGGAATTTATTGTGCCCGGCGATTCGGTGAGCGGGGCGGTGTTGGCGATGGCACGAACGATTGTGCGCCGAGCGGAAAGAAGGCTTTCCGAGTTGGTATCCCACGGGGATATTGAAAACAGGTACTTGTTAATATATTTGAATCGTCTGTCTTCTTTATGTTTTGTGCTGGAATTAACCGAAAATAAACATACTTCATCTACGCAGCAAACGCTGGTAAAGTAAGATGCAACTTACAGGAACGATCATCAATGTAGTTTTAATTTTAATGGGTGGTTTGATTGGCATTTTTCTTGGCAACCGCTTTTCTGAGAGCCTACGCCATTCGGTAATGATGGCCCTGGGTTTGTTTACCGCAGCCTACGGCATCCGATTGTTCTTGCAGACCGGAAATGCGTTGGTGGTATTAATTGCCTTATTAATTGGCTTGTTGTTGGGGGAATGGGGGCAGTTGGAGGACCGTCTGGCGGGTTTGGGGGTGTGGTTTGAGAAGAAGTTTAACCAGCGCGGCAAGTCAGATTCAGCTACCTTTGTGCGCGGTTTTTTAGCAGCCTCTCTGCTGTTTACCATCGGCCCAATGGCAATTTTGGGTTCTTTGCAAGATGGCTTAAGCGGTGATTTCAGCGTCTTGACGATTAAATCCGTGATGGATGGCTTCGCGGCGATTGCCTTTGCCTCCAGCCTGGGGATTGGGGTGTTGTTTTCCAGCCTGGTGATCCTGGTATACCAGGGCGGCCTGTCGCTGCTGGCCTACCAACTGCAATTTTTAACCACTGACGTTTTGTTAAATGAGATCAGCGCGGTGGGTGGGGTGATGCTGCTCGGTCTGGCGATCAGTGGCCTGTTGGAAATCAAAAAGATAAAGGTCGGGAATTTTTTACCGGCCTTTCTGATCATTCCGCTGGTGGTGTGGTTGTTTCAGTATTTCGGGATTTATTAATCAGCGAAAAACGAAGAGTGAAAAACGAAAAATACGAACATTCATTCAGCTTGACAATTCATTCATGGTTTGATACATTCAATTTAAATAGGCTGGAGTCATTGGTTAGCATGAGCCTATTTCTGTTGTAAAAAAAGAGGAAACAATGGGTGAATTAATTTTCTTGATTATATTTGGTGTCATTGTCTTCCCAATCCTTTTGATCATCTTTCAAAAGATCCAGAAGACCCAAAAGGATCAAATGGAAGCCAATGAACTCTTGCGAGAGATAAAGAGAATGCTGGTGGAAATGAACGACAAAAACTCAGCATAGCAGAGAAAGGGTAAACCAGAACGCTCGTTAACCTATCTTCCCAGATACCCATCAATTGTTTCAATGAGCGCATCGGCATAAACCAGCGTTCCGTTTACCAAAAAGGAAGGTGTCCCTTCAACCCCGGCCTGCTGACCATAAGCCGCATCTTCCAGCACTTTCTTTTGGTAGGTGTTGTTATCGAAGCATTGTTTAAAGGCGTTCTTATTCAAATTGATGCCTTCCGCGAAGGCAATTAAGCGTTGATCATTATAATTACCGACATTTTCGCCATCCCAGTTATTAAATACCATATCGTGGTATTCCCAGAATTTTCCCTGGTCGTTGGCGCAGTAGGCTGCCTCAGCCGCCTGGAAGGACTCCGGCCCTAAAAAGCTGAAGGGGGTGTACTTAAAATATACCAATCCAGTTTCTACATAATCACGGATAAAATCTTCTTCGGAATTACTCCAGAAGCGGTAACAAGCCACACATTGAAAATCCGAAAACTCTTCGACCACGACCGGTGCGTTCGGATCACCCATCGCTAACTGATCCGCTTGCGGGTGAGGACGCTCCGGCGCGGCTTGAATTTCACCGACCGGTTGGTTGGCGTTGATGAGGATAACGGCGAAGACCACAATGGCAGTGATTAAGATGCCCCCCAGGATTAATAATTTTTTCTGCCGTTCTTTTTGTTCCCGTTTTTGACGAATTGCTTGTCTTTTACCCATATAAATAACCTCCAAAGTTTTTCTGTAGTTTAAATTCAAAAGTGGATATACACAATCAACTTTGTAAGGTTATTTGATTTGATATTCGTAAACCGCGTAATTTTCTTCCGTTTCCACAAAACCAGCCTGGTGATAGAGTGCTTGGGACTTGAAATTGTCATTTTGGGTATTGACGGTAAAGCGTTCGATTCCGTAGCGGGTGTAATAGTGCAGTAGATCGTTTAAAATGATCTTGCCCAATCGTTGGCCTTGCAGGTCGGGATCGACCGCAATGCGGGCCAGATGGGCTGAAGAGAGGGATTCGGTCGTAATTTGATAGGCAATAATATGATTGTCTCGCTCAATAACAGTCGCATAACCGGCCTGGTGAAATGCATTTTCCATTGCGGACAGCGATAATTGCCAGGCCGGGGTAAAACATTTTTGATCCAGCAGGAAGACCTTGCCAAAATCTCGTGCTGTCATATTTCGGAGATGTAGCCCCTCAGGCAGTGGAAGCCTCGAAATATTGTTCTTTACCCATTCCAAAACGATGATCTTTTGAAACAGCCTAAAATCAGAATGATCCAATAATTTTACGAACCACTTTTCGACCCCCAGTGCGCCGACGGTTTTTACTTCCGTCGCGAAGATTTGCAGGCTTCTTTGAAAGAATTCCCCCCATAAGGCCGTTCTGGAATATAAAGCGCTACAGGCAAACAGACGCACCCAGGCGTAGGCATCCGGTTCAGGCACCGCAGCAAAACAGGCGATAATTTCGCCCTTTACTTTTGCCAGCCAAAAGGGTTGCTGCCCTAGCCAATCTAACGAAGACCGCCAATCCAGATGGCGATGAACAAAATATTCAAACGATAAAAACATCGACAGTTCATCGTAATCGTCGGGTTGTGCAGGCAGGAAAGTGATATCGGAAGACATATTGGTTGAGATAGCCGCCCCATTAATCGCGTTGAATCAGTTTGAACATCCAATCTGTTAATTTTTTTAAAGTTTTTTCACGTCCCGATAAATTGTCTGCGTTTTCCAAGGCGGCGCCCATACTGCCGAGTGCCTCCAGTTGTTTCCCTTTTTTGATTTGCAGGGCGGATATTCTTTTGAGGACATACGCGCGGTTATCTTTTGCCCCAACGGATTTTAAAATTTCCGAGGCTGCCTGGTATTTTTCGAGGGCTTCATCGATCTTCCCCAGATCTTCCAGGGCAGCGGCCTGGTTTCCCAAAGCCAGTCCCTGCTTATCGGGCAAGTTATGCTCTTGAAAAAGCAGGTCGGTGTCTTGGACGATTTCGTAGGCGGCTTGCGCCTGATTTGCCTGGAGATAAGCCACACAGGCGTTATTTTTCATTTCCGCGGCATCAATCACCTGCTCTTGTGCGGTATATTCCTGGGCAACTTGTTCGTAAAGCTCGGCTGCTTTTTGATATTTTTTTTGATGATAAGCGGTTTCGGCAGTTTCTTTGAGATTGGTTATATCCATTGTTTTTTTCCGTTTAGTAAGTGATCTCCAGCAGACCTTCCGCAACCAGACGTAGTTTATTAACATCGAGTTCGCTTAAGCGCACTGCTAATTCGAGGTAGGGTAAATTAATTGGTTTGCTGACAAATTCGCGCAGCTCATTGGGCATCGATTTGATCTTTTCGATTTCTTTTTGTTCCAACCGCCATTTACCGATCATGCCTTGCTGGTCATAAAAATCGTCAATTTGTTTGTTGAGTGCTTTGGTAATCAGTTCTAACTCTGGAACCGGTATGGCTACTTCGCCATGTTCATATTGCATAAGCTGTTGCACGGGCAGGTTGGTTTTTGCTGCAAGATCCTCCAAGGAAAAATTATTTTCCTTGCGATATTTTTGAATATTTGCACCAATCAAGCGGCGTCGGATGGCTAATAATTGTTTTATTTTTTCGGTTTCCAGGCTCGTTTTTTTAATAATCTGGTTTCCCCAGAAATGTTCGACCGGTAAATTATAAAAATAAGCCAACACCTCAGCCTCGGGCAGGGACGGGGAAGACTGACCCTTCTCGAAGGCGGTGATGCGTTCGGCTGGAATACCCGTCTTGGAAGAAACCTCTTGAATGGTTTTATTGACGGATAAACGGGCGTCATATAATAACAGGCCAATCTTTTTGGAACGAATCTGGACGTATTGCGAATGATTATTCATAAGCATCCTTCATGGTTATTTTGCTAAAAAATAAATCTGAATAAAAATATTATAGCATCAATCCCATTTAATCAAAATTCTCTGAGAATTGTCGGCATGGGTAGTAGAGCGGTTCTCATTTTATAGAAAATCTCTATACTTTTTCATCAACGTTGTCGGCCAGAGCCTCTGTTCAGGATTTGGGAGATATTAACCCCAAAAACTTCGGGACCGAGCTTAAATCCGTTTTGTTCCAAACGTGGGCTAAAGAAGGGCCGAATGCCGGTGGGTTTTAATTGCCCCAACACTCTGCCTTCTTGGTCAGTGCCAGTATGATCAAATTTGAAAATTTCACTCATTACGATGGTGTTGCCTTCCATACCGGAGACTTCGGTGATCGAAGTTACCTTGCGGCTGCCATCTTTCAGGCGGGATTGTTGCACGATCACATCCACGGCGCTGGCGATTTGTTCACGGATGACATTCAACGGCATTTCCATGCCGGCCATCAAGCACATTGTTTCCAGGCGGGAAAGGGCATCGCGCGGGGTATTGGCATGCAAGGTGGTTAACGAACCATCGTGACCGGTGTTCATGGCTTGCAGCATGTCCAACGCTTCCCCACCGCGCACTTCCCCCACGACAATCCTGTCGGGGCGCATGCGTAAGGAATTTCGCACCAGATCACGGATGGAAACGGCGTATCTTCCTTCCACGTTGGCTGGTTTGGTTTCCAGGCGCACCACGTGATCCTGTTGTAATTTTAGTTCCGCTGCATCTTCGATGGTGACAATGCGCTCATCGGAAGGGATAAAACCGGATAATACATTTAATAGCGTGGTTTTCCCAGAACCGGTTCCCCCCGACACGACAATATTTAATTTCGAGAGTACACAAGCTCTTAATAGCTCGGCCATGCCAGCAGTGATCGACTCGTATTCGATTAATTCTTCAATACTGAGCCGTCCTTTTTGAAATTTACGGATGGTGATCGAGGGGCCATCAATTGCAACCGGTGGGATGATGGCATTCACCCGTGAACCATCGGGTAAGCGCGCATCGACGGTCGGGCTATCGGCATCAATGCGCCGTCCAAGCGGCATGATGATCTTTTCAATGACACGGATGACGGCCTCGTCATTCGCAAATTGGATGCCAGTTTTGGTTAGCCGACCTTTTTTTTCGATATAGACACTTTTTGGGCCATTTACCATAATCTCTGTAATGCTCTCATCTTCCAGTAAAGGTTGTAAAGCTCCAAACCCGAGAATATCATCCAGAATATCGCGCATGATCTGCTGTTGAATCGTTCCAGGTAGGTGTACATTCAGACTGGTATAGGCCTGGTTGAGGGTCTTCCGAATGAATTGATCCCGCTCACGATAGAGGGGCGGATGGGTTTCCAATTCACGGGAGATCATGTTCATGAGGTGCTGTTTTAATTTGATAATCTCCGGGGCATTCATTGAAAATGAGCCGGGATTACTCATCGTTTTTCCCCGCTTTTAGTTCCTCCAAGGGAAGGATCCAAATAATTTGATCGCTATTGACGGTTAAAAACTGACACTGGAACAAGACTTGATCAACCAGATCGCGAACGACGGCATCGGTGACAGCCAGAAACTTTTCATTTTTATTCAATTCATCGATCAGGCGGTCACTTGGCCGAATGTACACTGTACCGGTGATTTTGTGGTGGATGGTTTGGATGATTACGTTTTTCGGTTCTTTGTTAATAACCGGCGTAAAAATTTTGCCTTTTTCCTCAAATTGCGTGATCATTGAAACTCCTTGTTGGCAAATGGGGGTTAATCATCCACCGGCGGCATTAAGTAACCCAATCCAGAACGGGTGACAATATGTACCGGGGTATGAGGGTCTTTTTCCAGTTTTTGGCGGAGACGGGCGATGCTGACCCATAAAATTTCTTTATCATCCCGATATTGAGGGCCCCATATCGCACTTAATAACTCTTCGGCCGGCATGACCTTACCGACATTGTGGGCAAACTGGATCAATAACTTGTATTCAGTGGCGGATAAATAAATAGGGGTATCCGCGCGCCAGATCTCTGCACGCGCCAGGTCGATTTTAAGATCACCGTGCGTGAAAAAGCGATTTGCCAGTCCCTTATCGGCGGTAGCGGAACGGCGTAAAACAGCGCGTACCCGCGCAACCAATTCGGTGGCGGAAAACGGTTTGGCAACATAATCATCGGCACCAGCGTTCAACCCGCGCACACGGTCTTGCTCTTCGTTTTTACCGGTCAGCATAATGACGGGTACCTCACTGAACTGGCGGATGCGTTCCAAGGTAGAGAAACCATCCAACTTGGGCATCATCACATCTAAAATGACCAGATCGGGGTGTTTGTTGGAAACCCGGTCGAGACACTCTTCTCCGTTTGAAGCGGTTATCACTTCATATCCTTCTTGTTCCAGATTGACCTGAACGAGATGTCGATAGAGCTGTTCATCATCTACAACCAGGATGCGGGTTGTTTTCGTCATAACTGCCTCCGATACTTTTAACCGTGCGCCTCTTCCAACGGTAGGAAGATATGGATGGTGGTGCCTTTTCCTACCATTGATGTTGCGCTAATTTGCCCATGATGTGCTTCGATGATCTTTTTGCTGATAAATAAACCTAATCCTGAACCGTGTGAAAGATCCGCATGGGCATCGGAGCGGTAAAAGCGTTCAAATATTTTCTCCAAGTCTTTGGTGGGTATGCCGGGCCCTCGGTCGCGAAAATCGAGGCTGATGCCATTTGTTTCGCGGTAGACGCGGATTTGGATGCCGGAGCCGGGCGCGTATTTCGCAGCGTTGGCGATCAGATTATCAAAGACTTGTTTTAAGCGGCGGGGATCTCCCATTAAATTAGGTAACTCTTGGCGGATATCCAACTTAATTTCTACGGTTGGATGGTGGATACGGGCGTGTGATACGACATCATTCAATAAAGCGTCGACCCGCAGAATCTGTGAATTAAGAATAACCTGACCGGATTGCAGCCGTGAGGAATCAAGTAAGTTGTCAATTAATTCACGCAGACGGTCGGTCTCGGTATCAATGATATTTAAAAATTCCATCTGAATGTCACGGCTCCAGGTAGTATCTTTTCTTAGAAGGGTGGTGGTGTAGCCTTTGATGAAGCCGATCGGGTTTTTTAATTCATGGCTTAAGGTGGAGATGAAATCGTCTTGAATTTGCAGGGTATTGATATGTTCTTCCAACTCTTGAATGATCCCTTCCCGTTCGGAACGCATGATCATCGAAGATATTTGCTGGGACATATATTCCGCAAAGCGCACATGATCGGGGGTGAATTGCGGGGTGCCAAAGCGAATAAACACCACCACTCCATAGCCTGCATTTTTGGATTGCAAGGGGATACCTAATAAATAAGGCCGTTGCAAGCGGTCTGAGTGAGGTTGTTCTGGTTCTTGCAAGATGACCGTGCCCTTTTGCATGACTTCGTTGATGATCACTTCTCCCCAGGCTACATCGGCTTCTTTGGATTTACCGCGACCGGTGGCGCGCGCATAGGTGATCTCAATTTGATTATTTCTTTTATCATACAAATACACAGCAATATTATCAAAAACAAAATGCGGCCGGATGGTTTTAATAATCTCATCCAGGGCTTGTTTCCAATCAGAAGTCTGCCAGCAGATTTGACTGAGGGCGTATAGGGTGGACGTTTCGATGGGCTGCAATGGTTCGATCATATTCTTATTGTATCAATTTTCTTAACGAAAAATCAAATTTACTGCCTATACCGATTTCAGATTGTACATTCAGGGTCTGCTGGTGGGCGGCAATGATTTTTTTGGCTAATGCCAAACCCAGACCAATGCCCCCATAGCGGCGCGTCGAGGAGCCATCCAATTGGTGAAAGGGTTCAAATATGTCATTGATCTGATCGGAAGGGATCCCGATGCCTTCATCTTGTATTTGGATATTGACCTGGTGCCCTTCATCACGAATTTTGATTTGGATTTTTTTGTCTATCGCTGAGAATTTGGCTGCGTTTTCGATGAGATGATTGATGACCCAGCTAATCTTTTTGGAATCGCCATACACCCAAATAGAGGTGGTATTGGGTGGGGTATCAATCGTGATTTCACGCGGCGGGGAACTATTTTGATACGGTTCAACGCTTTGGTAGATGAGCGGCAGAAGATCAAATTCACGGGGTACGATCAAAACCTGGTCGTTTTCCGCGAAGGTAAACATGATTAAATCTTCGATTAAGTGTTCTAACCGATTTGCAGAACGGTCCATAACCGATAATACCCGCAATTGGTCGTCAGCCAGTTCCCCCAGATCTTTTGAGGTTAACAGTTCCAGATACCCTTTAATATGGGTCAAAGGCGTTCGCAGCTCGTGGGAAATATTGGCAATGAAGTTGGTTTTCAGTTGATTTAATTCGTGGATTTTGCGTAGGGCTTCTTCTAGTTCGGCGGTGCGTTCCTGCACGCGGCGCTCCAGCATGCGGTTGTTTTGCTCGGAGGCCTTCCGCAAGGCTAAGATTTGTTCGGTGACGATTTCATCCAGTTTGCGCTGACTGATGACGCCCATATCGACCAAGATTTTACCCAAAATTTCGTGATCGTTATCGGGGGGAGCGTTTTTTTGGATTTCAAGTGCCGTTTGAAGATTTTGCGTTGTGATGATACCCAGTTCAACCAAATACTCACCAATGCGGGGGATCAACATTTCTGGTGTGTATGGTTTCTTACTGTTAATCATCAGGATACCTCGGACTGCCAGACCCATTTTCCAGCCACCATGGTGCGGATGGGTTTCAGCGTATGTAGATCAGCGGGCGGGTAATGGAAAGGATCAAACGGTAAAACGATCAAGTCTGCATGGGCGCCGGGCTTGAGGCTGCCAATGGATGCGTCCCAGCCAGCTGTCTTGGCCGGATTGATCGTATAAGCTTTGAGAATGGTGTGCAAGTCAATTTTTTGTTCCGAATGCCAACCATTATCGGGTTGTCCGTTTGGCTTTGTTCTTTGGTGTGCAGAAAACATGCCAACAAAGGGGTTGGGCGATTCAACCGGCGAATCGGATCCGAAGATGAGGGTCGTGCCGCTGGCTTGAATGCTGTTAAAGGCATACGTCCAGGCGGTGCGGGGTCCCCAATGCAGGTCGGCCATCTCCATGTCCGAAATAAGATGGATGGGCTGCATCGAAGCGGTCAGGTTTAACCGAGAAAGGCGTGGAATATCCTGCGGGTGGATACACTGAACATGTTCAATGCGGTGGTGTGGGGAAACGAAGTGATGTGTTGTTTCATACGTGCGTAGTTTTTCAAAGCCATCCAGTACGACCCGAATGGCTTGATCGCCGATGGCGTGAATTGCTAGGGCGAAATGGTTTTTACCGGCCAGTTTTCCGGCCTCAAACACTTCATCACCGGTTGCTAATAAATTACCGTAATTGTTCGGTTGATTTTCATAAGGGGTGAGCATGGCAGCCGTCTGCGGCCCGAGTGCCCCATCGGAAAACAATTTGACCGGCCCGATACGCAAAAATTCGCTGCCAAAACCAGGCATGATGCCGGCCTGGATAAAATGATCCAAGCTATCCAGCGGGATACTTTTTAATACGCGTAGGTTTAATTGACCCTGGGCTTCCAGCGTTTGCAATCCTAGAAAGCAAGGGATGCGGTCAAAATCATGGACGGCGGTAATCCCCAGCGACCACAGGTGCTGTTGCACAGAATCGAGCATGTTTGCCATTTGCTGACGGTTGGGCTGGGGAATGACTTTTTCAACATCGAAAAGGGCGGTTTCATAGAGGATCCCGGTTAGCTGTCCGTACTGGTCACGTTCATATTTTCCATCGGGTGGATTGGGGGTGTTGGTATGAATGTTTGCCAGTGCCAGGGCATTGCTGTTTGCCCAAGCGGCGTGCAGACTTTTGGCGGTTAAATAAATGGGGTGTTGTGTTGAAATAGCGTCCAAGTCTTCGACATTGCCAAATCCATCGTCCCAATCGTTTTGATTCCAGCCATGGCCATAGATCCATTCGCCAGCTGGTGTTTCCTGTACGCGGGCTCGCACTCGCGCCAGGCAGTCGGCTTTGGTGGGTGTTTCGCAGTTCACTGCGGAAAGAAACTTGCCGGTGTAAGCCAGGTGCAAATGAGAATCACACAAACCGGGCAAGATTGTTTTTCCTTCCAGGTCAATGATTTCGGTGTTAGGCTGGGCAAGAGATAAAAGATACGCCGTACTTCCAACTGCTAGAATTTTTCCATGATTAATCAGGATTGCTTCCGCAGTTGGATTGCGATCATCCTGGGTATAGATGTGCGCATTCTTGAGAAGGTACATGCTATTCTCCCAAAAAACGGTCGATCAATGCGTTTAAATCCTCGGCGTTATAGTAGGTGATGACCAATTTACCCTGTTTACCGGAATGCTGTACTTTAACGGGCATGCCGAGGCGGGCTTCCAGGCGGTTTTCTAAATCCTGAATTTCGGCGGAGGGAATTTTCTTAAGGGGTTTTGGTTTTTTTTCGCCCCCGTATTGTCGTACCAGTTCCTCAGTTTGGCGTACCGAATAGCCCAGGCGAAGAATGGTTTCCAGCACCGCCAGTTGGGCTTGCACTGAAGGCAGCTGCAGCATGGCGCGGGCGTGCCCCTCCGAGATCAGGTTTTCGGCCAGGGCGGTTTGTATCGCTTCTGGCAAGCGTAATAAACGCAGCGTATTGGTGATGGTGACGCGGTTTTTGCCAACCCGTTTGGCGATTTCTTCCTGTGTCAGGCTGAACTCGTCGACCAATTGCTGATAAGCGTGGGCAGTATCCAAGGCAGAAAGATCAGAACGCTGCACGTTTTCGATCAGGGCGATTTCAAGCTGTTCCTGTTCGGTGACTTTGCGCTCGATTACCGGCACCGTCGTCAGACCTATTTGTTGGGCGGCCCGTAGGCGGCGTTCCCCGGCGATGAGGATATGCTGGCCAGCTGGGTTTATCGGCTGCACGATCAGGGGTTGGATGATGCCATGCTCGCGGATCGAATCAGCCAGATCTTGCAGCTCTTCGGCCTTCATTTCTTTGCGCGGCTGGTGGGGATTAGGAAGAATGGTCTGAATGTCTATTTCAACAGCCCCTGGTTGGGTGGCGGATTGTTTTTGGGTAGGCGCACTGGGGATGAGTGCATCCAGTCCTTTTCCTAAACCGGGTTTTCTAGCCATCGCAAATTACCTCATTCTTCTATATCGGGGATATGGATCCCATCTTGTTTTAATACTTCTCTTGCCAAAGCTGCATAAGCTTTGGCTGCGGTCGAATCGGGGGCGTAGATTGAAATTGGGAAGCCATACGATGGGGCTTCTGCCAGGCGTACACTGCGGGGAATGACGGCCTGGTAGACTTGCTCGGGGAAAAAGCGGCGCACTTCATTCACCACATCCAATGCCAGACGGGTGCGGCCATCATACATGGTCAGGACGACCCCGCGCACGGTCAGCTCTGGAAACAAGGCACCCTGAATGCGCTGGATGGTATTGGTCAATTGACCTAAACCTTCTAAAGCCAGATACTCGCACTGCACTGGAATGATCACACCGGATAAGGCGGCCATTAATCCGTTAATGGTAAGCAGTGACAGCGATGGTGGACAGTCAATTAAGATGTAATCATACCGATCACTGACTTGTTGCAGGGCTTCTCGTAGGCGATACTCGCGCCCATCCATTTCCGTCAATTCCACATCCGCCCCAGCCAGGGCCGGGGAGGACGGCAAAAGGGAGATTTTTAATCGCGGATTGTGCAAAATTTGCGGAATGATGGGAGCATTTCCCATAATGACTTCATAAGTGCCACTTTTGACCGTGTTTTTATCGATGCCGAGCGAAGAGGTGGCGTTGGCTTGTGGGTCGATATCGACCAACAAAACCCGCTGGCCGTAGTAGCCCAGGAAGGCACCTAAATTTATGGCTGTGGTGGTTTTTCCGACACCACCTTTTTGGTTTACGAGTGTATATATTTTTGCCATGTAATCCTTATCGTTTGGTGATAATTTCGATTAATCGATCTTGAATCTCATTATGCGTAGGAACGGATGCCATGCCGCTGCGGGTTACAGAGGTAGCAGCGATCAGCGTGGCGAATCGAGCCGCCTCCCAGGGGTCTTGGGTTTGTTTGAGGCGAATAAAAAAGGCTGCCGCAAAAATGTCCCCTGCGCCGGTAGCGTCGACTTCCTCAACAACCGGTGCGCCGAAGCGGCGCACATCCCCGTTCCAATAAACCCGACAGCCATTCGCACCCTCTGTGACCACCAACACGCGGATGGCATACACCAAGTTGGCGATTACATTCTCATCGGCTTGTACATCTTCCAGGCTGATGACGGCCGCGTTTGCTTGCCCCAAGACATGATTGGCTTCCAGCCAATCGGAGAAGATCACCTGTCCGTTTGGGTCAGCTTTACGAAACCATCCCTGGGGGGTCAGGCCGATCAAGGAATTGGGAAATTTGCGGATCAGGGAAGGATCAATTTCATCAATTACTGGGCCAAGATGAACAATCGGCGTATCCAACCAGGTATGCGGCAGGATACGACCATATAATTCAGTAGCTCTGGCGTGTAAGATTTGTTTGCGGCCTGTTTTTTGATAGATATTTTCAAAGATGGTGTTGCTTTCGGTTGGTTCATTAATAAGTTGTACCTTACTCAGGTCCGGTAAAACCGCATCCGTAGTAACGGATGTGTAGGCTCCAACCCGCAAACCGAATGCTAAAGCGGTTAAAGCTGCGTAGGAGACAGTGCCGCCGGGGGTGTAGCCACTCGGCACAATGTCCTGCGTGATATGCCCAATCACCAGGTAATCAATGGGCTCGATTGGGCGCAGGTTGTGGTTCAAAGGGTTTCCTCATCATTTGAATTATTAAAATCATCCAACACCGAGATTTGGTCACTGACCGGTGCCAGGGCTTCGTCGAGACTGATATTTTCTTTGCGTACGCCTGGAGCGGTCGTGGCGCATACCGGACAGATATTCCAGGCCAAATCCATCGGCTCCTTGCAGTGCAGACAGCGTTTTTTGAGCTTGGTCTGGCAACTGGGGCAAACCAGCCAGTTGGGTTGAACACGGCGCGTACAGCCTGGGCAGAGGGGAATATCCTCAATGGTTTGAAGCAGGGCTTCTTCTTCTAAGGTTTGTTGATACTCTTCGTCAATCGTTTTGCTGGGACGCAAGATTAAATAGATTAAAAAACCAGGCAAAAATAAGAGGGTCACAACTAGAATCGCCAGAATGCGAGCCAGGGGATCCCGCGAGCGACGGCGCACGTCTCGAAAAGCCCAGATGATCAGGCTGACCCACAAGGTGACGAGAAAGGCGGCTGCGTAAGCAGTGCCGATTAAGACGAAATTGTTTAAGGTTGTCGGATCAAAATTCATAGTGGCTCCACGCTGAAATTATAGCATGGATGCAAAAAAATCCTTAGAGAGAAACGCACGGATGTTCACGTTGTGATGACATTTACTAACACACTGGGCGCACAGGAAACGTGTAAGGGCGAGGCGACTTGTGTCCTTCAGGGTAAAAAAAGGTTAGTTTTGTTGGAAGATACCTTGTAGCCTCGCCCAAATAGAGCAGAAGTCTTGTGTGCGATGCCCAACAAAATTTGTAGAATCATTCTCCACAGAGTCCCCAGAGCGCACAGAGAAAACGTAGGTCGGGCATAATTGTTGGTAAGAAAAAGATGGATAGCGATTTCCAAAAAAATGAGAATATCGCCCTGGTTTTGGCTTGCAAATTATGGCTTCTACCTTAAAATAATTAAGATCATTCAAATTTTTTCTAGGGGAAGGGATGGGGCGATGGAAGTTACGAAACAGGAACGAGTATACCGCATTCAAGATTTGGACGTGACGGAACGACCGCGCGAACGGCTGGCACAATATGGCCCAGGTGGTTTAAGTGAAGCGGAACTATTGGCAATTTTGTTACGGGTAGGCGTGCAGGGAGAAAATGCCGTGCAGGTGGCCCAGCGTTTGTTGTTTAAATTTGGCGGTTTGATGGGCTTGCACCGCGCTTCGTTTGAAGAGTTATGTCAGGAATATGGCTTGGGCCAGGCTAAAGCCGCTCAACTTAAAGCCGCGATTGAACTTGGCAACCGTCTCGCAAAACGGAAACTGGCCGAGGAAGAACGCTCTGCTTTTAACAGCCCGAAGGATGTTGCGGATTGGGTACAATATGAGATGATGGCCTTGGATCAGGAGCAGCTGCGCTTGCTGTTGCTGGACACACGCAACCGGCTTGAAAAAATGGTCACACTGTATATTGGTTCGTTGAATTCCTCTTCGGTGCGGGTGGGTGAGCTATTTAAGGAAGCCATCCGCCGGAATGCTGCTGCCTTGATCTTGGTGCATAATCACCCCAGTGGCGATCCATCTCCCAGTCCGGAGGATATTGCCCTGACGCGGGCGGCTGTGCAGGCCGGCAAACTACTTGACGTGGACGTACTCGATCATATTGTCATTGGTCGGGGTAAGTATGTTTCGCTGAAGGAACGCGGCCTGGGGTTTTAAGCGCAGTCTTCTAGTGTATAAAAATAGGAAGGGGTAAGATGAATGTTAAATGAGCAGCAATGGAAAATATTACCAGGAACTTCGTAGGGAGGACGTATGGATCAAATAAATCAAGATGAAACTATTTCAAACACAGATGATAAAACGGAAAAAGTAGATATTGAAAATATACTTCTGTTTATTGGCACATTATTTATGATGATCGTTTTTGTCTTGTTTATCAATATAACAGCAATCCTTTACATCAAAACAGTAGATTTTTTTCTGAATATACTGTCCATTAGTGGGTTGTTGGTAGCTGTGGGGGGATTTTTCTTTTTAATATACGGATATATACACCGAGAATCCTTTCAGGGATGGAGTATTGTAGCATTGGGAGTTTTTAGTATCGGTATGAGTATTTTGTTTGGGTTGGGATGGATTATGAATAAGAATTTACCCAATATGCCGGATCAATATGGATCAATTATGAAGGAGTTGAAAGAAATTGACTTTACTGTTGAAAAGTTGATCGATCCGATATTTCAATTTGAAAAAATTGATTTTGATCGATTTTTTCAGTTTATTACTGAATCCTTGGATGAACCGTTGGATTTTAAGGAGGCAAACCCATGGAATATTTTCCCGCCCCATATAAGATATTTTTGTGGCAAGGGGATAGCCAATTTTCTTTTGTTTATATCGATTATTTTGGTATTTTTCTCTCAAATAAAGGTCATGGTAAAAATTTACGCTGACAGAATAATCGAGTTCCCAGGGATTAGTATGGTTCTAACGTTGATAATGAGTGTTGTGGCGATTGTATCTCTTTTCATATAAGCAGTGAAATATAGACGATTAGGTTCGCCAATTTACTTAAAGAAAAAAGAGGTCTTCCAAAAAAGAAGGCCTCTTTATGGGTTGAAGGTTAATCTTAAACGGGAGCTAACGTGCCGGCGAAGATGATCCAGGCCAAAACGGTTTTGGCGGCCAGGCTGAGGATAATATAAACCCGTTCGCCAAACAGATAATCTTTCCATTTGCCGACTTTTTTGTATTGCAAGATCATATTGATGGCAAAGATATTGAAGAAGACAAATAATGTAGGCACGATGGCGTACACAAAGCCCGGCGGGTCGCCACCTTCTCCGGCTAAGGAGCCGAGGAAGTAAACAACGATTACGATCCAGGGAATGATGCCAGCCACAGAACCATAGATAAACGCGGTCCAATCGGTTTTTTTGGTGTGCTGGTTGTGAAACTCCATCATAATGCCGAAGAGATTCATCATGGCATTGATCCCAAACATGAGGATGATTGCGCCTAAGTCATAAATCCCGACCAACATACCGATCAGTACGATCATCACGGATGAGGATAAGGCATACTCGTAGAACCTGACGGGATTGATGCCTTTCTTTAAGTTGGTGACATACAGTTTGTAACCAATCGTCGCCAGGAAAAAGTGAGCAAGGGCAGAGAGCAGCAAGAAGACTGCGACAGCCGGGCCAAAGCGCAATTCAAACGCGAGTTGTGGATCGGGTACCAAAGCCAGGCGGGTGACATCAAACTTTAAGAAGTTTGTAAAAATCGGGTAGGCTGTATCGTTGCTGAGAACGATCATGAGAATACCCTGAATCAAATGCAGAAACCCCATGATGAAGTTGAATCTGCGCAAACGGAATAACTTTTTATCTTCGG
>JACDJC010001906.1_pt1 | contig 17475 bp, 14 predicted proteins | sample 7454191 | NCBI WGS metagenome assembly JACDJC01 (sample SAMN14253291, study PRJNA609438) | sludge metagenome | isolation source: sludge after 25d culture with pyrite and EDTA | collected 2018-12-20 | reverse complement strand
TGCTGATGACCATCGGTAAGATCAATACACTGATGGCTGATCGTGGTTTTCCTTTGGTGAACCTGGAGAGCGCATTGCGCAATATGGAGCAGGAGAGTGCCGAAATTGCAATGCTTACATCGCGTTCAGGTGGTGGAATTGCTGAATCGCCCATCGATGTTCTGCAGCGTACTGCCAATGCCGATATCATTATACAGCTGACCTATGTAATCAACAATTTGGGCCCCCAAAGGTCTATCACATTCATGCTGCAAGGACTGGATGCTTATACCAATAAGCAGATTGCCGGTGCCCAGGGAACTGGCTCTCCCTCGTTTGCGACTGAAACCCCAGTCCTTTTGGAGGAAGCCGTACTCTCGCACATTGATGATTTCAATAGCCGTTTACAGTCTCACTTCGATGATTTGTTCGCGAATGGGAGGGAAGTTGCTTGTCAGGTACGCGTATGGGACACTTCAATCATTGATCTTGAGGAGGAGTTCAACTTCAATGGAGAAAATCTTGAATTGGGAGAAATCATTGAAGATTGGGTTTCGGAGAATACCGTAAATGGTCGTTTCAGTACAACAAACTATACCGAGAATGTTATTAGGTTCGACCAGGTAAGGATACCATTATATGATGAAAGGCAACGGGCAATGGATACCCGCAGATGGATCAGGGATTTGAGATCAATGCTCGGTGGTGCGCCTTTTAATCAGGAGGTTAAGATATACACCAGGGGACTAGGTGAAATATGGTTAATCATTGGTGAAAAATAATGACACAAATATGAAAAAGCTTTTGTTTTTCCTGCTTGTCATCCCAACCTTGGCTTATGCCCAGAATGATTTGGGTTATGCCGATGACATGGCCCGAATAGCCCTTGATGTTATTGTTCCTGACCAGGTGGCTGATATTCCTGATCATGCACGCAGTCTGCTGGAAAGCAAACTGATGCAAGCTGTAACCGACCATGGGATGGGTGGTGAGGGAGTGAGTCCACGTTTTCTGGTGACCGCAAAAATGGAGATATTAACGAAGGATGTCACACCCACAGTACCTCCAATGCAGGCATACACCTTCGAGGTCTATCTCTATCTCGTGGACTTTGTTGACAAAAATGTCCTCAGTACGACATCATTCACTACCAAAGGTGCTGGGACCAATGCAAATCGCGCTTATGTCAGTGCACTGCGTCCTGTTAGTCTTAATAATTCGAATGTAAAGCGATTTTTGGACGAAGGAAAGCGGAAAATCATCGAGTATTACAATACTCGATGTGATTTTGTTATCGCTCGCGCACAGGCTCTTGCATCACAGAAAATGTATCCGGAAGCAATTGCTACGCTTTCAGGAATCCCCGAAGTATGCAAAGATTGCTATATGAGGGCCATTGACGCCATCGGGCCGATTTATCAGGAGTATATTGATCATGATTGCCAGATGATGATAGCAGTGGCTTCTGCTGTTTGGGCCGCTGAACCCAACTCTAATGGTGCCGCTAAAGCAGGTGCAGTCCTGAGCCAGATTGATCCTGATTCACGGTGTTATGGCAATGCACAGGATATCATCGGACAAATGGCAACCAAGGTATTGAAAGACGAGAAACGAGATTGGGATTTTATTGTGAAGGCTTTTGAAAGTGAAGTGGCTCTTGAGTCGATGCGTATCAGGGCTTTCAGGGACGTTGGCGTTGCCTGGGGTGAAAATCAGCAACCCACCTATAATCAGGTCTTATGGGTCTTCAGATAAAGGGTTACAATTAAATTTTTACTTTTTACAACATTAATTTACTCTGGACAATGCTGTTGTATTAAAAAGAAAACAGGATAACCGACAAGAGTGGTATCCTGTTTTTATTTGACCCTTGAGGATATTTTATTGTTGAAATCCAAATTTATAGATACATACCGAATAATATTCTTCTCCCGGATTCAAAAGCGTTGACGGAAAAGCCGGTTGGTTAGGTGAATCGGGATAATGTTGGGTTTCAAGGCACAGTGCTCCGCGATGTGAATAAACCATACCATATTTGCCTGTATCACTGCCATCCATGAAATTGCCACCATAAAACTGGATGGCTGGTTCATTGGTGTATACTTCCATGGTTCTGCCACTTGCAGGTTCCACAACTTTTGCTGCAAAGTTCAGACCTTCAGGGGCAGCATCCAATACCCAGTTATGATCGTATCCAAGACCATATTTAAGCTGTTCATTCTCTTCAGATACCCTTGATCCAATGACTGTAAGATTTCTGAAATCGAAAGGAGTACCTTCAACCGATGCAATTTCACCAGTTGGAATAAGTCCTGAATCAACCGGGGTGTAATAGGATGCATTTAGCTGAAGTAAATGATCATTGATTTCACCGTTTCCGGCACCTTTCAGGTTAAAAAATGAATGATGGGTGAGGTTGACATGGGTAGGCTTGTCAGTTGTCGCCCAATACTGGATTTTAAGTTCATTATCATCGGTCAGTTCATAAGTCACATTTACCTGGAGGTTTCCGGGATATCCCATTTCTCCATCGGCTGAAAGATAGCTGAGAAGCAGGGTTTTATCGTCCTGTTGTACTGCATCCCATACTACATTGTGAAATCCTTTTGGTCCCCCGTGAAGATGGTTGGCCCCATTGTTGAGAGGAAGGGTGTATACTGAATCATTCAGGACAAATTGACCTTTTGCAATCCTGTTTCCATAACGTCCGATCAGGGTTCCATAAAACACTTCATTTGAGTTTAAATACCCATCCAGGTTTGAATAACCAGTTACGATATCCTCAAAGTTACCCTGTTTGTCAGGAACGAATAAATTCACAACCCTGCCACCATAATTGGTAATTTGGGCTACCAGTCCGTTAGCATTTTTCAGGGTATACAATTCGACTTTCTTTCCTTCAAAATCCTGGGCGAAGGTAAGCGGGTCGATCAACGGTAATTTTTGTTCGGGCGTTTGGCTGCATGAAATGATAAAGGCAGCAAAAAGAGCCATCAGAAAGAATCTTGTTTTCATTTTTTTTGGAATATGGAATTTATGGCAAAAATAAAGGTTTATCAGGTGTTTAGAATGATTTGTAAATTATTTTCACAATAATTCATCATGTTCTTGTTGATTTATGGAATAACCAGGGCAATCAGTGGTCAGTTATATCATTGATGCTGATTCGCTGACTGATGACTGGCCGATTTCCTTTACACTCAATGGTAACACATTCGGTATAAAAATCATGTTCAAACAAAAGAACATATCCGTTCTCACACGCCTCCTTCAAAAATGTTTGCTTTTCTTCCATAGTCGTGACGGGAAAGAGATCATAGGCTGCTATCCAGAGAATAGGTATATGTGCTGCTGTTGGAATAAGATCAGCAGTGTATACAACAGTTTTGTCCCCGAATTGTATAAATGGGATCATTTGACCGGGTGTATGTCCGGAATAAAATCTGACTGTTACTCCCGGGAATATCTCACCAGGATTATTCACCAAATGAAGTGTTCCTGATTTTTCGAGAAATGCGAAAAAGTCGGTAAAAAAAGTCACTTTTTCCCTAAGGTTCGATTTGTGGGCATGTTCCCATTGAGCTCGACCACACCAGTGTCGGGCATTCGGAAAGTTCAGTTCAAGTTGATTTTTGTTACTTCGGATGGCTCCATTCACATGGTCCCAATGAAGGTGGGTAAACATGACATCTGTGATTTCATGAGGGTCATATCCTGCTTTCTCCAGCGAAAATAGTAGTGGTTCCCCTTCGTTAAGACCCTGATTGATCCTGAATTTCTCGGGATAATGATTTCCAGTTCCTGTTTCAATCAAAATTTTACGATCGCCTTGGTCGATTAACAAACAGCGCATGGTCATCTGGACGAAATTTTGGTCATCACATGGCATTTCCTTATTCCAGAGGACTTTGGGGATTACTCCGAACATGGCTCCTCCATCTGCCTTAAAGTCGCCCGCCCAAATGGGAATTAATTTTGTTTTCATGGGATCATGTTTTTTTCAAGGATGGTATTCTTTTTATATCTGACTTGTCTTCACAAATTTCCAGCAGGTTTTTAATGGTCATTCCGGTTTTGGGATCTACATAATTGGGGATAATTTCATTAAGTGGAACAAGGACGAATTTTCGCTTCTCAATTTGCGGATGTGGAATGGTAAGATCACTGCTCTCCAAAACTTGGTGGTCGTAAAACAAGATATCGATATCCATCTTCCTGGAAAGGTATTTGCCGGGTATCCTGGTTCTACCGAACTCTTGCTCAATTATATTAACCTGAAATAAAACATCATGGGGACTCAATTCGGTATATACCGACAAAACCTGGTTCCAAAAACTATTCTTACTTTTAAACCCCCAGGGTGGCGTTTCATAAATTGACGAAAATTGGGCAATAAAACCTATGTTTTTTTCAATTAGACGATAAGTGTCAGTAAATATTTGAGTTTTGTTTCCCAAATTTCCACCTAAACTTAAAATAAGTTGATGCTGTGCCATTACTTTTGCGTAATATTTTTAAAATGTCGATGACTGATAGGACGGACTGAAGAATGTAAAATAAATCAATAACACATTAATATGAAAGAGTTTTTCAAGTATACGCTTGCAACCATTACCGGCATTGTTTTTCTGACAATCATTGGATTAGTTTTCCTGATGATCCTGATTGGGGCTCTTGTCTCCTCCACGGAGAAACAGGTTGTGGTTGAGAACCAATCCATGTTGGTTGTTAACCTTGATAACATGGTGGTTGACCGTGCCCCCAATGATCCTTTTTCTGACTTGAACATCCCCGGATTGGGACTGGTTAAAAGGATAGGAATGGACCAGATTCTTGGTTCCATCGAAAAGGCACGTCACGACGATAGGATTAAATGTATATATCTTGACTTGTCAATTGTTAACGGAGGAATGGCCGATGTGGAAGAAATCAGAAATGCACTTCTTGCATTTAGGGATAGCAGCGAAAAGCCTGTATATGCTTATGGAGATATGTTCGACCAGAAGGCCTATTATCTGGCGACAGCTTCTGATAAAATTGTTTTGAATCCCTATGGAGCCATCGATTTCCGTGGATTGGGAGGAGAAGTCACTTTCTTTAAAAATGCCTTGGAAAAACTTGGTGTCGAGATGCAGATTGTGCGTCATGGAAAATTCAAGGCAGCCGTAGAGCCTTTCATGCTTGAGAAGATGAGCGACGAGAATAGGGAACAAACGATGACCTACCTTACAAGTATGTGGAATCAGATGCTTCAGGGTATTTCAAAGGAAAGAAATTTACCCATTGACTCTCTTAACAAACTTGCGGATGAGGTATTGACTTTTCGCCGGGCAGAAAGGGCTTTGGAAGCAGGTATGGTAGATGCCCTTAAATATAAGGATGAAGTTTTGGATGACTTAAGGGAAATAACCGGAGTCAATGACAATAAAGGGATTCCGGTAATTGGAGTTTCTGATTATTCCAAAGTCCAGCATGTTAAATCAGGGAATCGTCCGTTTTCAAGGAATAAAATAGCTGTCATTTATGCGAGTGGCGAAATAGGGGTACCTGTGTCTGCAGCCGAGGGTATAAGTGGAGACAAGCTTTCCAGGGAGATTAGAAAGGTTAGGCAAGATTCCTCCTACAAGGCAATTGTTCTTAGGGTTGATTCTCCGGGAGGCAGTGCATATGACTCTGAAGTTATTTGGAGAGAAATGAAACTGGCTGCGGAGGAAAAGGTAGTTGTCGTTTCTATGGGAGATGTGGCTGCATCAGGAGGATATTATATTGCCTGCGCTGCTGATATGATTTATGCCCAGCCCAATACCATTACCGGTTCAATTGGGGTTTTTGGAACAATTCCCAATGCATCAGAATTGCTGAACGATAAGCTTGGAATCACTACAGATGTAGTCAAAACCAACGAACATGCCGATATGCCTTCGCTTACAAGGCCTATGACCGATTTTGAAAGAGATCTGATGCAGTCGTACGTTGAGAATATATATGATGTATTTGTTACAAGGGTTGCCGATGGCAGAAAAATGAACAAGACCCAGGTGGATGAAATTGGCCAGGGACGTGTATGGAGTGGACTTAACGCATTGGAAATCGGCTTGGTTGATGAATTAGGGGGCCTTGAAGATGCCGTGAAACGAGCAGCCGAAATGGCAGGGATTGAGAATTACAGGACAGTTGCCTTGCCTGAATTGCCTGATCCTTTCCAGGAGTTATTGAAAGGTGGAACAGATAATATCAGACTTCGGTTTCTTAAGAATGAAATGGGTGATAGTTGGAAATATTACGATTATCTTAAAAAAGCTGGCAGCCTGAATGGAATCTATGCCCGGATTCCATATGAAATATCTATCCGATAGTGATCTTCAGTATTTGAATGCTTCTGTTGATTTAGGTAAGGGATTTGATTTTTCCTACACCTCATTACAGAAGCATTTTTTTTATTGAACTCATTTATAGCTATATTAAGTCGTTATAATTGACTGTTGGAAGTGAGAGGCAATGCTTTTATTGTATGTCGGATTCTGTTTATACGGTCATTATTTACTACTTTAGTATCCCTATTTGCTATGTATGCTGAAGATTCTCCTATATCCACTATCATTACTGTATGGGTTTATCATTTCCATCAGGAATAAACTTTACGATTTCAAGATATTGACCTCCACGGAGTTTGATATACCAGTAATCTCAATTGGAAATATCACTGTCGGAGGTACAGGTAAAACCCCTCATACTGAATACCTTATTAAACTACTAAAGCAGAATTACCGGGTTTCGACACTCAGTAGGGGATATAAACGGAAAACCGTGGGGTTCAGGGTAGTGGAATCTGCTTCAACAGTTGAAGAGGTGGGGGATGAACCACTTCAGATGAAATTAAAATATCCGGGAGTGACCGTATCGGTTTGTGAAAACAGGGTAAAAGGAGTTGAAGGACTTCTGGGACTAAAGCCTACTCCTGATGTTGTCGTTCTTGATGATGCCTTTCAGCACAGGAGAATCACCCCTGGCCTGAATATTTTGCTAATCGACTATAATAAGCCCATCAAGGATGATTATATGTTGCCATTTGGGAGACTGCGGGAAAGTAAATTGCAGGCAAAGCGTGCCAACATCATCATCATTACCAAATGTCCGAATGAGATTACTCCGATTACACGGAGGATTCTTGCTAAGGATGTAAGGCTTTATCCATATCAGGATCTTTACTTTACCACCATGGTTTATGGGCAGCTTTGTCCGGTTTTTCCTGAGGGTCGGCCGATGGATCTTTTTAACGATCCAAGGCATATGGCCATATTGGTTGTTCTGGGGATTGCTGCTCCTGAGTATGCCATAAACCATCTTTCAAAGATTTCTTCAGAGATTGATTCGATGATCTTTCCCGATCACCATAATTATACTGAGAGTGATATTGAGAATATCCAGCAGAGGTTCATTGCCCTGAATAATCCTCTAAAAATAGTTGTCACTACTGAAAAGGATACTGTCAGATTAAGGCAGATGAATCTTTCGAAGGAGTTTAAATCAGTTCTATATTATCTTCCGATACAAGTGAAATTTCTTGATCGGGAAGGCAAGCAGTTCGATAAAAAAATAATGGATTATGTTGGAGAAAATAAAAGCAACCGCGAATTACATCTTAGAAAAAACAGGGACCAGGGCTGATGCCGGTATTATTTTAGGTACGGGTCTTGGCGGACTTGTGAATGAAATTTCAATTGAGAAAACTTTGTCCTATTCTGAAATTCCAAACTTCCCCGTATCCACTGTTGACGGTCATGCCGGAAGGTTAATTTTTGGGAAACTGGGAAACAAAGAGGTGATGGCAATGCAGGGTAGGTTCCACTATTATGAGGGTTACTCCATGAAGGAAGTGACTTTTCCTGTGAGGGTCATGCAACAATTGGGGATGTCATACCTTTTCGTTTCCAATGCATCAGGCGGACTGAATCCCGATTTTAGAGTGGGAGATATCATGGTAATCAACGACCATATCAACTTCTTCCCCGAACATCCTCTTCGGGGTCCAAATATCAATGAGCTGGGTCCAAGGTTTCCTGATATGAGCAGGGTGTATGATGAAAGACTTCGTTATTCAGCCAAACTCATATCCCTGGAGCACAATTTTAATCTTAAAGAAGGGGTATATGTTGGTGTTTCAGGCCCAACCTTCGAAACCCCTGCAGAGTATATGATGTTCCGGAAATTGGGCGGAGATGTGGTTGGAATGAGTACGGTGCCTGAAGTTATTGTAGCCCGACACGCAGGCATGAAGGTGTTTGGGATTTCAATTATTACCGACAGTGGTGTTCCTGGTCAAATTGTTGAAATATCGCATGATGAGGTCCAGAAAGTCGCTATGAAGGCTGAGCCTAAAATGACACTGGTCATGAAAAAACTGATTGAATCCTTGTAGTTCTTCAGTGATCAGGTTATATACTCGGGCAGTATGACATTTCCTGTTAATGGGTTGAAAAATTCCTGCACGGGCTGAAAATGGCGTCACATTGGATGTCCTTCATGGTTGATCTACCTGATAACAATTCCGGGCTAAATTTGAACAATACGTTGGGCCAAAGCTCCACTTGTGAATTCCTTGAAATTTTTACGGATTTTTTCCTTGAACTTGCATAATATGGAATTGATACTGATTGCCCTTGCACCTGTCATCGTCATAGCATTTTACATTTGGTTCCGTGACAAATATGAACGTGAACCATTGAAAATGCTTATTTATTCTCTCGGTGCAGGTATAGTGATCGTTATTCCGATCATCTTCGTCGAAAGTTTGCTTTCTGAATTAGTGGGGAATCTTGATGGGCTGACGGGAGCTGCATATAATGCATTTGTGGTGGCGGGCTTTACCGAAGAATTATTTAAATACCTGGCTCTGGTATTACTCATCTGGAAAAGTGTACAATTTAATGACAAATATGATGGCATTGTGTATGCAACCTTCATTTCACTTGGTTTTGCCGGAACCGAAAATGTATTGTATGTTCTTCAGAATGGAATGACTACCGGTCTTATGAGAGCATTTACTGCAGTTCCTGCCCATGCCATTTTTGGTATTTCAATGGGGTATTATTTTGGAATGGCTAGGTTTTATCCTAAACGTGAACGTAAACTAAAAATCAAGGCCCTTTGGATTCCGGTTTTTCTGCATGGAGTTTATGATTTCATCCTTATGGCTGAAATTGTATGGCTTTGGACTGTTTTTATCTTATTTGTAATTTACCTGTATGTTATTGGATTAAAACGCATGAAAGTGCTTGAGGTCCAATCCTATTATCGAACAGACTATGAATTGTTGAATCGAAAATTTGGAGGTTTTTCTAAAGGTGATCGTTGAATTTCAAGAATCAATAATGAACGAATTTTCCCAAGAGATTTTTATAAACATTTCTCATCAGAAAGTTTGGCAGAACTTTCTGATGAGAATGAATTAACCAATAAATGATTATAGAAGCATGAAATTTTTACCTGATTATGAAGATATTGAAAGGGCGCATTCTGTGATTGCTCCATTCGCACATCGAACACCAGTAATGACATCAATTTCTGTAAATGCAATAACAGCCGGAAATCTGTATTTTAAATGTGAGAATTTTCAAAAAGTCGGGGCTTTTAAATTTAGGGGAGCTTCCAATGCCGTATTTTCCTTATCTGAAGAAGAAGCCCAAAAGGGTGTCGCCACTCATTCTTCTGGCAATCATGCTGCAGCGTTAGCACTCGCTGCCCGGATGAGGGGAATACCTGCCCATATAGTGATGCCCTCCACATCTCCGGAAATAAAGAAACAGGCAGTTGAAGGATATGGTGGCATGATAACTTTGTGTGAACCAACCTTGCAGGCACGGGAATCAACCTTAAATGCGGTAGTTCAAAAAACAGGTGCCACTGTTGTTCATCCTTATGACAACTTTTTTGTAATTGCAGGTCAGGGAACAGCTGTAAAGGAACTCATCGAGGATAGGGGTCCTTTCGACCTTATTATTGCACCCGTTGGGGGAGGAGGTCTTTTGAGCGGGACAGCCATTGCCGCGAAACATTTACTGCCATCATGCCGTGTCATTGCAGCCGAACCTGCCGGTGCTGATGATGCATATCGTTCATTTCATGCTCACCGAATCATTCCTTCCGAAAATCCAAAGACCATAGCTGACGGATTGCTAACTTCCTTAGGACAACGCAACTTTGCGATCATCAGTGGGCTGGTTGACGATATTGTTACAGTGTCAGAGGAGAAAATCATTGAAGCCATGAGGATGATATGGGAAAGAATGAAAATAATTATTGAACCATCATCTGCAGTACCTTTGGGGGCAATCTTGGAAGGTAAAATCAGGGTTGAAGGCCTTAAGACCGGAATCATTCTCTCAGGAGGAAACCTTGACCTTGGAAAACTTCCTTTCTGAATAAATTGAGTTGTTTTGTTGTGAACTTTCTAAAATAACGAACATATGTATTAATTGTTTGCAAACAATGGTTACTTTTAGGGTGCCTAAAACAAACCCAAGAAACCATGTTTGTAAAAACTTACGCAAGTGCTGTCCAAGGGATCAATGCCGTAACCATTACCATTGAAGCCGATGTAACAAACGGGATTAAGTTCCTGATGGTTGGACTGCCTGATAATGCCGTCAAGGAGAGCCAGCAACGAATCGAATCTGCCCTAAGGCTAATGAATCTGAGATGGCCCCGGCAAAAAATCGTTATCAATATGGCTCCTGCCGATATTCGGAAGGAGGGATCCTCCTACGATCTTCCAATCGCAATTGCAGTATTAGCTGCATCAGGTCAGATAAAATCTGACAATCTTGAGAAATATATGCTGATGGGAGAACTTTCACTCGACGGGTCGCTACAGCCCGTGAAGGGTGTACTGCCTATTGCAGTCAATGCCCGTAAAGAAGGCTTTGAAGGTTTTATCCTGCCAAAGCAGAATGCAAGGGAAGCTGCGGTTGTTGACAGATTAAAGGTTTACGGGGCAGCTACCATAGCTGAAGTCATATCTTTTCTGAATGATGAGCAGAAAATTGAACCAACCATAGTGGATACCCGTAAAGAATTTTTTGGAAAGGTTGGACAATTTGATGTCGATTTTTCGGATGTCAAGGGCCAGGAAAGTGTAAAACGGGCACTTGAAATAGCTGCAGCAGGTTCCCATAATATCATTTTGATTGGTCCTCCGGGATCTGGTAAGACCATGCTTGCCAAGAGAATCCCTTCAATACTTCCACCATTTACACTCAAAGAAGCTCTTGAAACCACAAAGATTCATTCCGTTGCCGGGAAAATTGACAAGGATACCTCGCTAATGACCATCCGTCCGTTCAGGAGCCCTCATCATACCATATCAGATGTTGCCCTGGTCGGTGGTGGGGCGTATCCCCAACCTGGAGAGATCAGCCTGTCACATAACGGTGTTCTTTTTCTTGATGAGCTACCAGAATTCAAGCGTACAGTATTGGAGGTGATGCGCCAACCTCTCGAAGATCGCAAAATCACTGTCTCACGGGCCAGGTTTACAGTCGAGTATCCTGCATCGTTCATGTTGATAGCATCCATGAACCCTTGTCCTTGTGGTTATTACAACCATCCAGCAAAGGAGTGTGTATGTGCGGCTGGACAGGTCCAGAAATATCTCAACAGGATTTCTGGTCCTTTGCTCGACCGAATTGATATCCATCTGGAGGTAGTTCCTGTTCCTTTCAAGAACCTTGATGAAAAAGCATCATCTGAAAAGAGTGAAGTGATACGTGAACGTGTTATCAAAGCCCGCTCTATTCAGGAAGAGCGATTTAGTGTCCATAAGGGTATTTATTCGAATGCACAGATGAATCCTGGCTTGATCACCAAGTTTGTTCGACTCGACAATGCCTGTCGCGAATTATTAAAAAATGCCATGGAGCGCCTTGGTCTTTCTGCCAGGGCCTATGACCGGATCCTTAAAGTTTCACGAACCATTGCCGACCTCGATGGAAGCACTGATGTTCAGTCGCATCATCTCTCCGAGGCAATACATTATCGTAGTCTTGACAGGGAGAGTTGGGGTGGCTGATTGGTTCGTAGATCAGGAATAGCTACTATTGTCCCAGCAGTGGGTACAAAGTTTTTCCTTTGGCAAGCCGATTGCTTCAACCAGATCTTCAAGTCTTTGAAAAACAAGTGTTGTCAATTTGAGCTTGCGTCTGATATGATCGACCATCTTTTTATATTTTTCACTGTCGGGATTGTTATAATCCTTGAGGTCGACATCATATTCCCCTTCGAGTTCGAGAATTGCCTTTCTGGTAGCCAAATCTGTTATTTTTCTTGACCTGGAGAAGTTTAAAAAATCGCATGGATAAAGGAGAGGAGGACAGGCAACTTTCATGTGGATCTCACGGATGCCTGCCTCATACAATGCCTGTGTATTTCCGATTAGCTGGGTTCCCCGCACAATGGAATCGTCAAGAAATATCCCTGATTTGCCACCTACCAGCGAGTGATTAGGGATTAATTTCATTCTGGCCACCAGGTCACGCATTTCCTGATTCTGAGGCATGAAACTTCTGGGCCAGGTGGGGGTATATTTGGCATAGGGCCGCATATAAGGTATACGGCTCTCATTGCTGTAACCCACTGCATGGGCAATCCCCGAATCAGGAATCCCTGAAACAAAATCCGCTTTTGTCTGGCTTCGTTTGGCAAGTGCCGCACCGCAACGATATCTGCATTCCTCTACATTAATACCTTCATAGAACGATGGTGGATAGCCATAATAGACCCAAAGAAAGGCACAGACCTGCATTTTTTCGTTGGCTTTTCTGAGGACTTCCGTTCCATCCGCAGTGATTCTAATGATCTCCCCCGGCCCGATGTCTCTAATGGTAGTATAACCAAGATTAAAAAAAGAACACGATTCGGTGGCAACAGCCCATGAGTTTTCCTTTTGCCCAAGCGCAACCGGTGTCCTGCCCAGTTTGTCCCTTGCAGCTATTATCCCCTCTTCTGTCAGCATGAGAATCGAACAGGATCCCTTGATAAGATTGAAAGCATTTTCAATTCCAGTAACGATGTCATCCGACTCGCAAATCATCATGGCCATCAGTTCGGTTGGATTGGTGCCACCCTGACTGGTTTCAGCAAAGTGCTGTCTTTTATCCAGCTGTCGTTTTTCGAGTTCCTCAAGATTGCTGATCTTGCCAACCGTGCAAATTGCAAACTTGCCAAGATGTGAGTGGACAATAATGGGTTGTGCTTCGGTATCGCTGATTATTCCAATTCCACTGTTGGCGGCAAAAGTTTTGACATCCTCCGAAAATTTGCTTCTGAAATAATCATTCTCAATACTGTGAATTGCTCTTTGGAATCCATTTCTTGCATTGTAGAAAGCCATGCCGGCCCTCTTTGTACCCAAGTGAGAATGATAATCGGTACCGTAGAAAACATCATAGACACAGTTACCTTTTCCCACACTTCCAAAAAATCCACTCATATTCAGTCTGTTTTATAAAATTTGGCTGTACTGGTTTGCGTGTGTGAAAATGAAAATAAAAATCCAAAAATCAACCAGGATCATCGATTTTGATTTTGTTTTTTACCCTTCCCCTGAAATAATAATAGACCGGGAGTCCAAGTAACACTGTCCACAAGGCTGTTATAGATTCAAAAGGCCGTTCAAAAAAGGAGAGTCCCAGCATTAATGCGCTGGTTGTAAGAAAAAAGATTTGTACATAGGGATATCCGGGCATCAGTGGGATGCCCTTGTTCTCTTTCCTCAGTTTGAAAATGCCCGTAACGGCAATCAGCGGAAATAAGCCAAGCGCAAATCCCATATATGTAAGAATTTGGTCAAAGGTTCCTGAGATGACCATTATAATCGACAAAGCTCCTTGCAAAAGAATAGCCCTTGAGGGCACATGGTTGTGGTCAGTTACCCGGGCAAATGACCTGAAGAAATATCCGTCCCTTGACATGGCATAATACACTCTGGGTCCAAGAATCAGATATGCACTCAGGGAAGAAAAGAGTGCAAATGATATCAGTAGTGATATGATCGATTCAGCCCTTACCCCAAATGCATTGGCAACTGCCAGCCCTCCCACTGAAACTACGCCCTTCATTTGACCTGGCGGAATGGAATAAACGAAGAATACATTCAACAAAAAGTATAGAGCCACAACGGTCAAGGTTCCTGTTATCAAGGCTTTTGGAATATTCCTTCCGGGATTTTTTACTTCTGATCCGATATAGGTGGCCGCATTCCACCCGCTGTATGCAAACATGACCCAAAGCAAAGAAAGACCACCAGCTTTCAATCCTGATAAGTCAACAACAAACGGTTCATTCATTGAAAAGTGGCTCCAATCACCATCCCCTAGTATTAGCCCTCCTGCGATAAGCAATACCAGCAGTGCAATTTTCAAAATGGTCAGAATGTTCTGGATCCTGGATCCAATAGTTAATCCCCGGGCATGGATGGCGGTAAAGAATAATATGACACTAATGGCTAGAATTTGCTTGACACTTTCCGGGGATATGTCGCTCAATGGACCGTAATCTGCAATGATAGGAACAGCTCGATAAAAATATTCACTGAATCCGATGGCAGAGGCAGCAATTGGTGCCGAGAATCCGGCAATAAATGAAACCCATCCTGATAAAAATCCAAGTGATGGATGATAAAGGCGTGATAGAAATGTATATTCACCTCCTGCTTGGGGCATGGCTATCCCAAGTTCACTATAAGATAAAGCACCACTAATGGCAATTAATCCGCCAAAAAGCCAGATGAATATCATCATCAGTGCGTGGTTAATTTCTCCCAACAGAATCCCGGATGTTGTAAATATACCAGCACCAATGATATTGGCAACCACAATATTGTAGAGCGGGAAATATCCCAGTCTGCGGTTGAGCCGATGGTGATTCTCTGACATTTAGAGAGGTTATTTCTTGCAACTGATTGATAGGCCTGAACGGCTGTTTCTGTCATGTCGCGTAGTGTAGGCTGGATTTTTTTCAATATAAGCCAAAAATTCCCTGATATCGGCCGATCTCATGTTGGTATTGTGGGCAACAAAACAACCTCCTTTCTGCATCTTGGATTCCATGGCGATAAAATAGTTTTTATACCACCATTTGTCAGCATCGCAAAAAACAAAGTCATACTTGCCTTCTAAAGAAGGAACCAGGTCGTGTGCATCTCCAAGCCTGGCATCAATATATTCTGAAAGTCCGGCTTTTCTGAAGTTGGCCAATGCCTGGACATATCTCTTTTTGTCGATCTCGATGGTGATCAATTTTCCTCCTGTTTTTGATAAAGCCCAAGCTATCCATACCGCTGAATGCCCGGTCGATGTTCCAATTTCAAGTGCACTAGTGTATTTACCCTCCAGAATCAAGTCATAAAGTATACGTCCATCTGTAACCGGAACATTCATGTCTCTCCATTGTCCTGATTGATCGTTCAGAAATGACAATACCTTTTTATCGAGTTCATTCTGTGCTTCCGGATATTGAGCCGCCGAAAATATGGGAGTTAAAATAAAAATGAATATGATCCGGGTAAGGATGTTATGTCTGTCCGATTTCATAGAGATAAGATTATTCGGTTTAATGATCAACGTAAAAAACAACAGGAATATTCTGTCAGCCAAAATATAGTGAGTTTAACAACAAAAATAATGCTAAGATGCTAATGGTGAGAGTGAACTTTCGATTTCTTGCTGTTTTCAAAAAAAGAAATCAGGGATGATAAAATATTTCTATCCCTGATTTCCAACAGTAGTGCAAAATAGTGGATTATTTATTCCAAACCGGCATTCTGCCTGGTGTCCATGGAGCATTCAGTTTTGTGAGTTCTTCTTCGAGTGATGGAATATCCATTTCAACTATTTTGGTAAGTTTTTCAAGAACAGGTGGAAATTCTTCCTTCAGAATCGCAAGACTTTCTTTTTCTGTTGCAGTGATGGCAGAAAGATTACCAACGAAGCCATAAGAAACAGATGAAAGCCGGATGTTCAGCGGTACCTGTGCCGGTGGTGTCTCTTCCCTGCTGGCTTTGGGCTGAACACCGTTCAACTGGAAATTGATTTCTTCCAGTTCCCTGCCAAGTGCACGTGCCTTGTCCATCAGGTCTTGACCTGCTTCAGGTGTTGCGTAAATAGCCTGCTTAATATGCTCAACTTTACTGATCATCTCATTGGTCAAGCGTGTAGTGCCGGTCATGGCAACAGATAACCTGCTTACTTCCCGTGCAAATTGGATATTCTCCTTATAGTTTGCAGCGGGAAGGGTGACTATATCCGGTTTTTTTGTCAAAAACTTCGCCGGACCTGCCAGTTGTTTCAATTCTCCCTGATGCCATAATGCCAGGTCTACGGTATATTCTCCTGGCATAACCAGAAGTCCGCTTCCACCACCTCTTCGGCCAGAACTGCCCGCAGTTGGGTTGAATGATCCGGAAACACTGGTTGATGAAGGATTATTATAATGCAGGTCCCAGTTAACGCGGTTGATACCTTTTGATGGATTTTGGGTGATTCTTCGGATAATATTCCCATCCGTGTCCCTTATCGTAAAAATCAGGTGTGAGCTTTCTTCCATGCCCTCAAGTTCAAGTTCACGCCAGGTAGGCTGTGGTATTGGTTTTCCATCTTTAAATAGTTTCTTTTCCTCTTCAGTTCTCAGCGCCTTGGAAGATTTTGGCGCTTCTTTCAGGAAGTATGTAAAGGTTGTTCCAAATTCCGGATTAGGTGCGGTATAATAGGTATCACCCTGATTGTCCTTGTTGCTTGAGGGGTTAAATAATAGTGCATCTTTAATCGGGAACAGATGAGCCTCTTTGTCAAGATTCTCTTTATTCAGGTCACGTAAAGGGCTGTAATCGTCCAGGATATAAAATCCCCGGCCAAATGTGGCCAGTACCAGGTCACACTCTCTCTTCTGGATCGCCATGTGCCTGACTGCAATGTTTGGAATACCGGCTTTGAGCTGTACCCAGTTGGAACCACCATCCCTGGAGAAGAATACCCCAAATTCTGTCCCGGCAAACAATAGGTCACTGTTAATAAAATCTTGTTCAAGTGAGTGTACGGTGCCACTTTCTGGCATATTTGAAGAAATCGAACTCCATGACTTTCCCTTGTCGGTACTTTTTAATATATATGGTTTGAAATCATCCCGTTTCAGGTTATCGAACGAGGCATAGACAATATTTTCATTGAATTTATCAGCATGGATATGTGAAACATAGGTGTATTCAGGGACTCCGGGGAAGTTTTTGACCTGTCTCCAATTCTTGCCGCCATCTTCTGTAATTGAAATGACTCCGTCGTCAGTTCCGGCATACAGGAGATTCTCGTTCAGCGGAGATTCAGCCAATGCGACAATTGTTCCCCACAAGGAGGTTGAAACATCTTTGGCAACAGCATCAATACTCCAGAATTTTCCCATGACAGGCCAGGTATTACGGTCAGTCTTGGTTGTCAGGTCATCGCTGAT
>JACDJC010001905.1_pt1 | contig 17475 bp, 12 predicted proteins | sample 7454191 | NCBI WGS metagenome assembly JACDJC01 (sample SAMN14253291, study PRJNA609438) | sludge metagenome | isolation source: sludge after 25d culture with pyrite and EDTA | collected 2018-12-20 | reverse complement strand
GTGATGCCACATCAGGCAGCGAGACCTACGGCGCGGGCCGCTATCTGGACAACCACCGGCCGGGGTTGCGTCGCCTGGGTGAGGACGAGATGGAAGTAGATTTTAATTACGCCTACAACCCGTACTGCGCATATCAATCTGGGTACAGTTGTCCCCTTCCACCAATGGAGAACTGGCTGAAGGTGCCAATTCGGGCTGGAGAGAAAGACTTTCGTCCCGATTGACAATCGAGTCTTTGGTTAGGCGAGTATCGTAGCCAAATTGGAGGTGCAAATAGGCAACTTGCTCCTCATTCTCAACGGCGAAGATGACGCGCGTTTTCAAATATTCAATGATCCGCTTCCGCAGGGTGAAGTCTCTCTCCGCTTTATCCAAGCCCTCAGCCACCTTTCTCGAAAACGCCACAAGTTCTTGAACTTGTTCATCTGTAAGCCCGCCGGCTAACTGAATATTCAATGCATCGGTTTCTTTTCGAATGGCGCTAATCTCAGACTCAAGTCTTGTCTTTCGGTCTAGCAATAATTCCCGTTCAACATCTCCTGAAATGTAGAGGTCAATAAGCCTCTGTAATTCGCTCTCTTTGCGACTAAGCAATTTATCAGATGCATCTAATCGGCTCCGTAGAGGCTTAAGTTCGGCCTCTCGCTCGTGCTGATATCGTTCTGCGCCTGATTGGATGTTCTCCGGATTACTTAAAAACGCTCTTATCTCGCGCCATACAATTGCGTCCCAATGTTCGATCCGGAAGTGGGTTCGCATGTTACATTGGCGATTGACGTAGTGGGTTACCTGGGCACTACGCACGTTACAACGATAGTAGTTGTATTCTGCCTTGTTCCATTTATGCGCCGCAACGGTCATGGGAGTGTTACATTCTCCGCAAAAGCAACGTCGCGCAAGTAAATACTCACCCTTCGTGTTTCGTTTGGAGTTCTTTAAGTTGAGCTCGCACTGTGTTTGTGCCCGATCAAATATTTCGCGGTCGACGATAGCCGGAACCGAAACAATGATATGGTACGATTCCGGATGAACTTTGTTCGCTGTAATGTGCCTCTTACCATATCGCCATGTACCCGCAAAAGTTTCATTGTGAATGACACGGTTGACTGCCGAACAACTCCAGCCCCGAGTTGCTTGTGGTGCGGCGGTGTTCTTAGCAACTGAAGGGGCAGGGATTCCCAGGCTATTTAGTCTCTTCGCAATGGTACCAGTTCCTATTTTCTCAGACGTGAACCAATCGAAGATCTTCCGGATAACCTCCGCCATTTCATCGACGATTTCTAGGATTGACCGGCCATCAATTTCGACCAGCCTATAGCCGTATGGTGGATTCCCATGAACGATCACTTGCCCTTCTGCGACCTTACGTCTGCGGCCCCCGACCATACGTTGTTTTATTTTCTCCCGTTCATACTCCGCAATCACCGCTCGAATCTGTTTGTTGAGCTGCCCCTCTGGAGTATTGGCATAATCACCGAAAACATATTCGATTGTTACTCCGTAGCCTTGCAATTGCTCTTCGATTACCAATTGCTTCGCCAGGTTGCGGGCGAGTCGATCTAATTCGCGCGTAATCAACACGTCGAATTCTCCGCCCCGTGCTAGTTCAAGGACCTTATTCAATTGGGGTAGATCCCAAGAGGCACCACTTGTCGGCCGTCGATCATCTTCGGCAAGTTCCGCAACAATACTGTAACCTCGCTCTTCCACGTATTCTCGGCAGAGGGCCATTTGTCCGTCGATGCTGCTCGTGGCATTTTGTCGATCATCCCCACTCACTCTTGCATAAAGAACTGCTTTCTTGCTCATGGCTTCTCCTAATGAACGGCCGGGTCAGTATTTACCAACCCGGCCGGATAAGTTAACCGTTATCTACCTAATTCCTCCTGGGAGAAGAGACGTAACCGCGAAGACGAATTAAATCTCTTTCCGCCAATTCGCTTGCCTTGTCAGGATTCCGGTTCAGCCAGGCAAGATGTCGACATTGGGCACTATAAAACCTACCCCACGATCGATGTGGAGTGAATTCCTTATCACATTGCTCACACCGCGATACGTTTAGTATTGACAAGCGTATCGAATCGCTTGGAGATCTGGAGACGGGGTTACCCGATTGGCTTAGCATCTTGTTGCCGGCGTCTAGCGGCTCGTTGCTTACAAGCATTGGAACAGTAGCGCCGTCGGCCGTTTCGTCCCGCTCCCATCCTTCGACCACAATGTTGGCAGTAGGTGTCTGGTCGTTCGCGTCGTTGCTTGCGCCTGCCTTTGCCCGGATATTCACTTGTGATTGCGTTCGCGTCATTTCGATGGTCCTCATTTAACGGCCGTCGGGCCGTGACGTAGGGTTTGCACCGTTACCATCCGGTCCATGTCCGTTGTCGTAGACCGCCACAGGTGTCGACTGGACGGGTCGAGCTTCGCGCTCCCGCAGCCGTTCCTCAACGAGGTAAGCGATCAGGTCTTCCAGTTCCAAGTCACCGGGCTGAGAGGCCACAGCCGACTCCGAAATATCCGGGATGTTATTGCCATTCAGATCCAGTAACTGCGGTGCTTGTCGTGTGAGGGCGGTAATCTGCGAATCCGTCAAATTCATTTGCCGCCCTACAATCGGCGGCAGTTGCTGCCACGTCATCTGCCGGATGACCGCTTTCATCTGTGGACTTGCCATGACCTCGAGACGGGCGTTGTGCTTGATGCGCGTGAATCGTTCTTGCAGCTCAGCCTCGTCGTCGGCTCGCTGCGCATCCGGGTTCAGCCGCAGCATGACGTAGAATTCAATTCCCATCACCAAGGCAGATATAGGCAGCCCATATTGCACCCATGTAGCGAGGAATGGGGGTATCTCTTGGGATGGGACCCAAAAATTTCCGTGCTCCACGGCGAAGCTGCTGATTAGGTTCACGGCCGCGAACATGGCCCAGGTCAGCTCAAGCGCTATAGCTGCCGGCTTCTGTCTGGCTCGCAGCCTGTGGGTCGCCAGAAGGACGGCGGTTACCACGGCGAACAATTCCGCTAGGATAACTCCCGCAATCCGGATAATGGCGAATGCATCGCCACCTTCAGTACTGAGGCCCGTGAAGTGTTGTGTAACCGTCACCGCATGGACGGCCGTCACCACTGTCAGACCCAACAACAGAGCCCAGCCCAGCCACGCGGCTGCTGTGCCCAGAGTCCCTGTCGATGCTTCCCGACTCAAATCGAATTCATCTTCTTTATCGTTCACTGCTATAATCCTCATTAGATAGGCCGCCTCATTTCCTGCTAGGGTCGTCGAGGTCGGCCAATACTTGCGGGTCGTTCCCATCCGGCAGGGTGGGGACGGCCCGGCCCCTTCCTGCTATTGACTATCTCATCAACTTGTTACCTCAATAGTCACCTCCACAAATGAAAAACGCTTACCCTTTTGCCGGGTAAGCGTCGAGTAAGCTAAAATAGCTTTAGCTCCATCGGCCGCTAGTTCCGGCCCTTGGGGTCAGGGCTTGTGGCAGTGTTACCAGCACTCCATAAGCCCGTTCTTAGGATAAGATATGTTCTACACTATGAACATTATAATTGATGGTACTGAGAGTGTCAAACAAACATCATGGTTTTGGCCCGCGCCGCTTGTCGTCCGAGTCATTAGCCCGCGCCATGTAATCGAGCAAAGATTGCTTACTAACAAGCCACAAGAAACTGAGTTTACGAGCTTGTATGTCGCCAGCTCTTATCAGCCTCCTCAAATGGTTCACATGATACCCACTTAGTTCGGCCGCCTCTTGGGTCGTTATCCAGTCCTCGCCAATCATAAGTCACCCCTTCACACTCGATGAAATTGTACCATCGCTTAATCCACAGGAAGCAAGTTTCTGGAGGGTATGCCAGCTTATTCGATTGTCAAAGTCCAACCAAACAAGACCATTCGGCGAATTCAACTAGCGAAGTGTATTCCACACAACCATTCAGCCGTTTTGATTCACCTGATTCACCTGCTGGGCAGCGATATTTACCTGCATGGTCGGGAGCCTTAGCCGACGAACTCTGGCCAGTGTCTCAGTGGCTCGAAGGTAGCGTTTCTGAGCAGAATTCAGTCGTCGTTCCCAGAAATCAGCCCTGGATAATGTTGTATTATTATCGGTAAGCACGGTGTTGTATTGGAGTTCAACGTAGCCCAGTTGCATCCAACATAGGGCGGCTTGCTTGACAAGCATTTTTTCCAGCAGGCCGTCATCCGGGTGAGTCATGCCTACGATTGTTTCATTCCACCCTGTCTTTAATGTAGCCTTGAGGGCATATGTCTCGCCAACCCGCTCGAAAATTTTCTCGATTGCATGGTCCATGAGATCGCCAGTCAATACCCATAATGCCGGACATTCATGTAGCATCTTATCCAGCTCTTTGCGATCAGCCTGCGTCGGTTTCTCTATGTTAGTCTTGTCCAAAACCGAGATAAATTTCCTGGCTATCTCAGCGCTGATTTTCACCGGTTGGTCATCTAGACGGTTGGTCATTCGTTGTTTTCCTCTAAGCCCGATGCAGGCCGCTCACGACGCCACTGCCGCTTATGGGTATGAAAGCCATTGATCACCAGAACGCTTGATGTGAGCCGGCGCACCATATCTTCCACTTGTGTAACAGCACATTCGATCTCCCTTACTGCCTGAATCATGGCCTGCCAACTCTCCTGGTCGTCATGCCTGGCTTGTCGTCGCTCCGCATCAATTTCAGCAATGATTTCAGCAGCTATCCCCGTGCCGATATATTCATTGACAGCCCGGCCGTTTTCCCAAAGCTTCCGGTAGTAGTACTGGTTCTTGCCGCGCTTACTCCATCCCATATGTGCAACTCCTTTTCTGAACGATTGTGCCAGTCAGACGCACATGCCCCGCCTGACTCCTACCACCTGAACTTGAAGGATACGACAGCCCATCACGTTCGGCTTTTCCCTGGTGTGTAGGGTATGTAAGATGATGACGGACATTTTTGAAAGTATTCTTTCTATATTAGGAAATGTCAGTCGCGTCCCTACACACTCTACACATGACGTCCGGCATCATGGGTAGCAATCCCTAGGTAAGTGATTCCCATGCGGTCACGCCCACATGAAAGCCGTTTTTTCATTTTCTCCCCGAATCCACGCGCGCTCATCGGCTTCAGCCCGCCGTCCAAACACCATTCGCTATACAAGGTGTAGAGGTCCTTCGCCCGCACACTGGCGCCGTCCTTATACAGGCATGTATCGTCCAGGAACTGGCTGAGCGTATCCTCGGCTTGCTGGTAGGCGGCCGTCGCCACCCGGACATCCGCCGGTGGGTTTAGCCCTTCCCTGCGCCACGCCAAATGGCCGCGCACCAGCCACGCCAGAATGCCGCTGGCCTCGCCCTGCAGCTTGAGTCGCAGCTCTTTATCAACCGGGTGCTCGTCAGCTCCTTGGGGATTGTCGACAAATCGCTGCGTGAACGGGATAAGCAGGATACGCTCCCAAAGTGCAAGATCGTCGGCCGGAGCGTGGGGCCTGGGGTTGGTGATGAGCATCGCCAGGTGGGTGGGCTGCCATTCCACCATGACCCTCTCATACACGCCACGCCCCTTTAGGCGGCCGCCGCCGGTGATGAGCTTCACCTGGGCCGCGTCGAGCCGCGCACCCTCGCGTGGTTCGCTGGCCCACACCAGCCGCTTGCCACGCAGGTCCATCAGGTGCGGCGTAGGCGCGCCCCCGTAGTTCCGCCCGCCAGGATCGATCACTACATCCTTCGTCACCGAGCAGGCCAGCGGCCCCAAGACGTAACCCAGGGTTTCGACGAGGGTGTCCTTGCCGTTGCGCCCGGCCTGCCCCCACAGAATGGGGAACTTATGCTCTGTGGCCAACCCGCCGATGCCGTAGCCGAGAAGCCGCCACAGGAATTGTGCCATTGCCTCACGTCCACCCATGATCTCGCTGATGAACTGCTCCCAGCGCGGGCAGGGCTGCTCCAACCCCTGCCAGGCATGGAGCGCGTGAGTGCGAACGCGATCTTCCGGTTGGCCGCCGCGCAGTTCTCCAGTGGTCAGGTCTACAACGCCGTTGGCCACGGGCAAGAGACCGGGGCAGTTGTCCCATACGTCGCCGGTCACGCCCAGCAGAGAGGTGGCGAAGTCCAGCGCGTTGGAGGCGCGGTACTTCTTCTGAAGCTGACGGGCGCGCTGAATGTACCCCTGAGCCAGAATGCCACACGCGTCGGCCTCGGCTTTGTTGCCTGCCGCGGTTGCCTCGCCGGCCGTGAGGGTGAGCGCCGCCGCGCCCTCCAGGTACTTGGCCGCTACCTGCACAGAGTAGAGCAGCTTGATTTGCCCGGTGTGGTCGCGGCGAAAGTGGTTGCCGTCCCACAGGTACCAAGCCGCCTCGCTGTGGTCATAGGCCACCCGGCGGCCGTACAGGAAGGCGAAAAGACGGCCGTCACCCACCTCTTCCCGCTCGTAGCAGTCGTGCAACAGATCCAGGTCGACCAAGGGCAGCCGCTCGTCCAGCCTGACCGGTGCCGTCGATCCCTCGTGAGGATTGGCAGGGAAAGCGGCATGCGCACAACCCTGCCCTGTATGCCCGTTTCTGGTCGGTCGATCCAAGCCACCGGTGGGCAACTGCCGCGCGCGGTCGCCTACGTGGTTGAAGGCGCTGGCAATAGTTGCCCGGCTCTCGGCTTCTGGCAGTCCGGCGGCCAAAGCCGCGGCGGTTAGCTGCCTCTCGACCTCAGGCCGGTCCAGTGCGCCGCCGTTAACAAGCTCGGCCAGTCCGGCAGCCTCGCGGAAGAGGGTATCATTGCGAGTGCCGTTAGCGGCCCGGCTGACCTTGTCCACGGCATCGGCCAACGCCGCCGCACCGTAGCCAGCCCCCTTCGCGGTCCGCGGTGGTGGTGAGGCCACAGGCGTCAGTTCAGTCGGCATATCCATTGCGGCAATGGCGGCGAAGCCCGCGATGACCCGCTCGGCCGTCAGCAGCGCCGGAGCAACGAAAGGCCGCTCGCCCAGCCGCCAGCGATAGCCCGGCCCGATGGGGTGTGCGCCGCCGATGACGGTCTGCCCACTCGACCAGCGAAGTTCCAATTGTCCGAATACGCGACCTTCTCTGGGACTTCCGATGTAGATGCCCTTGGTGGACTTCCAACCGGCTGGAAGCGACTCCGTACAACGGATGACAACTCCAAATCCCGCGCCGCTGCCGCTGACATAGCTCCACTGATAATCGTCGGGCAAGCCCAGCGCCTTAAGCATCTCAACCACAACGTCGTCCGGCACGGGCGCTACAGGACGCCCGTCGTCATCCTTCACCGCGTCCAGGTCGAACACGCGCCAGTCGCCGGCGCCGTTGACCACGCCCAGTGCGGCGGCCGACGACCACGGCAGGCGCTCAAACTCATCGTCTTTTTGTTTCTGTGTTTGCCAATGACTCCACTTGTGACTCGGTTGCTTCGTGCTGGGCCGGATGGCGGTGACGGCCGCGCCCCAGCGGCGGCATTGGCGGCCGAAGGCGTGAAGGTCATTCACCGGATCGGCATTGATGGGCATGGGAGCTGCTTGCCGCTCCACTACTTTCCGCCCAACGCTGATTTCGGTTGGTGCTGGAATGGCGGGGCTGGTTATGGTATACTCAGTGGTGTTATCAATGATCTCAACCGCCCTGCCGTTTGTCCCGGCGGGGTGGTTTGTTTTGGCACTCATTCCCCTGTTCCCTCATCCGGCGACTCCGACCCCCCGGTCGCGGGCCAACTGAGGATCAGCGCGTAGACCCGCGCCAGTACATCGGCTACGGGATCGCCCACATCGGACTCCAGCCCAACGGCCGGATTGTAGTCGCATGGCAAGGCAGCAAACCGCCGGCGGCGTGTTGCCTGTTCACTGATCGTGCTGTTGAGATTGTTACTCATGGCTCACCTCATCGACCAGCGATACCTTGCTCACAGGTGCTTCAACCGCCAACAATCCGCGTCGCTCCAGCTCATGTCGGATTATGACGGCTGCTTGCTCTCTGGGATTGCGATATTCGCGCCTTGCCAGCTGATAGAGCGCGTCACGTTCGTTTATCGGTAAATAAATCGTCAATCTTGGCATATTCGCCCTCTCCTTAACAGTAAATGGGGTACAGAAATTACTCTATACCCCATTTTGATCGATGGAGAGTGACGTTTGGTGACAAAGTGTGATGATCACACAATGTCACACATCAATGCCCCGTTTCCGCATTTTTCCTCGATAACGATTGACCGTTTCTCTTGTGTAGGGCTGACCTTTCCGGCTCAGCGGCAACCGGGCAGCGATCGTCTCATCAGTGGGGTACAGGTATCCTTCAGCGACAATCTGATCGTAGGCAGCTTTTATCTTCATTTCCGGGTAGCTTAGTTCAATGCGAGCCCGCGCAGCCCCCTCAACCAAATCATCCTTCTCTGATTTAAGGTTTGAGGCTATCTCTTGCTCTTTCTCAACGATCTTCGCCGCCCGAAATATCAACCGGTGGTCGATCTGCTTTAGAATATCTTTGAGGAACTCTCGCCATGGCCCAATCTTTTCCTCGTTGCGTTCGTTGATGAGATAGCGCGAAAATCCACTACCGTAAGTGCTCTGCCCCCACGCCGCGATCTCGGATGGTTGTCCATACGATATATGGATATGAACCATGCGTTGATTGTTTTCGTCGAGGAACCAGAACTTGCGGAACGTTTCTCCTTTTTCGAGTTCGTGCCGCAGCTCATGTTGGGTGCAAAGGTCTTCCACCTCTCTAATAAATTCGCGTATTGTCAGTTTATTGTACAGGGCATCGCGAATATCCTCTTCCACAAAACCAAAGAGAATCACCGGCTCATGTATACTGTTGAGCAAATTGAAGACAACTCTCTTCCCCTCCTCGTTCATTTTTGCCCAAAACGCATGCATCTCCAAATCCGACCATTTCAGCATTTCATGGATGTTGTTTAGCCACGGCGGGTCTCTAAATTCCAATTCATCGTCCGCAGCTGAGTCTAATTGGCCGTCAGCCACCGCCACGCCATCCGGATCGATATCGTTCATCCAGCTTGATGCTTTTCCTGCCCCTGTTTCCTGGCCGTCCGCCGAATGCTGCACTTCCACGACCTGACGAAATTTTTCAATCGAGAGATCAAGCGTCAACATATCGCCGCGCATGGCGGACTGTAGGGCCATGCTGAGCCAGTCGAGCAGTGGACCCGACTGGGCACCTTCGATTTGCAGGATGAATCGATGCAAGCCCCCCGGATTTTCCGAACGGTCGATCGTCCAACCTTGCGCCTCTGTAAACGCTTTTTTGGACGATTCGGAAAGGATCTCCGTAAGCGTTTTGATCTCCACGACATGCCCTGTCCCCGGCGAGCCGCTCTCGTCCTGATTCGGGGTGAAGCTTACCCGGTGAAGTTGGTCGGTGGCTTCATCGGCGATGAGGAGAGGGAATTCGGCCGCTTCCTCCGGTTTTGCCGCCGGCAAATCGAATTGTCGCGCCTGGGTGGTATCGGCATCGGTATGACCGGCGCCTGCCCGCACGGTAAAGGTGACACCGGTCCCGGCGTAGAGCTGGTGAAATGCGCTCAGGTTGTTGATCAACTCGGCATAGTTGTTGATAACTTCGTGGATTGCGCCGGATGGACTGTTGTGAATTTCTCGCGCGATGGCGGCGATCCGGTGCAATTCCGCGGCCACGCGCATTTGCGCGCCCATGTTGGAGTTAATCAGGTTCGCAGCCGCGTCTTTCGCCGCCTGAGCCTGCTCGGGAACCCCGGCCGCCTCCATCTCCATCTGCACGCGCTTAATTTCCGCCAGCGTGCCGTTGGATTCCAGCCAATGCACATAATCCCATAGCTCACGCCCTATCTTTTCGAGTTGCCATCGCTGAAACTCATCCATTACACCGACTCCAATACAAAAACCGCCTGCTTGAGCGGACTAATAGTCCGTCGACGCAAGCGGCCGGATGTACGTTATAATCCATTCGTCAGCCGCTCACGTCGGTTGACCATGCCCCAGGATGCGACAACATCGTTGGGGCTTGCTGTTTACTGGTGCATAGATTATCAGAACGTCTGTGCGAGTGCAATGGGTCGGAGAAAGCGAAAATCCGGATGTTTGCAATTTGCTTCACCTTGCCTTGATTGATACTTGCGCCATCTCGTTTCTAGGTCAATAATATGTTTCCGGCTGGGCAATTCGTGCCTACCAGCGTGGAACGAGCCAGATCCTTAGCAACCTAGCAGCGCATTCCACGGCCGGAAACACAAAAGATACTCTCGACGATTGGCCAATGACAGCGAGCATTTTGTCCCAACTGGCACCTGGTATTCGCCTCTTCGATCGCTCGCTCAGGCGCGAGCGGGTAGTTCGCAATGTCGAACCGCGCGGAACTATCGTCTTTCTTGAATTCCACAACCTGGCGACCGGAGGCATCGAGCGGATACCATTTCCATCAAACGAGATCGAGTCCCGCTTTGAGATCGTCAATGAGAACGCCTTTAATTTTCGCGCCGAAGCCGAAATCATCCGGCAATTGGCAGAAGCGCATCGCATTCGCCACGCCTACCTGTTTAACCCGCTCTTTACGACCGAGACGTCCCTGATTGACCTGCTGCCGCATCAGCTCGCGGCCGTCTACGGAGTGCCCGCTTTCGATGGTGATCCGGCGCGACCAGGCATGGTCGACATGCCGCGACTGCGTTTCCTGCTGGCCGACGACGCCGGCGCCGGCAAGACGATCATGGCCGGGCTGCTCATCCGCGAGATGCTCCTGCGACGGTTGGCGACTCGTATCCTCGTCGTTTCTCCGGCCGGTTTAGTCGGCAACTGGCGGCGCGAGCTGGACATCCTCTTTCGGCTGCGCTTCCGTGTCCTGTCCGGAGGCAACTTCACCGAAGACTTCAACCCGTTTACCGACAGCCGCAGTGATCTGTCAATCATTAGTATCGACACCCTCTGGCGCGAAAAGGCTCGCAATGCCTATCTTACCGCTACGCCTTACGATTTGGTGATTTTTGACGAGGCCCACAAGTTGTCGGCATCCTATGCCACCGACCTGACTCTCCTGAAGACCAACCGTTACGAGATGGCCGAGCTAATCGCCCGACAGGGTCGCCACTTGCTGCTGATGACCGCCACGCCCCACATGGGCAAGGACGATCCCTATTACCTGCTGTGGCAATTGCTGGAGCCCGACTTGCTGTCAACCAGGGCCGCCTTCGATGGTCTGTCGAGCCGCCAGCGGCGTCGCTACCTGCTGCGCCGGATGAAAGAGGAGATGGTGAGCTTCGAAGGATCGCCAATCTTCCCGCCCCGCACCAGCGAGACGGTCAACTACCCGCTGCGGCAGGGCGAGAGCCAGGAGCAAGACCTGTATGATCGGGTTACGCTCTACTGCGAACTGCATTTTGACCGGGCCAGGGAGAACAACCGCTCGGCTGCCGGTCTGGCCATGAGTATTCTCCAGCGCCGCCTGGCTTCCTCGACATGGGCCGTCTTCAAGTCACTGGAGCGACGCGAGGCGAAGTTGACGGCGTTGATCGATCTCATTGCCGCCGACCCCTCGGCCGAAGCGGAACTCGACCGCAGCCAGCATGGGTTGCCCGACGAAAGCATCCGTGACCAAAAGACCGGCGATGAGGAAGAAACGATCGACGGCCGCGAAGAATCGGAAATCGAAGACGAAGCGTTGGCCGGGGCGACCGACGCGCGGACGCTCAACGAGCTGATCGCCGAGCGCGATGAGGTCCGCAAACTGGTGGTGCTGGCGCGAAAGGTCTATGATCTCAAAGACGAGAGTAAATTCGAGCGGCTTTGGGAGGCGCTCGATAAATTCCCCGACGAAAAGGTACTCATCTTCACTGAGTTTCGTGACACGCTCGAATTCCTCCGCGACCGCTTACAAGGCAAGGGATTGACCGGCCAGATCGCCGAGATCCACGGCGGCATGGACTACAAAAAGCGCGACGAACAGGCCGCCTTCTTCGAAAAGGATGCCCGCGTCATGGTGGCCACGGACGCCGCCGGTGAGGGCATTAACTTGCAGTTCTGCTGGCTGCTGGTCAACTACGATATCCCCTGGAATCCGGCCCGGCTGGAGCAGCGTATGGGGCGCGTCCACCGCTATAAGCAGACCCACGACGTACTGCTTCTCAACATGGTCTCGAAGGACACCCGCGAGGGCCGGGTGCTCAAGGTGCTGCTCGACAAGATACAAACTATCCGCGAGCAACTCGGCCGCGACAAGGTTTTCGACATCATCGGCCGCCAGCTCACCAACAAGCCCCTGGCCGACATCATCTTCGAGGCGGTTGTCGAGGGCAAGGAGGCCGAAGCCCAGGCCGAGCTGGCCGGGCTGGACAAGGAACGAGCCCAGGCCATCCTCGACGCGCAGGAGCGCAAAGTGGAGACCACCGAGGTGCGCCGGTTGCTGGAGGCGCTGCGGCGGCAGAAGGAGACGGCCGAGGAGCGGCGCATGATGCCCGCCCACATTCGGCGCTTCTTCCAGTTGGCCGCGCCGCGGGTCGGCGTCACGATTCGCGGTGATATCGACGGCGTCTTCGCTATCGGCGGGCCTGAGCCCGGCAACGAACTGCCGCCGTCGGTCGCGCGCGAGCTTGGCCGCTATCCGGTGACGCTGCAGGACCGGCTGACCTTCGACCGCGACCAGGCCCGGCCGGGACTCGGCCGCGAGCCGCGAGCCGTCTACCTGCATCCCGGCGAGTCCGTTTTTGAGGCGGTGGTGGCCCTTTTCCTTGATGCTTTCGAGAACGAAGCCGGACGCGGCGGGGTGTTCTATGATCCCGACGCCACCGAGGCGTCGATCTTCTTCCTGGCCCGGACGCTCATCGTCCGCGATCCGGCGACGGGCGAGACGGTTGATCCGGAAACAACCGAAGAAGGGATCGTCGGTCTTCGACAAACCGCCGGCGGCCGTTTCGAGATCGTTCCGGCCCATCTTTTACTGACGCTATGGCCCCACGAGGCCGGCCGGTCCTGGCCTGAGCACGCGGTCGCGGCGGCCGAAAGTCTGGCCGGCGCATCGGGCGCAGCCGGTGACACCGCCCCGGCCGAGGCATGGTTGCTGGAGCATGTCGCCGCGCCGGCGCTGGAGAGGCTGCGCGCCGCTGAAAATGAGCGCGTGCCGGAGCGGGTAGAGCAACTGCGCCGGTCATTCAATCTGCGGCGTTCCGAATTGCTGGATCAGCGGCGAACGCTCAAGGATGCGATCGCCAAGGGCGTGCCGGCGGCGGCCACCAAGCTGCGCCAGTGCGAGGCGGAACTCGGCGCGCTGGAAGCCCGGCTCGACGCGGCCGAAGCTGAGGTACGCACAGCCCCCGACCGGTTGCGGCTGGGCTTGCCGCGTATCCTGGTTCGCGCGCTGGTGCTCCCGCTGTCGCCGGAAGAAGCGGAAGAGCGCCGCCTTGTCGAGTCGGAGAAGATCGCCCTGGCCGAGGTCATTCGCCGCGAGACGGCCGAAGGCGCGCTGGAGATCAAGGATGTCTCCGACCCGGCTCTCAAGGCGGGCTACGATCTCGCCGTAACCCGCGCCGACAGGACGAAGCGGTATATTGAGGTGAAGGGCCGGACCGGGCGGCAAGCCGTCGAGCTGACCGAGAACGAATGGCGGCAGGCGGCCAATCATCCCGACAAATACTGGCTCTATGTCGTCTACGATTGCCAGGCGACACCCGATCTCTACCGCGTGCCCGACCCGTTCCACCGCCTGCTGGCCCGCCACACCGGCGCAGTGCGCATCAACGCCGGAGAAATCCTGGCCGCGGCACAAGAAATTATCAATTAGGAATTACGAATTAGGATTGGCGAATGCCTTCTGAACTCGTCACTCGTCACTCAAAACTCGTCACTCATTATGACTGATCGACGCCTGATCGAAGAAAGCTTCCCCCTGAAGGAAGTGTCCGAGCACAGCAAGCACGAGAAGAACGTGCGCCACGGCCATATCAGCACGCTCCACATCTGGCCGGCACGACGGCCGCTGGCCGCCAGCCGCGCGGCCATCATCGCCGCCCTGATGCCCGACCCCGGCGACGAGGAAGGGCGGGCCGAACTGAACAAGAAGATAGCCTCCATTACGAAGTGGGGCACCGAGAATGGCCCGGCGCTCGATTACTTCCGCAAGGAGATTCGCAAGGCGTACGGCGGCCGCGCGCCCCGGGTGCTCGATATGTTCGCCGGCGGCGGGGCCATCCCGCTGGAGGCCATGCGCCTCGGCTGCGACGTGACCGCCATCGACTACAACCCGGTGGCGTGGTTTATCCTCAAGTGCACGCTGGAGTTCCCGCAGCGGCTGGCGGGCAAGACCTGGCCCTTGCCGAGTGACGAGTTACGAGTGTCGAGTGACGAGTTTGAAGAAGAGAATGACGAGTGGGATGACGAGGACGACGGACAACGGACAACAGACCACAGACGGCGGTCGGCGGTCGGCGGTCAGATGGCTTTACTCCCCGCCGATGACACGCCCACCGAGGGCGATCTGGCCGACCACGTGCGCTACTGGGGCCACTGGGTGCTGGAGCGCGCTCGCGAGGAGCTGGCCCCCTATTACCCGACGGTCGACGGCCGGCCGACGGTCGCCTACCTCTGGGCGCGGACGGTGCCCTGTCCCGACCCGGCCTGCGGCGCGACGGTGCCGCTGCTGAAGACGCTGTGGCTGAGCAAGAAGGCCGAGAAGACGCTGCCCGACACGCCAGAGAACCGCGCCCGGCCCGACTTCCTGCGCGTGACGAAAACGAAGAACACCAGCCGGGTGGTCATCAACGGCCGCCGCGCCCTGCGCCTTGTGCCGCCGCCGCGGGGGCAGGGCGGCCCGGTGCGCTTTGAGATCTGGACGCCGGGGCCGGAGGACGAGGTCGGCGTGGGGACGATGGCCGGGGCGCGGACGTCCTGCCCATCATGCGGAATTAGCATCACCCCAGAATATCTAAAGGCTTGTGGTTATTCCAACACGCTCGGACAACAAATTACAGTTGTTGTAATCGACAACGGTGAATCGAAAGATTATCGCTTGCCGGATAACGTAGATCTTGAAGCAGTTGCGAAGACTAAAGATCTGTATAAGCCGATTTTTCAAGAAATTCCATTTGGATTGCCTACAGAAATGCAGGAGAAGAATCCCCGCACATTTATCGTCCAGCTATATGGGATGAATTATTGGGTAGATATATATACCTCTCGACAGCTCGTTGCACTTGGTATTTTTCTAAGATGTACTCGACAAGCGATAGACAAAATAAATGCGTATGGGTACAACGACGAATGGGCACAAGGAATTCATGCCTATCTAGCTGCAGCATTTAGTAAACTGGCTGATTACTGCAGCACGATCTGCGTATGGGAATTACAGGGGGAAGAAGTTAAGCACACATTTCAACGCTACGCACTACCAATGACTTGGGATTTTGCAGAGTGTAATCCAATAGCAGAAGTAGATCGGTACTATCTGGGAGGTCTAAATTCTATCGTTAGAGTACTAAGACGTATGGGCCAACCAGGATATTGGGCGGATGGTGTATCCTCAAGCGTAATTAACTCATCAGCGATTAATCGTGTCGATGGAACATTTGACGCCATAATTACAGACCCTCCATATTATAACGCTATACCTTACGCTGATATCTCGGATTATTTCTACGTTTGGCTACGACGAATTCTTTTCCCAGGATATTCAAGTCATTTTCAAGAGCACTTAACAATGAAGGGAGGGGAACTTGCCCTACGATTGCCACATGTTGACTTACCCGAAGAACACACACCTGAATGGTATGAAGATCAAATGGCAATCGCATTCCGTCGGGCTTGGGAAGCACTTCGGGATAGCGGTCATCTCGTAATTGTGTTTGCGCACAAAGACCCTACAGCATGGGAGACTCTCGTTGCCGCGATGATCGTGGCAGGTTTTACAGTTACTGCATCTTGGCCGATAGATACTGAAATGCGGGGTGGTGTACGTAACCTCAACAGAGCATCCCTTTCCTCTTCAATCTGGCTCGTCTGCCGCAAGCGCCCCGCCGGAGCCGGGACGGGCCGCTACCGGGCCGTGCGCCGGGCGATGGAAGAGCGCGTCACCGAACGGCTGCGGACCTTCTGGGATATGGGCCTCAGCGGGCCGGACTTCGTCTGGGCCGCCGTCGGCCCGGCGCTGGAGTCGTACTCCGCCTACGACGAGGTGCGCCGTCTGGACGGCTCGCTTTTCACCGTCGGCGAGTTCCTCAAGGAAGTGCGCCGCCTCGTGGCTGACTTCGCCCTGGGGCTCATCCTCCACGGGCAATCGACCGAGGGGCTGGACGAGTGGACGCGCTACTACCTGATCCACCGCGCCAACTTCGGCCTCGACGACGCCCCCGTCGGCGAGTGCATTTTGCTGTCGCAGGGCTACGGGCTGGACCTGAACGAATTGCGCGGCGACCGCGGCTACATCCGCGCCGCGCAGGGCAGCGCCGTCCGCCTGGCCAAATGGGACGAGCGCCGCCGCGCCGACCTGGGCGAACCCCATCCCGCCGGCGGGCTGCCGCTCATCGACGTGCTCCACCGGCTGATGGCCCTCTGGGTCGCCGGTGACACGGCCGCGCTCAACGCCTACGCCGCCGGCAAGGGTCTGCGCCAGAACGAACTGTTCTGGGCCGTCGCCCAGGCGATCCTGGAGATGGCCCCGGCCGGCAGCAAGGAGCGGACGACGCTGGAGGCGGTGGTGGCCTGGGGGCGCGGGCGGGCGGTAGGTAGCCGGGAGGCGGAGCAGACGTCGTGGTTGGGGGAAGAGTAGGAGGGGTCGTCGATGCGTATCGGACATAAGGCTGGAATCCCGGAGCCCCAATGGTATGAGGGGTATACCCAACTTTATGAAACACTGGCCGAGCGATGGAGCCACGATTTCTTTTGGTATGTTGGAATAATTACCATTGGCTGGACTGTCGTGCGTATCTTTGTTGTGGATGTGATGCATCGCCCATTAGGCATCGAATTGATCGCCGCAATAATCGCATTAACGCTATTAACCCTGGCGTTTGGCTTTGCCTGGCTGGTACTTACTCTAACCCTGTCGGCTTCCGCTAATCCGGTCCGGGAAATCCCCACATTCGCCGTGGCCCTAATGACCGTTCTGCGGCAACCCTATGATCACCCGCAAACCGGTTTGAGTCACAAGCACCTTGAGCATCTCAAGCGAATCGCGGTCGCGGAACGAGATGCCGCCGAGTGGCGAGGGGCTTTTGTGAGTTTCGTCATCCTCGGCACGATCTCGGCGGTTTTTTGGGGTTGGTCCTTTTATGAGCGAAATTTAGTTCCTTCAGAGGATGCTCCGCCGGCAACTCTACAACCGGATAGTTACATTTCTGGCGCACCGGCCCTGCCCGCTTGGTTCGACACCGTCATGATCGCGTTCATCGCTTTGGTTTTTCTATGGATGGTGGTAGTGCTTCTAAACTACTTCAGACGGTTCCTTTCAGGAGAGGCCGCTAATCGGGTGATCATTAAAGCCTGCGATGAGGCGAT
>JACDJC010001904.1_pt1 | contig 17494 bp, 13 predicted proteins | sample 7454191 | NCBI WGS metagenome assembly JACDJC01 (sample SAMN14253291, study PRJNA609438) | sludge metagenome | isolation source: sludge after 25d culture with pyrite and EDTA | collected 2018-12-20 | reverse complement strand
GGGTTGGATAGACAATGCAAATTTAATGTCCCAAAAATTTTGAAAAAGCAAAATCATGGAAAATAGGCCAAAGATGAATGTAAATATTGGTAAATTTGAGGATTCATACAAACCAGATCGATTGATGATTTGCCCAACAATGATTTGCTTATCAATGTGCATTACTCTTCGTTGGCGGCCCCGAACTCGAAAATATGATCAAATCGCTCCAGCCCATGGGTGCGGTTACCTGCTGTGGCAATGTGGCTTCAGCCAAACTGAACCTTACGGTTTTTCCCTTTATTTTGCGGGGTGTTTCGCTCATAGGCATTGATTCACAAAATTATCCCATGACTTTCAGGAAAGCTGTATGGCAAAAGCTGGCCAATGAGTGGAAACCAGATAAACTAATGGATATTTACACGGAGATTTCACTGGATGAACTCAATGATAAGATCGGTTTAATGCTTGAAGGAAAACTGAAGGGGAGAACTATTTTAAATTTGAGTGCTGAATAAGGTTTAATCAATACGGTTTTGGATGGCCTGATTTAATAGTGCCTTTAGGTATCCATAGTTTATTGGTATATTTGCGCTATAAATGCGAATTAAGGGTTGAATTATCAAGATTTCAACCCTTAATTCGCTTTATAAACAAAAAAAGATTATTTGAAGATTAAAAGTTAAGATCATAGCAATGAAAACCTATAAATTTGACACCAGAATATCTAAGAACGGTACTATTCAGATTCCGTTAAGCCCGGCTCTTTACAACAGAGAAGTTGAAATTATTATCGTACCCAAATCAGATGATGCCCCGAAAAAAGAGACTAAGGCCGTTGATTTTGTAAAAAAATGGGCAGGTTTTTTAAAGGACTTTGACACCGACAATAGTAAGTACAATTATCTGAAAAATAAATATAAATGAAGAAAGTTCTTTTTGACACCAACATCATTCTTGATATTGCGCTGAAACGACAACCATTCTTTAGTGAAGCTTTAAAACTTTTCAATCTAATTGATGAGAAAAAAATAATTGGAAATATTACTGCATCTACGGTTACGGACATTTAACTACATAGCAAAAAAGGAAAAAGGTCATACCAAAACGATTAACTTCATGAAAAGCTTAGTCGAAGTCATGGAAGTAATTGGAATTGACAAGGAGATAATTGTTAAGGCCTTAGTTTCAGAAATGAAAGATTTTGAAGATGCCATCCAGGGAATTGCTGCTGAGATGAATGAACTTGAATTCATTGTTACGAGGAACAAGAGAGATTATGCAAAAAGCCAACTTAAAATATTGACCCCCAAAGAATTCTTAAACACTGTTTTGTAAAAATGGAAGAGATATCCAAAACATCCACCTGGTTTACCGAGTGGCTCACTGCTAAATTACAATTATTGAACCTGCCTGAGGCAGGGGAGACCTTTTTAAAGATCATCATTCTGGCTTTCGTGCTTGGGTTACTCGCATGGCTTTCCTATCTGCTCGTTCGCACTGTTTTTATGCAGTTGGTGGTGCCCATCATCAGTCGGAGCAAATCGAAGATGGACGATTTTTTGGTGCAGCGAAAAGTGTTTCACCGCTTGTCTCATCTGGCTCCCGGCATCGTTTTATACTCGGCCATACCCTGGTTTTTTAGTGAACATCCCGACCTGTTGACAGCTCTTAAAAAGCTGGCCATTCTCTACCTGATTTTTGCCACCATCAGCAGCCTGAGGTCCTTTATGCAGGCATTGGAGGACATATACGGCACCTTCCCTTTTGCCCATGAGAGGCCCATTAAAGGTTACCTGCAGGTTTTTCACCTGATTTTTATCATCATGGGAGTGCTCTTTTCAGTTTCGGTGCTGTTTAATACCGATTTGCTGGCCATCTTTGCCGGGCTGGGTGCCATAGCAGCCGTGCTGTTGCTCATTTTTAAAGATACCATCCTGGGCCTGGTAGCCGGTGTTCAGCTGTCGGCCAATCACATGGTGCATGTGGGCGACTGGATAACCATGCCCAGCCACAATGCCGATGGCGATGTGCTGGAGATCACGCTTAACACCGTGAAGGTTCAAAACTGGGACAAAACCATCTCTACCATTCCTACTTATGCGCTGGTATCGAACTCATTTATCAACTGGCGCGGCATGCAGGAGTCGGGGGGGCGCCGTATCAAGCGGTCGATAAGTATTGATATGCAAAGCGTTAAGTTTTGTACACCCGAGATGCTCGAACGCTTTCGAAAAATCCAACATCTTAAAAGTTACATCGACCAACGCCAAAAGGAGATTGAGGCATATAATATCAGCCACAAAATTGATGAGTCGGTATTGGTGAATGGGCGCCGAATGACCAACCTGGGCGTATTCAGAAAGTATCTGCAAAACTACCTGCTCAATCATCCCAAAACCAACAAGGAGATGACCATGCTGGTGCGCCATCTGCAACCCGGCGATAAGGGGATACCCATTGAGATTTATGTGTTTAGCAGCGATCAGGTCTGGGCCAATTACGAAAGCATTCAGGCCGACATCTTCGATCATGTGCTGGCGGTAATTCCCCAGTTCGATCTTCAGGTATTCCAGGCACCTTCGGGGAATGATTTCAGGGCACTTGCAAAGTGATTCTCTCTTATAAATTGTTATTTATAGCAGCCGGTATTTTATTATTTGGAGAAAAAATGGCAAATTTGCATCCGAAAAGATAGAAAATGGGTCAAATTTACTGACAGTTAGATGTTTGCTTCCGGGTATAACCCAGATTGAGCGATTCTCGCTCAGACGATTAAGAAAATGTAAGTTTTCACCTTCGGGAAGGTGAATAACCAACATTTTCTAAACCGGGGTTAACGCTAATTAAAGCGATATTTCGTTGCACTCATATCGCTCAACTTAGGTGTAAATTTGTGGGTGAATTTCCAAAAAGAAGACGAACTTCATTCAGCCTAACCTGGCCTTAATTATTCATGTCAATAATCTCAAAGAAATTAATCTTAATATGATAAAAAGTACGCTTCAAATGGCACGCCAAAGTTATGTGCCCAAAATGCCCGAATCGTTGAATGGTCACGTAAACGTTGTGATAGGTGAGAAAACCCAATCGGTTGCCGACCAGGCAGATATTTCCCGCATGTTTCCCAATACCTATGGTATGCCTATTCTGACTTTTGAGACAGGAAACCAGCCGAAACAGTATCCCGCTGTTAACGTGGGGGTTATCTTGTCGGGCGGACAAGCACCCGGCGGTCACAACGTGATTTCGGGTTTGTTTGATGGTTTGAAAAGACAACACCCTCAAAGCTGCTTGTTCGGGTTTTTAGGTGGTCCCGGTGGTTTGATGGACAATGAATACATTGAATTAAATAAAGAGCTGGTAAACCATTACCGGAATACCGGGGGGTTTGATATGATTGGCTCGGGGCGCACCAAACTCGAGGAGACCAGTCAGTTCGATAAAGTGCTTGAAAATTGTAAAGCGCTCAATATAAAGGCGCTGGTAATTATAGGCGGAGACGACTCTAATACCAATGCCGCTGTTTTGGCAGAGTATTTTCAACAGAAAAAATCGGGTGTACAGGTGATTGGTGTACCCAAAACCATTGATGGTGACCTGAAAAACGAGATGATTGAGGCCTCTTTCGGTTTCGATACCGCCTGCAAGGTTTACAGCGAGCTCATCGGTAACATTCAGCGCGATGCCCACTCGGCTAAAAAATATTGGCACTTTATTAAGCTCATGGGGCGCTCTGCCTCACACATTGCCCTGGAGTGTGCACTGCAAACTCAGCCCAATGTGGCCATCATCTCCGAGGAGGTGGAACAAAAAAATATGACCCTCGGTGACGTGGTCAATATGATTACCGAGGTGGTTGTAATGAGGGCTGCTCAGGGTGACAATTTCGGCTCGGTACTTATACCCGAAGGATTGGTGGAATTTATCCCGGAGATGAAAAGCCTGATAGCCGAATTGAACGATATGCTTGCCAAACATGAAGATGAAATCAAATTACTGGAAAGCAACCGGGAGCGGCGTGCATTTGTAGCCGAAAATCTTTCCGACTCTGCCTCTTCGGTATTTGTGACCCTGCCGGCCAGTATTGCCAATCAACTTATGCTCGATCGTGATCCGCACGGCAATGTTCAGGTTTCGTTAATTGAAACCGAAAAGCTGTTGATAGATATGGTGAAGGCCAAAGTAAAGGCTCTGAAAAATAAGGGAAAATTTAAAGGTAAGTTCAGCGGACAAGCCCACTTTTTTGGTTACGAAGGTCGTTGTGCTTCCCCTTCAAATTTCGATGCGGATTATTGTTATGCTCTGGGCATTACAGCCGCCGTGCTGGTGGCCGAAGGAAAAACCGGTTACATGGCGTCGGTGAGAAATCTGATTGCGCCCAGTGAAGAGTGGATTGCCGGCGGTGTGCCTGTTACCATGATGATGAATATGGAGCGCCGTCATGGCCAAATGAAACCAGTGATTCAGAAGGCTTTAGTTGATTTGAAAGGCAAACCCTTTGCAGCTTTGGTTGAAAATCGTGAAGAGTGGGCCTCCAGTATCAGCTATATCTATCCGGGACCGATTCAATATTTTGGGCCTTCAGAAGTCTGCGACCAAACTACCATCACGCTTCAGTTGGAACAAAAGTAAGAAACTGCCCCTTTACCATATTACATGCCGCAATCCCCGCCGTTTCGGTACGCAACCGGTTGGCACCCAGCGAAACGGGCACAAAGCCCTTTTGAAGTGCGTGTTCTATCTCCTCTGAGGAAAAATCGCCTTCGGGCCCTATCAGAATCAACACACTTCCCAATGTTGTTTCTTTTAATGCATGAGCCAATTCCTGTCTGTTATCTTTGGTGCAATGGGCTATGAATAGATGAGGTTCATTATGAGCAGCCGATAAAAATTGGTTGAAGGTTATCATGGGTTTCAATACCGGGCGCCACAGCCTTAGGGATTGTTTGGTGGCTGCCGTGATCACTTTTTCCAGTCTGGGAGGCTTGATTTGCCTGCGTTCCGAATGGTGGCAAAGAAGCGGGGTGATTGTATCTACGCCCAGCTCGGTGGCTTTCTCAAGGAACCATTCGAATCGATCGATGCTTTTGGTAGGGGCGATGGCTATGTGGATAGTGAAGGCAGGTGTCGTCTGCTCTTCCATCGATTCAATTTCCACCACGCACTGCCGTGGCGAGGCGTCGGTAATAATGCCTGTGGCACGCACCCCCTTTCCATTGATTATTTGAACGGCATCACCGGCTTTGTGGCGCAGAACCTTTACACAATGCCTGGATTCTTCTTCGCTAAGCTTTCCTCCGTTTTTTAATATTTCCGGTTCGTAGAAGAGGTGCATGGGGTTGGAGATTAGGGATTGGATGTGGTTTAAAGGTTGTTCATTTAACGCGTAAAATTACAACTTTTTTTGCCCGCAGGGTATTGTTGTGGTAGGTGTTGTTCCGCTTCGCTAAATTTAGCACCTTTCGGCCAATATAATTCCGCTCCTCAGGAGCTTTGTAAAAACGGTTTTATCATTAAATTCTACCATAATACCGCACCCCTGGTGCTGGTTCCCCCCTCCAGTCCGTCGTGCCTTCAGCTTTGAGATCTGAGCCTTCAGCTTCGAGCTTCCAGCTCGCTAATCCTTTCCATCATTCCACCATTCCCACATTCCACTTATCCATCTTCGTAATTCGTGCTTCGTGCTTCCAACTCATTCCCATTCCCATTCCCATTCCCCTTTCCGAACAAACAAACAGCCGGTTTGACAAGGCAGAATAACAAAAAATATTATCTTTGAAAACTCATGAAACTTGAAATAACCCAACTGAGCAAAATATATGCGAATGGCCATCGGGCTTTAAACAATGTCACCCTCGAAATTGAAGAGGGGATGTTTGGCTTATTGGGCCCCAATGGCGCCGGCAAATCCACTTTGATGCGCATCTTAGTCACCCTGCAAAATCCCTCTTTGGGCAGCGTAACCCTCGATGGTGAGTCATTGTTTACGCATCGTAAGGAGGTTCGTAAACTGCTGGGATACCTTCCTCAGGAATTCCGGTTTTTCCCCAAACTTAAGTCGTGGGAGTTTTTAGATTATGCGGCCTCACTGGCAGGTATGCGCAGTAAAAAAGATCGCATGGCCGAGGTGGATAAAATGCTGCAACAGGTGGGGTTGTTCCATGTGCGCGAACGGTTGGCCAACAAACTTTCGGGGGGCATGAAGCGCCGGTTGGGCATTGCACAGGCGCTCATCGGTTCACCCCGGCTCATTATTGTGGACGAACCCACTACGGGTCTCGATCCCGAGGAACGCATCCGTTTTCGCAACATCCTCAGTAATCTAAGCAGCACAGGCGTTATCATCATATTGTCCACACACATCGTGGCCGATATTTCAAGCACCTGTGAGTCAATGGCTCTGCTCAACGAGGGAGAAGTAGGTTACCGTGGCAGTCCCGACGATTTTATAAAACAGGCGAAGGGGCATGTGTGGCGTGCCTCGGTAGGGCTTGACGAACTGAAGGTGGTGAAGGAGCAATTCCCAGTTATCACTACGGTGCCGTCGGTAAAGGGATATGAAGTAGAGCTCATAGCACATGACAAGCCCCTGGAGGGTGCACAAGCCATAGACCCCGGTCTGGAACATGCTTACGTTTATTTCATGGAGTACCAAACTGAGTCTGAAATGAAGCTGGGATAGGATGGTTTGAATTTCAGCTCAGAACCACTAATTTTTATACAATGCCACAAAGGCACCACGACGCAAAAAAAACGCAACAGAAGGAGGGTATTCTCACGGCTCTCTATTATATAAGGCAAGTAGGCAACTATGAAGCTAAGATATTGTGGCGTAGTTGGTTGTTTCGTGTGTTTGCCATTCTAATCCTGGCTTTGCTGCTGTTGTTCAACCTTTTTGGCGTTATTGGCATTGCCGGTAACGGACAATGGGCCGGACGGTACATTCCGGGCAATGTGGCCTATATCAACTTCTTTATGTTTACGGTGGCGCAAGTGATTATTGCCGCCTTTTTGTCGGCCGATTTTTTGGGTCGCGAACGTAAGATGGATACCACCGAGGTGTTTTATACCCGGCCCATGTCCAATCTTCAATATGTGTTGGGGAAGACATGGGGAGCGCTGCAGCTTTTTTTCGGACTCAGTCTGGTCGTTTTTCTGTTGTCGGCCATTGTTTCCCTGGTGGCCACGGGGGCCGACCTTGTATTCGGCCCCATGCTGGTTTATCTTTTGGCTTACTCCCTGCCATCGCTGGTATTTATTTTAGGCTTTTCGTTTATCATTATGATTATGGTTCGCAACCAGGCGGTTACCTTCGTGCTGGTGCTGGGATTTGGAGCTATGGTCCTATTCTACCTTACAAACATGCACCACGGGATATGGGATTTCATGGGTTTTTATCTGCCCATGCACTATTCCGGGTTTTCAGGTTTTAGCAACTTTCCATCGCTGTTGTTGCAGCGAACAGGTTATCTCCTGTTGGGTTTTTCGGGGGTATTGCTCACTGCATTTTTCCTGCCGCGTTTACCTGGTCACCGTTACAAACCCTGGGGCATCATATTTATGGCCGCGTTGATGATGATGGGGGCAGCCGGCATTTTTTATAAGATAATTCATCAAAATCAACTGTCGATTCGTTTTCGGAAAGAGATGGTACAACAGGAAAAGGCATTACCGTCAGCACCCACAGCGGTTATAGATTCCTGTGAACTGCAGGTGGAGCACTTTGGCTCCATGCTTTCTCTAAGAGCCGATTTGCGTATTCGTACAACCGATAAAACCGACTCCCTTATTCTGGCTCTGAATCCCGGATTTCAGTTGTTGGAGGTACTTGTAAATCAGGGGAAAGTTGCATTTTTACACGATAAGGGCCTTCTTTTTATCCCTTTGGGAGAAGAAAGCGAGGCGCAAACCGTATTGAATTGTCAGATCAGTTACCGGGGTGCACCCCATGATGCCACCATCTATCCTTATGTGGACGAAGAAAACCGGGCACTGCTCAATCGAACCGATCCCCTGGTTGCCGGCAAGCAGTATTCTTTTGTACAGGATAATTATCTGTTGCTCACACGCGAAGCGGGCTGGTACCCGGTGATTGCCTGGAAATATTATCGGCAACAGCCGGCCTTTACTGCATTTTCGTTGTCGTTTACTTCCCGATATGATTTAGAACCTCTCTCCCAGGGTGCCCGTTCCATATCCGGAGATGGATTTAATTTCAACAGCAGCCAGCCATTAAATGCACTTACTCTTTTGGCAGGGACCTATCAAATGGATTCCATAACAGTGGATAGTGTGGATTATTTGCTGGCAACCCACCGGAAGTACGGGAAATTGGACAGCTATTTTACTCAGGTTTCGGATACCTTGCCTGCCCTCATCAGAAACATGAAGAGTCAGTACGAGAGCAGGTTAGGGTTGAAGTACCCTTTTGCATATTTTAGGTTGGTTGAAGTGCCCGTGCATTTTTTTAGTTATCTGCAGCCCTGGAGTATGGCCACCGATCATACTCAGCCCGGGTTGGTGCTGATTCCCGAAAATGGTGGGGGAGCCTGGTTTGGAGATGCGTTCCGCATAAAAAATGATTTTGAAAAGGTGGCAGAAAGACAGGGGCAGGACCTGCAACCGCTGGAAATCGAGGCACGGACTTTTGTAACCCTTGCCGGCACGGCTCTTCTATATCCTGTTTGGCAATTTCAGCGATCGGGGCAGGAGATCACACGCTCCACCAGCGAATGGAACCGGATACAGGTGTTCCCCTTGTATTTCGATTACGTGTATCAAATTTCGGAGAACAATTTTCCGGTTTTCAGGGTGATGCTGGGCGATGCAGTGCGCGGCAGTGGCAGAAGGCGCTCGAATGTAATTGTAATGGGGGGCTCAGGAAATCAGTACAACGCCCTGCTCAATCTCAATCAAAAGAGTTTAACCCAATGGCTGGAGAGTGGCCATTACAACGATACCATTGCTGACATTTTACAACTACAGGGCATTAATTTTTTCTCGCTGGTATCGGCAAAAACAGAGAGTGGAGGCTTTTTGCAATCTTTAAGCAAAGGGTTTGATGATTTTAGGTTTAAGCCCACTACCCCTTCGCTGTGGTTCTCTCTTTTGGACGACGAGTCGGCGTTATTGCACAGCTATCGCGAGCTTAAAGAGACAGACGACTTGCCGGCTTTCAGGTTTGGCAATATGCAATCGGCCGAAGTCACGCAAGAGCAACAAACAAAGTATTTTGTGTCGTTCGAGGTCTCTAACGCGGGCGATATCGAGGGGGTTCTCGATACCTATACCACTTTCCTGAATCTGGAGGAGAATCGGGGGGGGAGCTTTTCACAATGGATGTATCAAAGTGTCAATCGTGCTGATGAAGGAGAGAGCAGGTTGTTTTTGGTGCCTGCCGGCAAAAAGGTGAAGGTGGGGATGATTTTTGAACAGATGCCCCGCCATGTAAGAGTGGAGACAGGAGTGGCACGCAACATTCCGCCTCTCTATAATTACCATCCTCACGATTTTAAGAAAAATGGTTCGCTCGCCATGCAAACCGGGGTTCAAGTGCTTGGTGATGCCGCGGGGAAAGAGGAAAATGCCCATGTTTTTATTGTGGACAATGAAGATGCAGGGTTTATTATTGAAAGTAAGGATGAGATAAAAACTCTCAAGGATTGGTGGGTGAGGCGCCAAAGCGAGGAGACAAAGGCCTACCCCGGCATTTCCTACTGGAACCCTCCCGTGGCATGGACCGCCGGTTTTGCTGATAATTTTTACGGTGACCTCAGGCGTTCGGCTGTGCAAAAGGTGTCGGCCAACGGTGAGGATAAAGCAAGCTGGAAATGCGTTTTACCCGAATCCGGAAATTACGAGGTTCAGGTATTTATTCCCTCCAATCTGCACCGTTCGTGGCGTTTTCGTAAGGTGAGGGCCGGGTTTCATTATCTGATTCATCATGCCGGGGGGGTAGATGATGTGGAAAGCCCGGTGGTGAACGAGGCCAATGGCTGGGTTACGCTTGGGAGCTACTTTTTTAATGAGGGAGAGGCAGCAGTCGAATTGAGCGACCGTACCGACTATCCATACGTAATAGCCGACGCGGTGAAATGGATAAAACAATAAAGCGGCTTTATGAGGAAAAAAATTAACCACGAAGGCACGAAAAGGAATAATTGATGCTTCGTGCGCCTTGGTGAAAATCCTTCGGGCAACTTTGCGGTAAAAAAAAGAAACCACCAAGTCACACATCCGGCAACTGCCGGACACAAAGTCACACAAAGGAAAAATAAATTCGTTGTGCACCTTAGTGGTAAAAAAGAACTATATGAGAAAATTACTAACAGCATTAGCTTTACTTACCTTCGTCTCCCCTGCTCCCGCTCAGGAGGTGCTTACCCTTCAAAAGGCGATGGAGCTGGCGAGGCTGGGCAGTCCCGAGTTGCGACAGGCACGTCTGAGTCTCACGCAAAGCCGGGAGAACCTGATTGCCCGGCGGGCCTCGCTCAAGTCGGGCTTTCGTCTCAACCTCACGCCCTTCGAGTACAGCCACAACCGGCAGTATAACGAAGCGTTGTCGGAATGGTACACCAACGAGAGTACTCGCAGCTACGGCACTTTCAGCGTAGTACAGCCCATTACGCTTACCGACGGGGTGGTTACCCTGAGCAACCGCCTGATGTGGCAGGATTCGCGGAGTACCAGCTCCTTTAGTGTCGATCCCTTTAGAGGGTTCAGCAATACCCTGGCTCTGGCTTTAGAGCAACCCATCTTTACCTACAACCGCACTAAGATGGAGCTCAGAGAGTTGGAGCTGGCTCTGGAGAATTCCAAAATTAACTTTGCTCTTCAGGAGCTCAACGTGGAGCGTGTCGTTTCACAGGGCTTTTATCAGGTTTACGAAGCACAAATGGGGTTAAACACTGCCCGCGAGGAGTTCGACAACCGCTCGCAAAGTGTCAACATCATTAAAAATAAGGTGGATGCCGGACTGGTGGCCCGCGAGGAGCTGTTACAGGCCGAACTCGATCTGATGACCAGCAGGGCCGGCTATCAAAACCGGGAAGTGCAACTGGAAAACCTGAAGGACCAGTTCAAACAAGGCATTGGGATGCCGCTGGAAACCGAAATTCTGCTGCTGGCTGAGATCAGCGTCACTCCAGTGGATATTGAGCTGGAAAAGGCATTAGAACTGGGCCTGGCCAATCGCATGGAGCTCAGGCAGCGACAGATTGATATTGAAGCCGGACAGTTCGACCTGATTCGTACCGACGCCCTCAACGAGTTTAAGGGCAATATTGGTGTCAGTATTGGTCTCTTTGGCGAAAGCAGGGAGCTCTCGGGTGTGTTTGACAAGCCTACCGATAATCAGAATATTGGCTTTTCGCTGGAGATTCCATTGTGGGACTGGGGCGAGAAAAAGGCGCGCCGCAGAGCCGTGGAAGCTTCGCAGCAGATTCGCGAGATCAATTTCAGCGAGGAGCGCGTTGGCATTGCGCTCACTATCAGGCAGGTACACCGAAGTCTGAAAAACCTGTTGGCCCAGATTGAAATAGTGCGAAAAGGACTCGAAAATGCTCAGCTCACCTATGAGATAAACCTGGAAAAATATAAGAATGGCGATCTCACCAGCATGGACCTTAACCTTTACCAAAATCAGTTGACCCAAAAGAAAACCGATCTCACCAGCGCCCTCATCGACTATAAGCTGGAGCTGATGAATATGAAGTTGCAAACGCTTTATGACTTTGAGGGAAAAGTGGATATCGTGCCGGACCTGGACCGGCCCGAATAGCTCAAGGCTCAAAGGTGAAAGCTCAAAGGTGAAAGCTCAAAGGATTTTGCTTCATAGAAAGTAACCAGCCGCAGAGCGGCGAAAGAGCGGTAGAGAGTTAAAAATGAACAAAAACAAAGCCACAGAGTGGTGAAAGAAATAATGGAAGAATGGAAGAATGAAATAATGGAAGAATGGAATAATGGAAGAATGGAATGTTGAAAAAATGCCTACCTGCCGGTATCACTGTCGGCAAGCCTCTGGCACCAATGGCAGGCAAATATCTTCGGTTCCGATAGCTATCGGAATCGGTCTTCAGACTCCGTGCTTCGTGCTCCCAGCTCCCTGCTCCGCCCTTCCAACCACTGATAAAAGAACAACTGCTAACCACCAATATACCTGAACCAATGAAACTATTGTACTTTTTACCCCTGACACTTCTTCTTTTTGCCGGTTGTCAAAACCGCAATCAGCGGTTCAACATGGATGTAGCCGTCGATGTTACCATTGAGGTGATGAAGCCCGGCTCTATCATGGAAACCGTTACCGTGACGGGCGACTTGCAGCCCGAAAAGGCCGTGACGCTAAAAAATGAGATGACGGGTGAGTACCGGCTCATGAAAAATCCTGCTACCGGACAGCTATTTAAAATGGGCGACCGGGTGAAGGAGGGTGTCGTAATTGTTCAGTTGGAGGATAAAGCTTACCGCAATACCGCCAACATTGAAGGTGAAAAGCTGAACCTCAATATCTCCGAACAGGAGTACGAGAAGCAACAGGCTCTGTACGAAAAAGGAGGTGTTACTCTTCGTGAGTTGGTCAATGCCGAGCGCAACCTGGTCACTGCCCGTAAAACCTACGAAAATGCCCAAATCAACCTGGCCAGGATGACCATCAAAGCCCCATTTAGTGGCGTAATTACCGCTTTGCCTTATTATACCCAAGGCGTACGTGTGGATCAGGGCCAGGAGATGGTGAGTCTGATGAATTACGACCGCATGGTGTTGGACGTAACGCTGCCTGTTACCGCCTTTGGAAAAGTAGAACCTCAGCAGAAGTGCTTTATCACCAGTTATTCCTCCGCCGAAGATACGGTTACTGGCATGATGACCCAGTTGTCGCCTGCGCTGGATGTGGATACACGTTCGTTTAAAGGCCGAATTTCCGTGGAGAATAAAAACAGTTTGTTGCGTCCGGGCATGTTTGTCAATGCCTCCATCATCATTCAACAAAAGGAGGAGGTGCTTACCGTGCCGGCCGATGTGGTGCTTTCGCAGATGGGTGGGAAATATGTTTTTGCCGTGGAAGGGGAAACTGCCCGTAAACGCATCGTACAAACGGGGCTGGAGGGTAAAAAACGTGTCGAGATTGTATCGGGGCTAAAAGCAGATGAACAGGTTGTAGTAAAAGGTTTTGAAACACTGAGAGACGGCTCAAAGATAAAGGTTGTGAAATAAAAGAAGCCCCCTCCGAAAAAATCGGAGCAGGCTCTCCGGCTCACCGGCAGCTGCCGGGGAGAGCGAGGGAGGGGGTGCAGTGCTCGTAAAGACGCACGGCCTTGCGTCTCAACCTTCAACCCCGACCCCGAACCCCCTGTACAAACGCACAACTTGTGCCTCTCTTACCCTGACAAGATATATCAATCCAAATGAAAAAACTACCCCTTTTCTCCATAAAAAACCCGGTAACCGTTACCATGATAGTGTTGGCCGTGGTTTTATTAGGGTTTATCTCTTTCTCGCGGCTGGGGACGGACCTGATGCCGGAGATGGACAGTCCGCGTCTCTTCGTGGAGGTGAATGCCGGCCAGAGACCGCCTGCCGAAATTGAAAAACAGTTGGTAAGCCCTATGGAGGCATTGATGGTGCGGCAAAAGGGGGTGACAAACGTATCGTCACGAATTGTTGCAGGCCGCGCCTATATAACTGCCGAATATGCCTGGAAAACCGATATGGACCAGGCCTTCCTGGAGCTTCAAAAAATATTGTCGCCCTACTCCTCCCGCCAGGAGGTGGAGGAGTTGAACCTCTCGCGTCATAACCTCAATGCCGACCCCGTGGTGCGGGTGGCACTCTCCGATTCATTAGGCCGTAACCTCAACCAATTGCGCCTGATGGTGGAAAATATGCTGCGTCCCGAGCTGGTTCGCATCGAGGGGGTTGCCGATGTGGCCCTGGCCGGTGAACGGGAACTGGTGCTGGAGGTGAATACCAATCCGGAGTTGCTGCAATCCTACGGACTCTCGCTGGCTCAGGTGGCCGAACGGATACGAAGCTTCAACCAGAATGTGAGTGGCGGCTATATCGAAGAGAAGGGACAACGTTACGTGGTGCGCGGAAGCAGTGCCGTTAACAATCCCGCCGACCTTGAAAATCTGGTGGTTACCATGGCCGGAGCCAACCCTGCACAGGGCAATGCCGGCTCTCCGGTTCTATTGAAAGAGGTGGCACAAATTAAACTTCTCGAGAGTCGCCCCACCTCCATTGTCAATCTGAATGGCGAATCAACGCTGGGTGTTTATGTTTATAAGGAGAATCGCTACAACACCGTGGAGGTGGTGGGCTCGGTGCTGGAGGTGTTCGATGGTTTCACACGCAACAACCCCGGCATCCGGTTACGAACCATCGAAAACCAGGGGGAATTTATCCAGGCATCGGTGAATGAGGTGCGCGACAGTGCACTGATAGGGATATTTTTTGCAGTTTTGGTACTCTTCTTTTTTCTACGCAACTGGGGGGCAACCCTGGTGGTGAGCATTGCCATACCTCTTTCGGTGATAGCTACCTTTAATCTTATGTATTTCAATGGGCTTACATTAAATTTGATGACCCTGGGCGGATTGGCTCTTGGCGCCGGCATGTTGGTGGACAACGCCATTGTGGTGCTCGAAAACATCTTTCGGTTCACCGAAAAGGGTGAGCCGCCCAATCAGGCTGCCGTAAAAGGGGCCGGTGGGGTGGGAGGCGCCATCGTGGCTTCCACGCTCACCACCATCGTGGTGTTTCTGCCCATCGTTTATCTGCAGGGTGTTTCGGGCGAGCTCTTTAAAGACCAGGCCTGGACAGTGGCTTTCAGCCTTTTTTGTTCTCTGCTGGTAGCTCTTTTGGTAATTCCTCTTTTAAGTACAAAGTTGTTGAGTGGCAGGCCCAGGAAAGCGCAACCTATTTCATCTTCGGCTAAAAATTATCGAAACATCTTAGAAAGAGCGCTGAAAAATAAGAGCTGGGTACTCATTATCACCCTAATATTAACGGCCGGCAGTTACGCTCTTTTGCCCCGCATTGGCTCCTCCTTTCTCCCGGCTGCAACAGCCAATGAGCTGGCTCTGGAGGTGACCCTGCCCGCTGGCACCAATCTGCAGCGCACGCATGAAACATTGTCGGCCATGGAGCAGTCGGTACGCCGGTTGATTCCCCCGGAGTCCGTCAACTGGATTTATACCCATGCCGGACCTTCAGTGGGAGAGAGCGCCGGGAAGTTTACCAAAGGCGAAAACGAAGGTACCGTGCGAATAGCTTTTACCCAATCGTCGGGAGTGGTGCTTCGGGATGTGGTGGAGCATTTAAACGGCTTATTTGGAGATGTGTCAGGACTGGAGATTCAATACGGCCAAACCGAGCCCGCCCTGGCTGCCCTTACCGGCGACGAAGAGGCGCCACTCATTATTGAGGTAAGGGGCCCCGATATGAATGTTCTTCAAACAGCCACCGGGCGGATAAGTACCCGGATGAAAGAGATGCCCCAATTGGTAAATATCTATACCTCTTTTGAAGAGGAGGCACCCGAGGTGGATATCCGCATCGACAGGCTAAAAGCCGGCATGTTTGGTCTGGATATTCAAAGTATCATTTCGCAGGTAAGAGCCGCACTGCTGGAGCAGGATGCCGGCTCCATTGAAGAGGGGGGCAATCGCACCGAAATAAAAGTGGTGACCGGCCAGTTGAACGTCAACGACTTAAAGGCTCTGAAAATTGTTCAGGGCGAGAAAAATTATCGCCTCAGCGAAGTGGCTGAGGTGGTGGTGGGCAGGGAGCCGGGGCAAATTTTGCGCGATAACCAAAGTCGTGTGGGTAAAGTGTATGCCGACATAAGCGGCACTCAACCTTTTGACCAGATAGCACAGGAGGTGCGTACCTCGGTGAGTGAAATGGGATTGCCCCCGGGCTATCGCGTGGTCATCTCCGGCGATGAACAACGGCGTAAGGAGTCGTTCTCTCAGCTCTCGTTCGCACTTATTTTGGCCATCGTGTTGGTTTATATGGTAATGGCTTCGCAATTCGAGTCGCTCATTCACCCCTTTACCGTGCTGCTCACCATTCCGTTGGCCGGGGTGGGTACTGTATTGGCTTTCTGGCTCATGGGACTTACCTTCAACATCATGGCTTTTATCGGAGTGGTCATGCTGGGCGGTATTGCGGTTAACAACTCAATTATTTTGGTGGATGCCATCAATCAGTACAAAGAGGAGGGTTTAAAGCTGCGGGAGGCGGTTCTGGCGGCTGCTGCCAACCGTTTCAGGCCCATCCTGATGACTTCCATCACCACCATCCTGGCGCTTTTACCGCTGGCCATCTCGTTTGGGCGAAGCGCTTCGTTGCGTGCACCCATGGCCATCGCCGTAATCGCCGGGTTGCTCTCATCCACCCTGCTCACGCTGGTGGTGATTCCCTGTGTTTATGAACTGTTCGACCGAAGCGAACGTAAGCAGGGAGGACGATAATGAAACAACTCATCAACCGCAAGGTACTGGTCAGCATGTTTTTCGTGGCGCTCACTCTATTGGGTGTCATCAGTTACCGCTCTTTGCAAATTGAGCTGATACCCGCCATGGAGTACCCTGTGCTCTTTATACGATTGATGGCACCGGTGGAGCGCGACCTGCAATACGTAGAGCGTGAAGCCATTATTCCACTCGAAGGGGCTGCCGGCCGCCTGGAAAAGGTGGAGAAAATAGAGTCGCGCGTATCGGCCAATGGTGGACTGGTGTCGGTTTATTTTACCCAGCAGGCCGATATTCGGTACAGTTACCTGAAACTGACCGAACAGGTGGATGCCGTAAGAGACCGGTTGCCTGAGGGATTCAGGGCAGAGGTGATGCGTGTGGATTTGGAGCAGATAAACACCGAATTTATGCAGATTCAGGTGCAGGGCGAGGGCAGCGCCGACCGCATACGTACTTTGCTGGAGCAGGAGATCAACGACCGTTTGATGGCGGTGGATGGGGTGGCTTCGGTGCAGGTGTTTGGCGGGCGACAAAAAACGGTGAGCGTGGAGTTGGATAAAGGGGCTCTGGAGAGCCACGATCTGACCATGGACGACGTGCGACGGGCAATAAACCAGGGGCAGCAGGCCCGCACTTATGTGGGAGAGGTGCATGAGCATGGCACCCGTTTTTTTGTGAATGCCGGTGCCGAATATCAATCGCCGTCCCACATCGGGCAAACCATTGTGAAAGCAGAAGGGCCGCTATTGCTCACCGACCTGGGCCGAATCAGTTACGGCTTGCGCGAACCCGATTCATACAGCCGGGTGAATGGTTTAGAGATGGTAACCGTGTCGCTGGTGCGCGAATCGCAGGTGAATCTGATAGAGCTTTCGGATAAAGTAAAAGCGGAGATTAAAAGCATCAATGCCGACTATGAACCCAGGGGCTTGATGCTTAAAATACAATCCAACAGCGCCGAGGAGATTGAGAGCAATATCGACCAGATTATCAATCTGGCACTTATAGGCGGTCTCCTGGCCATCTTTATC
>JACDJC010001903.1_pt1 | contig 17497 bp, 13 predicted proteins | sample 7454191 | NCBI WGS metagenome assembly JACDJC01 (sample SAMN14253291, study PRJNA609438) | sludge metagenome | isolation source: sludge after 25d culture with pyrite and EDTA | collected 2018-12-20 | reverse complement strand
GTGATGCAGTTGTCGTACCTGTCACGCACCACTTCATATTCAACCTCCTTCCATCCCTTGAGCGACTCTTCAACCAGTATCTGATCTGAGTATGAGAAGGCCCGGGCGGCCATGGTCCGGAGCTCATCGTTGCCTGAGCAGAATCCGCTTCCCTGTCCCCCGAGAGTGTATGCCGCCCTGATGATAATAGGGAATCCCAGTCCCTGTGCTGCCCCCAGTGCATCTTCCACTGTTGTCACAGCCACGCTTCGGGGAGTCCTCACGCCGATTTCATCGAGCTTTTTCACAAACAGTTCGCGATCCTCTGTGTTCATTATCGCGTCCACCGGTGTGCCAAGCACCTTCACCCCGTATTTTTCAAAGATTCCGCTTCTGTAAAGGGCTGTGCCGCAGTTGAGAGCGGTCTGACCGCCGAACGAAAGCAGTATTCCGTCGGGTCTCTCACGCTCAATAACCCTCTCGACAAAGTTCGGGGTAACCGGGAGGAAGTAGATTTTGTCAGCTATCTTCTCCGATGTCTGCACCGTAGCGATGTTCGGATTGATAAGCACAGTGAAGATTCCTTCTTCGCGAAGCGCTTTAAGTGCCTGTGAACCAGAGTAGTCAAACTCTCCTGCCTCGCCTATCTTGAGGGCACCGGAGCCCAGCAGAAGCACCTTTTTTATATCGTCGTTCATCATTCCCGTTTGGGTTGTAAAAATACAACAAAATTGAAGTGCAGCCCCGTTTGGAACAGAAGAAGCAACAGGTTCTCCGGTCTGTGATCCGGGCAGGTATTGAGCAGACAGCAAAATCCGGCCGGACATTGATCCTGACCGGGGTTGTACCGGCAATAAGATCCGGCCGGACATTGATCCGGGCACCTCTCCTCTTAAAGCTCAAAGTCAAAACAGAACCGGTGGTGTTCAGAACTTTGACGTTCATTGTTAAAAAATAAACACTCGTCAATACCTATGTAACATAGGGGCATTTATTACGTTTACTTACTGAACTGTTTCGGGACCCATCTCATTAAAACCGAGGCTTTATGAACAACGACATCCGGAATGCCATGAAATTACTTTCGTCATTTTTACTGGTTATTACATTTTCTGTAATTAGCCTGAAAGGGCAGTCACCCCAGGGAACCCTTAAAATTTTCTCTGACAACCCGCTGGTTGTTTATGTCGATGAGACCCATTATCCGCAGTACGGCGAGATCCTGCTGGCCCCCGGTACCCATTGGGTGAAGGCGATAAACGCAGATGGTGCAAGGGTCTACAGTCAGATAGTGACCGTCAAAAACGGAGAGGTCACATCGGTCCTCATAGAGGCGCCACAGGCAGGGAACCCTTCCACTCAGACAGCCGCTGCGCAGACAGCCGCCGCTCAGCCAGAACCGGTACAGGAAAGCAAACAGGATCCTGCTAAACCATCTGAAACAGAGGCTCCGGCAGCACCGGTACAAACAATTGACATAGGACAGACTGGCGGAATCCTCCCCGCGGATATGAGCGGTGCATTCGGGCTCACCTTCGGGATGAGTACGGGTGATGTGGATGAGATTATGTCACCCAAGTCAGCACAGGCTCAGAGGAATACAGGTTACAACGTCTATGCCATTCCCAAAGGGTCTTCATTCTGCATTGTTGAATGCAGGTTCATCGACAAGAAGCTGTTCCAGATCATAGTCGGGTATGTGTCAACATCCACCGATAAATCCAAGCTGAAACTGAACAAGGGCGAAGTTCCCGTCCCTGAGTTCAACCAGATGTTAAATGACGTGACTGCAGTCTACGGACCGGCCGGAACAGCTGAAAGGATATTTCTTGGCGGATACACTGATGATGACGGTCGTCTCCTTGAGGCACTGAAGAAGAAAAAGGCACTGCTGCTTCATAAATGGACCGATCCTGCAACAGGGAATTATATAATGGTGGGACTGGGTTACACTACAGCCCCGCTCGCAGCGACAATTTACACAAGCGGACCTATGAGTGCCGATGCCGCTGCACGTAAGCTCAGGATTCATGCGTATGATTACCATAAATCATTCAAGGACAACTATTTTTCCAATTAGCCATTTTCAATAACAGACCTATGAAAACTCATGTACTGACAATTGTTCTCCTGCTTTTCAGCATCTCAGCCTCATTCGCCCAGAATTCAGGCACTCTCAAGGTCTTCTCTGAAGATCCCATTGTGGTATATGTCGATGAGACACAGTACCCAGATTACAGCTCAATTACTCTTCCTGCCGGGACCCACTATGTCAAGGCTCTCAACAAGGATGGGGAAAGGGTTTACAGCAATATTGTGACTATCACTTCAGGAGAAGTGACAACAGTCCTTGTGGAGGCCGCTGCGACAGGTGCGCGTCCGGCTGCGGCCACAGCAACCCAGACTGTTACACAGGGGGTGCCGGCCTCAACAGGCGCGACCGGTACGCTGAATATTTTCTCTGAATTTACCGGGACAACGGTATATATCGATGAGATCAAACAGGGAGAGGATGTAAAACAGTCAATGGCATACCTGCCGGGAACCATTACCTTAAAGTAATGAAGGACGGGGTTGGCATCTTCGGCGAACTGGTTGCAATCAACCCGGGCCAGACAACAACGGTTCTTATCAAGAATGATGGCCAGGTTGCAGAGAAAATTCTCGAAGGCAAGACAAAGGAGCGGGAAGAATTCAACGCAAAGAAGCTTGATGTTATTTACTCCAGCAACTCGGTCAGCACAACTTCAGGCACAAGCACCCTGTTCCCCGGATACTACGGATACTACGGCTTTTCAAACTCCGTCACAAATACCGAGCAGATTTCTGACTTCAAGATCATCAAGGGAGGTGTGCAGGAAATAACCGATGTGTCACTGGCCAAGCTGGTTAATAATCAGTCTGTTGTTAACAGGTTTGATGCCGATTACAAATCCTGGACAAAGGCCCAGACTACGGGTGCCATTATCGGCCTTGGGGCGCTGGTTCCCTACTTCGTTGTGCTGGTTGACATGGGCCTTAAGAAACCGTTCCTTCATGAAAATCCCACCGGAGAGTCCATTAACTTTTCCGCAGTTCCTGCATGGGAATGGACAACCCTGATTGTTTCAGGCCTAGTTGCATGGGCCGGGGTAAAAATGGCGGATGCACCGCAGCACAAGTACGTCAAGCGCCATTATTACAGGGTGGATGAAGCTGCAAAAGATGCAGCTGCGTATAACAAGAAGCTGAAGGAGGAGCTCGGCCTTCCAGAGAACTATGGCGTAAAATGAGCATCAGCCTTGCGCTGAACCCAAAATACATGGAAAATCCTCCGGCTCGCCGGGGGATTTTTTTTGCCCCGGATCCACGCGACGGAATCTCGGCCACTGCATCCGCTTGCGGGGACCACCGGCTAAGCCTCCCTTATAATCAGCCGGATCACAGCATAAAAAAATGCCCAGAAGCAAGGATTATAACAATAAATGTATAAATTTGCACACACAATGAATAAAAATACAATATGAACAGAGCATCACGACTCGCCCTGATTGAGAAGCTGGTCAGGGAGAATGCAGTCGGTTCACAGGAAGAACTGCTTACAATGATGGAGGGGACAGGGATGAAGTGTACGCAGGCGACGCTCTCCCGCGATTTAAGGCAGATAGGCATCAGCAGGGGGTTTGATGGCAGTGGCGGTTACAGGTACCTTCTTCCGGGAGGCAAGGAGGTGGCAGAGGGGGTACTTCCCGGCAGCGCCACCGCAGCAATTACCGGAATGATCTGGGCACGCGGGTTACTCCTCATCAGCACTCCCCCGGGATTTGCCTCCTCTGTTGCTATCCGCATTGACCGTGCCGGCCGGTACGAGATTGCCGGTACAGTAGCCGGAGATGACACAATCCTGCTGATACCGCGTGACAACATCAGCAGTGAGGCAATAGAAGAGTGCCTCAAAACAATTTTCAATTCAGAAATTAAATAACAGACAGATAAAATGAAAAAAGTAATGCTTGCATATTCAGGGGGACTTGATACCTCCGTGATACTCAAATGGCTCATAAACAAAGGATACGAGGTTATAGCCTACGTGGCTGACGTAGGTCAGAATGATGATTTCGAGGCAGTACGGGAAAAAGCCCTTGCCATTGGCGCCTCCTCGGTCATCATTGAAGACCTTAAGAGAGAGTTCGTCACAGATTACATCTTTCAGGCTGTAAAATCAAATGCGGTTTACGAAGACCGCTATCTTCTGGGGACTGCTCTTGCCCGTCCGCTGATTGCCAAAAAGCAGATAGAGGCGGCCATTGAATACGGTGCAGGTTATGTTGCCCACGGTGCGACAGGCAAAGGGAATGACCAGGTGCGCTTCGAGCTTGCATACTATGCTCTCAAGCCTGACATCAAAGTGATATCTCCATGGAAGGATGCCGAGTTCCTCTCGCAGTTCCAGGGCAGGTCAGACATGATCAGGTATGCCGCCGGCCATCGCATTCCGGTCAAGGCATCAATCTCCAAACCCTACAGTGAAGATGACAATCTTATGCATATCAGCCATGAGGCAGGCATCCTGGAGGATCCGTTGTACTTCGGAGGCAAGGAGATCCTTGAAAAGATGGTGATGCCTATGGATGCGCCGGACAGGGAGACGCATATCTCGATCACATTCAAGGACGGTATCCCGGTCAATGTGACCAACAAGGATGACGGAACAAGCTACAGTGACCCGCTTGAGCTCTTCATCTATCTCAACAAGCTCGGAGGCACCAACGGAATAGGTCTGCTTGATATGGTAGAGAACAGGTTCGTGGGGATCAAGTCGAGGGGCATCTACGAAACCCCCGGAGCAACAATACTGTATGCGGCCCACAAGGATATTGAAGGGATCGCCATGGACCGTGAGGTGATGCGTCTTCGCAACATGCTTGCCCCGGTCTTTGCCGAACTGGTCTACAACGGATTCTGGTTCTCTCCCGAGATGGAGTTTCTGAAGGCATCAATGGACAAGAGCCAGGAGGTGATTGACGGTGTGGTGCATATGATCCTTTATAAGGGAAACATTATCATCGAAGGCCGTGAGTCACCCTCGTCACTGTATAATAAGGAGTTGTCAAGCATGGATATAGAGGGAGGGTTCAACCAGACTGACAGCCTCGGGTTTATCCGGATAAATGCTATCCGACTGATGGCACATCATGCAATCATGGAGGCAAATAAAAAGAAAGCGAAGGAAGATGCACTTGTGGGATAAGGGCGGCACCTCACGGGAATGGCTCATCAGTTTCACCTGTGACAGCGACCGGGCATATGATGCCAGGCTGGCTCCCTATGACATAGTGGGCTCTATGGCTCATGCAGTCATGCTCGGGCATTGCGGGTTAATCACTGCCGGAGAGAAGGAGAGCCTTCTCTCCGGTCTTGCCCTGCTCTTTGAGGAGGCATCGCAAAGCGATTTCTCAATAGGGAAGGAGTACGAGGATATTCACTCCTGGGTTGAGATCCGCCTTGGCGAAATTGCAATGGAAGCCTCCGGGAATCCGGATGCTGACCACCCGGGCAGTGAGCCTGCCAGGGAGACCACTGACACAAATCCTGCCGGCCAGCCAGGCAGTCAGACAGCCGTGTCAGCGGCAGGAAGGCTCCATACCGGCCGCTCGCGGAATGACCAGGTTCTGACCGATCTTCACCTTTATACCAGGCACCAGTCGTACCTGCTGGCACAGGACATCAGGGCGCTTGCCGGAAACCTCCTGGAGCTGAGTGTGAAGCATGAGGGTGTTCTTATGCCCGGATTCACACACATGCAGGCTGCAATGGTGACATCCTTCGGACTCTGGTTTGCCTCATATGCAGAGAGCCTGTGTGATGACCTTCAGCTGCTGGCCGGTGCGGCAGCGATGTCTGATGCTTCTCCCCTTGGTACAGCGGCGGGCTACGGCACCTCACTGCCCCTTGACCGTGAAGTGACAGCTGAACTGCTGGGCTTCCGGCGGTTGATCGTAACCTCACCGTATGCCCAGATGAGCCGCGGCCGGACCGAGCGGCAGGTGACAGGCGCTATAGCATCGGCAGCAAACACGATTGGCAGGTTCGCATCGGACGTGATACTGTTCATGTCGCCGGGTTATATGTTTGTGTCACTGTCAGACGACCTGACCACCGGCTCTTCAATAATGCCGCAAAAGAAGAACCCGGATCTGTTTGAACTCATAAGGGCCCGCTGCAACAGGCTCCAGGCGCTGCCGGGCGAGGTGACACTGATGTCCTCCGGTCTTCCTCCCGGGTATAACCGCGATTTCCAGGAGCTGAAGGCAGTGCTCTTTGATTCATTTGACGGTATTTTTGATCTGGTACGGGCTTTAAACGGAGCATTGGAGGGGCTTGTGATCAGAAAGGATATTCTGAGTGATGCCCGCTACAATGATATCTTCTCAGCAGAGGAGGCAAACCGTATGGTTCGCGAGGGTGTTCCATTCAGGAAGGCTTACCGTGAGGTGGCAAAAAAGGCGGGATCAGGTTCATTCGCTGCACCTTCCGTGACTGATTATACACATACAGGCAGCATCGGAAACACTGGCTCAGGGCTAATCAGGAAACGGCTGGATGAACTTACGGAGTCCTTCAGGCCAGGATGCTCACCCCGGGAACTGTGTGAAAAAATCAGGAATTAAAGGTCCGGTATCTTTTCTGAGACACCGGACCTCCTTTTCCTATTAATTTTGTGTGAAGGCAGTCATTCAGAGAGCACTGCCGCGGATAGCTTCAATATCCTCAACTCTCTTTGGCTTGGGTTTGCCAAGCAACTGTGCTCCGTTTGCAGTCATAACAAAATCCTCTTCATTCCTTACCCCTCCGAAATTACGGTACTTGTATACCTCCTCCCAGTTGATGAATTCATTGAACCTGTTCTGACTTCTCCACAGGTCCATCAACTCCGGAATAAAATAGATGCCAGGCTCAATTGTATATACATGACCGGGTTGCAGAGGTTTTGCGAGACGCAGTGATTTAAGGCCGAACTGCGTGCTCTTCGGCTGTCCGTCGTAACCAACCCATATCTCGCCCAGGTCTTCCATATCGTGTACATCCAGTCCCATCATATGTCCGGTGCCGCACGGGAAGAACAGGGCGTGCGCTCCTGCCTCAAGGGCATCATCAGTATTGCCCTTTGTCAGACCCATCGCTTTCAGTCCGTCAAAAATCGTCCTGGTTGCTGCCAGGTGCACGTTCCTGAACGGCTGGTTCAGCTGTGCAGCAGAAATGGCAGCCTCATGCGCGTCAAGCGATAACTGGTAGATCTCTCTCTGCACCGGGGTAAATCTTCTGCTAACAGGTATGGTGCTCGACAAATCACCGGCATAACACATCTCATTTTCATATCCGGCATCTACCAGGAAGAGGTCGCCTTCCTTAAGTGTGTTGCCATGGTAATGATTGTGAAGTGTCTGGCCGTTTATTGTTGCGATGATCGGAAACGCAATGTTTCCCCCGGCTACGATGGCGACCTTATGAATTTCGGCTGTGATCTGCGCCTCGGTCATTCCCGGTTTTGCAAATTTCATTGCAGCCACGTGCATGTCAACTGACACACTGGCCGCCTGGTGCAACTGAATAATCTCCTCTTCTGTCTTGATCTCACGCTGGCTGACAACCGCCTTTACAAGTTCAAGTGAAGATTCTCCGGCAATTTCCCGTGGCAATATTCCAAGCAGTTCGAACAGCCTGATTTTGTTTTCATGGCGGTACAAGGGCAGAAAATGGATTGTCTGCTTCTTTTGCTGAGCCCTGTCAAGAACTGCTGCAAGGCTGGCTGCCGGCTGTACTTTATGAACACCGCATTTTTCAGCAAGCGATGCAATGGTGGGCTGTGGTCCCCTCCATACATAATCCTCAACTGTATACTCATCGCCGAATACTACTTCAGTGTCATTATCGGTGTCAATCACGGCTGACAGTCCGGGCTGCTGTATTCCGAAATAATAGAGGAAAGTGCTGTCCTGCCTGAAATGGTAGGTATTGTCAGTGTAATTCATGGGCGACTCATCATTTCCAAAAAGCAGGATTAAACCGTTTCCGACTTTTTCCTTCAGGATGCGTCTTCTTTCCTGGTAGGTCTTTGTGCTGAACATATCTTACAATTTTAAAATTTGAGTGAAATTCTTAGTTGTTGTTTGTGGCAGTTGAACTTCAAATGTGAGAAACAGGATGTCTTGTGCTTGTAAATATACCATCCTGACGGCCAGGATGCCACTTTCCTGCCTGACGAATTAACTTTGTTTAACGCGGAATTTCAAAAATCATAACTCACCCAACCTGTTTTTAACTCTCAACGCTGTTTCAGTAACAGCCAGTCCGCCTTTCCCGGTGCATTTCACGCATGACGGCATTGTTTTACCAACATCCGATACGGTCTGTATTACCTGGTCAAGGGGAATTACACAATCGAATCCGGATATTGACATTATAGCTGAAGCATATGCATTTACGGCAGCGCTTATGTTTTTACCCAGGCACGGAATCTCAACGCGGTCAGCCACCGGATCACAAATCAGCCCGATCATATTTTGAATTGCCATTGATGCGGCGTCAATGGCCTGTTTTGCTGTGCCTCCCAGCAATTGCACGATGCCGGCAGCTGCCATTCCTGAGGCAGCCCCGCATTCTACCTGGCAACCATGTTCCTCGGCCGAGAAACCGGGTCCCTGAGCGAAATAAGCGCCAACAATTCCGGCAGCAAAATATGCCTTGACCAACTCATCCGCGGAATTTTCCAGTTTGTCGGCAGAGGTGACCAGGTTATCAGAGACGGCCTTCAGCGATCCCCCGACTGTTCCGCAGGACCCGGCAGTGGGGGCAGCCACGATTACTTCCATCGCACTTTTTGATTCCATCAGTGCCGAAACATTCTCAATAATCCGGTTAACAACCGATTCCCTTATTATGCCTTCGTTCTCTGCTTTTCTGATTAAATGGGACTGCTGTTGCAGTATCCGGTCAGCATACTCCGTCCCCTTCAGACCGGCACCGATACTGTCATGGATTATATGGATTATCTCCATCATTCTGGCATTCAATTCCTCTTCCGTATTTCCGCTTATACATTTTTCCCAGATCAGTCCCAGGTCTCCCAGATCCGCATCATTTTCTTCTGCATAGGCCAGGAGTGACGAAATTGTCGTAAATGGCATTTCTGTCTCTCTGCCGGTAATCACGGGCATTATTGGATTTATTACCCCCAAATGGTCAATGAACGGATGATTCTGAAGATGAGCCATTAGTTCGGCCGTAAACGGGTATGACGATTTAAACTCGTACATCATTGCATCTCCTTGTTGTTCTGAGGATAATTCAACTCCAGGAGTAATCCGGTTTTTCAGTTCATCATTTAAATCCTTTTTTTCCCGGGTGAAAATTATGATGCCGTACCGGTCGCCATTCAAACGTACCGGAAACCCGTTGACAGACCTTATCTCAAAAGAACCTCCGCCCAGAGAAACGGCAATTATCTGAACTCTCTTTCCTGAGATTCCCCAAAGGGTCAGTCGCACCGTGTTGGCATGATCTGTCGGGAACGAGCTTACCTGATATTCGATATTAATTCCCTTCTGACGAGCTTGACTTTCAGCAGTTTTCATCCTTTCATCGATAATATCGAAGCCAGACAGGCCGCCGTCAATGCCCATGGTTGTTCCCTGTTCGCGGTAGTTTGGAGCCCAGGCGCCGTCGCGGTCAAACTCGATAAGCGCCTGCTTCAGGGGTTCGTTAAGTATATTCAGCGCGATCCCGGCAATTCTCCAGGAGGCTGCAGTGTGTGAACTGGACGGTCCCCGCATCACAGGCCCGATCACATCATTGAATATGCCAGGTAATTTCTTCATTTGCGATTTCATGGAATTTCAAAGTTTTCCTGTGATGAAATTACTGCGGAACAGGTAACGGTCCGTTACCCGGAAAGGCTGATCTCAAGCCCGAATCCTTGCTCCAGCGAGTAATTGTAAATATCGGTTGCCACCACATAATCCTGTATGGCCACGCCTACACTTTTGAAAACGGTGATCTGATCATCCGACTCCCTGCCGGCAATTCTGTTTATTAGCAATTCGCCGATCTCACCTGCAATATGGTTTTCACTGATTATCCCCTGCTGAATTGGCTTTATCAGGTCTCCGCTTTCTTTCAAACATGGTTCTCTCTGGTCAACAAAGACTCTGGCATCCTTTATTAACCAGGGATCAAGCTCCTGCATGTGCGGCTGGAAAGAGCCGATTGCGTTTATATGTGCCCCCTTCCTGACATCCTCCCTTTTGAAGAGAGGTTCCGTTGCGTTGGTGGCAGTGCATATAATATCAGCTTCATTCAGGGCATTAGTGTTTTCACAATACAAAACCTCCGCGGATAATTCACCCTGCAGTTCCCCGATAAACTGGTCTGCCCGCTCTCTGTTTTTTTCAAAGATCAGGATTTTGCTGACGGGGCGTTCACACAAAACTGCCTCAATCTGGGTTTTTCCCTGGGCACCGCACCCAAACAGAGCCATTGTTCGTGCATCCTTACCGGCAAGAAAGCGGGTAGCGAGGCCGCTGGCAGCTCCGGTACGCAGTGCAGTTACGTAATTGCCATCCATTATGGATTGTATTTCTCCGGTAACTGAATCTATCACCATTACAATGCCCTGAATTGCCGGGATCCCGGGGATTACGGTCCTTTCCCTCTGGGTTATGAATTTAACCGTAACCTTTCTGTCCTTTGCAACGAAGGCCGGTTTATAAAGCATTAGTAAATCGCCGGCGGGGAGACTGGTTACAACACGCATGGGAATAAAGCACTCCTTTGATGACAGGCTGCAGAATGCCCGGTGCATGGCATCAATAGCCAGCTTCATTGAATAATGCTTCCGTATCTCACCGGCCTTTATTATCCTCATCGGGTCCCGATTGCGGCCTTTCCAATATTCTCAATGAAGAGGTCAAACAGAAAATCGGTATCCGTGGGGCCTCCTGAGGCCTCGGGATGGAACTGGGTTGAGAAGAAGGGCTTTGAAATATGCTTCATCCCTTCGTTTGTGTTGTCATTCACGTTGACAAAAAGCGGCACCCAGCCGTCAGGCAAAGTGTTGTTATTCACCGCAAAACCGTGGTTCTGAGAGGTTATATATGCCCTGTCAGTACCAACCATCAGAACCGGCTGGTTATGACTGCGGTGGCCGTACCGCAGCTTATAGGTGTCAGCTCCCGCCGCCAGGGCCATCAGCTGGTTTCCCAGGCAGATGCCGAAGATCGGCCTTTCATCATCAAGCGATCTCCTTATATTGTCTATTGCCGCGCTGCACATCTTGGGATCGCCGGGACCGTTAGTGAGAAAAAGCCCGTCATATTCCTCGGCAGAATAGTCATAGTCCCAAGGCACACGGATGATTGTGGTGTCACGCTTTAAAAGGTTCCGTATTATATTGAACTTCACCCCGCAGTCGACAAGCAGTATCCTATACCGGCCGGTGCCATATACCTTTCGTGCGGAGGTGCTGACCTCGGCCACCAGGTTGACCTTGTTGGGGTCATAGAACTCCGTTGTCATCCCCTCCGGCTCCACCTTGCCAAGCATGGCTCCCTTCTCACGTATTCTCTTTGTCAGTGCCCGGGTGTCAATCCCGAAGATCCCCGGCACATTGCTTCTGCGCAGCCACTCGCCGAGGCTCTCTATGGCGTTCCAGTGGCTGTATTCAAAAGAATAATCCGATACAATCAGAGCGGATATATGGACGCCTGACGATTCGTAAAACATGAACAGGTCGTTCTGTTCGCTCTTTCCGGGAGCTCCGTAATTGCCCACCAGCGGGTAGGTGAGGCACAGTATCTGTCCCCTGTAAGAGGGGTCAGTAAGGCTCTCGGGGTAGCCTGTCATTGCTGTGTTGAATACCACCTCACCGGCGGCTGTGACCGGTGCGCCAAAAGACCATCCGCGGTAAACGGTGCCGTCCTCAAGCGTCAGCCGCACACTGATTTTGTTATTGTCTCTCACCCTGCAGTCTTTATTGCTGTTTCTATCTGTTCAAGTGCCTTTTTCACCGTGGCGCGCGGGCATGCCAGGTTCATCCTCATAAACCCTTCTCCCCCGGGGCCGAAGCGTGAGCCTTCGTTCATCCCCACCCCGGCCTGCTCCACGAAGAAGCGGTTCAGCTCATCTCCGCCCATGCCCATCGCACGGCAGTCGAGCCATATCATATATGTAGCCTCGGGCAGCACCGGCCTGATCCGGGGAAGACGTTCACGGCAGAAATCCATAACCAGGTTCACATTCCCCTCAACATAGCCCATCATCTGTGCCAGCCAGTCACGGCCGTGGGTATAGGCTGCTTCGGATGCAATATTACCGAAAATGTTTCCGAGATGCATGTGAAGTCCCACAAGCGTCTGACGGTATTTCTCCATCAGCCCCGTATCAGTTATAATCATTGAGGCGGTAGATAGTCCTGCGAGGTTGAATGTTTTGCTCGGCGCCATGCAGGTGACTGTTACGGATGCCGCTTTCTCAGAAAGGGATGCCAGCGGCACATGTTTCACTCCCGGCAGAGTCAGGTCAGAGTGTATCTCGTCAGAAAGGATTATTATCCCCTTTTCGTGGCAAATCTCCGCAAGCTCACTGAGCTCCTCGCGGGTCCATGCTCTTCCCACAGGGTTATGCGGGTTGGAGAGGATCAGCATCCGTGAACGGGACGTTATCGCCCTGCGCAGACCTTCAAAGTCCATCATCCAGCCTTTATCCGTCTCCAGAAGAGGGTTAAATACAAGCTTGCGCCCGTGATCGTTCACTGCCCCGTAGAAAGGGGGGTAAACGGGTGGCTGGATTATAATCTCATCTCCCGGTGAGGTGTAGGCCAGCGTACACATGTTGAGCGCCGGCACCACTCCCGGGCAGAACTCAATCCAGCCCTTCCTGATTTCCCAGCCGTGAAGTGCATAAACCCAGCTTATGAAGGCATCAAAATAGCTGTCCGGCCTGAATGAATAACCGAGGATTTCGTGGTTCAGCCTCTCGCGCAGCGCCTCAATTATAAAAGGTGGAGTGCTGAAATCCATATCGGCTATCCACATCGGTATCACGTCGGCTCTGCCGAAGACCTCCCCACGCTTGTCCCATTTGAGACAGTTTGTGTTCTCCCGGCCAGGCGCCTCGTCGAAGTTGTAAATCATGGGTTTGTTGTTGCTTCGGGATGCAAAGTTAGCAGAAAATGGCAATGAACAACCGGCCTGCATCAGGTGTTTAGAGTGCATGTCATCCAGGCAGGGAAAAGCTTTAAATTATTCTTGAAATAATATTCCGGCTGAATATGTAAAAAGTCTTATTTTTACGTAGCCAAAACACAAGTACCAAAAAGCAGATATATGAAAAAGACTTTCACGACGATACTGGTAGCTGTATTGATTCTGTCAGTTGCCGGTTTATCCTCCTGCAGGAACAGGGGCGAATCAAAGAAACAGAAGGAGATCAACGCCGTTGAGCTCGAAGCACTGGAAAAGAAAATTGAAGAAAACGTTTATCCTCTGCCAACATCTGCCGAGGTAATAAAGAAGCTCACCGACCTCGATCTGGGTTACATTCTTGGAGCCACAAATCCTCCCGAGAATGCCCGCAATTATGTGGAGAGCTACAACCGTTCAGTTAATCTTGGCGTTTACGGAGCCGATCTCAGCTATGCCACCCTTTATAACATGCAGCAGGATGTCATTGATTACCTGGCTGCAGTGCGCACCCTTGCTCTGGAGCAGAACCTGTCAAAAATCTATGACGAGTCTCTTTATGACAGAATCAAGGCCAATTTTGACAACAGGGATACACTTGTTACCCTTCTCACTGACACGTTTGACCGCACCTATTCATATATGGTTGATGCCGGACAGGCCAATCTCGCTCTGCTGATGGTAGGGGGAGCATGGGTTGAGGGCATGTACCTCACGCTCTCAGTTTCTGAATCAGGCGGTCATCTCTCAGGTTTCGAGTCGACTCTGCTCGATCAGAAGAAATCATTTGAGCTGTTCAGGGAACTCGCTTCGCCACACAACACTGATCCGCTTGTTGCCAGGATACTTACAGCCATGCAACCAATAAGTGATGTCTACGCCAGCCTGGGCACAAGCCTCACAATGGAAAATATTGATGCCCTGAAGAAGGCCGTTAACACGGTCAGGGCTGAACTGATTAAGTAACAATCAACAGATACCGAAAGACCGCAAACAAAACTTGCGGTCTTTTTTTAAGCACATGAGGGAATCAGTATTACATGCACTGATACATATTTTTGCCATTATCTCTACCGTAAACCCTGCCGGGGTTACGGTGAGGGGCAAGAAGATCCTTCGAAGCTATCTCCGGCGGTACCTCAACCAGGAACTTGAAGAGGAGTACTTCAAGCTGTATGAGAACAACCTTCATTTCTACGAGCGCGAGCTGAAGGCAGTGGAGGAGGGAGAGCTCTCTGACGAGGACTCGCTCATCACATTTCAGATCACCAACATTTGCAGGCAGATAAAGAAAGGTCTCTTCCTGGAGGAGAGGATGATCGTATTTCTGCAACTGCTTGAGTTCGTATTTGAGGACGGCACGATCTCAGATCAGGAGTCGTCAATCATCGACATCGTTGCACGCACCTTCAATATCTCCCTGGAAGAGAAGACAAATGCCCATGCCTTCATGCTCGGGATGCGGTTTGACCGTATCAACCCGGCCACATTCCTTGCCATTGAGGGGGAGAGCAATATCGGAGAGGCTTCCTCCAGATATGCCAATTACCACGAATGGCACCACATGGTCTCGAGGGGGCTGCGGGGCACCATCTATGTGCTATTCGTCAAGAGCACGGGACATATCCTGTTCATGTATGAAGGGAAGATGCAACTTCATTTCAAAGGCCGTAATGTGGTGCCGCTCAGGCCATTTCTGCTTGAGCCCGGTGTCAACATCCGAAGCCAGGGAATGGCTCCCCTCTACTACACGGCTATCTTCAGAAAATTCATCAGGGCTGGCTTTGTTGAAGATATTCTGTTTGAGGGCCATAATATAGAGTATTCCTTCAAAGGTTCTGAAAACGGCGTCAAGCCGATGAGCTTCAGCGTCAAGTCGGGAAACCTTGTTGGCATAATGGGAGGGAGCGGCGTTGGCAAGAGCACCCTGCTCAATATCCTTAACGGGAAGCTGAGGCCTGGCGGCGGCTCGGTGTATATAAACGGATATGATCTGCACAACGAATACGATGAACTCAACGGACTGATAGGTTATGTGCCTCAGGATGATCTTCTTATAGAAGAGCTTACAGTATATCAGAACCTTTATTACAATGCAAGACTCACTTTTGGCGGGTATGACGAGGAGAAACTGAACCAGGTTGTTGCGTATGTTCTCAGGGAGCTCGATCTCTATGATTACCGCGACCTGCTTGTGGGTGATCCGCTGAACAAGAAAATAAGCGGAGGGCAGCGCAAGAGGCTCAACATTGGACTGGAGCTGATGCGTGAGCCGGCTGTACTCTTTGCCGATGAACCCATCTCAGGGCTGGCTTCGCACGATTCGGAGAATGTGATGCAGCTGCTCAAGGACCAGGCTATCAATGGCAAACTGGTTTTCGTAATCATCCACCAGCCCTCATCAGACATTCTCAAGATGTTTGACAGGTTATGGGTGCTCGACAGGGGTGGTTACATGATTTATGACGGTGATCCGGTTGATGCAATCGTATATTTCAAGACCGAGACATCACAGGCCAACGCTGCAGAAAGCGAATGCCCCACGTGCGGCAACGTGGAGACAGATGAGATACTTCAGATAGTTGAAGCGAAGGTTGTTGACCCTGACGGCCGCCGGGGGCAGGAGAGACAGGTGTCGCCAGTCGAATGGTACCACCGCTACCGGCAGAAGATGGAGCCAGCCCTGACCGGCAGGCCGGAGATGAAACCACTCCCGGCCAGCAACTTCAGGCTTCCGGACAGGATGAAGCAGGTGCGTACATTCGTCAGGAGAAACCTTGTGAGGAAGTATGCAGACAGGCAGTATATGATAATCAACCTGCTTGAGCCTCCTTTGCTTGCCGTCATACTTGCTTTTGTGTCAAAATATCTGTCAGACGGAGTTTATCTCTTCTCTGACAACAAGAGTTATCCGGTGTTCATGTTCATGAGCGTCGTTGTTGCACTCTTCCTGGGGCTGACAGTCAGCGCTGAGGAGATATTCCGTGACAGAAAGATCCTCGAGCGCGAGAAGTATTTGAATATCAGTCGTTCCAGCTATCTGTTCTCGAAGATAAACTTCCTCTTTGGCCTTTCTGCGGTACAGACGCTGATATATGTTGTCATCGCGCAGCATATTCTTGAGGTTGAGGGAATGATGTGGCGTCACTGGCTGATACTGTTCACCACATCGTGCTTTGGAAATATGGTGGGGCTGAACATCTCTGCCGGCATGAAATCTGTTATCAGCATATATATCCTGATCCCGCTGGTTCTGGTGCCCCAGCTCCTGCTAGGCGGAGCCATGGTGAGGTTTGATGATCTGCACCATTCACTGACCAGGAAGGTATACGTGCCGGTGATAGGCGATGTCATGACCACACGCTGGGCCTACGAGGCCATGGCCGTGGAACAGTTCCGGTCAAACAAATACATGAAGCCTTTCTTCCCTACGGAGATGAACATAAGCCGATATGACTGGCAGTCGGCTTTCCTGATCCCCGAGCTGAAGCGCAAGAGCAACGAATGTGCATGGGCCGCCGGCAAACCGGAGTATGAAGATCTGTACCGCGACAACCTTGACAAGCTGAAGCTCCACATCACCGAGCTGAGTGAAGAAGCGGGACTCGATCCTGCCCAGGCGATGAGGGTGATTGGAAGGGAACCGTTCACAAGTGATGCATCCTTTATTGTCAATGACTACCTTGACTCGCTGCAGAAGGTGGTACGTGGATTCTACCTCAGGCATACTGCCGCAAGAGACAGCATCACAAGAAGCATTGTAGCGGATATCGGCCAGGATGAGCTTGTAAGGCTTCGCACTGAAAACCACAACAATGATCTTGCTGATATGGTACTCAACCGGACGGTTCAGAAGAAGCTCTACGAGACTGACAAGCGGATCATCCAGAAGTCCGACCCGGTGCTCATGCTGCCAGGCTCAAGGGCAGGCAGGGCTCATTTTTATGCTCCGTACAAGATGATAGGCAATCTGATGATCCCCACCCTCTGGTTCAATCTCATGGTGATCTGGATTGTGAATACTGTGCTGTTCATTACTCTCTATTACAACGTGCTTAAGCTCCTGCTCAGCCTGCTGGAGAGGATCAGGATACCTGGTTTCGGATCAGACAGAGTTGTACCGCCGTGGGAACTTATCAAGTAAGGCCAAAGAAGCACCTGGGGCAGCATTTCCTTAAGGATAAAAGGATTGCAGAATCCATCGTGGACTCCCTGCAGGCGGAGGGATGTGACACTGTAATAGAAGTCGGCCCGGGTATGGGTGTGCTGACACACTTCCTGGCAGAAAGGAATCTTCCGGC
>JACDJC010001902.1_pt1 | contig 17504 bp, 24 predicted proteins | sample 7454191 | NCBI WGS metagenome assembly JACDJC01 (sample SAMN14253291, study PRJNA609438) | sludge metagenome | isolation source: sludge after 25d culture with pyrite and EDTA | collected 2018-12-20 | reverse complement strand
GAGCCAATCGTAAGAATGTGGCGCTTCTCTAAAACAAATGGAATCACGGAGGGCTTTCACACCAAAATGGAAATGCTCTCACGACGTGCGTATTGGTTTAGGAATTTTGAGAATTACCGCTTGAGGGTCTTGGCACAATGCGGTTGGAATGGTGTAATTAACCGGGTTTGATGAATACCACGTCCCCCGATTATGGCGTAGAGCTGTGCCGCACACGCCTGTAATGCCCAATAAAAAGCCACCCTGTGCAGGGTGGCTTTTAAATTTGGCGCGGCTGGCAGGATTCGAACCCACGACCCCTTGGTTCGTAGGATGGTACGGCATGGCTGAGGGAGGTGGCTCCGGGGCAGCACGAAAATCCGATAAGGAGTTTGACGTACCAGAACTATTTGGTATGTACTTTGATATATATCTATTGTTGGGAGCCTGCGATGACCCAGATTCCTAAAATTTTTATGAATGGACGCAGCCAGGCGGTTAGGCTGTCTCAAGATTTTCGTTTTGATGAAAGCGAAGTTTATGTAAGACGCGACCCTGAAACGGGCGATGTTATCTTGTCACGCCGCCCCGATTCGTGGGTTGATTTCTTTGCCCTTGATAAGACTACTGATGTGCCCGCAGACTTTATGACCGAGGCAGACCGTAATCAACCAGAATCATCGGGTGATCCATTTTCCAGATCGAATGATCAGAATTAAATCTGATGATGAAAACGTACCTACTTGATACCAACATAGCCAGTCACATCATCAAAGGTGATTTGCCCATCGTGCGTGAGCGGTTGGTGCAGGTGCCTATGCATTGCATTTTTATCTCAGTGGTGACCGAAGCAGAGTTGCTGTATGGGGTCGCTAAACGCGATTATCCGAAAGGGCTGACAAAGCGGGTGACAGAGTTTTTAGCCCGCGTTGAGGTGTTGCCCTGGACTTCAGACGTGGCCAAAGCATATGGACAGCGGCGTGCTGCCTGCGAAGCCGCTGGCACTACATTTGCATCCATGGACATGATGATTGCTGCACATGCCAGTGCACGGCAACAGGACGCTAAAAAGCGTCATGAAAAATTTATGCTTGTGACGAAAGACCGCGTATTCAGTTGAGTACCAAAAAGTGCAGGACTAGTGATCGACGATTGGACAGCATCTGCATAACACCTACTTATCAATGTCCTGGATGCGACCCATTGGCTAGAGGAGGTTATAGCTATGAGGAATACAAAACGCCGTCCAGTTACAGTGGATCGAAAAAACCCGGGCAGGCCACGGGCAACTACACGTTTGTTGACCACGTGCTATTGCAGGCTGAAAAAGCTTGACTGGTACTCTGGTCGTTACGTGTTTACTGTAGATCTTGAAATGCTCGTAAATGGGGAAACTGCTTCTTGCCCAGATAGGTTTGTTCATCACGCGTGGATTGGCGGCCCAGTAGTTGATTGCGGTGTGGGTGCCGTCCAAAAACAGCAATAACCTGTCGCACATCTTGAGCCTGCTTCACCAAAGACTGGTATACCGGCAACAGGTGCGGCGGCGCTTGCGTGGCTATTTCTTCACGAAGTTTAATAAGAAGATCAAGGCGCTCGAGATGATCGTCCCCTTCGCAATGCCCAAGTGGCAGGCCAAAAACTACCTTGTGCCAAGGCGTAGGCAGTCGGGCGTAGTGGTCATTCGACAGTCCTTCCATGGTCAACGCTAGTGCGGCGGTATCCTGAGCAAAGGATCGGGGATTGTTTCGCCACACCGATCTTGAAAACTGATCGAGCACGATGATGAGGACCAGTCTGCCTTCCGGGTCAGCCGCCCACTGGCAAAGGCGACCAGCCGCCGCTCTCGCGGTCAGCTCTGCAAAGCGGCTCGTAATTTCGTTGTCTGCTCCACCACGCATCCGCCAGAACCAATAATCTTTATGGGTTGCAAGGTCAATCTGGCGTGAATGTCCTTCAGGAAACCAGAAATCGAGCACTTCTTGCCAATCCTGGCTGGCACCATTGTCGTTCATTTGCCCTACCGGTAAGAGTCTGCATTGTCCATATGGTATAGAAAAATCTTTTTCAGAGCCAATCTGAAACTTGTCACCCGTCAATGGTGGCACGTGCGGTTGCACCTTATGATAGAACCATCAATTCAACCGTTAAGGAGTCAACACATGTCTAAAGTTCTGAACAAAGCTGTTTTCAACATGGAGCCTTTTACCTGTCCTTCCTGTATCAAGAAGATAGAAAACACGGTCGGCAACGTCGATGGAGTAGAAAAGGTCCAGGTGATGTTTAATTCAGGGCGCGTTCGCGTCGAGTTTGATGCGGCCACAACTACGGCCGATGCCGTGCAGGATGTCATCGTGAAACTGGGTTATCCAGTGCTCTCGAAAAAAGTCGCATAGCCGCTTTTTTTGGATCGTGAGCGTCATTCTTAATCCCCCACTACTGGGCTCCCGGAACTAGGCTGTCATTGGCGGCCCGTATCCGCTCGCCCTGATCCCTTACACCCTGGAGTACGGTATGAACAAATTGAAAAATTCCCATATCGCCGCCATCACCATTCTGATGTTGCTGGTGGCGTTGGGTCTGCATTGGGTCGATCTCTCGCAATGGAAGGACTATGTCCTGATTGCCTCGTCCCTGTTTGCGGGCTACTTTATTGCCGTCAAGGCCTTCAAAGCGCTGCGCATGAAGGCCTTCAGCATTGAACTGCTGGTCACGATCGCTGTCATCGGTGCCCTGATTATTGGCGAGTATGTCGAATCGGCCGTCGTGACCTTCCTTTTTATTTTTGGTGCCTACCTGGAATCGCGCACCCTGGAAAAGACCCGCTCATCCCTGCGTGAGCTTATTGACCAGACCCCCACCGAAGCGACGGTGATCCGCCCCGAAGGTCACGTTATGGTACCGGTCGAAGAGGTGGTCAAAGGCGATCGGGTGCTGATCCGTTCAGGCGAAAAAGTCGCCGTAGACGGCATCATCGCTTCGGGTCAGGCCCTGATTGTCGAAGCCGCCATTACGGGAGAATCCGTGCCGGCCAGCAAATCGTTAGGGGATCGCGTGTTCAGCGGTACCATCCTTGATAATGGCTATATTGAAGTCAAGGCGGATCGCGTGGGGGATGACACCACTTTTGCCAAAATCATTGAAATGGTAGAAGACGCGCAAGAGACCAAGACAACCACGCAGAAATTTCTGGACCGCTTCGCCCAGATCTATACGCCCGCTATCGTGATCATGTCCATCCTGGTGTATATGTTCTCGCGTAACGTTGAACTGGCCCTGACCTTTCTGGTAATCGCCTGTCCGGGTGCGCTGGTGATCTCTGCGCCGGTGTCCATGGTGGCCGGCATCGGGAACGGTGCGCGTAACGGGGTGCTGGTCAAGGGTGGCGAAATCATGGAAAAGCTCTCCAAAGTTGACCTTGTCGTCTTTGACAAGACGGGTACGCTCACTAAAGGCAGGCCCGAAGTCACTGAAGTCAAGACCTGGAGCATGGAAGAAAACGCACTGCTGCGCCTGGTGGCCGATGCTGAAAAAGTGTCCGAACATCATCTGGGGCAAACCATTGTGGCGGAAGCCAGGAAGCGGGATCTTGCCCTGACCGAAGAGCCACAAGATGTGGCCATCATCAAGGGCGGGGGCATGGTTGCCACGGTCGCCGGACAGCACCTGGCGATCGGTAACCGCAAGCTTATGATCGATCAGGGTGTGGCGCTTACCGACGAGGTGGACGCCTATGCCATCGAACGCGAAAAAGCCGGCAATACGGCTGTACTTGTGGCCATCGACAAGACGTTGGCCGGTGTGATCTCGATCGCAGACCAGATCAAGCCTGAAGCCAAGTCGGCCATCCAGCAACTGCGACATGCGGGCGTGAAACAAGCCATCATGCTCACGGGCGATAACCGTCATACGGCGCAGCTGGTAGGTGACGCATTGGGTCTGGATGCCGTACACGCTGAACTGCTGCCCCAAGACAAGGTGACCTGGGTCAATACGCTGAAAAATCAGGGTTATCGTGTGGCCATGGTGGGTGACGGCATCAACGATGCGCCCGCGCTTGCCACTGCCGATGTCGGCTTGGCCATGGGTGTCGGGGGGACCGATATTTCGATGGAAGCAGCCGATATCGTTCTGATGTCGGACAGGCTGGATCAGTTCGCGCACGCTTACTCCCTGGCCAAGGCGACCGTACGCAATATGCAGCAAAACACGATCATGGCCGTGGGTACTGTGGTCGTGCTGCTCGCCGGGGTACTGCTGGGCAAGATCTTCCTTGCATCCGGCATGCTCATCCACGAAGCCAGCGTTATACTGGTTACCCTTAATGCGGTCAGGCTGATACGCTATCGGGCACGGGGTCAAGCCGCGCGACAGACCGGCAAACTCGTACACCCCAGCCCGGGTTCCCAAGGCGCCTGAATTTGGGCAAGCCTGAAGTAAGAAGATGTTCCGGCCAGGCGGCCGGAGTCTTTGTTATGACACAACCCCACCACATGAGCGATCCAGTATGACCCTTAAGCCTCATTCTCCACCCGTTGATGACCGTGAACATATCCCGACCTTGTGCGTTTCTCGGGTACCGATCTTTAATCACCTGCCTTCCGATACGCTGGCAATCATTGCCGATAAAGCGGCCATGCGTACCTATGAACGAGGCCAGTTTATTCATCGGGCCGGCGACCCCTCAGATAAGCTCTTCATTGTCCATAAGGGGAGGGTGAAGGTTTACCGGCTTTCCGATGCCGGAAAAGAGCAACTGGTACGCATTCTGAGTCCCGGTGATTTTGCGGGAGAGCTGGCCTTGTTTTCGGCTAGCGCCCAGGATTCGTACGCCGAGGCCATGCAGGTATCCGAAATCTGTACGATCTATCAGGCCGATGTGCGTGAGCTTCTACGTCAATATCCCGATATCAGCTTGCATGTGCTTGCAGAACTGTCGCGACGTTTGGGGATCAGCGAAAAGCAGACGACGGCGATCGCTACGGAGTCCATCAATGCGCGTCTGGCCCAGTATCTGGCCGACCAGGCCGAGCAAGCAGATTCCCCAAGCTTCAGTCTGCCCATGAGCCGCCGATATCTGGCCTCTTTTCTGGGTACCACCCCGGAAACCGTCAGTCGCAGGCTGGGTGAGTTTGAAGAAGCAGGGTGGATTTCACAGTCCGGTCAGCGCCAGATCGCGATTCTTGATCTGGATGCACTTTTACAGGTGGATTAAAACCCGCCAGGATGATGATAGCTATGAAACGACTTGAGTTGCTTATTCCGCCACCCCTTGTCATGTTCCTGATCGGACTGATGATGTGGGTGGTGTCAAGGATGTTTTCTGCATTCACCCTGGCCTGGCTCCAGAACTCCGTGATCGCCTATGTTTTTGCACTGCTTGGGCTTGTTATCAGCCTGGTGAGCATGGTTGCTTTCAGACGCGCGCGCACCACAATGGATCCAAAACACCCCGCATCAGCTTCGAACCTGATCAGCTCAGGGGTCTATCGCTACAGTCGGAACCCCATGTATCTTGGGGTGTTGCTTCTTCTCGCTGGATGGGCGATTTATCTTGGCAATGTGCTGTCGATGACGGGCTTGATTGTTTTTATTGCCTATATCACGCGCTTTCAGATCATTCCCGAGGAACGCCTGTTGAGCCAAAAATTTGGAGTGGCGTTCGACAGCTACAAGAGTAAAGTACGCCGGTGGCTATAGTAATTTCGATTGCAAAGGTAAGAAAAGCGCCAAAAGCCGTCTGTTTACAGCAGGGCGAACCGTACACAGGCGAACGCTGGGAGATTTGCCGTATAGATTCATTTTGGGACTGCGGTAGAGTGAGTGCTCACAAAATCCCCATGGTATAAAAAAACCGCCTAGAGCACAAAATGCTTTAGGCGGTTATAACTAGTTGATATCACTAATTTAATTATGACTCGGCTGGCAGGATTCCAACTCACGATCCCTTGGTTCGTAGTGTATTATTCCTGCGTTCGTGCGGATTTTGCTGTGTGAGGTTCGATTTTGTTATAATCCTTACAACCGCGAGGATAATGGCTCAAAGATCGATGAGCGGACTATAATCCTCATTATCGTGAGGATTTTATATGAAACTACCTATTGAGAATGCATCCACTTTGGGGTCAGTCATTCGGGCCGTGCGAAAAGCGCAAGGTATGCGCCAGGATGATACGGCGGGCAGTATTGGCGTCAGCGAAAACTTTCTGGGAAAAGTCGAACGCGGCGACGCGTCAGTCAATTGGGCAAAGCTTTTTCAGGTGCTTGACGGGCTGGGAATCCAACTGATTGCTGATGTGCCCGAATGCGTTGCATTGCAGTTGGAGCAGTCCATTGACGAACGAGGTTCGGTGTGACGCGTCAATTGTGGGCGTATATTAATACTACGCTGGTCGGCATATTGCGCGATGTCAACGGGTTGTGGTCTTTCCAATATGCCAACGATTGGCTCACAAATCCACATCGTTTTGCATTAAGCCCGAATTTGCCGTTGCAAGCAGAGCCACATAATGATGGCGGCACTTTACGGCACGTTCAGTGGTATTTCGATAACCTCCTTCCCGAGGAAGGGCAGCGTGCGCTGTTAGCAACCGATGCTAAAGTCGACGTTGCCGATGCGCTTGGTCTACTGGCTTTTTACGGTGCAGAGTCAGCCGGATCATTGACGTTGCTGACCAGTGAAATGTCAGGACAAAACGAAGGTGATCTGAAGGCGCTGCCTGATGACGACATTGCTGCACGGATTCGCAACTTGCCTTCTGTACCCTTGACGCATGCAGCACCCAAACGCATGTCGCTGGCGGGCGCTCAGCACAAGCTTGCCGTGGTTATGGACGATCAGCAGCTGTTTGAGCCGTATGGAGCACAGCCATCGACACATATTCTCAAACCTGACCATCCCGATGACGCGTGTCCGCATTCGGTGATCAATGAGTGGTTCACCATGCGGTTGGCGGCTCGCTCAGGACTGCGAGTTCCGAAAGTTTATCGGCGTTATGTTCCCGAACCGGTATACATCATTGAACGTTTCGACCGGCTCAAGGACAGGGATAACTGGCAGCGACGTCATGCCATTGATGCCTGTCAGCTGCTTGGGTTGAATCATAGTTTCAAGTACGTACAAGGCACGATTGAAGCGTTGGCACGCTTGGCCCAGAAATGTCGCAGTAGCGCAGTGTCACGTACTCGTTTATATCAGTGGTTGGTATTCAATGTGCTGGTTGGTAATAGCGATGCTCATCTGAAAAATATCAGCTTTCTGGTATCAGATAATGGTATTGAGCTTGCACCACATTATGATTTGTTGAGTATGGCCTGTTACGAGACTCGGGCGTTTTATCAAGAAGAGGGTTGGCCAACGCAGACAACGCTGGCCTGGCCCATTTTGAATGCATCACGCTTTAGCGAACTGGACGCACAAACTATTTTGGCTGCAGGACAGACGCTAGGATTAGCGCCAGCCACGGCCAGGCGGTTGCTGCGGGTCATGCAGGAAAAAGTTCTTTCTGACGCCGCTAAACTTTATGATGAAGTAGTAACAGAAAATGAGATGCTTGTCAGGGCAAGGCCTGAACTGAAAGCCGCCTTTGCGGGCGAAAGCCGTGTGTTGCGCACGATCATTCACACGGTTATCAAGGACATGGTAGAGCGCACGGGGGTTGAGTAATCGATTTTCTGTATGCGTTAGCCGAGTATTCCCCGTCATTGTCATTTAGCTGGAGCTTCCGGATAATCGTTCCTTTCGAAAGGCGTGCCATGAAAATTAAAAGACTTGAACGCATGCGCGATTCGCAGCGTGCATATCATCGCAAGTGTCAATGGGTGATGGAAGATGGTATCTATGCACCACATTCATATGCGGGAACACAGCCCGATGCGCTGTCGTGGTGGGATGACGTAGGATTAATCCTTGGTGACCGTCGCGTTATGGTTTGGTGGGTGCATCCACGTCAACGTTATGCCGACGAGATCGAAGAACAAGCATGGCTTGAAGCGGGTGAGCCGCCTCGCGAAGGTGGACTGTTTGGTAACGCTAAGCCGAACTATAAATGTGTTGGTCGTTCACGCAAGAAAATAGTTAGCTACACCACGCAGCCAACGCAGGGCGAATTGCGCCAGTATTACGACAAGCTAAGCCATATTATTAAACGCTTGCAGCACGACGGCATTGATTTTTACGTCAAGCCCAGCTGGCATCGTGAGCGTCTTCCATGGGGCACAGGGGTATCGCTTGTAGCACCCCTGGAAGTGCGAAGTGAGGAGGAACTTAAGAATGTTGCTGATCTTGCTCGTCAGCTTCTTCGAAATGAGACTACGCTAGCGCAGGAATTTCGGAATTATCATTATGGCAAGGATCAGTGGCTTGCAGAATCCATAAATAGGCTGGACTCAAAAGACAGAAGCTCAAACGAGTAGGGCCTTCCGTCTGGAAGGACCTATATATGGCGCGACTGGCAGGATTCGAATCCACGATCCTCTTGGTTCGTAGGGTTGGCTATTACGCTTGGGTTTGTGGACTTACCAAACTGTCGATAAATATTCACAAATACCTGCTCTTCGACATCGTGAAGCCGCACCTATCGTGGCACTTCTTGGCAGTTGATGCACAACGCTGTTGTGCATACAATGACGATAGATGGATACTTTTTATGGCTATTGAATTTAGGGATGCGTGGCTGGAAGGTTTCTATGAAGATGACCTAAGCCATAAAAGAATACCTAAATCCATTGAGGCGGCTCTTTTCAGGAAGCTTCAGATTCTGGATGCGGCTACTCAAGATTCCGACCTAAGAGTTCCGCCGGGTAATCGTTTTGAGCATTTACAGGGAAACCTGTCTGGATGGTGCTCCATCCGAGTTAACAGACAGTACCGTCTCATCTTTCGCTGGGATACCGGCATTGCTCAAGACACATATCTAGACCCTCACACACACAAGGGCTAGAAGGGGTAATAGCTATGAGAACTACAAAACGTCGCCCCGTTACAGTGGGTCAGATACTAATGACAGAGTTCCTGGAACCGATGCGCGTCGATATCAGTGAATTGGCTGATGCGATGGGAGTGCACTGCAATACGCTGAGCTGCATTGTCAATGACAAGGGCTCATTAACGGCGCCGATGGCAATTAAACTGGCGGCAGCATTGGGCAATACGCCCGAATTTTGGTTGAATATTCAGCATGCGGTAGAGACCTGGGATGTACGGCATAGAGCTTACGAGCAGGAAGCCAAGAATGTCCGACGAATCAAGGCACATTTAGAATCGCGTGAAGTAACGCCGGGGTAAAAGCTAACAAAAATTATCGCGTCAAAGGGTGCTCATGAGCAAAGTTAAATTCAGTCGTTACGACACGGTAGACTATTTAAAAACTGAAGACGATTGAATCAAACCGGGTTTGATTCACGATTTGGGTGACGGTCGATCACTGGAACACCGACAACCCGCATACCCACCTGACCGAGCGTGGCCGCCAGTACGATGCGCAACGGCTGAGCGACGACGAGGAATTTCAGTCGGCTGATCGGTAGAAGATCTACCTGGTTCTAATAGCTAATTAATCTGACTTCCGATTACGGCTGCTGGCTTGCTTGATACGAGGCAGATTGACTTCAAACCAGTCTGCCAACGTGGCGACATGTGCGGCAACTTCTTCGCCAAGTGGCGTCAGATCGTACTCGACATGCGGCGGAATTACGGGGTAGGCCGTGCGGCGCACGAATCCATCGCCCTCCAGACGCTGTAGCGTCTGCGCCAGCATTTTTTCACTGATGCCCTGAGCCTTGCGCCGTAATTCGCTGTAGCGCAGCGTGCCGTCGCGCAGCGCGATCAGGCACAGCACGCCCCACAAGCTGGTCACATGGGAAAACATTTTCCTCGACTCGCAGTTGTTTTCACCGGTGAAGAGATCGCCGCGCCGAACTCGCTCGGTAAGGGTGCGTGGCTCACCGTGCTTGTCGGCATCGGAACGGGCGAGCTTACTGGCTTTGGCAGTTTCGCGCATCAAACTAACCTTTAGGTGCGTACTTCCGCAATAGATGGAACAGTAATATATTGCAGTACATAACTTTAGTCCATATGTGGAGATTTACAACATGAGTCATTCGCTTCTCGTCACCGGTGCATCCGGTCAACTCGGCCAGTGCGTCAGTGACGACTTCCAGGAATTGACGGGTCGCCAGCCACAGCCCTTCGCCGAATGGGTGCAGCAGCACAAGACTCGGCTGGCGGCGCTTTGATAGACGGAGACACCGATATGAAAGCCATTCGCTTGCGCAGCCCATTCGGTCTGGAGCATTTCGAGTACACCAATATCGCCGACCCAGGTGCGCCGGGTACCGGGGAGATTCGCGTTCGTCTGCATGCCAGCTCGCTAAATTTCCATGACTTGGCTGTCGCCCTGGGGCAGATGCCGACCGACGACGGACGTATTCCGCTGTCCGACGGCGCGGGCGTGGTCGAGGCGGTAGGGGCAGGCGTCAACGAGTTCGCCGTAGGCGATGCTGTCGTTTCCACCTTCTTTCCGAACTGGCTGGCCGGCACGCCTGGGCTGAGCGCTTGCGGCTTCGGAACCACCCCTGGCGACGGCGTGGACGGCTACGCCACCGAGGCAGTGGTGCGCCCGGCAGCAGCCTTCACTCGCGCGCCACGCGGTTGGAGCCACCTGGAGGCGGCTACTCTGACCACCGCTGGACTGACCGCCTGGCGAGCACTGATGGTCGAAGGCGGGTTGAAAGCTGGCGACAGCGTGCTGGTGCTGGGCACTGGAGGTGTGTCCATCTACGCCCTGCAACTGGCCAGAGCAGCAGGCGCAACGGTAATCGCCACTTCATCTTCGGACGAAAAACTGGCCCGTGCCCGTGAGTTGGGAGCCGTGCACGGCATCAACTACCGCCAGCATCCCGAATGGGCGCAGCGGGTGTTGGATATCACCGACGGGCGAGGGGTGGATCACGTGGTCGAAGTTGGCGGCCCCGGCACGCTACCGCAATCGCTGCGCGCGGTTCGCGTAGGCGGTCACATCGCGTTGATCGGTGCGCTCACTGGCGTGGCCGACGTGATCCCTACCATCGAACTGCTGGTACGACAGGTGAGACTGACCGGCATTGGTGTGGGCAGCCGCGCACACCAAAATGATCTGGTGCGCGCAGTCGAGGCCACTGGGCTTCGCCCGGTGATTGACCGCAGCTTCGCTCTGAACGAGTTGGCCGACGCCTTTCGCTGGCAGCAGGGTGGCGGGCATTTCGGCAAGGTCGGCGTGGATTACAGCCTCTGATCTTCTCGCCCATTCTTCCTCGAAAGAGAAGTTCCTGCAGACACTTTAACTCAACCCAAGGAGTCACCATGACCAGCGCTCTTTACTCCACTTCTGCCCTCTCTACTAAAGGCGGGCGCAACGGCCATGTTCGCAGCGATGACGGCTTGCTGGATCTGACGCTAGGCTTTCCCAAGTCGCTGGGTGGCGCAGGCGACAAGATCAACCCCGAACAACTGTTTGCCGCTGGCTATGTAGCCTGTTCCCATTCGGCGCTTCAACACGTCAGGCGGTAATCCCCCCATTTTTAGCAGTAAGCAACAGGGTCGTGACATTTTGGCGAAACGCGAAAAGACAAAATGAGTAGCTATCATCGCACGTGTACTGCACCATGCGCGAGATGTTTTATCTGTTGAGGCTTGGCCTGACAAAGAGGTTTCAACAGTTGTTAATACGCCAGAATTTTGGGTGAATATTTAACATGCGGTAGAGACTTGGGACGTACGGCACAGAGCTTACGACCAGTAAGCCAATAATGTTCGACGAATTAAGTCACATGCTGACTCGCATGACGTAATGCCGGGATAAAAGTCAGCGCGAGCAGTCATGATGAGAACTTGGCATCCAGTGTGTCATGTCTCACTGTTGAATGACTACAGCGTGAGAGCAAGAAACTTTGTGCCCGGAATGGGATTGAAGCTGATAGGCTCCGCAGGCTCGAAGCCCATCGATTGGTAGAGTTTCTGCGCTGTCGTGAACTCAGGCAGAACGTCCAAGCACAGGCGCGAGTAGCCGACGAACTTCGCTTCCTTCAGTATTGCCTCTACGAGCAATCGACCAATGTTTCGCCCTCGTGCTGTCGGTCGTACATAAACACGCTTCATTTCGCATGTTGATTCATCCACGCGGCGTAACGCCGCGCAGCCAAGAACTGTATCGCCTTCTCGCGCCAAGAGAAGGCGACCTTCTGGAGGTGCATAGTTGCCAGGAAGTCCGGCAAACTCCGCTTCGTATTCCTGAAAGCCAAGGTTTACAGTCGGGCTGTTCACATACTCACGAAAGATCGAAACAACGTCGTCACGTTCAGTTGGGAAAAGAGCTTGTCGAATGATAAGCATGGCAAAAAATGTCTAAATGACATTTACTCATGTTGGTGCAATGCGGATGTGATGGCGTACTTGATACAGGGTAATGAATACTCTGTGTGCTCCGTTCATTATATAGCGCGGCTGACAGGATTCGAACCCAGCCGTAAGAACACCTGACTATCCAGATGTTGATGTATAAAAACGGGCAGCAGCAGTTATCCCTTTTCTGGCGCGTGCGGTAACAACTTTCACAAACTGTAGACCTGTGTGGTAGAAGTTCCTGACGTGCGTAGTCTGCGTAAACAGCTCAAAATGTCGCAACAAACTTTTTCTTCAACATATCGTATCCCTTTGGCAACGCTCAAGGGCTGGGAACAAGGACGGCGTCAACCTGATGCAACTGCAGCTGCAATCGCATCCCGCACATCTTGGCGCTTTAAGTCGAGTACGTGCAGCTTGTTGCGTAAGCATCCGACCATTACACGTTGATTGTTTGCGTCAACTAGACATCAGCGACGAATGTTGTTTCTGTAAAACCTTGCCTCGTAGCTACGACTCGTTGGTTCGCAGGGGGTTTGTGCGACGTTACTCAGACAGGGATCCGTGACAGCACGAAAACACGATAAAGAGTTTGGTGTTAAAGCTGTTTGGTATATACTTTAATATATACCAATCGTTAGGAGCTTGTTATGACTCAGATTGCCAAAATTTTTATGAATGGACGCAGCCAGGCAGTTAGGCTGCCCCAAGACTTTCGTTTTGATGAAAGCGAAGTTTATGTAAGACGCGACCCAGAAACGGGCGATGTTATTTTGTCCCGTCGACCCGATTCCTGGGCTGATTTCTTTGCCCTTGATAAGACTACTGATGTGCCCGCAGACTTTATGACGGAGGCAGACCGTGAACAACCAGAATCATCAGGTGATCCATTTTCCAGATCGGATGATTAGAATTAAATCTGATGATGAAAACGTACTTACTTGATACCAATATCGCCAGTCACATCATCAAAGGTGATCTGCCCATCGTGCGTGAACGATTGGTGCAGGTGCCCATGCATTGCATTTTTATCTCAGTAGTGACCGAAGCAGAGTTGCTGTATGGGGTCGCTAAACGCGATTATCCGAAAGGGCTGACAAAGCGGGTGACAGAGTTTTTAGCCCGCGTTGAGGTGTTGCCCTGGACTTCAGACGTGGCCAAAGCATATGGACAGCTACGTGCTGCCTGCGAAGCCACCGGCACCACATTGGCATCCATGGACATGATGATTGCGGCACATGCCAGTGCACGGCAACAGGACGCTAAAAAGCGTCATGAAAAAGTTGTGCTTGTGACGAGAGACCGAGTATTTAGTCGAGTGCCAAAAAGTGCAGGACTAGTGATTGACGACTGGACAGTATCTGCATAGTGCCTGCTGGTGAGCTGTGGTAATAATGATCCGATTGGATATACAAGCGTGAAAAGGTGTCGCAATGGGTTATTTGTTGGTTTTTATGGGAGGTGGGTTAGATTCAGTCCTGCGACATGGTGTGAATGTCCTGACAGCAAGATTCTGGGGCACTCAGTATCCAATCGGTACGCTGTGCATTAATGTCCTTGGGTCGTTTGCTATGGGCGTGGTCGTGGAGTATTTGGCCATGAAAAGCGGCTTGTCTCAGCAAGCCAGACTGTTCCTTACGACAGGTGTTATCGGTGGTTTCACTACTTTCTCGACGTTTTCTCTGGAAGTCGCAACACTGAGTTCACGAGGTGAGATCATATGGGCAGCTTTCTATATCGCCAGTTCAATTATTTTCGGAGTTGGTGGGTTCTACACGGGAATGACACTGGTACGATTGGCGACATAATAAACGTGGTTGGTGACGCAGGAATATTTTCGGCTCGGAGCACCCCATTACGACCAAGACAGTTCGACCGTGGCCAAGCATCCAGATCGAGCCAAAGCCTTGATGAAATCGCATGAGGCGACTGAATACGACACATGGTCCCGCGCACAGGACATAGCACTGTAAAGACACTTCATGAATTCGCCTTGAAAGACACCATATGAAATGACTGAATTTGATCGTGAACTTTTTCTACTGTTTAACGCGACAAGCGAATCGGGCGGTTACATCGCTTTTTTTGCGTATGTGATGGCGAAGTACGTGATTTTCGCGATTCCTATCTGAATTTCTCTCTTGTGGATTGCAGGAAACTATACGGCGAAGAGAATAGCATTGACGCTTTTCTTCGCTCTTGTCCTTGCCGTATCCTTAAGTTTCACTATCGGGATACTGTTTCCTGTCCAACGCCCATTTCTCATTCCGTTCGGCCAAAACTTGATTGAGCATAGAGCAAGCCCATCCTTTCCGAGCAACCACGGATTAGTGATGTTTAGCTGCGCATGGACTCTTTTCTTCATGGCTCGCAGATGGCAGGCGGCGCTTATTGCGGTTTCGGGCTTGTTTGTGGCATGGTCACGAGTTTACCTGGGTATTCATTGGCCCCTTGATATGGCTGGAGCAGCAATTGTGGCAGGGATCGCTGCTTTTTCAGCTGTCGAATTTGATCGCCGCTTCGGAGACAGAAGCCTGTTAATAACCGCTGGTTTGTATGACAGACTTGTTGAGAAACCGTTAGTTCGAGTTTGGGCAAGGTTGAAAGACACCTTCTAATCAGGTGTTATTGAGCGTTGAAAATTCAGTATGCAGGAACCGGCGAAGCGATCCGATAAGGTGCCAACTCATAAGCCAGTAGGTTCGATGCTGAACCCCGCATGGAAGTCGGCGCGTGTCCGATCCGGCCTGGACGATTTGCATGTTCATGATGGTTGGCTGTTATCCTCATGAAGGTGGAGCTTTTTAGTCACTCAATAATCAATGCGAAGTTTTCTCCAAACATCAAATCGTCGGTAAATATTGACAAATACCGACGTTATGAAATAATGATGTAATGAAAAGTTCTAACAGTCTTGTCCTTGATCTGGTTCAACGCCACGGTCTAATCCGTTCACGTGATGTAGAAGCCCACGGCTTCTCTCGCATGGCGCTTAGCACACTGGAACGGCAAGGCAAACTGACACGACTTAGTCGAGGGCTTTACGCATTGCCTGATCGACCCACATCCGAACATACGACACTGGTCGAAGTTGCCAGCAAGCATCCAGATGTGCTTATTTGTCTACTGTCGGCGCTCCGGTTTCATGAGCTGACGACACAGTCACCTTTCGAGGTGTGGATCGCCATTCCCAATAAAGCACGTGCCCCAAAAATGGAATATCCACCCCTGCGGATTGTTCGTTTCAGTGGAGCTGCGCTAACCGAAGGCGTCGAAACTCATACTGTAGAAAGCGTCAAGGTGCGTGTAACCAGCGTAGCTAAAACGGTAGTTGACTGCTTTAAGTTTCGCAATAAGATCGGTCTGGATGTGGCGCTGGAAGCACTGCGTGATGCATGGAATACGAAACGTGTAACGATGGATGAACTCTGGCATTACGCAAAAATATGTCGCATGACAAATGTGATGCGGCCTTACCTGGAGGCACTGACTTGAATGTGTGCAATGTTGGTGCGTCAGTACGTGCACGACTTTTTAATAAGGCCAGGGCGGAAAAGCGCGACTTTTCATTGGTGCTGACACGATATGCTCTTGAGCGTCTGTTGTACCGATTGAGCATTTCTGAGCATGCCGACCATTTTCTGCTTAAAGGTGCCTTACTGTTTGATCTTTGGTTCGATGTGCCTCTACGCCCGACGCGAGACATAGATTTACTTGGCTTCGGCCTGGCGGAGGAGCCATACTTGGTTGCGGCTTTTGAGGATTTATGTTTGTTAGAGGTAGATGACGGGATTCAATTTGATGTAAATAGCATCCAGGCTGCAGAAATTCGTAAAGAATCGAATTATGCAGGTGTTCGTGTCACATTACTTGGTTGGGTTGATGGAGCACGTTGCTCAGTTCAAGTTGATGTGGGATACGGTGATGCCGTCACGCCTGCTCCTGAAATTGTTAACTATCCCGTTATGTTGGATAACTTTCCAGCACCCAAACTGAAAGCTTATCCACGCTATACCGTTGTCGCAGAAAAATTAGAAACTCTGATTTTGCTAGGTATGGTCAATAGTCGGATGAAAGATTATTTTGATCTGTGGGTTCTCAGTACTCATAGCAATTTCGAGGGGCAAGTGTTGCATCAAGCCATTCAGGCCACCTTGGCGCGACGAAAAACCGGAATTCCACAAGAGACTCCGATCGGACTCACAGAAACCTTTACAAATGATCAGGGCAAGCAGGTGCAATGGCAGGGTTTCTTAAATAAAAACCAGCTAGAAGCGTTGTCCCTTGAGCAAGTTGTGTTTGAGTTGCGCCGGTTTTTGATGCCACCATTGACGGCATTAGCGCAGGAAACACATTTTGATGAGTTCTGGCACAACAAAACAGGCTGGGTGAAGCCCTCTAAGGCTGAGGCTTGATCTAAGAGCTGTCTTATGTGTAACTTCTCAGGAAAAAGACCGGCCCTACCAATCAAATCGTGAGATGAGCCGTGAGCATACAGTCCTTAAAAAATCGTGCCTTACGCAATCCGGAAGTTCGGGTTGAGTATAAGAAGCTACATGAAAAGTTTGTCGGCATAGAGCGACGGCTCGGGTCACGGTGTCAGGCAAACTCGGAACAGAAAAGTGGCTTGCGTTCTGAATCCGATAAAAACGATAGTTAGCTGTTTGGTGACAGCTTAGAAAGCCATTCCGGAGCAAGACCTGGGACGGTTGAGTTTTGTTGCAACCTTGGTACTCAAAATTGTGTTTGGTGAATATACGTTTCTACATTTACCTCAAGAATCAACGTATCACATAAAAATCAACACTGTATCTACAGTTCATAAACATTTTGCGTCTTTACTTACAGTCGCATGTACTCCCTGTTTGGTATGAATTATTTTCGCATTCAAGGGGTTTTTTGTTTGTGTTCGTTACACAGGAACATTCAGACCGGATGGCGGACATATCTGGTTTCACCGAAACTTTGTCAATTCGGTCATATCACTTAGATTGTGTCGTCATGCACACCAAGCAGATAGGGGCTGACCTCCGACGAAATCTGCAAGAACTGAATAATAACGAGCATCTTAAATGCTGTCGTGCAACAGCATTTTGACGTCAAGCTATTTCGTGCTTGGCCTCTTCTGGCTATTCAAGCCGTCATT
>JACDJC010001901.1_pt1 | contig 17509 bp, 13 predicted proteins | sample 7454191 | NCBI WGS metagenome assembly JACDJC01 (sample SAMN14253291, study PRJNA609438) | sludge metagenome | isolation source: sludge after 25d culture with pyrite and EDTA | collected 2018-12-20 | reverse complement strand
TGATTATAGCGGCGGGGCACCACCTCTTCCCATTCCGAACAGAGAAGTTAAGCCCGCCTGCGCCGATGGTACTGCTACGGTGGGAGAGTAGGACGTCGCCTTACTTATTAAACCCCGGTTCTTTCGAGCCGGGGTTTCTTGCTTTTAGGGAACATAGGCGTAACTCTATCTTTAGGTTTAATCCTGGCAACCTTCTGTGTTTCAGCGTTTCTTCCTCATCATTAAATCGGAGTCCCCACTCTTTTGTTTCTTTAGTTAATGTTAAACATGCCAAAAATCCCGTTAATTTTCCCTAATTGACTGGCAAGCCTGCGGTTATAGCTGCCGAATTCTTAAATTTGTGCCGGTCTTGAAATCAGGATATGTTCATCAGATATATATTTCTTTTCATCTTTATTATATTCTCCGTTTGCTTGTCTGCACAGATCAGGCCGGCTATGGATATGCCTTTTGATGAGGAGTCAATGGAACCTGATTCTGTCAAGCGACCTGAAAAGAATGTAGTTTCACGGGTAGTGGCCTGGAACCTTAAGGACCAGGGCGCCTTTATCGATTCATTGTCGCTGGATACATTGAACCGGTTTTTCCACAACTATCATCCTGCCTACAAAAATTCAATTACGAACACTTACACTGGTAACCTTGGCGGTGCTTACCTCAATAATGATTTCAACTCACGACAGTTTGGGACTGATTTCTATTTTGCCAACTCCTTTGATGCATATATACTTACACCTGAAAGGCTTGATTTTTACAATACAACCACTCCTTACACGATGTTGGATTATAGCCAAAGCGAGAATAAGAACCGCCAAAATGAAACCCGGTTTAATGTTCTGCATTCGCAGAATATTAACCGAAACATAAATGTCACTTTCCGTTACGACCAGGCGAAATCTGACGGACAGTATAATTACCAGGAGAGCAAATTCCACTCAATTTCTCTCTATAGCTCTTATAATTCTGATAAACTCAACATTTATGGTGGTTTTATATTTAACCGGATCAGGAATCAGGAGAATGGAGGAATAGTCGATGACAATCAACTGCTGGAGGAAACTGAGCAGGAATACATGATCATGAACCTGGCAGACGCCCGAACCGAAATGAAAAGCAATTACTTTTTCGCCAGTGGTGAATACAGGTTGGGAACTACCTCGGAAATTGATGGGGTTGATACTTTTAAGCCTATCGCAAGTATTATATACTACGCAAAATCCTCCAATTATCTGCGTCTTTTCCGGGAAGGGGAGGAAGGTCCAAATAGTGAATTTTTCCCTGTATACTTTATTCATCCTGAATTTACCCATGATTCTGTCAGGATGAATGTGGTTAACAACCAGGCCCAGATTCTTTTTCATGAGTCTGCACAAAAGAAATTTAGTTTTGGTCAAAGGGTTTTTGCCGGAGTTGATGTAGTGTATCGAATGTTTGCGGCACCCGGATATAAGGAATCTGTTTTTCCTTTCCATCCAGGTAATTACAGTAATCATTTGTATACGGGACCTGACATACGATGGAATAAACATACTTATACCAATATCTATGTTGGAGGTGGGATTTTCAGACATCTGGGTGATTTCTGGACCTGGGATGTGGAGGGTCGTCAGTACCTTTCTGGATATAGGCTTGGGCAGACCGAAATAAGAGGAAATCTTCAGAAACCTCTCGTTTTCATGAAGGATTCGTCGGCTTATTTTCAAATCATGGGTAACCTGATGAATCGAAAACCCGACTATTTTCAGGAAGAATATTTTTCGAACAGGGCTAGCTGGAAGAATAATTTTGTGAATGAACAACAAATGAATGCCGGGATTTCCTTTCATTCACCCGAAAGAAACCTGGAAGCAGGGGCCCGATATTCCCTCATTAACAATTACATTTTTCATAACAGTGTTGGAGTCCCTGCACAAGCAAATGATGGGTTACTCATCTTATCCGCATATCTCGATAAAGAATTTGACCTGGGCGCATTTTCGCTGAAATCACAAATATTGTGGCAGAAGGCATCAGCCCCGCAATATGTGCACCTGCCTGATTTTTCCATAAGGTTGGTTCCTTCATTCGATTTTGTGTTGACAAAAGTGCTTTTTACCCAATTAGGTGTGGACGTTCGAATGAATACCGAATATTACGCTGATGCCTATCAGCCTGCAACCGGATTCTTTTATCTGCAGAATGAAAAGAAACTGGGATCCTATCCATATATGGATGCATTTGCCAACCTGAAATTAAAAAGGACAAGAATTTTCTTTCAATATATGAATCTCGGATCGGGATTTCTCGATAAACCATATTTTACTGCTCTTCACTACCCTATGAATCAAATGACTTTCAGGCTGGGAGTAGCCTGGTCATTTTACAACTAACACACTAAGTTTCACGAAAAATTAATTTATGTTTTTGAAATTCAGAAACATACTGGCATTAGTGCTTGTATTGTTTGCATTCTCCACTTGCGTGGAGCAATCACGAAGTGCCAGTGTGTGGAATAATGGAAGATTCCAGACCCCCGTAAGGGATTTGGAAACCATTCAAACAGAAGGAAAACTTCGCGTGGTGGTGGACTATAATTTCACCAACTATTTTGTCTACAGGGGTAAACCAATGGGCTTTAAGTACGAGATGCTCAGAAAGCTTGCCCAAGACCTGCAGGTTAAACTTGAGTTTACCGTAAGTAACGATATGGAAGAGACCATCACTGGTCTCGAGACTGGCAGATTTGACCTTGCCGCAAAAAACCTGACAGTGACCCCTGAAAGGGAAACACGGGTGGATTTTACACGGCCGATTTTTCAGACCAGGCAGGTGCTGGTGCAAAGAAACCAACTTGCTTTTTCAAAGAAGAGAGATGGATTTGTGAAGGATGTATATGGACTGGATGGCAAATCCCTGGTGTTGCAAAAGAACACGGTTTTCATAGGCCATCTTCGAAAAATGGAATTGGAAACCGGGATTCAAGTCAGCAAGATCGAAGAATCTACCGCAGGGATGGAACAGCTCGTTTCGATGGTATCATCGGGCGAGATTGACTATACCGTTTGCGATGAGTATGTCGCAAAACTCTATGCCAAAAGGTTCAGTAACCTTGATATTTCAGTTGTGTTGAGTGATCCCCAGGATATTGCCTGGGCAGTCAGGGAAAATGCATCCCATTTCAGGGATTATCTCAATCAATGGCTCAATAATTATACCGCGAGTGAATCTTTTGGTAAACTCCAGGACAAATATTACCACTCTGCCAGAAGTGTCAACAGGGTCAGAAGTGATTACCATAGTTCGGGGCAAGGCAGGATATCACCCTTCGATGACATTATAAAAAGGGAGGCTGCGGCCCGAAACTGGGACTGGCGACTTATTTCTGCCATAGTATTTCAGGAATCGCAGTTTGATCCGATGGCTATGTCTTGGGCCGGTGCAGGTGGACTTATGCAGCTGATGCCCGAAACCGCGACCGCATTTGGGGTGAATGACATCAACGATCCTGAAGAGAACATCAGGGCCGGAATACGTCTTCTGTCATGGCTTGATTCGCAACTGAAAGGTGAAATACAGGATCCCAACGAGCGGTTGAAATTTGTGCTTGCATCCTATAACGTTGGACTTGGCCACGTGAAAGATGCACAGAGACTGGCCGGGAAATATGGGAAGGATCCTTTCCGCTGGCGAAATAATGTTGATGAATTCCTGTTAAAGAAATCACAAACATCATTCTATAACGATCCGGTTGTCAAATGGGGTTATGCCCGGGGAATTGAACCGTATGAATTTGTCAATATTGTCCTAAACAATTATGGGCATTACAAAAATGTCATTCCCGAGTAGGATCATGACGTGCAAGAATATCCAGAAACTCACTCAGGATCATGGCTGTGGCTCCCCAGATAAACTCATTTTCAAAAGATATCCCGGGTACATTCAATTCCCCTGAGAAAGTCTCTAGTGTTCTGTATTCGCGATTTTGTTCCTGTAAATGATCTAAGAGGGGAAAGAACAGAAGTTTCTCAACCTCATCCGGATTAAGATTGAACGAGGGACTTGGGCTTGTCCAGGCGACGTATGGATGGATCCTGTAATTGCTGACACTGACATATAAGGGAGAGAGTGCTCCGATTACCTGGATGGACTCCGGATTTATCCCTATCTCTTCATATGCTTCACGGATGGCTGTTTCTTTTGGAGAAATATCCTGCAATTCCTGCCTTCCACCTGGAAATCCTATTTGGCCGGCATGGATTTTCATGTGGCCCGGACGTTTAATCAGGCAAGTATAGAGCTCTTTATCAGTTGGGACGACCATAAGCAACACGCCACTCTCCAAAATTTTCACATGGTTGGATGGCGGAATTTTCAAGTCTCTCTCGGGTGGTAACATTTTGCGATGAGAAGCCTCTCCCGGAAGTTTATTAATCAGAAGATTTTCAATTATGAGTCGCCATTCATTCATGCCTTAAAAATATAAAATCAAAGTGATTTGACAGAACCACATGAGACGAATTCAGCTCTGGTTAAACTTATGTCAGTAAAATGATGGGAATTAGTCGAATCGCATGCTTTTGTCTGGCGCGATCCGGCTGATAAACATTGCCGGAAGAATTAGCATTGCCAGCGTAATCAGCAAGGTGCCGACATTCAGGAGCAAAATGTTTACCATGGAAAAATTGATCGGAACAACTTCCATATAATAAGAAGAGGGGTCGAGCGTAATCAGGTTAAATTGCTTTTGGGCCAGCATGAGCAACAATCCGAGGAGATTCCCCCATAGCATTCCTCTGCTGACCAGAAAAGCCGATAGGTACAGAAAAATGTTTCTCAGGCTTCTGTTACGACTTCCAAGCGACTTCAGTACACCTATCATGGTACTTCGTTCGAGGATAAGAACCAACAAAGCTGAAATCATGTTAAATCCAGCTACCAGCAGCATAAGTGTCAGAATAACCCAAACATTCATGTCGAGTATGGAAAGCCAGTCAAAAATCTGGGGATACTTTCTCGTAATGGTTATTGAACGCAGTGTAGTCCCTTTTTCAACTCCATATTGCACAATTTGTTCCCTTATCAACTTTTCGGTATAGTCGATTTTTTCGAAATTGGAGACATTGATCTCGAAACCACTTACCTGGTCAGGTTTCCAGTCATTGATATGCCTGATCTGTCGGATGTCACATATGACAAACAAGTCGTCAAATTCTTGCAAATGTGTATTGTAAATGCCAGCGATTCTGAATTGCCTTACCCTGGGTATTTGTTCTTCCTGATTAATGAAGTACATATAGATCGGGTCCCCGACATTTAACCGAAGCAAATTGCATAGATTGGATGAAATCAATACCTGTGTCGAACGGTCACTTGAACCAAAATCAGGCAGTGTTCCGTCAACAAGGTGTTTATTAAAAAACGACCACTCAAAAGTGCTGTCAACACCCTTAAGCACAATTCCCTGAATATACTCATCGGTTTTTATGATACCCGGTTTGGTGGCGAAAGCATTTACTGACTTTACGTTCTCTGCCTCATGAAGTTTAGGCAAAAATGATTGCCGTGAAGAAATTGGGGCGGTCTCATAAGAGAAATTGGAATCGTAATTGATAATCTGGATGTGAGAGCCGAAACCAACTACTTTGTCCCTGATCTCCTTCTTGAAACCGGTAACTATGGATACTGCAATCAGCATGACAGTAAGTCCGAGTGCAATGCCAGCCAGAGCTACCTTGATGATCCTTCTTGAAAGCTGGTTTCTGTTCTCTTTATCACTGAATAACCGTTTTGCAATAAATAATTCTGTATTCATCGATTCATCGGAATGAAAAGTAAAGATATCAAATCCGGATCAAAGCCGATCTTTCATCCGGAATTTCATAAGTACCCGGTTTAATGTATAACGGTATTCTGTTCTTTTTTCTGGTTGTTAAAGAAAGGCAGGGCCACCACCGATAGAAGGCCAAGGACTATTACGAGCAGAGTCATGATGGTGTGTGCGACAAAAGCAAAAATGATTCCATTCTCATAAGGTATTCCGTACAATGCCAGGGATTCACGTGTCATGAAATGCCAGGCCCCTATTCCTCCCTGTACAGGGGCAACCATGCCAAAGCTGCCCATGACAAAGGTGGTTAATCCCGCAAGTGGTGAAAGATCCTTTGTAAAATCGAAGGCAAAGAATGAAACATACAGCATGAGATAATACATGAGCCAGATAAAAAGGGAGTGGAAAAGAAATGCACCTTTGTTTTTTACATATCTGACAGAAAGGATTCCTTCCTTGAAATGGGAAGCTGCAGTTTCAATTTTTCTGAATAGATTGCTTTTCTTGATTTTATTCCAAAGAACAATGGTGAGAATGAGTGCAATTACAAGACCTGCGATCAGGATAGGTGAAAAGGCTAGATTTGTAACTTTTTCCCGAATGTCAGGATTCTCATTCAGGAACTGAAGTACGTGGCCAAACTGAGTAACAACCATAAGAATGGTTACCATTCCCAATACCAGAAGGTCGAAAATCCGCTCGGTAATCATGGTTCCAATAAGACGGGCAAAGGATATTTTCTCATATTTGCTCATCACGCCACATTTTGACAATTCTCCCATTCGGGGAACCACAAGATTCATGATATAACCTATCATGACGGCAAAAAATGTGTTGCTGAGACGTGGTTTGTGTCCTAACGGTTCAATGAGATATCTCCATCTGGCTGCCCGGCTGATGTGACTGAGGACTCCCAGGAAAACCGAGAGCCATATCCACGAATAATTGACATCATTGGTAAGGATGGACTTCATCCTGTTGATATCCTGGTCCTTGTATAAATACCAAAACAAGAACACCCCAATGGCAAAAAATAACAAGTACTTTGTTGCCTTCTTTACTTTCTGTTTCAATTTTTCTGCCTTTGCTGATTTATAACCGTTCCTTTTTTTATTATCCGGATAATTTAATGTAAATTACAAACTCAGATTTCTGGTATAAAAAAACAAATAATTATCCCATCGAATTCGGTTAGATAACTGAACATTCACAACAAAGTTGTGTATTTTTACAGGCCTTAAAAAAGGGTCTGTTCAGACGAGAGCAAAATTATAAATAACTTTGATTCGGAAGGTTTGAACTCCTATAAAATAGAAATCATGGAAGAAAGTGATTACGATGAGTGTCGTAAGGCCGAAAAAAAACCTTGGTCAACATTTTTTAAGGGATCAGAATATCGCCCGTAAAATTGTTGAAAGCCTGGATGTTTCCGGAAACGTCAATGTTTTGGAAATTGGTCCGGGGATGGGTGTTCTTACACAATATCTATCTGTAATTCCTTCCATTCAGTTATCTCTTATCGAAATCGACAAGGAGTCTGTCGAATATCTTCGCGATAATCTGCAAAGCCCGGAAGTGCGGATTATCGAGGGGGATTTTTTAAAGCTTGATCTTGCCTCCCATTTTGTGTTTCCATTGTTTGTTATTGGCAATTTCCCGTATAATATTTCGTCGCAGATATTCTTCAGGATTCTTGAGTATCGTGATCGTATTCCCCAAGTGGTAGGGATGGTTCAGAAGGAGGTGGCTGACCGGTATTGTGCCTCTCCGGGAAGCAAGACCTATGGAATTTTAAGTGTTCTCCTGCAGGCGTTTTATCATATTGAATATTTGTTTACCGTAAGTGAGCAGGTGTTCATCCCTCCCCCAAAGGTTAAATCTGCGGTAGTCCGACTGACCAGAAATGACAGGGAATTACCGGAGGATGAAGCTGCATTGCTGCAGATGATCGTTAAGGCAGCTTTTAACCAGCGGAGGAAAATATTAGGTAATGCCCTGAAATCAGCCGGAATACAAGCACCTGCCGAATTGGCCGGATTGCGTGCTGAGCAACTCTCGGTTGACCAGTTTCTATCAATAGTCAGTTTTGTGAAATCAGCTAAAACCCAAGATGTATGAATCTTGAACTGACAAGGGAATTTATTGAGAATCTGCACCTCCTGATCGAAAACAATCAGGAAGACGATGTAAAGGAACTCCTCCAGGATTTACACGCTGCTGATATAGCGGAGATCATGGAAGTGCTTTCTATGGAAGAGGCTAAATATATCTACCTGTTACTTGACGGTGAGAAAGCCTCGGATGTGTTGATAGAATTGCCGGAAGATGACCGTCGAAGATTTCTGAATGCACTGCCTCCCGAATATATTGCCCGTCAGTTTATTGAGTACATGGATTCTGACGATGCGGCAGACATTCTTGGTGAGCTTGATGAAGACAGAAAGAAATCGGTACTCAACGAGATCGGTGATGTTGAGATTGCCGGCGATATTGTTGATCTCCTCGAATATGATGAAGAGTCTGCCGGGGGTATCATGGCAAAGGAGCTTGTTTCGGTCAACGAAAACTGGAGCGTTGCCACATGTCTGAAAGAAATCTCCAGGCAGGCTGAGGACGTGGATGACATCTATTATGTGTATGTGGTGGATGACGACAACAAGCTGAAAGGCGTTCTCTCACTAAAGAAACTGATTCTGAACAGCACCAGTACCCTGATCAGGAATATTTACAATGAGGATGTGAAGTGGGTTACGACCGATACTCCTCAGGCAGAGGTTGCCCAGATAATGGAAAAATATGACCTTGTAGCCATTCCTGTTGTGGATGAAATTGGGCGATTGAAAGGTCGGATTACTTTCGATGATGTCATGGACGTCATACGTGAAGAGGCTGAGCGTGATTACAATATGGTTTCGGGTATTACAGGAGAAGTTGAAGCCAGTGATAAGGTTTGGCAGCTTACACGAGCCAGGGTTCCCTGGTTGATGGTGGGTTTGTTCGGAGGCATTATGGGTGCCCAGGTTATAGGTGCCCATGAAGATTCATTACAGAAAGTTCCGGCGACTGCATTCTTCATACCACTGATTGCGGCTATGGCCGGAAATGTTGGGGTTCAGTCTTCTTCAATCGTTGTTCAGACACTTGCGAGTGGGGTCAGGGATTATACAACCCCATGGCAGAAACTTCTAAAACAACTGTCGGTAGCTTTTGTGACAGGTGCCATTTTTTCGATTATGATCCTGTTATATAACCTCATTTTCAGCGACAGTCTGGGTCTCACTTATGCTGTATCCCTTTCTCTTTTTATTGTCATGACCATCGCCTCGGTTTTCGGGTCACTGATACCATTGGCCTTGCACAAAATGAAGATTGATCCGGCAGTAGCGACCGGTCCTTTTATAACTACCTTAAATGATGTTCTTGGATTGACAATATATTTGTTAATCAGTCAGTTGTTTATGGATTTTCTCTAGAGACTTTTTCCCCGCCCAATGAATGATTATTAATTGAAAAGGAGAAATCGTGAGAAACTCAAATATTGGCGCGTCACTGAATATCTATGTTGTTTTTTTTGTTTCTTTTCGAATGGCGCCTGATTTTTAAAGAGATTTATATCCTGTTTTTCTATCTTTGCAATCTGAAATGAAAGAAAATTAAATGGCTGAATATAAAAAAATTAAGAGTGCTTTAGTTTCAGTTTTTCATAAGGAGAATCTGGAGCCGGTAATACATGCCCTTCATGACCTGGGAGTATCCCTTTATAGCACGGGTGGTACCCAGACATTCATCGAATCACTCCAAGTTCCGGTCGTTCCGGTTGAAAACCTGACCGGTTATCCTTCCATACTGGGTGGTCGTGTCAAAACTTTACACCCTGGTGTTTTTGGTGGAATTTTGGGAAGACGTGATTTGGCCGATGATGTGAAAACACTCGAAAAATACAATATTCCTGAAATCGATTTGGTGATTGTTGACCTTTACCCATTCGAACAGACTGTTGAGTCGGGTGCGTCAGAACAGGAAATCATTGAAAAGATTGATATTGGTGGAATTTCGCTGATTAGGGCCGCAGCCAAAAACTTCAGGGATGTACTGATTGTGCCTTCCAGGGACGAATATCTGCCTTTACTCGAAATTCTAAAGGAAAGGTCAGGAGAAACGACTCTTGAAGAGAGAAGGAGATTTGCCTCCAAGGCTTTCGCTGTTTCATCGCACTATGATTCTGCAATTTTTTCATGGTTTGGAAATGACAACCATGATATGGCCAGGATCAGTCTTAACGATGGAAAAGTCCTGCGTTATGGCGAGAATCCCCACCAGGAGGCTGTCTTTTATCACTATAAAAATTCAGATACGAAGGTAACACTGGCAGGGTCTCAGGTTCTTCAGGGAAAGGAGCTTTCCTATAACAATCTTCTTGATGCGGATGCTGCCTGGAAATCGGTTAGTGATGCATATCATTCTGTCACTCACCTGGAGTCCAGGGAAGCTGTTGCTGTTGTGAAGCATCTCAATCCGTGTGGTTTGGCTGTTGCACCTACACAAATGGAGGCACTTGAGCTTGCCTGGGCAGGAGACCCGGTTTCCGCTTTTGGCGGGATTATCTGTTTCTCCGGGGAAGTTGGAAGGGATATAGCCGAATGGTTCGATAAACGATTTGTGGAAATAGTCATTGCACCTGGTTTTACTGACGAAGCACTCGAAGTATTTGGCAAGAAAAAAAATCTTCGATTATTGGTTACCCCGATTAGGTCACAGACAACAAAGGAAAAAATTATCCGTTCAGTTAGTGGTGGAATCCTGATTCAGGATGAAGATGACGGTATGGATACTGAATTCAGGAATGTAACCGCCATTGAATTCGACCAAAACAAGATGAATCTGGCCCGGTTTGGGGTAATGGCTTGCAAGCATTTGAAAAGTAATGCCATAGCTCTGGTTACCGAAAACGAAAATGGTTCGTTTTGGTTAACTGGTGCCGGGATGGGACAACCTAACAGGCTTGATAGCCTTAGACAGTTGACTATGCCTAGGTTTAACCTCAAGGATGGAATTAAAATCGAAGATTCGGTGCTGATTTCTGATGCATTTTTCCCTTTCCGTGACAGCATCGAGGCTGCCAACCAATTTGGGGTGAAATATATCGTTGAGCCGGGCGGAAGTATTCGTGATCAGGAGGTGATTGACGCTTGTAACGAATATGGTATAGGAATGGTTTTTACAGGACGCAGGCATTTTCGCCATTAAAATTATATTGAATTTAATCAATGTTATAGCATGGGATTGTTTTCATTTTTTACTCAGGAAATCGCGATAGACTTAGGTACAGCGAATACCATCATTATACATAACGATAAAATTGTCGTGGATGAACCCTCTATTGTGGCCATCGACCTGAAAACCGAAAAGTTGGTGGCTATCGGGGAAAAGGCCAGACAAATGCAGGGAAAAACACATGCCAACCTCAAAACCATCAGGCCACTGAGGGATGGTGTGATTGCCGACTTTAACGCTGCCGAGCAGATGATCAGGGGAATGATCAAAATGATCAATCCGAAAAACAGGTTGTTCTCTCCGTCATTAAAACTGGTTATTTGTATCCCTTCAGGAAGTACAGAAGTTGAAATCCGTGCGGTACGTGACTCCTCTGAACATGCTGGTGGCCGGGAAGTATACATGATCTACGAACCTTTGGCCGCCGCTATTGGAATTGGGCTCGATGTTGAGGCTCCCGAGGGCAATATGGTGGTGGATATCGGTGGAGGTACTACAGAAATTGCCGTTATTTCCTTAGGTGGAATCGTTACGAATAAATCGATTCGCATTGCAGGTGATGACCTTACTGCCGATATCATGGAGTATATGCGTCATCAGCATAATATCAAGATTGGAGAGCGAACAGCCGAGGAAATCAAGATTCAGGTAGGATCGGCACTTCCCACGCTGGATAATCCACCCAAGGATTTTGTGGTTCAAGGACCGAACCAGATGACCTCTCTCCCTATTGAAGTGCCTGTATCCTATAAGGAAATTGCCCATTGTCTTGAGAAATCACTTTCCAAGATTGATATGGCAATATTGAGTGCCCTCGAACAAACGCCACCTGAATTATATGCCGACATTGTGAAAAATGGAATCTGGCTTGCAGGTGGGGGTGCTCTACTTCGTGGACTTGACAAGCGATTAAGCGACAAGTTGGGAATACCCTTCCACATCGCTGAGGACCCATTAAGGGCTGTTGTCAGGGGGACAGGAATAGCACTCAAGAATGTCGATAAATTTTCATTCCTGATCAGGTAGTGTCAGGTAAATCCTTGTTATGTGGAGTCTGTTCAGGTATTTATACCGGCATCACGTTGTAATACTGTTTTTGTTCCTGGAGATTATCGGATTCATTCTGATCTTCAGTTACAACAGTTTTCAGCGGGCTGGTTTTATTAACTCCTCAGCCTATTTCACAGGGAAAATTTATGACCGTTATAGTTCCATAACCGATTATTTCAATTTGTCGGTTGTCAACCGTCAGCTTTCCGAAGAGAACGCCCGTTTAAGGGAATCGTTACTGGCACAGGCCAGAAATGAAGATAGTACTGGTACAATCCAATATCTCAGAAATGACAGTATTGGGAATTTTCAATTTATTCCGGCACGAGTAATAAATAATTCGGTAAACCGTCAACACAATTTTATTACCCTCAACAAGGGAGCCCGTCATGGGATCAGACCAGACATGGGGGTGCTTACACCTCAGGGAGTTGCAGGTGTAGTATCCCATGTTTCCGATTCATACTCGGTTGTAATATCGATGCTAAACCTGCGCTGGAACGTATCCGCGAAATTGAAACGGAACAACTACTTTGGATCTCTGACCTGGGATGGAAAGGATTATAGATATGCCTTGCTTAACGAAATCCCTTTTCATGTTGACTTAATGGAAGGTGACACAATAGTGACCAGCGGTTTTTCGTCCATTTTTCCTGAGGGTATGCCTTTGGGAATTATTGAGTCATACAAGAAAGAAGGAGGGGATAATTTCTACCAGATCAGGGTCCGGTTGTCGGTTGATTTTAAATCGGTTACCTACGTTGAGGTGATTGACAACCGTAAGAGGCCCGAAATTGAAACACTGGAAAAACTGACAAATAATGGCAAGGATCTGGATTAAATATATCTTGATGTTCATATTTGTTGTCTTGATACAGGTTTTAATCCTGAATCAGTTGCAGATAAGCGGTTACCTGAATCCTTACTTTTATGTACTCTTTATACTCTTGTTGCCGGTTTCGACCCCGCGATATCTGGTACTTTTGCTGGCATTTATCATTGGATTCAGCATTGATTTTTTTACGGATACTCCCGGCTTGCATGCTGCCGCAACCACACTGTTGGGATATTTACGGACCCCGGTATTGTATCTTGTATCTGGCCGTGGATCTGATATGGCGGAGTATCCTACCCTGAAAAATAATGGCTTGCGGTGGTTTTTAATATATTCTGTCTTGCTGGTACTGATTCATCATTTTTTCCTGTTTTATATGGAAGTATTTTCATTTGCAGGATTTTTCAGGACGCTTATACGTGTGATATTTAGTACGATATTATCCGTTTTTGTTATAGTTTTAAGCCAGTTTTTGATATTTAGGGATTAGCAATATCGGTGTGGACATTAATTCGAACAGAAAATACCTGATTGTATCGATCTTCGTGGCGGTCAGCATCGTTTTGCTGATCAGGTTATTTTATTTACAGGTAATTGACAATACCTATAAAGAATTTGCCACAAGCAATGTTCTCCGAAAGGTTATCCAATACCCTGCCAGAGGGTTAATTTATGACCGTAATGGCGAGCTTCTGGTTTATAACAAGGCAGCCTATGACCTTTTGGTGACTCCCCGTGAAGTCAAGGCATTTGACACCCTGAAGTTTTGTTCGCTGCTTGATATAACCATAGAAGAGTTTCGATTAAAGCTCAAGGAAGCAAGGGCATATTCCCCTTACAAGCCTTCGGTGCTCGTCAAACAGATTTCACCTGAAAAATATGCCGTACTCCAGGAGTTGCTTTATAAAGTACAGGGATTTTATATTCAATCAAGGACACTCCGTGAGTATCCACGACCAATGGCTGCCCACCTACTTGGCTATGTGGGAGAAGTGAACAGGACAACAATCGAATCAAATCCGTATTATGAATCGGGCGACTATATCGGCATCAGTGGGATTGAAAAATCATATGAGAACGAACTTCGGGGCAAGAAGGGAGTGAAATATTATATGGTTGATGTCCATAACCGTATTCAGGGAAGCTATCTGGATGGTGAAGCCGACACTACGGCTCTCATAGGGAAGAACCTGATTTCAACCCTGGATGCAGATCTTCAGGAATATGCAGAACTCTTGCTTGAAAATAAACGAGGCAGCGTGGTTGCCATTGAACCTTCAACCGGTGAAATTCTTGTGTTGGCAAATTCGCCTGCCTATGATCCCAACCTTCTGGTAGGACGCGAAAGGGGGCGAAACTATACATCCTTGTCTGAGGACCCGGTTAAGCCTTTATATAACAGGGCATTAATGGCACAATATCCGCCAGGGTCAACCTTTAAAATGGCCAATGCATTGGTTGCGCTTCAGGAAGGAGTCATCACTCCATCCACTTCCTACTATTGTGCACATGGATACCATAGTGGTAATTTCACGGTTGGTTGCCATCACGATATGTCATTTACTTTGGAACCTTCGATTGCAAAATCGTGTAACGCTTATTATGTATATGTATTTCGTGCAATCCTGGAGAATAAAAAATACAAAAGTGTAAGAGAAGGATATGAGGCATGGCGGAGATACATGCTGAATTTCGGCTTTGGTCGCACACTAAACACCGATTTATTGAACGAGTTAAAGGGACTTGTCCCTACTTCCGACTATTATGAGCGTTTTGTATTCAGAGGATCCAGATGGCGTGCCTTACCTGTAGTTTCGCTTTCTATCGGTCAGGGAGAGCTTGGAATAACACCGCTGCAACTTGCAAATTATACGGCCATGCTAGCCAATCGTGGCCATTATTATATACCACATGTCGTCAAGGAAATAGAGGGGCAGGAGATTGATATGCGATTCAGGGAGCCTGTTGACTCAGGTATCGACCGTCATCATTTTGATCCGGTCGTTGAGGGTATGGCACAAGTGATGCAGCCAGGCGGAACTGGTGCTATGTCGATGATTCCCGACATAGAGGTTTGTGGTAAGACTGGTACCGCCCAAAATCCTCATGGCCTGGATCACTCCGTATTTATGGCTTTTGCCCCCAAAGATCGTCCCAAAATCGCAATCTCAGTATATGTTGAGAACGGTATCTGGGGATCAACCTATGCCGCCCCAATAGCAAGTCTGATTGTCGAAAAGTATTTAAATGATACAATTGCGACAAGCAGATTGTGGCTTGAAAGTAACATGCTGAAGGCAAACCTGATGGATCCCAACAGAGTAATAATATCAAATGGCACAGAGGAATAAACTTTGGGCAAATATCGACTGGGTCGCAGTCATGTTGGCTTTTGGATTGATGATCCTGGGGTGGATAAACATATATGCCGCTGTTTATAACGAAGAACATAGCAGTATATTCGATGTCTCCCAGCGTTATGGGAAGCAATTGATTTGGATTGGTGCTGCTGTATTGCTGGGAATGGTAATCCTGATTACAGACAGTAACTTCTATGTATTCTTTTCCTGGCCTATTTATGGATTGGTCATATTGTCACTTTTATTGGTTCTTGTAGCCGGTGTTGAAATCAACGGTTCAAAATCCTGGTTTGTCATTGGAGGAGATTTTCGGCTTCAGCCAGCCGAATTTGCCAAATTTGCGACAGCACTTGCATTGGCTAAGTTATTGAGCAGCTATAATTTTAAAATACAAAAGGCCCCTTCGGTGTTACTGATTGCAGCCATTATTGGACTACCTCCTGCGTTGATTATGCTCCAACCTGATACCGGGTCAGCAATAGTTTTTGTTGTTTTCTTCCTTGTGTTATATCGGGAAGGGATGTCTGGAATCATTTTGTTCTTCGGATTTCTGACGATCTTGTTATTTCTTCTGTCCTTGCTGACGGAAAATGTAGTTTTGCTCATTCTTCTGTTTGTGGGAAGTATCCTTGCGTTTTATGTTCTCAATCCCAGGATGAAACTGGCTTTTTCCGCTCTTGGATTAGGAATTGGCCTTACCCTTATGCTTCAGGGAATAAATCTCATTTCTGGCAATACGATAGATTTTGAATGGATTGTTCTTTCAGGTACTGTGATTAGTATGATTGTTTTTATTATTTATAGCCTGAAGGTCAGGATGAGGCGTGCTTTCGTCATTATCGGGATATTTTTTGCTGCAGTTTTGTTTACCTATTCCGTTGATTTTGTTTTTGAGAACATCCTTCAGGCACACCAACAGTCGCGTATAAATGAATTACTGGGATTACAGAGTGACCCTCTGGGTGCAGGATATAATGTGAATCAGAGTAAGATTGCCATTGGCTCTGGTGGATTCGCCGGGAAAGGATTTTTGAAGGGGACACAAACAAAATTCAATTTTGTGCCTGAGCAAAGTACTGATTTTATTTTTTGTACGGTCGGTGAAGAATGGGGCTTCCTGGGTAGCCTGGTGGTAATTGGACTATTTCTGGCCTTGCTTGTGAGGATCATTAACCTGGCCGAACGTCAAAGGTCCCTTTTTAGCAGGGTGTATGGATATTCAGTGGCTTCTATATTGTTTTTTCATTTTGCCGTTAATATTGGAATGACCATCGGGCTTATGCCGGTCATTGGAATTCCTTTACCTTTCTTTAGTTATGGAGGATCCTCGCTCTGGGCATTTACTGTATTGTTATTTGTTTTCCTGCGGTTGGATGCCAGCCGACTGGATCGTCTGGTTTGATTCGTTGTCTTCGGCTAAACTTTTAAAAAAAAAAGGTCTTTTGGAGGAAAGACCTTTTTTGAGTTTAACTTTCTTATGAGATTTTCTCAAATCCGGTCCACCTGACCAAAGCTTCCGGGATCAGAATTCCATCACTAGTCTGATTGTTTTCAAGTAAGGCAGCCACGATTCTTGGGAGGGCAAGGGCGCTGCCGTTGAGAGTATGGGCCAGTTGGGGCTTTTTGCTGTTTTTGTCGCGGTATCTCAACTTTAATCGATTAGCCTGGAAAGACTCAAAGTTGGATACAGAACTTACTTCGAGCCATTTTTGTTGGGCGGCCGACCAGACTTCAAAGTCATAAGTCATGGCAGAAGTGAAACCCATATCTCCACCACAAAGTTTTACGATGCGATATGGTAGTTCGAGTTTTTTGACCAGTGATTCGACGTAATTAACCATCTCTTCCAGAATCTGGTATGATTTATCAGGATGAGCTATTTGAACTATTTCAACCTTGTCGAACTGGTGCAGGCGGTTAAGTCCTCGTACATCTTTTCCGTAAGATCCGGCTTCACGGCGGAAGCATGCGCTGTATGCAGTATTTTTGACAGGCAATTCCTCTTCTTCGAGAATAACATCCCGATAAATATTTGTCACAGGCACTTCTGCGGTTGGAATCAAATAAAGATTGTCAATTGAAACATGATACATCTGTCCTTCCTTATCAGGGAGCTGTCCTGTTCCAAAACCAGATGCTTCATTAACCATTAATGGAGGCTGAATTTCTTCATATCCATTTTCA
>JACDJC010001900.1_pt1 | contig 17525 bp, 17 predicted proteins | sample 7454191 | NCBI WGS metagenome assembly JACDJC01 (sample SAMN14253291, study PRJNA609438) | sludge metagenome | isolation source: sludge after 25d culture with pyrite and EDTA | collected 2018-12-20 | reverse complement strand
CAGCACAGGTCGGGAGCAGCACAGGTCGGGAGCAGCACAGGTCGGGAGCAGTGGAGATCGAGAGCAGTGGAGACGGGGAGGACGAGGTGAGCGCATCGACGGTCGGCGGCGTGGCCGATCTTCTCGGCGCGCCGGTCGTCGGAGCCTCGGCCGCCGACCTCGACCTCCCGCTCGCCTCGGTGACCCACGACTCGCGGCGGGTCACGCCCGGTGCGCTGTTCTGCTGCGTGGTCGGCGCCCACGCGAACGGCCACGACTTCGCAGCCGATGCGGTCGCCGCAGGCGCGGCGGCGCTGCTGGTGGAGCGCGAGCTGGACCGGAGCGAGCTGCCACGCCCGGTCCCGCAACTCCTCGTCGCCGACGTGCGCGCCGCGATGGCACCAGCAGCTGTCGAGGTCTACGGCCATCCGGCGAACCGCCTTCGGACGGTGGGGGTGACCGGCACCAACGGCAAGACGACCGTGGTCTCGACGATCGCCCACGTGCTCGCCGCGGCCGGGCGCGACGTGGCGACGATCGGCACGCTCACCGGAGCTCGCACGACCCCCGAGGCCCCCGACCTGCAGGCCCGGCTCGCCGCGTTGGTCGCCGACGGAGTGAGCGACCTGGCGATGGAGGTCTCCTCGCACGCGCTGGTCCTGCACCGGGTCGACGCGATGACCTTCGACGTGGCGGTCTTCACCAACCTCGGCGACGACCACCTGGACTTCCACGTCACTCCCGAGCGGTACTTCTCCGCCAAATCGCTCCTGTTCGAACCCGAACGGTCCCGGCTCGGGATCGTCGACGTCGACGACGTCCACGGCCGGTTGCTCTTCGATGCCGCGCCGAAGGTCCATCGGATGATCGCCGTGTCGCTCGCGGACGCGGGGGACGTGATCTCCACCGTCGACGGCTCGCGGTTCCGCTGGCGCGGCCGTGACGTCACGTTCCCGATGCCCGGCCGCCACAACGTGGCCAACGCGCTGCTCGCGGCCGAGGCGTGTGCGGCGCTCGGCGTCGACGTCGACGTCATCGTCGCAGCTCTCGCCGACATGGCGGTCGTGCCGGGCCGCTTCGAGTCCATCCGCTCCGGACAGGACTTCGGCGTGGTCGTCGACTACGCCCACACCCCGGACGCGCTGGAGGCGGTGCTGACGGCGGCCCGGGATCTGACCGACGGCGCCGTGATCGTGGTGTTCGGGTGCGGCGGTGACCGAGACACCCAGAAGCGCCCGAAGATGGGTGCCGTGGCGTCTCGGCTGGCCGACACCGTGGTGCTCACGTCGGACAACCCCCGCTCGGAGGATCCGCGTCGCATCCTCGATCAGATCCGCTCAGGATGCTTGGGTGACCCCCTCGTCGATCTGGACCGCCGCAGCGCCATCCGCACCGCCCTCTCCGCAGCCGTCGACGGCGACGTCGTGGTGATCGCAGGGAAGGGCCACGAGCAGGGCCAGGATGCAGGTGGCGTCCTCACGCCGTTCGACGACCGCGCGGTCGCGGCCGAGGTGCTGGCCGAGCTGCTCGACGAGCGACGGGGCGAGCGGTGATCCGCCTCCTCCTCGCCAGCGGCATCGCCGCGCTGGTGGCGCTCGTGGGCACCAAGCTGCTCATCTCCGCGCTCACCCGGCGCAACATCGGCCAGCCGATCCACGAGGACGTGCCCGAAGGCCACACGATCAAGGCCGGCACCCCGACGATGGGCGGCGTGGCGATCGTCGCCGGCGGCGTCTCGGGCTACCTGGCGTCGAACCTGTACGACGGCGTGTTCACGTGGACGGGACTGGCCGCCATGGGAGCGATCGCCGGAGCGGGCACCGTCGGCCTCCTCGACGATTGGATCAAGATCGCCAACGAGCGCAACCTCGGGCTCAACAAGCGCTCGAAGACGCTGGGCCTGCTCGTCGTCGCGGTCGGCTTCGCGCTGGTGATCCTCTGGAAGACCAACGTGCACACCACCGTGAGCTTCGGTCGCTTCGACGACCTCGGCTGGACGTTCGGCAAGTGGGTCTGGGTGATCTGGGCCGTGGTGGTGATCTTCGCGTCATCGAACGCGGTCAACCTGACCGACGGCCTCGACGGCCTGGCCGCCGGCTCGGCCATCCTCGTGTTCTCCGCCTACGTGATCATCGGCTACTGGATCTTCCGCCACCCCGGCATGTACCAGATCAACGTCGGTCTCGACCTCGCCGTCGTGGCCGCGGCGATGATGGGCGCGTGCGCCGGGTTCCTGTGGTGGAACGCCGCCCCCGCGCAGATCTTCATGGGTGACACCGGCTCGCTGGCCATCGGCACCGGTCTGGCCGTGCTCGCGCTGAGCAGCTCGACGGTGCTCCTGCTGCCGATCCTGGGACTGCTGTTCGTGATGGAGACCGTGTCGGTCATCGTCCAGGTCGTCTCGTTCCGCACGACCGGCAAGCGGGTGTTCCGCATGGCGCCGATCCACCACCACTTCGAGCTGGGCGGCTGGCCCGAGACGACCGTCATCATCCGGGGCTGGATGCTCACCGGCGCCACGACTGCGGTCGGGCTCGGCCTGTTCTACCGAGAGTTCATCCGGGCCGGCGGTCTCGCATGAACGAGGTTCCCGAGCGTCGGCTGCTGCTGCACGGGCTGGGCGTCACCAACGCCGCGGTCGCACGCGCCGCGGTCGCGCACGACCTCGAGGTCGTGTTGTCCGACGACGGCGACCCGCCCGGAGCGGCGGAGCTGGCTGACGCGCTCGGCGTGCGACTGGTGCTCGGCCCCGACGCCGCCGAGCTCGAGTCGCTGGTGAGCGACCTCGACGCGGTCGTCCCCGCGCCGGGTCTCCCCGAGTCGCACCCCCTGTTCGAGCTCGCCCACCGTCACCGCACTCCGGTGCTGAGCGAGTTCGACCTGGCCGGAGCGTGGGACGACCGGCCGGTGCTGGCGATCACCGGGACCAACGGCAAGACCACGGTCACGACCCTCGTCACCTCGATGCTGGAGCACTCCGGTGTGCGGGCCGCGTCGGTCGGCAACCTGGCGACGCCGCTCGTGGCGGCGATCGAGCGCGACGACCTGGACGTGTTCGTGGTCGAGGCGTCGTCGTTCCGGCTGGCCCGCAGCCGACGGTTCGATCCCCGCGTCGGCACGTGGCTGAACTTCGCGGAGGACCACCTCGACGTGCACGCCACGATGGACGACTACCGCGCCGCCAAGGCCCGGATCTGGGCGGATCAGGGACCGGGCGACACCGCGGTGGTCTGCGCGGACGACCCGGTGGTCGCGGCCGCCGCACCCTCCGGTGCGGGCGGTCCCCGCGTCGTCCGCTACGGCCTGGAACCCGTCGTCGACGGGGTCGCGACCGACTTCCACGAGCGCGACGGAGCGCTCGTCGCCGGCGACGTCGAGCTCCTGTCCGTGTCGGACCTGTGGCGGTCGCTGCCGCACGATCGTTCGAACGCGCTCGCCGCTGCGGCCACGGCGCTCGCAGGCGGCGCCATCGTCGACGGGGTGCGGTCGGCGCTGCAGGAGTTCCGCGGCCTGCCGCATCGGGTGGAGCTCGTGGGGCGGTCGGACGCAGTGGCCTTCTACGACGACTCGAAGGCGACAGCGCCGCACGCCACGTTGGCCGCGCTGGCCGGATTCGACTCGGTGGTCCTCATCGCCGGTGGTCGCAACAAGGGCCTCGACCTGGGTGAGCTGCACCGCGGCGTCGCCCACGTCCGCGCCGTGGTCGGCATCGGTGACGCCGCGCAGGAGGTCCTCGACGCCTTCCCCGACCGACCGGGACGCGTCGCCGCGTCCATGGCCGAGGCCGTGTCGGCGGCGGTCGGATTGGCCGGATCCGGCGACGTCGTGCTGCTGTCGCCGGGCTGCGCGTCGTTCGACTGGTACGGGTCCTACTCCGAGCGCGGCGACGACTTCGCTGCCGAGGTGCGGGCGCTGATCGCCCGCGACGATTCGGGGGCGGCGTCGTGACGGCGACCCGAGGCACCCGCTCGACGCCGCGCCGCGCCGCGCCGCCGCGACGCGGGCCCAGCCCGTCGACCGTGGTGGTGGTGGCGGTCGCGCTGCTGTGCGGTCTCGGTCTCGTGATGGTGTACTCCGCGTCGTCGGTCACCTCGATGCGGACCCTCGGCAACACCTGGGGGGTCGTCGCCCGCCAGGGGACCTGGTTGGTGCTGGGCGTCGTCGCGGTGGCGCTCGCCGTCCGGGTGCCGTGGCAGGTGTGGCGGGACCGGATCGCGCTGCCCCTGATGCTGCTGTCGGTGGCGCTGCTCGGCTACCTGGCGGTCGGTGTGCTGGCCCAGAAGGCGACGGGCACCGCGCTGCCGTTCGTGATCTCGGTCAACGGCGCCACGCGCTGGCTCGGCGTCGGGAGCATGCAGTTCCAGCCGTCCGACCTGGCCAAGCCGGCGCTGGTGCTGTGGTTGGCCAGGCTGCTGTCCGAGCGCGGCCGCGACCTGGCGACGTGGGAGGGCCTCAAGCCGGTCCTGGTGTGGAGTGGGATCACCTGCGGTCTGGTCGTCCTGGGCGACGACCTCGGGACCACGATGCTGCTCGGCTCCATCACCCTCGCGATGGTCTTCATGGCCGGCGCTCCGCTCGGCAAGCTCGCCACGGTGGGCGGCGTCGCCGTCGGCATGGGCGTGATCGCGATCGTCGGCATGGAGCAGTTCCGTGTGACGCGCATCCTCGCGTTCCTGGAGCCCGACAAGTACCGCCAGGGCGCCGGCTGGCAGCTGTGGCAGTCCCAGATCGGGCTCGCGTCCGGCGGCCTGTTCGGCACGGGTCCCGGTCTGGCTCGGTCCAAGTGGGGGTTCCTCCCGGAGGCCCACACCGACTTCATCCTCGCCGTGATCGGGGAGGAGCTGGGCCTGATCGGCAGCCTCGCGGTCCTCGGCCTCTTCGTGGCCTTCATGGCCGCCGGTTGCTCGATCGGCATGCGGGTGCGATCGCCGTTCTGTCGGCTCGTGGCGTTCGGCGTCACCACGTGGATCGGCGTCCAGGCGCTGATCAACATCGGCGTCACCGTCGGCACGCTGCCGACCAAGGGGATCACCCTTCCGTTCGTGTCCTACGGCGGCACCTCGCTCCTGATGTCGCTGTTCGGCGTCGGCATCCTGCTGTCCGTCGCCCGCGACGCATGAACCCGACCGGAAGCGCCGGCCACCCCGGGCCGACGTGGGCGATCCTGGCCGGCGGCGGCACCGCCGGGCACCTGCTGCCCGGTCTCGCGGTGGCCGGCGAGCTCGTCGAACGCGGGCATGACCGCTCGACGTTGCACTTCGTCGGCGCCGAGCGCGGCATCGAGGCCCGACTGGTGCCCGAGGCGGGCTTCGACGTCACGCTGCTGCCCGGTCGAGGCATCCAGCGGCGCCTGACGCTCGACAACGTGTCGGCCGTCGTGGGGCTCGTCGCGGCGCTGTGGAAGGCGATCGTGCTGGTCCGCCGTCGTCGGCCGTCGGTGGTGCTCGCCCTCGGCGGGTTCGCCAGCGCGGCGTGCGCGATCGCGGCGGTCCTGTGGCGGGTGCCGCTGGTGATCGCCGAGCAGAACGCTCGTGCCGGCGCCGCGAACCGGCTGGTGGCGCGCTTCGCCCGCGCCTGTGCGGTCCCGTTCGCCGAGACCGACCTGCCCAACGCCGTCGTCACCGGCAACCCGGTTCGCCCGGAGATCCTGGATGCGGCCGAGCGCCGAGACCGCGACGGCGCCCGTGCCGAGCTCGGCCTGCCGGCGGATCGCACGGTGGTGGTCGTCTTCGCCGGATCGCTCGGGTCGCGCCGGCTGAACGCCGCCATGTACGGCGCAGCGCAGCGCTGGGCCGACCGCGGGGACCTGGCCGTGCTGCACGTCGTGGGCTCGCGCGACTTCGACGACCGGCCCGAGGTCGCCCGCTCCGGTCCCCCTGGCACCGAAGGCGGTCCGGGGCGGCTGTGGTACCGGGCGATCAGCTACGAGGACCGCATGGACCTGCTGCTGGCAGCGGCGGACCTGGCGGTGTGCCGATCCGGCGGGACGACCGTCGCCGAGCTCGCTGTCATCGGGGTGCCCGCCGTGCTCGTCCCGCTGCCGATCGCCACCCGCGACCACCAGCGGGCGAACGCGGGCGAGCTCGTGCGATCCGGTGCCGCGGTGCTCGTCGACGACGACGCGCTCGACACCGACCGGCTCGTCGCCGAGGTGGATGCGATGTGCGCGGGCGATCTGGTCGCGCTGGCCGAGCGCGCCCGCTCCCTGGGGCGTCCGGACGCGGCCGTGGCCGTTGCTGACCTCCTCGAGCGGAGCGCCCGATGACGCCGGCACCGTCGTTGGACCTGTCGGTGCCCCGTCGCGTGCACCTGGTCGCCATCGGCGGTGCCGGGATGAGCGGCATCGCCACGCTGCTCGCCGAGTCCGGTCACACCGTCACCGGCAGCGATGCCGCAGACGGCCCCGCGCTCGATCGCCTCCGCGGCGCGGGCATCGACGTGTGGGTCGGCCACGACGCGGCCCGCGTGACGGCCCTCCACGGGCTGGACGCCGTCGGCATCAGCACCGCGGTGCCCGAGAGCAACGCTGAGGTGCTGGCTGCACACGAGCGTGGGGTCGCGGTCCTGCGCCGCACCGAGCTGCTGCCGGCCCTGGCGGCGCGCCAGCCGCTCCTGTCGGTCGCCGGAACCCACGGCAAGACCACCACGACCTCGCTCCTGGTCGCCGCGCTGCGCGGTGCCGGCGCGGACCCGTCGTTCCTGACCGGGGCGCCCGTCGCAGCGCTCGGGGGCGTGGCGGCCGCCTGGCGCGGCCAGGGCGAGAACCCGTGGTTGGTGTTGGAGGCCGACGAGAGCGACGGATCGTTCCTGTCCGGTCCGCGGGTCGGGGCGATCGTGACGAACGTCGAACCCGACCACCTGGAGCACTGGGGTGGGTGGGATCAGCTGCGCGACGGCTTCGCCGAGTTCATCGGCGGCACCGACGGACCGGTCGTCGTGTGCGCGGACGACCCGGTGGCAGCCGAGCTGGGCGCCGCGTTCGGCGCCAGCACGTACGGGCGGACCCCGGGTTCGACCTATCTGCTCGACGCGCTGGACCTCGGCGCGGACGGGAGTCGGTTCCGCCTCACCGGGCCCGACGGAGCGGTCGTCGTCACGTTGCCGCTGCCCGGGCTGCACAACGCGCTCGACGCCGCCGGCGCGCTCGCGCTGGCCGCAGCGCTCGGCCTGGACCTGGCGGCGGCCGCTCGCGGCCTCGAGGGCTTCGGCGGCGTCGCCCGGCGGTTCGAGCGCAAGGGCCGCGCCGCGGACGTCACCGTCGTCGACGACTACGCCCACCTGCCGACCGAGGTCCGCGCCGCGCTCGCCGCGGGCGCCAGCGGCGGCTACCAGCGCGTGGTCGCTCTGTTCCAACCGCACCGCTTCTCCCGGACCGAGGCCCTGTGGAAGGACTTCGGCGCGGCGTTCGACGACGCCGACCTCGTCGTCCTCACCGACGTGTACGCCGCCGGTGAGGCGCCGCGGCAGGGGGTGACCGGCAAGCTCATCGTGGATGCCGCGCTCGACCGCGACCCCCGGCGGGCGCTGGCGTGGATGCCGACCCTGGACGACGCGGTCCGGTACCTCGTCGCCGTGCTCAGCCCCGGCGACCTCCTGATGACCCTCGGTGCCGGCGACGTCACCACGGTCGGGCCACGGGTGCTCGACGCGTTGGGGGAGCGTGGGCCGTGAGCGCGTCGTCGGCGGCGTGGCGAGACGACGTGGCGCTCGGGCCCCTCACGACCTACCGGGTCGGTGGTGCGGCCCGGCACCTCGTGACCGTGCACCGCGTGGAGGACCTCCTCGAGCTGTCCGATGCCAGGGGGTCGAGCGACGTGCTGGTGGTGGGCAAGGGCTCGAACCTCCTGGTGTGCGACGCCGGCTTCGACGGGATCGTGGTCCAGCTCGGCGAGGCGTTCGCCGGCATCGACGTGCTGGCCGACGCGCGGGTTCGCGCCGGGGGTGCGGCCTTCCTGCCCGTCGTCGCCCGTCGGACGGTCGCCGCCGGGCTCACGGGGTTCGAGTGGGCGGTCGGGGTGCCCGGGTCGGTCGGTGGTGCGGTCCGCATGAACGCCGGGGGACACGGCTCCGAGATGGCGGAGTGCCTCGTCGGGGTCCGCGTCGTCGACCTGCGAACCGGAGAGGATGGGTTCGTGGCGGCGACCGACCTCGGCCTGACGTATCGCAGCTCGAACATCGGTGACGACCAGGTGGTCGTCCACGCCGACATCGCGCTGGGCGCAGGAGAGGTCGTCACCGGAGAGGCCGAGCTGGCAGAGATCGTGCGCTGGCGGCGCGAGCACCAGCCGGGCGGTCAGAACGCGGGTTCGGTGTTCACCAACCCCCGCGGCGACTCCGCCGGTCGACTGATCGACGCCGCCGGGTGCCGTGGGCTGCGCGTCGGCACCGCGCACGTGTCGAACAAGCACGCGAACTTCATCCAGTCCGACGCCGGCGGTTCGGCCGACGACGTGTTCGACCTGATGGTCGCCGTCGCCCGCCGGGTGCTCGACGTCCACGGCGTGGCGCTGCACCCCGAGACCCGCCTGGTCGGCTTCGGCGACTTCGATGCCGCAGTTCGGAGCGCGTCGTGACCCGCACGATCCACCCACCTCGCCCGAAGCCAGTCGGAGCGGAGGATCCGCGGATCGCCCGTCGACGCCAGGAGGTGGCGGACGCCGGTCGTCGGCGCCGCCGGATCGTGCTGATCGCTCTGGCCACGGTCGTCGGCGTCGTCGCCGCAGCGTTCGGCCTGCTGCGATCGCCGCTGCTCGATGTCGACCGCGTCCTGGTCGCCGGCTCCAACTCGATCGACCGCGACACGGTCGTCGGAGCGAGCGGGATCGGGCGCGGCGACGCGCTCGTCGACGTCGACGTCGCGGCGGCGCGTGCCGCGGTGATGGAGGTCCCCGGGGTCGCTTCGGCTCGTGTCGAGCTCGACTGGCCTGGAACGGTCAGGATCTCGGTCACCGACGAGGCACCGCTCGCCGTGATCGGCGTGGGCGACCGGCGCGTCGTCGTCGCTCGTGGCGGTCGGGTCATCGAGGCGTCGCCCGAGGGCGACCAGCCGGCGCTCCCGCTGGTCACCCCGGACGACGCAGGTCTGCTCGACGGGTTGGCGCCCGGGGACCAGGTGCCCGACGCGCTCGCTCCGGTGGTCGTCGTGCTGGAACAGGTGACCGAACCGCTGCGATCGCGACTCGGCGGCGTCGACGTCGGCCACGACGGGACGCTCACGCTCCTCCTCGCACCCGGTGACGGCGACGATGACGGCGGCGGAACCGTGGCGTTCGGTCGGCCCGAGGACGTGCCGGCCAAGCTCCTCGCCGTCGCCAGCATGCTCGCTGCGGCCAACGTGGAATGCCTCGACGTGCTCGACGTGAGCGAGCCGCTGCGGCCCACGATCAGCCGTCGCGACGGCTGCGACCCGGGTCCCCCGACCGTCGGCACGACCACGACGGTCCCCGCGACGACCACCCCGAAGCGCACCGGCACGACCACCTCGACCGGAGGTGGAGGGTGACGGTCGTTGCTTCGGTGTCTCGGGCGGCCGTAACCTCCCCTGTCGCATCACCGGGCCACCTTCGCGCCCCGGTTTCTGGAGGTGTCTGAGACCGATGGCCCACAACCCGCAGAACTACCTTGCCGTGATCAAAGTCATCGGCGTCGGTGGCGGTGGCTGCAACGCGGTGAACCGGATGATCGACGCCGGGCTCAAGGGCGTGGAGTTCATCGCGATCAACACCGACGCGCAGGCGCTGCTCATGAGCGACGCCGACATCAAGCTCGACATCGGGCGTGAGCTGACCCGCGGCCTCGGCGCGGGGTCGGATCCCGAGGTCGGCCGCCAGGCCGCCGAGGACCACCGGGCCGAGATCGAAGAGGTGCTCCGGGGCGCCGACATGGTGTTCGTCACCGCGGGTGAGGGCGGCGGCACCGGCACCGGCGCCGCGCCGGTCGTCGCGGAGATCGGCAAGTCGCAGGGCTCGTTGACCATCGCGGTGGTCACCCGACCGTTCGGCTTCGAGGGTCGGCGCCGCTCGGTCCAGGCCGACCAGGGCATCAACAAGCTCAAGGAGAAGGTCGACACCCAGATCGTCATCCCGAACGATCGGCTGCTCACCGTCGCCAACGACAAGACCTCGGTGCTCAACGCCTTCAAGATGGCCGACGAGGTGCTGCTGCAGGGCGTGCAGGGCATCACCGACCTGATCACCACCCCCGGCCTGATCAACACCGACTTCGCTGACGTCCGGATGATCATGAACGACGCCGGCTCGGCGCTCATGGGCGTCGGCTACGCCACCGGGGAAGGCCGTGCGCTGACCGCCGCTCGCCAGGCCATCTCCAGTCCGCTGCTCGAGGCGGCGATCGACGGCGCCCGCGGCATCCTGCTCAACATCTCGGGCGGGTCGGACCTCGGCCTGTTCGAGGTCAACGAGGCGGCGCAGGTGATCCACGAGGTCGCCCACCCGGAGGCCAACATCATCTTCGGTGCGGTCATCGACGACGAGTTGGGCGACGAGGTGCGCATCACGGTCATCGCTGCGGGCTTCGAGCGCTGGGACGAGTCGAAGGGGAGTCGTCGTCCGGCTTCGTCGAGCTCGTCCGAGCGTGGCGACGAGCGCCCGTCGTCGATCGGTGACGTGTTCGCCGACGGCGACGAGGACGAGCTGTTCGGCGGCGACGACGACTTCGACGTGCCGTCGTTCCTGAAGTAGCTCAGCAGGTCAGACGCCAGTCCCATCGCTCCAGCCCCACCGACCGGGAGGCACCGTGACCCGCCGTGAGGTCATCCACACCGAGGGCCTGGCGTCCGCGCACCTCGCGTTCACCGATGTCTCGACCGGCGATCTCCGGGTAGATCCCTCGTCGTCGCCCAGCGTCGCCGGCCGCGCCGGTTCGACGGAGCTGGACAGCCGGCGACATCGCGTCGCTCCGCATCCGTGGACCTGGCTGCGCCAGGTGCACGGCGGCCGCGTGGTGGAGGTCGACGCACCCGGCGAATGGGCCGGTTCGGAGGCCGACGCAGCGGTCACCACGACGATCGGCGCCGTGTTGGCCGTGCACACCGCCGACTGCGCCGGCGTGGTCCTGGTCGGCGACGGCACCGATCCGGTGACCGGCGACCCGACCCGGGTCGTCGGGGTTGCGCACGCCGGTTGGCGTGGGCTGCTCGAAGGGGTCCTCGAGTCGACGGTCGCGCACATGCGCAGGCTCGGAGCGACCGAGTTCCGCTGGGACGTCGGTCCGTGCATCTCGCCTGCCGCCTACGAGTTCGGTCCGGTCGAGCTGGACGCGTTGGCGGACCGCCTGGGGAACGAGGTTCGCGCCACGACGCTGGAGGGGGCGGCCGCGCTCGACCTGAGGGCAGGGGTCCGGGCGTCGCTCGCGCAGGCCGGCGTCGACACCGGTCCGGGAACGGGCCCCGAGGTCGTCCCCTGCACGGCGCTCGACGACGGCTTCTACTCGTGGCGGGCCCGACACGACAACGGACGCCAGGCCGCCGTCGTGTGGCTCGCCCCTGACGACCACGACTACCCCTGGCACGCGTGAGCGGGCCTCCCTGCGCCGATCCCGACCGGCCCGATCCCGACCTGGCCGATCCCGACCTGCCCGATCCCGACCGGCCGGATCCGGCGCTCGTCGATGCCATCGCCGAGCGTGCCGACGCCGTTCGCCGACGCATCGCCGAGCGCACCGATCGCGACGTACGGGTGGTGTGCGTGACCAAGGCGCAGCCGGCGAGCACCGCAGCCGCGGCGCTCGCCGCCGGGTTCACCGACCTGGGTGAGAACTACGCGCAGGAGCTGCGGGACAAGGCCGCGATCCTCGCTCCGCAGGTGGCGGCCGCCGGCGCGGCGTGGCACTTCATCGGTCGTCTCCAGACGAACAAGGTGCGACTGGTCGCCGACGCCGTCGGCCTGTGGGAGTCGGTCGACCGATCGGCGCTCGCGGAGCAGATCGCCCGCCGCGCCCCTGGAGCCGCGGTCCTGGTGCAGCTGGACCTTGCAGGGTTGGCCGGCCGTGGCGGCTGCTCACCCGAGGATGCTCCGGCGCTCGTCGCCCGCTGCGTCGAGCTCGGACTCGACGTGCGCGGTCTCATGGGCGTCGGCGTGCCGGGCGACGCCGACGACGCCCGTCAGGGCTTCCGACTGCTCGACCGGATGGCATCGGAGCTCGGTCTCGCCGAGCGATCGATGGGGATGAGCGCGGATCTCGATGTGGCCGTCGAGGAGGGAGCGACGATCGTGCGGCTCGGCTCTGCTCTGGTCGGCCCCCGTCCACCGCGATGACCGGGCGGTCGGGACCGGAGGCTCCGCCGCTACTACACTCCGGCGCCGAGGAGCGAGGATGTCGAACTTCATGAAGAACGCACGGTCCTGGCTCGGGCTGGGACACGATCCGTACTACGACGCCGAGTACGGCGACCCGCCGCTCGACGACGAGTGGACAGAGGACGACGACGAGGACGACGTCGTCGACGTGACGCCGGCCCCGACCGCAGCGCGCCCGCGGTCGACCGCGTCCTCGACCCGGCGCACCTCGAGCGGTGCGACCGTTCGGCCGATCGCAGCAGCTCCGGAGGTCGAAGAGGACGGTGGTGTCCGGGTGATCTCGAGCGCAGCGGGGTCGGGCCCCGAGGCCGACGGGTCCCGCGGCGTGGTCCGCCCGCTGCCGAGCGTCGCCCGCCCCCACGTCGTCACCCCCCGCAGCTTCAACGACGTGCAGGAGGTGGCCGACACCTTCAAGCGCAACCAGCCGGTGATCCTCAACCTGCAGGGCGTCGACCGCGACCTGTCGCGGCGGCTCATCGACTTCGGCAGCGGCCTCTGCTACGGACTCGAGGGCGACATGGAGCGGGTCACCGACCAGGTGTTCCTGCTGACACCCCACGGTGCCGAGGTCTCCGACGACGACCGGCGTCGGATCCGCGAGGGTGGCCTCGCCGCCGGGGATCGCTGAGCGGGCCTCCGGAACCCTTTCCACACCATGGTCATCCTCTACTGGATCCTCACCGGCCTGCTCGTGCTGCTCGTCCTGCGGGCGGTCCTCAGCTGGTTCCCGCCCGGCGGGCCGCTCCTCGAGCAGGTGAACTCACTGCTCTTCACCTGCACGGAGTGGATGCTGGCTCCCGTCCGCCGCGTCGTGCCGCCGTTGCGACTCGGCGGCGCCATGCTGGACATGTCGTTCATGGTGGTGTTCCTGATCATCATCGTGCTGCAGGGCATCGTCGCCGGCATGCGCTGATCGAAGGCTTCGGTGTGACGGTTCCGTGACGGGCGGTCGGCCGGTACTAGCATCGGCGTCCATGGATCTCACTCCGGAGCTCTTCGAGAAGACCGAGTTCACCGAGCGCCGCAAGGGCTACGACATCGAACAGGTCGAGACCTTCATGGAGGACGCCGGAACCGCGCTCGCGCAGCTCCTGGTTCGCGTCCGCCACACCGAGGAGCGTGCAGCGGTCGCCGAGGGTCGCTTCGCCGAGGCCGAGAGCCGAGCCGCCTCGGCGGAGGAGAAGGTCGGCGAGGTCCAGGCGCGCGCACAGGCTGCTGTCGCCGAGGCGCAGGCCAACGCCCGCTCGGCCGTCGCCCTGAGCGAGGAGGCCGAGGTCGAACAGGCCGCCCGCACGCTGCTCATGGCACGGCGCACCGCCGAGCAGATGGAGCTCGATGCCCGCGGGCAGGCCCAGAGCCTCCTCGCCGAGGCCAAGACACGTGCGGACCGCCAGCTCGCGGAAGCGCAGGCCGAGGCCGAGGAGCTCATCCGCCGTGCCCGCACCCGCGCCGACAGCGAGTTCGCAGATCGTCGAGTGCGTGCCGGTGAAGAGGTGCAGGTCCTCGAGAACCGCCGGTCGCAGCTGGCCGACGTGATCACCCAGCTCGAGGCCCGCCTGGCCGGCTACCGCGAGGACCTGACCCGCACGGCGGAGGAGCTCACGCTGCTGGCGTCGGACCCGGACCGCCTCGGCGCTCGTCCGACGCTGTCGATCCCACCCGACGAGGTCATCGCCGCCCGACCGGAGCCCTCGGGTCACGCCGCTGCGGATCCGGCCGATGTCGAGCCCGTCGCCGGCGGGCCCGACGTCGTGGTGGAGACCTTCAGCGCAGAGGTCGACGCCGCCGCGGAGCCGACCGACTCGGCGGCCGGCTCGGAGTCGTCGAGCGCTCCCGGTCCGTCGAGCGCTCCCGGTCCGTCGAGTGCAGCATCGCCCGGCTCCGGCCCCGACGTCGTCGTCCAGGAGCGCATCGTCGACTTCGACGAAGGCGCAGGTGACGGGCCCCCGACCCAGGCGGTCGACGCCGCTCAGGAATGGGGCCCCGGCAGCTGGTCGCGGCTCGAGGCCACCGGTGGCGAGGTGGAAGAGACGATCAGCCTGGCCGACGAGCCCGGGTCGCGGACCGCTCCCCACATCATCGCCGAGCCGGTCACCGGTTCCGGCCGCGACCGCTACCTGCAGGACCTCGACGACGCGGTCAACATCGCGGAAGAGGGCGATGACGAGGCGATGACCGCGTTCTTCGAGGGTTCGGGCGAGACCCGCAACCGTCGGTTCGGTTGGCGGCGCTGAGCGCCCTCGGCTGCCTCTGGCCCGGCTTCGTCCGACGACGTGCCCCCGGCGACCAGCAACCTGACGGACTGAGCGGGCCACAGGGAGATCGCGCCCGGTTCGCTGATCCCGCGGCTAGAGTGCCCCGACCATCCGGGCAACCTGCCCACACATCGACCCGTCAGGGAAGGAGGCCGATGATGGCGACCAAGCGCGCCGGATCGACCACCGCGAAGGCGCCGGCCAAGAAGGCCGCGCCGGCGAAGAAGGCAACCGCGGCCAAGAAGGCTGCTCCCGCGAAGAAGGCCGCTCCCGTCAAGAAGGCCGCTCCCGCCAAGAAGGCAACTCCCGCGAAGAAGGCACCTGTGGCCAAGAAGGCCGCGCCGGCGAAGAAGGCACCTGTGGCCAAGAAGGCCGCCCCCGCCAAGAAGGCACCTGTGGCCAAGAAGGCCGCGCCGGCGAAGGCCGCGCCGGCGACGAAGGCACCTGCGGCGAGGAAGACCGCGCCGGCCAAGAAGGCGCCGGCCAAGAGCCCGTTCGACAAGGCGTTCCTGGACGCGCAGCGCCAGTCGTTGACCGAGGAGCGCGCCACGCTGCACGAACAGGCGGTGTCGCTCAAGGCCGAGGCCGACGCGCTGGCCTTCGACCGAGAGCCCGGTGACGTGCAGTTCGACGACGAGTCGGGCGAGGGCGACACGCTCGCCGTCGAGCGTGATTTCGACCTGGCCCGCGCCGCACAGGCGCGACAGACCATCGACGAGATCGACGCCGCCTTCGAGCGCATCGACAACGGGACCTACGGCATCTGCGAGTACTCCGGCCAGCCGATCCCCAAGGAGCGACTCAAGGCCATCCCGTGGGCGCGTGAACGCGTCGAGTACAAGACCCGCAGCTTCCGCTGACGGTCCCCGCGGGACCGCAGAGGCCATGAGCGCCGTCCGCAGGTGGGCCACGGTGGGCGTCGCCGCGCTCGTGGTGCTGGCCCTCGACCAGCTCACCAAGCGGTGGGCCGTCGACCGGCTCAAGGGCCAGCTGCCGATCGACGTGGTGTGGACCCTCCGGTTCACCTATGCGGAGAACACCGGCATGGCGTTCTCCAAGGGAACCGGTGCCGGCCGTTGGATCTCGCTGGTCGTGGTGGCGATCGTGGTCGCGCTCGTGCTGCTCGCCCGCAACGTGCGGACGGTCGGCGGGCTGGTGCTGATCGGCGTCGTGATCGGCGGTGCCTTCGGCAACCTCGTGGACCGCGTGTTCCGGGCCCACGACGGCCTGCTGACCGGTGGCGTCGTGGACTGGATCGACGTCCAGTGGTGGCCGATCTTCAACATCGCTGATGCCGCGGTGGTCCTCGGCGGCATCCTGATCGCGATCATGCTCCTTCGCGAACCGGTCGAAGACGGTGACGGTGGGTCCGGCGGGGACGCTGCCCCGACGTGAGCGACGACGGAGCCGCCCACCTCGACGAGGTGATCCCCGAGGTGCTCGACGGCGAGCGCGTCGACCGGACGCTCTCCACGCTCGTGCCCTGCTCCCGCTCCGAAGCCGCCGACGCCATCGCAGCCGGCAGCGTCCGGATCGACGGGACCGTCGTCACCAAGGCATCCCAGCGCGTCGTCGCAGGCAACCACATCCAGGTGCAGTCGGATCCTGTCCGACGTGCCGATCCGGTCGCCGCCGACGACGACGTCGAGTTCGACGTGTTGCACGTGGACGACGACATCATCGTGATCGACAAGCCGGCCGGACTCGTCGTGCACCCCGGACCCGGCCACAGCGGCGCCACCCTGGTGCACGGGCTCGTCGCCCGGTTCCCCGACCTGGATCCGTCGACCGGGACGCTGGTGGGCGAGCCCGGACGGCCAGGCCTCGTCCACCGCCTCGACCGGGGGACGTCCGGACTCCTCGTCGTCGCCCGCACCCCCGAGGCGCACGCGTCGCTCGTCGAACAGCTCTCCACCCATGCCGTCGAGCGCACCTACACCGCGCTCGTCCGCGGTCGCCTGCAGCACGCTCACGGCGTGATCGATGCTCCGATCGGGCGCTCCCGCCGCGACCCGCTGCGCATGACCGTCGCCGCCGACGGCCGACCGGCGCGGACCCACTATCGGCTGGAGCACCAGTTCGAGCGCTCCGTCGAGTCGACCGACGGTCGCGTGCGCCCCACCGAGGTCGCGCTGGTGACCTGCAACCTGGAGACGGGACGCACCCACCAGATCCGGGTGCACCTCGCCTCGGTCGGACACCCGGTCGTCGGCGACGCGCTCTACGGCGGACCGGAACGGCGGCCACATGTCGGGCGACCCTTCCTCCACGCCCGGGAGCTCTCCTTCCGCCACCCCGGAACCGGCGGCCAGGTGACCTTCACGTCGCCTCTGGCCGACGACCTCGCTTCCGTGCTCGACACCCTGCGGCCGCCGGCGGGCAGCAGCTCGCCGCAGGTTTGACCCCACGATCGAACAGACAGGAGCATTGGGACATGCGAGCGTTGGTCATCCACGAGAGCCTCACCGGCAACACCCGCACAGCTGCCCGGCACATCGTCGCGGAGCTGCGGAGCGAGGGCTGGGACGCGACCGAGTGCTCGAGCCGCCAGGTCGACCTGAGCGCGCTGCAGCGGGCCGACGTGGTCGTCGTCGGCACCTGGGTCGACGGTCTCGTGCTGTTCGGTCAACGCCCCGGCGGCGCCGGCAAGCTGGCCAAGCTGCCGCTCCTCGGCGACAAGCCCACGTACGTCTTCGTCACCTACGCGATCGACCCCGGCCGAACGCTGGACAAGCTCACCGACGAGATCACCGAGCGGCGAGGCGACGTGCGAGGCGGCATGGCGATCAAGCGGGGCAAGCTCCGCGACGCCAGCATCGAGTTCGCCCGCCGTGTCATCGACGCCACCGTCGACGCGACGGCGGAGGCCTGAAGAGCTCAACCGGCCTGTTCGGTCGCTTCGCTTCCCTCACCCGGCTGGTCAACCGGCCTGTTCGGTCGCTTCGCTTCCCTCACCCGGCTGGTCAACCGGCCT
>JACDJC010001899.1_pt1 | contig 17529 bp, 16 predicted proteins | sample 7454191 | NCBI WGS metagenome assembly JACDJC01 (sample SAMN14253291, study PRJNA609438) | sludge metagenome | isolation source: sludge after 25d culture with pyrite and EDTA | collected 2018-12-20 | reverse complement strand
GGCCGAGGCGCCGCAGTTCTGCGTCATCGACTCGATCCAGACGCTGTATTCGGAGGCGCTGACCTCGGCGCCGGGCTCGGTGACGCAGGTGCGCGAATGCGCCGCGCAGCTGACGCGCCATGCCAAGGCGGCCGGCACGAGCCTGGTGCTGGTCGGCCACGTCACCAAGGACGGCGCGATCGCCGGCCCGCGCGTGCTCGAACACATCGTCGACACCGTGCTGTATTTCGAGGGCGACAGCGGATCGAGTTTCCGGCTGGTGCGTGCGTTCAAGAACCGCTTCGGCGCAGTCAACGAAATCGGCGTGTTCGCGATGACCGAGAAGGGGCTGAAAGGCGTGTCCAACCCGTCGGCGATCTTCCTGTCGCGCCACGGCGAACCGGTGCCGGGCTCGTGCGTGCTGGTCACCCAGGAAGGCACGCGGCCGCTGCTGGTGGAAATCCAGGCGCTGGTGGACACCAGCCATGCGCCGAGTCCGCGCCGCCTGTCGGTCGGCCTGGAACAGAACCGTCTCGCCATGCTGCTGGCGGTGCTGCATCGTCATGCCGGCATCGCCTGTTTCGATCAGGACGTGTTCGTCAATGCGGTCGGCGGGGTCAAGATCAGCGAACCCGCCGCCGACCTTGCGGTGCTCGCCGCGATCGTGTCGTCGCTGAGAAGCCAGCCGCTGCCCGACAAGCTGGTGATGTTCGGCGAAGTCGGTCTCGCCGGCGAAATCCGCCCGGTGCAGCGCGGCCAGGAGCGCCTGAAGGAAGCCGCCAAGCTCGGCTTCACCCAGGCGATCGTACCCCTCGCCAACCAGCCCAAGCAGAAGATTGCCGGGATGACGGTCCACGCGGTGCAGCGGCTGGACGAAGCAATCGACCTGTTCAGGAATGCCTGATCGCGCCAGCCGATGACCGCTTCCACGCGTAGTTTTCCACTTCATGGCCCCGGATTGCGCGGCACCCGGCGCCCGCGCGTCGCCATCATCGGCCGCGCCGGCAGCGGCAAGCACAGCATCTTCCGTGCCGCCGCCAGCACCACCACACATCACGAACGGCTGGCCGGGATCGGACCCGCGTATGAAGAATGCCTGGTCGAGGTAGGGATCGACCAGATTTCCCTGGTCGCCCTGCCTTCCATCGAAGGCCTGCATCAGCTGGATGCGGACGCGTGCGTGACGCTGAAATATCTGTTGTGGGGCGATCGCTGGCCGGCCATCGCGCAGCACGAACCGCATCAGCCGGCGGAGAGTACGTTTGCCGCGCCCGACGTGCTGCTGGTGATGCTGGACGCCACCGCGCTCGAACGCGACCTTGAGCTCGCGCTGGAGCTGATGCAGCTCGGCAAACCGATGGTGTTTGCGCTCAACCGTATGGACGAGGCGCGCGCCAGACGACGGTTCATCAATGTGCGTGCCCTGTCGGCGCAACTGGGTGCGCCGGTGGTGCCGACCGTGGCGCACATGGGCATCGGCGTAGCCGACCTGTATACAACGGTGGTGCAGGTCGCGCGCGAGGCCCGGTTTTTACCGCTGCATCCGTCGGCTCCGCTCTACAGTGCGCATATCGAAGCGCAAGTGCGGGCGATTGCCGAAATTGCCCGCCAGCCTGAAGTGGCGGCGGCGTTCGCGGTGCCCGAGACCTTGCTGATACTGCAGCTTGCCGAGAGCGACGGCTATTTCGCCCACGAACTGCAGGCGCATTTTCCTGCTCAATACGCGGCTCTGCTTGCCGCTCGCGCCGTCGCCGATGCGGCCCTGCCGCGCCCGCTGGCGGACGAACTCCATGCTGACCGGCATCACCGCGCCGCCCTGCTGGCCGAGGCGGCGACCCGGCCGGGGCAGAATGGCGCGCCACCTCGCTGGCAAGTGTGGGCCGACGATCTTTTCCTGCATCCGCGCTGGGGCTTCGTCGGCACGCTGGCGGTGTTCGCCCTGGTGTTGCTGTTCGTGTTCGAGGTGAGCGCGGTGCTCGACGAACTCACCGTCGCGCGCCTGATCGCGTGGGCCGAACCGTGGCAGCCGACCGATCTCGCAGGCGTGCTGGGTCGCGCAGTGCTCGATGGCTTCATCGGTCTCGCCGGCATCGTCGTCCCCTACATGATCCCGCTGGTGCTGCTGCTGGTGTGGCTGGAAGAGTCGGGGATCATGCACCGCGTGGCCTTCGTCGTCGATCGCGGCTTCCACCGGCTGGGGCTGCACGGCGGGGTCGCCCTGCCTTTTCTGATGGGGCTGGGCTGCAACGTGCCGGCGCTGGCCGCCACCGCCGCCGTCACCCACGGTCGCGACCGTACCGTCGCGTCGCTCCTGATCACCTTCCTGCCGTGCTCGGCGCGCTCGGCCATCATCCTGGCGGTGGGCGGCAAGTATCTCGGCGGCTTCGGTGTGTTCGCCCTGTTCATGCTGATCCCGGTTGTCGTTAGCCTGGTCGGCAAACTGCTCAAGCGCCGTTATCCCGAGACGACGCCGGGCATGATCCAGGAAATTCCCGCCTACGCCGTGCCCACCCTGCGTGCGCTGCTCGTCAACACTTGGGCACGCAGCCGCGACATCGTCACCATCGTGCTGCCGTTGCTGGTCGCGGGCAGTATCGTGCTGGCGCTGCTGAGTCATTACGGCATGGACGCGTGGATCAATCTCGGGCTCACGCCGGTGACGGCGTGGTGGCTGGGGCTGCCGGTGGCGCTCGGGGTGCCGATCCTGTTCGGTGTGCTGCGCAAGGAACTGTCGCTGCTGATGGTGTTCCAGGCGCTCGGCACCCAGGACCTGGCCGGCGTGCTCGACACCACACAGATCGCCACCTTCCTGGTGTTCCTGACCTTTTACGTGCCCTGCGTGTCGACCTTCGCGATGATGCTGAAACTGCTCGGCCGGCGCGACGCGTTCTATTCGGTCGGGCTCTCCATCGGCGTGTCGCTTGCGGTGGCGGCGGTGGTGCGCGGAGGTCTGGAACTGGCGGGGTGGCTGATTTAGCGGCGGGCGTCATTCACCAATCCGATGGTAGACCGCCAATCCTGCCACCCCAAACGCCCGACCACCTCGGCGAAATCTTCCGCCAGTTTGGCCTGCAAGCGCAGCGCCTGCCCGCTGAGCGGATGGATTAAGCGCATCTCGGTGGCCGCCAGAAACAGGCGCCGGTAGCCGAACAGTTCCTGGAACAAGCGGTTGTGCCGCCCCTTGCCGTGGGTGGCATCGCCGATGATGGGGTGGGCGATGTGCTTCATGTGGCGGCGCAACTGGTGCCAGCGCCCGCTGAGCGGTTGCAGCTCGACCAGGGCATAGCGGCTGCTCGGGTAGCGATCCACCCGATACGGCAGTTCGACCGTGGCGAGCCGGTGGTAGCGGGTGTGCGCGGACTGGGCTTCGGCGCTGGCCGTGATGCCGGAATGTTCGTCCGCCATGCGCGCCAGCGGATGATCGATCTCGCCTGTTTGCGGTGGATAGCCGCGGACGATGGCGAGATAGCGCTTGCTGATTTCACCGCGCTCGAACTGTCGGGTCAACATGTGGCCGGTCTCGCGATCCAGCGCAAACAGCAGCACGCCCGAAGTGCCCTTGTCGAGCCGGTGCACCGGATAGACCTTCTGGCCGATCTGGTCGCGCAGCAGCTGCAGGGCGAAGCGGGTTTCGTGGCGATCGAGCACGCTGCGGTGCACCAGCAGTCCGGCGGGCTTGTGGATCGCGATCAGGTTGTCATCGCGATAGACGATCGGCAGTGAATCGGCGGCGGCGTCGGCCATGCCCGACTTAGAGAAACCGGTCGAGCACGAATACGCCGATCATCGCAAAGGCGAGGGCGACTTTCAGCAGCGCGCCGAACAGCAGGCCGATCGTTGCGCCCACGCCGGCCTGCGTTGCCGCGCGGAGCGAGGCGCGCACGCTGAGTTCGCCGATGACGGCGCCGGCAAAAGGGCCCAGCAGCAGGCCGGGCAGGCCGAAGAACATTCCGATGAATGCACCCAGTGCGGCACCGATCACCGAACGCGGCGAGGCGCCGAATCGCCTGGCTCCCAGGGCACTCGCCAGGAAATCGACGCCGTAGCTGGCCAGTGCCAGTACCCCCAGCACGGTGAGGGTCACCCATCCGACGTAGGCGAAATTCTCGGCCCAAGCCAGCAGCACCAGCCCGGCGAACACCAGCGGAATGCCGGGCAGTGCGGGCAGGATGAGGCCGGCAAAGCCGATGGCGATGAGGAGGGTGGCGAGCAGCCAGAGCAGGATCTGGGTTTCCATGCGGAACAGATTCGAAAGATGTGAGCCATTATAGGCAGCCTGGTCCGGTTCGCTTGTGGACGGGACAGTTGGGAGGTGGTTGGGGCTGACCCGGGGAAATTTACACGAGCGCAGACTTGCCCACTGTCGGGCAGGACGCTAAATTGAAGGCGTGTGTGGTCTCAGTCAGAGGGGCACGGCCATGAACAAATCGGCTTACATGGAGGTGTTGATGATGAGCATGACGGGAACCGGACTGGCGCAGGATGCCGGGGCGATCAGGTTGCCACCGCCCGAGACGGCAGGCGGCATGCCCTTGATGCAGGCGTTGAAGGAACGGCATTCGGCGCGGGAGTTCGACAGCAAGCCGCTACCGCTTCAGTTGTTGTCGAATCTGTTGTGGGCGGCAGGTGGGGTGAACCGGCCTTCGGGGCACCGCACCGCACCGACCGCACGCGACTGGCGCGAGATCGATGTACTTGCAATCACCGCCGATGGCGCGTATCGCTACGATCCGCCGACGCATGCCCTGGTCAAAGTCGCGGCCGGCGATCTCCGTTCTTTGACCGGTACCCAGGATTTTGTGGCGAGTGCGCCGCTGAACCTGGTGTACGTGGCCGACTTCGACCGGATGAATGGGGCCCACGCCGAAAACAAGTTGTTCTACAGCGCCACCGATACCGGATTCATGGCCCAGAACGTGTATCTCTATTGCGCGTCGGCCGGTCTGGCGGTGGTGGTGCGCGGCCTGGTCGATCGCGACGCGCTGGCTGCAGCCCTGGGGCTGGGCGCGCATCAGCGCGTCATCCTGGCGCAAACCGTCGGCTATCCGGCCGGCAGTGCGCAATAAGGAGCGGGAATCACCCGACAGATGCCAAAAACCGTCCGGATTCTGCTCGCCTGCCTGGTTTGCCTGAGCGTTGTCGGCGGCGTGCTCTGGCTGCTCCGGCGACTTGCCGGGTGAGTTTTGAAACAGCCGCTAGCTCAATCGCTGACCGTGCTCTCGCGTGTCGTGGAACGCCACCTTGGGCCAGCGTTCCTGCGCCAGCGTGAGGTTGACGCGGGTATCCGCCAGATACACCAGATTACCGTCGACGTCTTTGGCCAGCTTCAGCGTATTGGCCTTGGTGAACTCGGCCAGGTGCTGGACGTCGGCGCAGGTGACCCAGCGCGCGGTGTAGATGCCGGCGTTCTCGAAGCTGGCGTCGACGCCGTATTCGGTTTTCAGGCGATGCGCGACAACCTCGAACTGCAACTGGCCGACCGCGCCGATGAGGAGCGTGTTGTCGGCGAAGGGCTCGAATACCTGCACTGCACCTTCCTCACCAAGCTCGAGTAAGCCCTTGTTCAACTGCTTGGCGCGCAGCGGGTCGCGCAGGCGCGGGCGGCTGAATAGTTCGGGGGCGAAATAAGGGATCCCCTTGTATTGCAACGCTTCACCTTCGGTGAGGGTGTCGCCGATGTGCAACTGGCCATGGTTATGAAGGCCACTGATGTCGCCGGCGACGGCGTCTTCCATGCGGGTGCGCTCGTTGGCCATGAAGACCACCGCGTTGGCAATTTTCATGTCCTTGCCGGTGCGACGGTGGCGTACTTTCATGCCGGGCGTGTAACGGCCGGAGCAAACGCGGAAGAAGGCGATGCGGTCGCGGTGCTGCGGGTCCATGTTGGCCTGGATCTTGAACACGAAGCCGGTGAACTTGGGCTCGGTGGGACCGACCACACGCTCGATCGCCTCGCGCGGCTGCGGTGACGGAGCCCAGTCGGACAACGCACGCAGCACTTCGCGCACGCCGAAGTTGTTGATCCCCGAACCGAAGAACACCGGACTCTGTTTTCCGGCGAGAAATTCGTCGAGGTTGAAGCTTGCACCTGCGCCGCGCACCAGTTCGATCTCGGACAGCAAGGTCTCGGCTTCCTGCGGGAAGCGTTCCCGCAGCGCTGCGTCGCCCAGGCCTTTCAGGGATTCGAACTGCTGGTGGGTGTTCTCCTCGCCGGCCTTGAAGCGCAGGATCTCGTCGTGGATCAGGTGATAGACGCCCTGGAAGCGCTTGCCCATGCCGATTGGCCAGGTCACCGGCGCGCAGTTGATTTTCAGGATCGACTCGATCTCGTCCAGCAGATCCAGCGGATCACGCACCTCGCGGTCCAGCTTGTTGATGAAGGTGATGATCGGTGTGTCGCGCAGGCGGCATACTTCCAGCAGCTTGATCGTCTGTTCTTCGACGCCCTTGGCGGCATCGACCACCATGATCGCAGCGTCGACGGCGGTGAGCACCCGGTAGGTGTCTTCCGAGAAGTCCTTGTGGCCCGGGGTGTCGAGCAGGTTGAAGACGCAGTCGCCGTAGGAGAACTGCATCACCGAGCTTGCCACCGAAATGCCGCGCTCGCGCTCAACTTCCATCCAGTCGGAGGTGGCGAACTTGCCGCTCTTCTTGGCCTTGACCGTGCCGGCCATTTGAATGGCGCCGCCGAACAGCAGCAGCTTTTCGGTCAACGTGGTCTTGCCGGCATCAGGGTGCGAGATGATGGCGAAGGTACGACGTTTTCTGACGTCGCGCGCCAGGGCTGAATCGCCGGCTTTCGCCGACGCTGTTGCAATGGATTCCATCGGGGAAGACAAACAGATAGGGAGCAGGGCGCCATTTTAAGCGATTTCCTGTCCATACCCCGCGTGTTGTAAAAAGCCTGTGTCGGCCGTGTATCGGCCCAGCATGCCCCAAGCCGAATGACGTATATCGCGGGGGATGCCGGGCCAGGGAAGGCCTGACGGCAAAGTTTGGCGACAATTTTTAGTTGTGACGCCGGTCGGTGCAAAGTGCCCAAAAAAAGCCCGCCGGATGGCGGGCGCGCGGTTACGGGAAATCCGTGCTCAGGCCTGCGTGCCCACCCTGTCCCATGCAAGACGAATGATTTCGGTGTCGACTACGGGCTGGGTCTGACTCGATGCGGCGGCTATCGTTTTATCCTGTGGCACGGCGACCGGCGCTGCTGTTGCAGCCATGCCTGATCCCAGCAACAGAAGCAGGGCAGCGAGCTGGGCAGGGTTGCAGGGGATGTTGATCCAGTTCATGCGGACTCCCCTCAGTTAAGCGTCGCGGTGTCGTCGAACACCAGCCGCGCGGCCTCAAAATTCGATTCGCTCATGATCCGGTGCCGCGCGTGAGCGTGCCCCTGCAGACGGACCAGATTCTGCGACAGGCGGAACAGATCCTGGCTGTCGAGCGGTGCGCGGCACGCGACTTCGAGTGCATTCCACAAATACGCGGGCTGCTGGTCGCGCTGGAACAGGCGTTCGCAGGCCTGCATCAGGCTCGTGCCGTGACGCTGGCGGACTTCGCCCGCGGGCAGGGTCAGCAGGTCCTCGAACTGGCTGCCCAGGATTTCGTTCTCGATCGCGGCGGACAGGCGGGTGTCGGTGCCGGTCAGCGCGTCGAGCGCGGCTTCCGACAGGCTGCGCGCGCGCGGCGAGCCGGGATGGCTGATGCTGTGGCTGAGGCTGGCCCAGTGCAGCAGACGTGCGCGGCCCTCATCCTCGGCCGGCATCGTCGCCACCAGATAATCGGCGAGTGCCTGTGCGCTGTCGTCCTTGCTGGCGCTCATCAGGTCGTACAGGGCCTTGATATAGGGCGGACAGGGATCAAGCAGGGTAACGTGCGCCTTGATCCACAAGTCGCGTTCGATGTCGCGCAGGCGTGCCTGATTATGGTCGGCGATCGCCTTGGCGCTGCGCGGGTTTTCCCAGTTCTGCACCGTGGTGACCGAGACATTGGCCATCACCGCCAGCGATTCCTGCGATACCCGATAGCGGCGGCGCAGGCTGAAGATCCAGTCGGCCTCGAATTCGCGCTGATTGGCGTAACGGCGGGCAGGCTTGGCCTGCCTTTCGTGATCGCTCCATTTGCTTTGCAAAAATGACATGTGCGCTCCCTGAATGCGTAAAGGCCTGACGGCAGGTTGGCTGTTCGAAGCGTAGCAACTGCGAGGGGAGATACAACACCAACCCGGTTGGGGTGGCCGCCGCAGGATGCAACGCGCATCCAGAGGATTACGGCGAACGCCGGTTGAGATTGAGCGGAAAAAAGAAAACCCCGGCCAGATGACCGGGGTTTTAATGTTGTGGTGCGCCGGAGAAGATGAAAACGGGCACTGGACTGCGGTTGTGTTAATGCCTTGACTGCTTTTCAGAATGGAAAAGTTACCGGTTTTGAATGGTTGTTGTAGTCGTAGTCCGATTGTTAAACCTATCAGGGCGATCATAGTACCTATCGGGTCGGTTGGTCTTAGGTGTGGCGGGCCTTGGGCTCAAGGTTTCCTCTGTAAACGTTACAGTGCTTTCTTTGGCCTCGCGGGTATTGTTTTTGTTTAGTCGTTCAACCAGGTCACGCTCTCTTATTGTTCGTTGCATGGCCTTTATCTGTTCTTCGCGCGCAGGCGCTAGGGCGTTGACGTTGTCGATCACCTTGGCATTAGGGCATGGCGAATCCTGATAAATCGTCTTGCTGCCTGACTTGCACTTATACACATCAGCAAAGGCAGGTGACACAACAAGAGCTAGCAAAAGAATATGTTTCATATCGTTCTTTTTCGCCAATAGAGTTCTGGGGGGAGTTGGACGCCTGCCCTCAATACTACACATCATTGGCGCTAGCTATATGAAGCCCAGATTTATCGCCTCTGGTTGGAATGCAAAAAGGCTGATTCTTTAATGGAATCAGCCTTTTTGGTAATGGTGGTGCGCCCAAGAGGATGAAACCGGGCACTGGATCGAGGTTGCTGTATTACCTTGATCAAACTTAGTGGCGGGGAACTTCCTCATGGAAGCGGCAGAAGTGAACCGATAGTTTGAGCAAAAAGAGATAAAAGCCAACTTGGTCCAGGGTAAACAGCTTCTGGCGATCAGCTTTGGCGTCAAACGCGTTAAATGGCACTGTATGAAGATCATCAAGTAACGCAACATAGTCGTCGTCAAGATTTGCACCCTTTGGTAAATAGAATAACGAAGTTACTTTCTGCTCTTTGATGGCGGTAGTTTTGCTTTCAATTCGCTGATGATCAAGTCCTGCGGAGACTAGGAAGTCTAGGTACCGGTTCAACTTGATAATCGGTGCAAAGGTCAGCTTGGCTGGAAGATCACGCTTGTTCTCTGTGGCGATATCGCAGCTGTTTGAGAGCAGAATTGCTCGCACGGACTTTCTCGCGCCATCGTCGAAGCGAATTATTTCGATGGATGTCCACCCATCTCCTTGCAGAAGTTCTTCCCAATATCTATCAAGGTAGTACTCAATCTGCCTAGGAAACCGGTCAAGTGCCTTGATGAGGTTATCTTTTGCCTCTTGGGTAAGATAGTAAGGTATCTGTTCCTTAATTGATTCGGTAGTTATCTGCATACCGCGCAATATTAGCTCTCGTACAAATCCCAAAGGTTATCGTAGAGAACCTTCTCAAATTCAGCACCCAACGGCTCTTGTCCATCTAAAAGTTGAGCGTAAAAACGGCCAACCGCGAACTCAAAATCGGAAGCCCCAACTTCATACGCTCCGGAAATTGGGTTGCCGTAAGTCGAAAATGTATTCGTATTTCCCGTCGCTGAATAAATACCGCGAAGATTACCGGAGCTAAGGTTCGCGTGCTCAGCATGCGCTGGATCGCTATGCATCAGTTGTGCCGCAACGAGACCTGCCATCAGTACGTAACTGAATGTCGAGGAAGATTGTCCATAACGAAGTTCATTCATATACAGGATCCAAAGATTCAATTGTTTCGGGTTTTAGACAATCAAAAAATATGCTCTTGTTGGTCGAATGAATTGCATCAAGTTTCTTCCCAAAATCTTCCATGACTTTTTGAATCGATATTCCACCCTGTGCGGCAAAGGAGTCGACATCAACAATCAGTCCTTCCATGATCTTCCCATTGTGCAGCACCGCTTGCGCCGAAGAAATCACTTGTACTGCGTTGATTAAGCCGTCGCGAGGTATTTCTATCCGAAGCTGAAACGGCTCTTCCGTTAGTTTATGGTTGGCAATTGAGACATCGAAGTTTATCAAGGAAACCTTCTGTCGATCATCTGTCGCGGGTAGCAAGTCCACATACTTCATAGAGTACCGTTCAATTCCATTAATAATCGAACTGGCGCTCAATACATCCATAACTTTAATAATCGCGGACTTAAAGTTGTCCCATCCTTGATATGGGTATTTACTGCTTACTGAAACATTTTGATCGCCAATGTTGACGAAATAGCCTTCCCAATCAAGTCTGCTGAGCGGTGCGAATCTGAGATTGGGGTCACCATCTCTGATTGTTTTTGGCAACTGCGACGCGGGAAGCGATTCAATTTTTTTTTCGCCCGAGAGATTGCTGAAAAGCAAGCCGGGAAGAATCACAGACGCTGGTGTGCTGCCAGAAAAACGCAATTCAAAGATTGCGTCGATTAGTGGCTCTTTTCCTAGTTTTGCTGGTAAGTGCTTAGCCATTTTGTGATTTCGATTCAACTTACAGCCTCGATAGACGCGTAGGGTAGCAGACTCGCGCATTCCCCGTCCAAGTAACACGGGGGGTTCTAAATACATCAGCCCACAATCTATCAGCAAAAGCAGGCAGATTGTCCAGTGAAAAAACTCGAGACGATAGAGCGTGCCCGAGCGCATCGCGCAAGCGAGCGCCTGGGCTGCTCTATCGGCCTGCAGGTTTGAGTTGTGTAATTTGTTTGACATTCGATTGTAATGTTCGTATATTTATCGTAAGTCATTCGACTTACTGGAGATATGCATGAAATCGAATCAGCTTCACGACCTCTGGAGTAGCCCAGACAATACGCGGCTTACCTCTAAGCAGTTTTCTTTCCGGCTGCCCGTTCATATTGCCGCCAAGATCGCGGCACTGTGCGAAATCTACCCGCAGAAGAATCGCACCCAAATCGTTGCTGATCTCCTGACTGCCGCAATCGACGATCTTGAAAAACACCTTCCAGAAAGGCCGGGCGAGCCGGTCGAAGAAAGCTGGAACGACGATATTGCCCAAGAAATAGGAGAGGAAGGGCAGTTGTACTACTTGGGCGGAATGCGGGGCTGGTTCCGAAGGACAGCTAATCAGCATTATTTGGAGTTAGAGAAAGAGTTAGGAAACGAAAAGCCTGACGACTTGTATCCCAACATTGTTGGCACAGAAGCCGATTTCACTAAGTCCAGCAAATGACTTATAGCCTCCTTCTCTCAGGCCACGACACCATCGAGTGCGCGTATTACCTCGCGCCCGGTATTGGCTGTCAGCTCGACTATGAGCGCCTTGCCGTTGAGAAGGAGGCGTTGCGCCAGTCCAAATCGCGTCATCCCAAAGCCATCAAGCTCGGCTGCGAGGAGTTTTTACTTGCCGGGCATGGCACCAAAAGCGGCTACCCGTTCCTGATAGAGAACGATTCTTTCAGTATCCAGTTTGGCGAATTCAATCAGCCCAATTTCTTTGTAACTTTTCGCAGCAGGGCCTTATGGCACCAAAGTGCCCAAGGCCTGCATGACCGGTTTCTCACCTGGGCGAAGTCGGTTGGCATGTTCGCTTATTTGCCGGAAAGGCTTTCGCGGGTTGATTTCTCCTTCGACTATCATCTGCCTGCCATCGACTTTGACGAGGACAGTTTCGTTTCCAACTTTGCCAAGGACAACCAGCACCGCAAGCATGGCAAGGTGCAAACCTTCCGGTTCGGAGAAGGCGATCTCGCGCTTCGGGTCTATAACAAGTGCGACGAGATACAGGAAAGCAGCGCCAAGACATGGTTCTTTGACTTGTGGGGCATGGACAAAGAGGTATGGCGCATCGAGTGGCAGACACGCAAGGAGTGGTTGCGGCGAATCGGCATCAAGACCTTCGAGGACTTGAAAGAACGCCAAGGCGACCTGTTGCGCCTATTGGTCAACGATCACACCACGCTGCGTATTAAGACTGAGGACAGCAACCGTTCCCGTTGGCCATTGCATTCACTGTGGCAGGACCTGCAAGAACGGGTTGGGCAGATGGAGGGGCTGGGCGTCGTCCGGGAACTGGACGTGCCCGCATTGCTGGATGAGCGGCAAAGGCGGCTTGCCATCAGCGTATATGGCTATCTCAAGCGCATCGCGGCTATTCAGTGTCTGCAAGGCGGCTTGCCCAAGATGTCGCACCGAAATGCGATAGGCCACCTCGGCATCATGCTTAACCATGTTCACGATCAAATCACATGGGAAACCGATGTAGAGCGGCGCATTACGGAAATGAGGCTGGGCGAATGATTGCGGCTGCGTTTCTCCCGTTGATTCTCGACAGGCTCAACGAGCGCAAGAACCGCTTGCTGCTGACCGCACAGGTTGGTTTGCCAGCCAACCAATATGACGCATATCGAAAAATCCTGCTCGACGAGCTGGGGCGAAATGGTTTTGAGAAGGACTTGGAAGAAGTCTTGAAGCAGCACATGGAATGGATAGGACAGGGCAGGCATACACATGCAGGAAAGGAGGTGCTGAAATGAATGGACGAATTCTTCTATATCGAGATTCGGTTCAACTCGGTGGCCATGTCTCCCGCAGAACTTACCCTGCTTGAATCAATCCTGCCTGAGATCATCCGCGAGATGATGCTGGTTGTAGCGGAGTGCGAAGCCGAATGACGCGCACCACACCAGCGGCATACCGCATGTAGACCAAAACGCGGAGTGCCGCAGCGTGTCAAGGCTGCGGTACTTTGCACCGACAGGCATGGCCTTGACACGCTGTGGCACGTAGCCACAATTCGGTCGTGCGGTATGCGGCGGAACCACTGGAGATAACCTATGCACGTTGCGCTTTATGCGAGAGTATCCACCACACGACAGGCTGAAAACGACCTGTCCATTCCTGACCAGTTGCGGCAGTTGAATGAGTGGGCGAAAGCCAATGGCCATCTGGTGGTGCAGGAATACGTCGAGCCAGGTGCATCAGCCACCGATGACAAGCGGCCAGTATTCCAGCGGATGATTGCTGACGCTATGGTGAAGCCGCCAGCATTCGAGGCCATCATCATTCACAGCCTGTCGCGCTTCTTCCGTGATGTGATCCAGTTTGGCGTGTATGAACGCAAGCTCGGCAAACTGGGGGTGAAGGTCATCTCCATTACCCAGCAGACCACCGACGATTCAACCGGTGAAATGATGCGCCGCATCATGAGCACCTTTGACGAGTACCAAAGCAAGGAAATCTCAAAGCACACCTCACGCGCCATGAAAGAGAACGCCCGGCAAGGCTTCTTCAATGGTTCGTGTCCTCCCTTTGGCTATCAGGCCATCAGCACTGACATACCGGGCAGCCGTGGCCGCACACGTAAGAAACTCGCCATCAATGAAGCTGAGGCCGGCATTGTGCGCATGGCCTATGACCTCTATCAGAACGGACTGGAAGGCCAGCAACTCGGCTGCAAGCAGATTGCTCAGTATCTGACCGACAAAGGCCTGCTCATGCGCGGCAAGCCGTGGCGGATGCAGAAAGTACAGCACCTCCTATCTGACACGCTGTACATGGGGGAATATTTCACCAATATTCGCGACTCTAAAGCCAACGCCAATCGACCACCCGAAGAATGGGTTAAGACCAGCGTACCCGCCATCATGGACGCGGCCACCTTTGAGCGCGTGAGAATCAAGCGGGAAGCACGAGCACCCGACAAGACACCGCCACGGATTGTTAATTCCCCCACCTTGCTTACCGGTCTGCTCAAGTGCGGCTGTGGTGCGGGAATGACCCTGACCACGGGCAAGAGCGGCCAGTACAAGTATTACAAGTGTGTCCGTCGTCAGAGCCAAGGCAATCACGCATGCACAAGTAGCAACCTGCCAATGGAGAAGCTGGATAGCTTGGTGCTTGAACAGCTCGCAGAGAAGGTTTTTGCGCCTGAACGTCTGCAATCGCTTATGTCGGAGCTACGTAAGCGCATCAAGTCATCCAAGGATGACCAGCAGGCCCGCACCAACGAGGTCGGGAGACAGATCAAAAAGATCGAAGAACGCCAGCAGCGGCTTCTGGAGGCCATCGAAACCGGCACTATTGACCTGGATGAAACCACACAGCGCCGTGCCCAGCAGTTGAAGGCGTCACGCGAGGCATTATTCATCGAACAGGCCAGTGTGCGCCGTAATACGTCCTTGCCCTCGGTGGAATACCTTAAAGCGAGTCAGGTGGACGTATTTGGCAAGGTACTGCGGCAAAAGCTGCTTGCTTCTGGCTCACCGCTGGCGAAAAGCTATTTGAATCTACTGGTGGACGAAATAGTGGTCCAAGACAAAGCCGCGACCATCAAGGGCAGCTATGCGGCATTGGCAGGGGTGATGCAGATGGTAAAAGTGGGCAACCTGAGTAAACAAGTGCCCACTTTTGACCTGAATTGGTGCGCCCGAAGAGATTCGAACTCCTGACCCCTTGGTTCGTAGCCAAGTACTCTATCCAGCTGAGCTACGGGCGCTTTGAAGGATGCGAATTATACGCAGTTTTGCACAGCCGACACAAGCTTATGCGGCCTGCACCGACTTGTATTGAATTTGGCGGAGACGGAGGGATTCGAACCCTCGATGCGGGTTTAAGCCGCATGCTCCCTTAGCAGGGGAGTACCTTCAACCTCTCGGCCACGTCTCCGAACCGCCGCGAATTGTAGCGGAATGCGCGGCGGAACACCACTCCTAATCAGGCCGTCAAGACTCTCTACGGCTTGCGGAGAAGCTTGTTGACGGCGTGCTAAGTCGTCTCCTTGTCGAGCTCGAACGCCTGATGCAGCGCGCGTACCGCGAGTTCCAGGTATTTGTCCTCGACCACCACGGAGATCTTGATTTCCGAGGTGGAGATCATCTGCAGGTTGATGTTTTCCTGCGCCAGGGTTTCGAACATCTTGCGCGCGATGCCCACATGCGAACGCATCCCGACGCCGACGACCGAGACCTTGGCGATCCTGTCGTCACCGGTGACTTCGCTTGCATCGATGGTCGCTGCGGTGGCCTTGACTATTTCCATGGCCTTGGCGAAGTCGTTGCGGTGGACGGTGAAGGTGAAGTCGGTGGTGTTGGCCTGCCCCACGTTCTGCACAATCATGTCGACGTCGATATTGGCGTCGGCGACGGGTCCGAGAATCTGATAGGCGATTCCGGGGTGGTCGGGCACGCCGACCACGGTGATTTTGGCTTCGTCGCGGCTGAACGCGATACCGGAGATGATGGCGTGTTCCATTTTGTCGTCTTCCTCGAATGTGATGAGCGTGCCGTCGCCTTCGTCCTGAAAGCTGGACAGCACGCGCAGCTTGACCTTGTACTTGCCGGCGAATTCGACCGCGCGAATTTGCAGTACCTTGGAGCCGAGGCTCGCCATTTCGAGCATTTCCTCGAAGGTAACGGTTTTCAGTCGGCGTGCTTCGGGCACGATGCGCGGGTCGGTGGTGTAGACGCCATCGACATCGGTGTAGATCTGGCACTCGTCGGCTTTCAACGACGCGGCCAGCGCCACGCTGGTGGTATCGGAACCGCCGCGTCCCAGGGTGGTGATGTTGCCGTCGGCGTCCACCCCCTGAAAACCCGCGACCACGATCACCTGACCGCTATCCAGGTCGCGGCGGATGCTGGTCTCGTCGATACTGAGAATGCGGGCTTTGGTGAAGGCGTTGTCGGTGAGAATGCGACCCTGCGTGCCGGTGTAGCTGCGGGCCTTCAGACCCAGGTCTTTCAGCGCCATGGTGAGCAGGGCGATGGTGACCTGCTCGCCGGTGGACACCAGCATGTCGAGTTCACGCGGGTCGGGTGTAGCCTGGATTTCCCTGGCCAGGCCGATCAGGCGGTTGGTCTCACCCGACATGGCCGAGAGCACCACCACGACTTGATGCCCGAGCATTTTGAATTTGGCGACGCGCTCGGCGACTGCGCGGAGGCGTTCGACGTTGGCGACCGAGGTGCCGCCGTATTTTTGTACGATGAGTGCCATTTTTGGGGGCTAGGAATTAGGGGTCAGGTGAAGGCGGGATTTTAATGGATTAGCGCGTAAACAGGGCAATCGACTCTACATGTGCGGTATGCGGGAACATGTTGGCAACGCCGGCTGCTTCGAGCCGGTAGCCTTTGACGTGCACCAGCACCTCGGCGTCGCGCGCCAGCGTGGCGGCGTCGCACGAGACGTAGACGATCCGCTGCGGTCCGCCGGCGTCGGGCAGCGACTTGACGAGTTCGATCGCGCCGCTTCTGGGCGGGTCGATCAAGAGCTTGTCGAAATGGCCCAGCGCAGCGAATTTTTCCGGCGTCATCTCGAACAGGTCGTCGACCGCGAAGCGGGCGTTGGGCAGCTGGTTTCGCAGGGCATTCGCGCGCGCGCGTTCGACCAGTTCCGGGCTGCCCTCGATCCCGAGCACGTCGGCGCCCCGGGTGGCGATCGGCAGGGTGAAGTTGCCCAGCCCGCAGAACAGGTCGGCAATCCGTTCGCCTGCCCGGGGTTCCAGCAAAGCGATCGCGCGGCTGACCAGGGCCCGGTTGATCGCGGTGTTGACCTGGGTGAAGTCGGTCGGCCTGAACGGCATCACCAGCCCGAATTCGGGCAGGCTGTAGCTGAGTTCGGGCGCGATCAGCGGCCAGAACGGGCGCACGGTGTCGGGGCCTTTGCTCTGCTCCCAAACCTGCACCCGGTGCTGCTCGGCGAAGGTGCGTACCAGGACCGCATCGTCGCCGGTCCACGGTTCGAGCAGCCTGAACACCAGCACCGTGACGTGCTCGCCGACGGCGACCTCGACCTGCGGAATGCGGTCGGCGTTCGACAAGTTCACGATCAGCTCGCGCAGCGGCCGGATCAGGGCCGAGACATCGGGTGTAAGAACTTCGCAACTCACCATGTCGGTGATAAAGCTGGAGCGTTTTTCGCGGAATCCGACCAGCACGCCGCCTTTCTTGTCCACCAGCCGTGACGACAGGCGGGCGCGGGAGCGATACCCCCAACTGGGGCCGTGCAGCGCGCGCAGGACGATCTCGGGGCGCACCTTGCCGATGCGGGCGAGGTTCTCTTCCAGCACCCGCTGTTTCACCGCCACCTGCGCGCTGGCTTCCAGATGCTGCATCGAGCAGCCGCCACAGCGGCCGAAATAGTGGCAACGCGGATCGGCACGCTGCGCGCTGGGCCGGTGAATTGCAACGGCGTGGGCCGAGTTATATTTGGCGTGTTTGCGGTAGACGACGATTTCCGCGCGCTCGCCCGCCAATGCGCCGTCGACGAAGGTGACTTTGCCGTCGATCCGGGCGACGCCGTGGCCCGCGTGGTCGAGTGACAGGATATCGACTACTTCGCTCATGCCCAGGCCGCGAGGAATTCCTG
>JACDJC010001898.1_pt1 | contig 17532 bp, 15 predicted proteins | sample 7454191 | NCBI WGS metagenome assembly JACDJC01 (sample SAMN14253291, study PRJNA609438) | sludge metagenome | isolation source: sludge after 25d culture with pyrite and EDTA | collected 2018-12-20 | reverse complement strand
GTGGTCTACTTCGCCAACGACGCCGACCAGCGCGTCTATCGACAGCGGCCGGGCGAGCCGCCGGAGGCGCTGACGCCGGAGCCGCCGGCCCCGCGGGCGCTGCGCTACGCCGACTTCGCAATCGACGCGGCGCGCAACCGGCTGATCTGTGTGCGCGAGGACCACCGCCCGGCCGGCCGCGAGGCGATCAACACGTTGGTGGCCGTGCCGCTGGGCGGCGGGGAGCCGGTTGTGCTGGTCGAGGGGGCCGACTTCTACGCCGCGCCGCGCCTCTCGCCCGACGGCCGCCGCCTGGCGTGGCTGGCCTGGAATCACCCCAACATGCCCTGGGACGGCACGGAGCTATGGACGGCCGAGACGGCCGGGTTGGCGGGCGACGGCTCGCTCGGCTCGCGGCGGCGGGTGGCCGGTGGGGCCGACGAATCGATCTTCCAGCCCGACTGGTCGCCCGACGGGGTGCTGCATTTCATCTCCGACCGCAGCGGCTGGTGGAATCTCTACCGGTTGGCGGGCGATTCGGCCGAGGCGCTCTACCCGATGAGCGCCGACTTCGGCATGGCGCAGTGGGTGTTCGGGCTGGGGACGTATGCGTTCGAGTCGCCCTCGTCGCTGATTTGCGCCTATACGCAGGACGGCCGCGGCCACATGGCCCGGCTGGACACGGCGCGGGGCAGCCTGATGCCGCTCGATTTGTCCTATGCGCCCCGTTTCCCGTCCCACGGCCGCGTCGTGGCCGGCGACGGGTTCGTCGTCTACATCGGCGCGTCGCCCACGCAGCCCCACGCCGTCGTCCGCCTCGACGCGGCGGGCGCGCTCGACGTGGTGGCCGTAGCCGGCGACCCCGGCGTGGACGAGGGCTATCTGTCGATTGCCCGGCCGGTCGAGTTCCCCACCGAGGGCGGCGCGACGGCCCACGGCGCGACGGCCCCGGTTGCAACGGCCCACGGCTACTTCTACCCGCCGCGCAACCGGGATTTCACGGCCCCGGCCGGAGAGCTGCCGCCGCTCATCGTGACCAGCCACGGCGGGCCGACCTCGGCCACCACCGGCGATCTGAACCTGGAGCGCCAATACTGGACGAGCCGCGGCTTTGCCATCCTCGACGTCAACTACGGCGGCAGCACCGGCTACGGCCGGGCCTATCGCGAGCGGCTCTACGGCAATTGGGGCATCGTCGACGTGGCTGATTGTATCAACGGGGCGCACTATCTGGTGGAGCAGGGGCTGGTCGACGGGGAGCGACTGATCATTCGCGGCGGCAGCGCGGGGGGGTATACCACCCTGTGCGCCATCACCTTCGGCGATGTGTTCAAGGCAGCGGCCAGCTATTTCGGCGTCAGCGACGCGGAGGCGATGGCCAGGGACACCCACAAGTTCGAATCGCGCTATCTGGACAACCTGATCGGCCCCTACCCGGAGCGGCGCGACATCTACGTGGCCCGCTCGCCGATCCACGCGGCCGACCAGTGCAGCGCGGCGCTGATTCTTTTCCAGGGGCTGGAGGACAAGGTTGTGCCGCCGAACCAGTCGGAGGCGATGTTCATTGCCGCACGGAACAAGGAGCTGCCGGTGGCCTACGTCGCCTTTGCCGACGAGGGGCACGGCTTCCGGCAGGCCGCCAGCATTCGCCGGGCGACGGAGGCGGAGCTGTATTTCTATGGCCGCGTCTTTGGCTTTGCGCCGGCCGATGCCATCGAGCCGGTGGCGATCGAGAACCTGGACGCATGAACCCGGCCGCGCTCCAATTGATCGCCGGTTAACCCGGCGCTGAACTCCCTTTCATCCCGGCTATAACCGGCGTCAGATCGTTTCTTAACCGACGCGGTAGATTGTCGCCGCCTGCTCGGTCATAATGCTCCCTCGGAGAATTTATTAACCCAACAATACGCCGGAGGAGAAGAGAATGAAACGATACTGGCTTTTGGTGATGGTGATGGCATTGGCCGGACTGACGGCCGCCTGTGGCGGGCAGGTCGCGACCCCCACCCCCGAACCCCAACTCCAACCCACAACCGCACCCGCTGTCGAGGAACCGGCGGCCGGCTCGCCCGAGATCGACGCCCTCAAGACCGAGGTGGTCGCCAATTACGCCGACATCGTTCATGCGGGATATCAGGACTCCTATGAGACGGCGCTGGCTTTGCAGGCCGCGCTGCAGGCCTTCGTGGCCAACCCCACGGCCGAGACGCAGCAGGCGGCCAAGGACGCCTGGCTGGCCGCGCGCGAGCCGTATGGGCAGACCGAGGTTTTTCGTTTTTACGGCGGGCCGATTGATGATGAGGATGGGCCGGAGGGCCTGATCAACGCCTGGCCGCTGGATGAGTCCTACGTCGATTACGTCGAGGGCGCACCGGAGTCGGGCATCATCAACAACGTGGCCGAATACCCCGAAATTACGCCCGAGCTGTTGCTCTCCCTGAACCAGACCGGCGCGGAGGAGAACGTCAGCATCGGCTACCATGCCATTGAGTTTTTGCTCTGGGGCCAGGACCTGAGCGCCGACGGCAGCGGCGACCGCGCGTTCACCGACTATACCACTGCGCCCAACGCCGACCGGCGCGGCCAATATCTGCTGGCGGCGGCCGATTTGCTGGTGGGGCATCTGGGCGAGCTGGCGGCGGCCTGGGCGCCCGACGACGCCGGCAACTTCCGCGCCGCCTTCCTGGCCGGGCCTGCCGACGCCGCGCTGCAACAAATCCTGACCGGTATGGGCGTTCTCAGCAAGTCGGAACTGGCCGGCGAGCGCATGTTCGTGGCCTATGACAATCAGAATCAGGAGGACGAGCACTCCTGCTTCAGCGACAACACCCACCGCGACATCATCCTCAATGCCCAGGGCATCAGCAACGTCTGGAACGGGGCCTATACCCGCGTGGACGGCTCCGTGGTGAGCGGGGCGTCGTTGGCCCAGCTGGTGGCGCTGGTCGGCCCCGAACTGGGGTCAACCGTCCAGGCGCTGGCCGAGACGGCGCTGGCGAGCACGGGCCGGATCCACGTCCCGTTCGATCAGGCCATCGTCGCCGCCGACTTTCGCCCGGCCGTGCTGGAGAGCGTGAACGCGCTGCAAGACCAGGGCGACGCCTTCGCCCAGGTGGCCGGGGCGTTGGGGTTGCAGATCAATACCGATTTGCCTGAATAATGGGAAACCCGGGACCTGACAGGCTCTTGCTTGTGGCCGGGCGCTCCGGCGCTGCCGGCCGACAGAAACCGGACAACGGGAACAGGGCTGAAGCCGTTCAGCGGGAACGGACGACTACTTTGTTACAGTGAACTCATGAGTAAAGAACTGTGCAAGCTGAAGAAATCCCTCAGCATTGATATCACCGGTTACATGCTGTTGGTCAACAATCCCACGCATGTTTGTTCCAAATGTGGCCGGGTCGCCAACAGCAAGAAGCTGTTGTGCCATCCGGCCAGGATAAAGGTCTGATCGATGCACATCCGGTTCTCCTGCAGGCAGGCGGGGGTCGTTGCCTGCCTGGGGCTTGTTTTGTTTGCTGTGGCCGGCTGCCGGTTCAACGAGGCTCCACCCGCCATATCGCCGACGCCGACGCCGGGCCGTCTCGCCTATCCGGAGCCGGGCGAGGAGCTGTCCGGCGGCCAGGCGACCGTCTTCGACACGACCCCCAATGCTTTCAGCTTGCCCGTTCCGGGTCTGGAGCGCGAGCAGGAATTGCTCTTCTTTGTGGGCAACTCTTTCTTTAACAAGAATTGGGTGACGGCTCCCAGTTCGACGACGGCCCGCGACGGGCTGGGGCCGTTCTTCAACTCCCGCTCGTGCGCCGGCTGCCATTTCAAGGACGGCCGCGGCCGCGCGCCCGACTTCGAGGGCGAGCGGCCGACGGGGCTGCTGATGCGCCTGAGCGTGCCCGGCGCGGGCGACCACGGCGGCCCCCTGCCGGACCCGGTCTACGGCGGCCAGCTGCAGGACGATGCCGTCATGGGTCTGGCGGCCGAGGGGGTGCTCGCCGTCAGCTATGAGGAAGTGCCCTTCACCTTCCCCGACGGCGAGGTGGTCGTGCTGCGCCGCCCTGTCTATACCTTCAAGGACCCGGCCTACGGCGTGCCGAACGCGGAGATGATGTTCTCGCCGCGGGTGGCCAACCAGATGATCGGCATGGGGCTGCTGGAGGCCGTGCCGGAAGAGGCGATTCTGGCCCTGGCCGATCCCGACGACGCGGACGGCGATGGCGTTTCCGGTCGCCCGAATTACGTGTGGGACGTGGCCGCCCAAGGGACGGCGTTGGGCCGGTTCGGCTGGAAGGCCAACGAGCCGACGGTGGCCCAGCAGACGGCCGGGGCGTTCCTGGGGGACATCGGCATCACCACGCCGCTCTTCCCGACGCAGAATTGCACCGCGGCCGCTCCCGATTGCGCCACGGCCCCCGACGGCGGCGCGCCGGAGATTGACCCCGACGACTTCGACAAGGTCGTTCTCTATGCCGGGGCGCTGGCCGTGCCCGCCCGGCGCGACTGGACCGATCCGGTGGTGCTGGAGGGCAAGCGCCTGTTTGCCGAGGTCGGCTGCACGGCCTGTCACGCGCCGCTGCTGACGACGGGCGAGCATCCGACTCTTCCGGCGCTGTCGAACCAGACGATTCGCCCCTATACCGATCTGCTGCTGCACGACATGGGCGCGGGCCTGGCCGACGGCCGCCCCGACTTTCTGGCGACGGGCAGTGAATGGCGCACGCCGCCGCTCTGGGGCCTGGGGCTGATCGAAACCGTCAACGGCCACAGCAATCTGCTCCACGACGGCCGGGCGCGCGGCCCGCTGGAGGCGATCCTCTGGCATGGCGGCGAGGCCGAAACGGCGCGCAACAACTTTGCCAGGCTCGACCCGTCCGAGCGGGAAGCTATCCTGCGCTTCCTGAATTCCCTATAATCCGACTATTCGATCCTGAGGAGGGCGGCATGAAACTCCCGCCACGTGGTTTGTTATTGTTGCTGGTTGTGCTTTGCGTGCCGGTGGCGTGTGGCCGTGCGGAGACGCCGCCGGGCCGTGCGGAGACGCCGCCGGGCCGTGCGGAGACGCTGGTGGGCGAGTCGCCGGCTGCCGACGTGACGGCCGACGGCTTCGACCGGCGGGCCATGCTGGAGAATATCGTCAACGAGCTGGTTCTGCCCGCCCACGCGGCGCTGGCGGCTCGGCTGGCCGAGCTGGAGACGGCGACGCAGGCCTTCGTTGCCGCGCCCGGGCCGGAAACGCTGGACGCCGCGCAGGACGCCTGGCTGGCGGCCAACCTGGCGCGGATGGCGGTGTTGCCCTATCGCATGGCGCCGGTGGATGACAGTCTGCTCCACAATCGCCTGGACAACCGGCCGCCGCGCGTGCCGTTCATCGACGATGAAATCCTCGCCGGGACAATGGCCATCACCCCGGAATACATCGAGTCGATCGGCTCCAGTTCGGTCGGCCTGGGGGCGATGGAGTATCTGCTGTTTGACCCGGCGGGGGGCGACCCGGCCGTGCCGGCGCGCTTCACCACGGACGAGGGCGCGGCCCGCCGGGGGGAGCTGCTGGCGGCGCTGGCCGCGGCCATGCCGCCCAAGGCCGAGGCGTTGCGGCGTATCTGGGCGGCCGACGGCGACGACTACGCCCGCGCGTTCATCGAGGCCGACATGGACGGCGGCGATCTGCAAGGCTCGTTCAACATGCTGGCCAACCAGATGATCGGCGACGTGGAGGAGATCGTCGCCTCGCGGCTGGGCAAGCCGCTGGGCAAGCGAACGAACGGCGCGATCCGGCCTGATCTGGTGGAGGCCTACTATAGCGGCGCATCGCTGCCGCGCATCATCGCTACGCTGGAGGCCGAGCGGGCGACCTTCACCGGCGGCGATGGGTCGGGGCTGGATGATTACCTCGATTTTCTGGGGGCGATGTATGGCGAGGAACCGCTGTCGCGGGTCATTGTGGCCCAATTCGACGCCGCGCTGGCCGCGCTGCGGGCCATCGACGAGCCGCTGGAGACGGCCGTGCAGAACGACCCCGCCGGGGTGGAAGCCGCCTATGAGGAAGTTCGCACCCTGCTGGTGCTGCTGAAGGCCGACATGGTCAATCATCTGGGCCTGACGTTGACTTTCAACGACAACGACGGCGATTAGCGCATGGCGGAGCCGGAGACATTCGGGGACGCGCTGGGGCGGCGCTTGCGGCAGCCGGTCGACATCGGGCCGCTCGTCGTCCTGCGCGTGGTCTTTGGCCTGCTGATGTTCCTCGGCGCGGTGCGTTTCATGGCGCTGGGCTGGATTCGGGAACTCTACGTGCTGCCCCGCTTCCATTTCACCTATTACGGATTCGACTGGGTGCGGCCGTTGCCGGAGGCGGGGCTGTGGGGGGTGTTCATCGCCCTGGCCGTGCTGTCGCTGTGCATCGCGCTGGGGCTGGCCTATCGGCCGGCCATGGCGGCTTTCTTCCTGCTGTTCACCTACGTCGAACTGCTGGACAAGACGACCTATCTCAACCATTACTATTTCGTTTCTGCGTTTTGCCTGCTGTTGCTGTGCCTGCCGCTCAACGGCCGGTATGCGCTGGACAACCGCCTGTGGCCGGGGACAGTGCGGCCGCTCGCGCCGGCGTGGATGATCTGGGCGGTGCGGGCGCAGTTGGGGATGGTCTATTTTTTCGCCGGGCTGGGGAAGATCAACCCCGACTGGGTATTCCGGGCGCAACCCCTGTCCATCTGGCTCCATGCCCGCACGGCCACGCCGCTCATCGGCGGCCTGTTCGACTATGCCTGGGCGGCCTATGCCATGAGCTGGGCGGGCATGGTCTTCGATCTGACCATCCCGTTCTGGCTCAGTTGGCGGCGGACGCGCCTGCCCGCCTATGCGGCCGTCGTCGTGTTCCACTCGCTGACCGGCCTGCTGTTCAACATCGGCCTGTTCCCGTGGATTATGATCGGCTGCACGCTGGTGTTCTTCGATTGGCGGCTGCCCGCGCCGCGCCCGGGCGCGAGCGCCGCGCCGAACGACGCCCGGCTTGTTTCCACGCGGTTGTGGGCTGTCCCGGTCGTCGTCCTGCTGGCGTTCCAGGCCGTCTTCCCGCTGCGCCACTGGCTCTATCCGGGGGATGTGAACTGGACGGAGGAGGGCGGGCGTCTGGCGTGGCGGGTGATGCTGGTGGAGAAAACGGGCCAGGCGACCTTCTTCGTGCGCGACCCGGCCGGCGGCGAGACGCTCGTCTTTCCCGGCGACTATCTGACCGATTTGCAGGAGAAGCAGATGTCTTTCCAGCCGGACATGATCGCCCAGTTTGCCCGTTTTCTGGCCGGGGAGTATGGCGGTGACGTGAGCGTGCGGGCCGAGGTGTATGTCAGCTGGAACGGCCGCGCCGGGCGGCTGCTCATCGACCCACAGTACAATCTCGCCGAGGCCCCGATCGACCCGCGACCCAAGGCGTGGATTCTGCGCCGGGATTAGCGGCGGCCGTTTCGCGTCATCGCGGTGTTGTGCCATACTTGCGCCACTCTTGGGACAATTCGGAGGCTTATTATGTCCGTCGGCGCGCTCCGCGATATTCGCGTCATCGACCTCTCCCGCGTTCTGGCCGGGCCATATTGCGCCATGCTGCTGGCCGACTACGGCGCGGACGTGATCAAGATCGAGCGGCCCGGCGACGGCGACCCGACGCGCCAATGGGGGCCGCCGTGGTTTGGCGCTCAGGATTCGCCGGGGAACGGCGAAAGCGCCTACTACCTGACCGCCAATCGCAACAAGCGCGGCATGACGCTCAATCTGAAGACGGCCGAGGGGCAGGCCATCGCCCGCCGCCTGATCGCCACGGCCGACGTCGTTGTGGAGAACTTCATGCCCGGCGCGCTGGCCGCCTATGGGCTGGACTACGCGACGCTGTCGGCCGCCCAACCTGATCTCATCTACTGCTCCATCACCGGCTATGGCCAGACCGGCCCCGACCGCGACCGGGCGGGTTACGACTTCATGGTCCAGGCCGAGGGAGGCATCATGTCGATCACCGGCCCGGCGGGGGGCGAGCCGCACAAGGTCGGCGTGGCGATTGTCGACATCAGTGCCGGGCTATACGCGACCACGGCCATCCTGGCCGCGCTGCACCACCGCGAGCGCACCGGCCGCGGCCAGTGGATCGACGTGGCCCTGTTCGACACCCAACTGGGCTGGCTGGCGAACGTGGCATCGAATTACCTGGTGAGTGGCGAGCCGCCGGCCCGCCACGGCAACGCCCACCCCAACATCGTGCCCTATGAGGCGTTCCCCACGACCGACGGCCACATCGCGGTGGGCGTGGGCAGCGACGCGCAGTGGCAGCGCTTCTGCCGGGTGGCGGGGCGGCCCGACCTGGCCGCGGAGCCGCGCTATGCCACCAACGCGGCGCGAGTGGCGGCGCGCGAGGAGCTGGTCGGCCGGCTGCGCGAAGTGTTCGGGGCGCGGTCGTCGGCCGACTGGCTGGCGGCGCTGCGGGCAGCGCGTATCCCGGCCGCGCCCATCAACGATGTGCCCGCGGCGCTGGCCGCTCCGCAGGCCGCCGCGCGCGAAATGGTGCTGACGGTCATGCACCCGGCCGGGCCGCTGTCGCTTGTCGGCCCGGTGGCCAGGCTGAGCGAGACGCCGGCCACGGTGCGGGCCGCGCCGCCGCTGCTGGGCGAGCATACCGGGGATGTCCTGCGCGAGTTGGGATTATCGGCCGGGGAGATAGAGGAGCTGAGCCGCGTCGGGGCGATTTAGCCGATTGACTTTCATCGGGGGCCGATCTATGATTATGACCATGGTCATGCCCACAGTCACAATATCGAAAAGCAAACTGAAGGCGCGGATGTTGGAGATTTTTCGCGAGGTGGAAGAGAGTGGTCAGGAACTGATCGTGACCGATAACGGCAAGCCGGTGCTGAAGATCGTGCCTATTAAACCAAAAGCCACTGTTGAGGAGGTGTTTGGACAATATTTTGGGCAGATTGTTTTTCACGAAGATATCAACGCTCCAACAATTGACGAATGGGGCGAGGTCTGATTGATGGTTCTGGATACATCGACGCTTCTCTTCTGGACACTGGATCCGTTGAGGCTTTCTGCAGCGGCGCGGCAGGCAATCGATTCGACCGATCGGTTGATTATGAGCGCTATTTCGATCTGGGAAATTGCCCTGAAGGTCAAGCAATCCAGGCTTGAGATTCATCCTGCGATAGACGAGTATATTGAGAGGCTTGCCGAGCTTGACAGGTTGGAGATTGAACCTGTAGGTGTGGAAACCTGGGTGAGCAGTGTCAATCTCGATTGGGAGCATCGCGATCCCGCCGATCGCGTGATCGTCGCGACCGCCTTGCGCCACAAAAGCCCCCTTGTCACATCCGACCGGGTCATTCGCGATTTTTATGCGGCTACTGTCTGGTAGCCGGCGACGGCCGCCCGGAAATAAAAACGGCCTGCCGGGGCAGACCGAAAAAACCGCACCCTTCGCCGATTGACCCCAATCGGCGAAAGCCGCGCACTCCAGGGATCGATGTAATTAGTTGGCGCTGTAGGTCTCGACGACGCCGTTGGTGGTGCCGTGCTCGTTGGGCACGTACTTGTCGGCCGAGTCGTCGTTGACCCACTCGGCGTTGTTGACCAGGTAGCGATACTGGTAGCTGCCGTTGGCGGGCAGGCGCAGCTTGGCGGCGAACGTGCCCTTGTTCTTCTTCATCGCCACCGGCTCCCAGCCGTTGGCCTCGCACACCAGAACCACTTCGGTGGCCTCGGTCGGCAGCTCGAACGTCACTTCGTATTCGTCCTTCGACTTCACGTACTTCTTCTTCAACATGGGTATATCTCCTTCAGATAAGGTAGTGTGTTTCCTTAATTTTGGAAAAACAACGGGATTGACCGGAACTTTCCGGGGCCGGGACTGCCCGACCGGTTGAAACCACGTTGCATTATATGTGGCGGGGCGGGGCGGTGTCAATGCGCGGGTGCGTTGCGGCAACAATTACCGCCTTTCTCTAACCTGGTTATCAGTAAAGGCGGCCGGCGCGAGGCAAAACGGGGGCCCACGGCCGGGGAGCGCCGTCTATTCGGGTTTGTAGAACGTCGGCGAGGACGGCCCGGCCAACCCGTCGCCGTCGTCTTTCCGGCCGTTCGGCGCGCAGCGGACGGCCTTCACGTTTACCAGGGCTTCGATCTGGTGCAGGATGCGCACCATCTGCCGCGAGTTCTCCAGCTCCAGTTCCATCTCGATGACCAGTTCGCCGTTCTGCTTTTCGCGGAAGGTGCAGATGTGGCGGATGTTGACGTCCTTGTCGCGCATGAGTTGGGTCATCTCGTGCAGCAGCCCCGGCCGGTCGTATACGTCGACGTAGAGCGTGACGATGCGCGCTTGTCGCCGGTCTATTTCGCCCCAGCCCAGCTTCAGTTGCCGGTGCGTCGGCTGCGCGCGTTCGCCCCCGGCGCTCAGCGTGCGGCACTCCTCGCGGTGGACGGTGAGGGTTCCATCCTGTCGCAGATAGCCAACGATGTTGTCGCGCGGGCGCGGGTTACAGTTGGCGCACAGGCGGAGCTTGTGGTTGCCGGCGTTGGTGATGATGTACGTGGAGCCGTCGGGGGCGGCCACGGGGCTGCCGACGGGCAGGCTCGCGCCGTCGTCCCAATGATCGGCCATGATGCGCGTGGAGAGCGTCGTGGGCAGCAGTTCGGCGCGGCCGAGGTTATAGTAGAGTTCCCCGGCGTCCTCGTAGTCGAACAAGGCGGCGATCTCGGCGTGGGGCAGGCCGATCAGCCCCAGCATCCCCAATTCGCGGGTCAGGATGTCGCGCCCCTGGCGGATGGCTTCCGCTTCGGACAGGCGGCGGAACCAGCGACGGGCGTGCATGCGGGCGTAGGTCGTGGTGATGTAGCCCAGGTCCTCGTCGAGCCAGGCGCGCTGTGGCTGGGCGCGGGGTTTCTTGCAGATGCGGACCTGATCGCCGTTCTTGAGCGGCTTGTTCAGCGGGAAGGGCAGGTCGTTGACCTGGGCGTTAAGGCACTGGTTGCCGAGTTCGGTGTGGATGCGATAGGCGAAGTCGATGGGCGTGCTGCCCTGGGCCAGATCGACGGCGTCGCCGTCCTTGGAATAGACCCGTATCTGCTCGCCCAGCACGTCTTCGACGGCGCTGCGCACGCCGATGCCGGGGTCCTGCGGCTCCACGCTGATGCTGCTGGAGATGCTGGCGAAGAATTCGTCCACCCGGTCGGCCAGACCGGCCGACCAAAGGGGTGTGCCCGCATAATACCATTTGGCCAGCACGCCCATCTGGGCGATGCGGTCCATGTCCACCGTGCGCAGCCGCACCTTCAGCGGCTGGCCGTCGGAGTGGACAAGCGTGGTGTGGAGGGATTGGTATAGGTTTTCACGGCGGACGGAGATGTAGTCGTCGAAGCGGTTCGGCACCACCGGCCAGAGATGGTGAAGGTGGCCGAGGGCAGTGTAGCAGTCGATGGTGTCTTCCATCAGGACGGTGATGCGCAACATACGGTCCACGTCCCGATAGCCCACGCCCTGTTTTTGCAGGTCCTTGTAGACGGTGTAGATGTTCTCGGGAGCCATCTTGACATCGCGCACCGGCAGGTTATGGGCGCTGAGGCAGTTGATGATCTGTTTGCGGATGACCTCGAACAGCGGCTCCTGCACCCGGCACAGACGATCCAGTTCGGCGCTGATGACGTTGAAGGCGTGGGGGTTCAGCACGTGGAGCGAGAGGCTCTCCAGCTCGCTCTTGACCTCCCACATGCCCAGCCGGTAGGCCAGGGGGGCGAAGACGGACAGCGTTTCCTCGGCCTTGGCCCGTTGGCGGTGGGGAAACATGCCATGGATGGTGCGCATGTTGTGCAGCCGGTCGAACAACTTGATGATGACGGTGCGGACGTCGGCCGTCATGGCCCGCAGCAGCTTCTGGAGCGTGGCCTGTTGCAGCTCCTCGGGCAGCAGCTTGTGGCCTTCCTGGGCCACGCCGCGCGTCACCTCTTTCAGCTTGGTCACGCCATCGACCAGGCGGGCCACATCCGGCCCGAATTTATCGCTGATTTGCTCAATGGGGATGCGCGTGTCTTCGGCGATGTCGTGGAGCACTGCGGCCGATATGGCCGTCGCGTCGAGCCGGTAGCCGGCCAGATAGGTGGCGACGGTGAGGGGGTGGGTGAAAAAAAGCTCGCCGGTCTTGCGGCGTTGGGGGCCATGCTCGCGGCGGGCGAACTCGACCGCTTCCTTCACCCGAAGGCGGTCGGGTTCATCGAGATACGTGTTGATCAGAGCGAAAAGTTGCGCTTCGTCAGCAAATATCGGTTCACGTTCAGTCATAGCAATACGACATACCCGACGAAGCGCCCAAGAGAGACGGGCTGTGGGGGACCAATCGGCAGGCCGCGCCGTGAGTATATCCGCTCATTATACCGCGAAGCGGGCGCGTAAACAGGGGGAAATCGGAAGTTGGGCTTACTCCTGCTTCTTGAAATCCATGAAGCGATAGCCGACGCCGCGCTCGGTCAGGATGTATTTGGGGTTGGCCGGGTCTTCCTCGATCTTCTTGCGCAGGTAATTGATGTAGAGCCGCAGGTAGTGGGTTTCGTCGCGGTATTCGTAGCCCCAGACCTTGGCCAGCAGCGTGTCGTGGGGTACCACCCAGCCGGCGTTCTGGATGAGGTGGTTGAGCAGGCGGTATTCGGTGGGCCGCAGGTCGATGCGCTCGCCGTCGACGATGACCTGATGCCGGTTGAAGTCAACGGACAGCCGGTCGTCGATGCGCAGGACGGTGCGCGGCGGGGGCGCGGGCCAGTGGGCGCGCCGCAACACGGCCGCCACCCGGCCGGTGAGCACGCGCGGGCTGAACGGCTTGGTGATGTAGTCGTCGGCTCCCAGCCCCAGGCCGCGGGTGATGTCCTCTTCGTCGTTGCGCACGGTGAGCAGGATGACCGGCACAGTGGAAATCTCGCGCAGCAGCTTCAGCGTCTCGAAGCCGTCCAGTTCGGGCATCATCACGTCCATGACGACCAGGTCGGGGTTGAACTGGCGGATTTGATCGAGCGCGTGGAGGCCGTTTTCGGCCTCGATGACCTGATACCCCTCCAGCTCCATGTTCATGCGGATGAATCGCCGCATGCGCAACTCGTCGTCGACGATGAGGATGAGTTGGGGGCCGGTGTTTTCCAGGTTGTCGGGGATCTGCTCGACCATGGCGTTTAGTCCGGGTTTCTATTCGCGGACGAAGCTGACTACCTTTTCGACGTCAACTTCGGATAGTAATTGGATGTGGCTGATGCGATGCCAGGCGAAGAGCACGCGGGCCACGTTGCTATCCAGGAAGGGCACGGTGCGGCCGTCGCGCCGGCGCGGGTTATAGACGGTGACGAACTGGGCCGCCGGGTCGGGCGCGCCTTCCAGTTCGCCCACGATTGGGTCTTCGTCCAGTAGATGTATGACGGCTGATACTCGCATAGGTCACTCAACCCCAAGTTTAATCGGCGATCGCCAGTTGTACCAGTAATCCCCCGAAACGGATGGCGGCCCCCGGCGGGATCTGGTAGGCGTAGCCCGCCACGAGGCGCACGCCGTCGAGCCACGTGCCGTTGCTGCTGTGCCGGTCGACGATGACGTAGCCGCCCTCGACCCACTGGATGGTGGCGTGGCGGCGCGACACGCCGCGCTCCTGCCCGCCGAAGGGGGTCAGGTCGAGTTCGGGGGTGAAGCCCGTCTCGGGGTCGGCGCGGCCGACGTGGATCAGCGCCCCGTGCAGCGTCAATTCGGCGTTGTGGTGAGGCAGGCGGGCGCGAAGGGCGGGCGGGTCGGGCGCGGTGGCGGGCGGGGGGATGGCCGGCGCGGCCGTGGGTGTTGTCTCGGCCGGCGGCGGCGTCTTGCTCGATACCTTCATGCGCGCCGCCGGCTCGTCATTGCCGCCGGTGGACGGGAGGCCTCCGGTGGTCGGGTAGACCCGGACCGCGGGATGAATGGCCGCTCCGCACGTGTCGCAGAAGAGCGCCCCGGGGTATTGCTCCGCGCCGCATTCGGGACAGGCGATCATGACTCCACCGGCCTCATGAGGGAGCGAGTCCCGTATTTCAGCAGCTTGCGACCCTCCGGCGACATATCTCCCTGGCGGGTCAACTGCTGCGCTTCCAGTTGGGCCTGCCGCGCCAGCCGCAGGTCGCCCGTCTCCATGTAGCGGGTGGTCAGGCGGCGCATCCGGGCGGCGGCCGTGTCGGGTTTGCCCGATTGCGCCTCTTCCCACGCCTTTTCCTGCATACGATAGAGCGTGAACAGCCGCACCGCCTCGATGAGCGCGGGCGAGGGCGGCGGGTTTTCGGCTTCCTGACCGGCCACAAGCCGGATGGTTCGGGTGGCCGTCTCCTCGGCCCCGCCGGCCGACGTGTAGCGCACCTCCAGCGGGATCCGGAACCGCGCGGCAATCGGCTGCGGGGCGGCCAGCAGCTCCAGCAGGACGACGACCGGCGAGCGCCCTTCCAGATCGCCCAGAGGCAGCGGGTCGGCGTCGAGGGCCAGCGGCTGGGGGTAGGGGGCGAGTTTGAATCCGGCGCGGAGGGTGAATTGGGCCGGCCAGGCGCGCCGCAGGCTCAGGTTGCGGGCGTGGATTGCCCCCAGGCCTTGCAACCGTCCTTCCAGGTGGGGCATGATCTCGGCCGGTCGCTCGATGTAGTGCGACTGACCGCCCGACGGCGCGACGAGCGCGTCGAGAAAGGCGTCGTTCCAGTCGGCGCCGAGGCCGAAGGCGGTGATGCCGATGCCACGCGCGGCGGCTTCAGCGGCCAGCCGCAGGCACTGGTCGGCATCGCCGTAGGTGTGGCCGTCGGTCATCAGGATCAGGTGGCTGGTCTGCGGGGTGGTTGCCGCCTGACCGATGGCGGCGCGGCCCGTCGCGGCGCGGTCGAGTTGTTCCAGCCCGGCGCGCAATCCCTGATAGATCTCCGTGCCGCCGGAAGCGGCGACGGCGCGCAACCGGCGATGGGGGTCGCGCCAGGCGGCGGCCGTCTCGGGGTCGGCGTGGCGCGCCGCGCCCAACGCGGCGGCGGGCAGCACCACCTCGGCCCGATCGCTGAAGCTGACCAGCGACAGGGTATCGTCCCGGCCCAGCTTGTCGAGCAGCAACTCGACGGCGGAGATGACCTTTTCCAGCCGCTCACCGCGCATCGACGTGCTGCGGTCGATGACGAGACTGACGTTGAGCGGTTGGCGGCTCTCGCCGGCGGCCGTGTTCGGGCTGAGGGTCAGCAGGGCGTAGACCAAATGGGGCGCGCCGGCAAGGGGGAGTTGCTCGACGCTGAGGGTCAGATCGAGTGTCACCGACGAGCCGGCGACCTCGGTGACCAGCGAATCGTACACCTCGCGGCGCAGCGGGTTGCTGAGCACGTCATGGGCGTAGCGCAGGCGCTCCCATGTGGCTTCGTCGATGACCTCGCCCGCGCCGGCGCGCCGGTTCCACGCCGCGAAGGCCGCCTCGATCTCGTCCGGGTCGGCATTGCGGCCCACGCCGAGGACGGTGTAGAGGTCGGCAAATTCCTGATTCATCAGCGGTTCAATCGCCGGCGTTTGGCCGGGTCGGCGGATTGCTCCGGAACGAAAACGAGACGACCACGGCGGAGATGTTGTCCTCTCCCCCGGCGGTCATGGCGAGTTCATACAGGCGGTCGGCCGTTTGCTGGGCCGAGGCCTTGCCGCGCAGGGCGGCGGCCAATTCATCCGGCGGAACCGACCCGCACAGGCCGTCGCTGCACACCAGCAGCTTGCCTTCGTCGGGCAGATCGAGGGCGAACGTATCGGCCGTCAGGGCGCTATCCTGGCCCAGCGCCTGGAGCAGGACGTTGCGATACTGGAAGTGGGGGGCCTCCTCGGCCGAGAGGCGGCCTGTTTCCTGCAGCCGGCGCACCAGCGAGTGGTCTTCGGTCAGCAGGCGCAGCTCGTCCCCGGCGAGCAGGTAGGCGCGGGAGTCGCCCACATGGGCGACGTAGAGGCGGTGGCCGAAGATCAGCCCGGCGGTCAGGGTGGTTCCGCCGTTGCGGGCCGGTCCGCCGGCCGAGGCGGGCGGCAGACCGTTGCCCTGGGTCACGGCGTCGTGGGCGGCAAAGACGGCCCGCTCCAGCGCGTCGAGCAGGTCGTTCTCGCGCAGCGGATACCCGCGCAGCAGCGGGGAGTAGATTTGGCCAAGGACGAACTCGCCGAAGGCGCGGACGGCGGCGTTGCTGGCCACGTGCCCCTCGCGCTCGCCGCCCATGCCGTCGGCCACGGCATAGAGTCCCAGCGGGCGCAGCCCGAAATGGCCGCCGAACCCGGCCGTGAACAACAGGCAGGCGTCCTCGTTGCGCTCGCGCACCGCGCCGTTCTCGCACCGGTAGCCGCTCTCGATCTGGGGCATTGTATCGACATTCATGTGGCTTCCGTCCCTAGATGGGCAGCGCGTAGAGGCAATGGTCGGTGGCGCCGACGTAGATGACGCCGTTGAGGATGATGGGCGAGCCGATGATGGGACTGCCGGCGTCGAAACGCCACTGCAATTCGCCGCGCCGGGCGCTGACGCCGTAGAGGCTGCCGTCGGTGGAGCCGAAGTAGACGGTATTGCCCCAGATGGCGGGCGTGGCGATGACCTGGCCGTTGGTGGGATAGGACCAGAGCCGGCGGCCGCGGGTGATGTCGATGGCGTAGAGGTGGCCGTCGGCCGAGCCGATGTAGAGCGCGTCGTCGAACAGCGTCGGCGTGGAGACGACCGGCCCGCGCGTGGCGAACCGCCAGATGGGCCAGCCGGAGCCGGCGTCCATGGCGTAGACCGTGCCGTCGTTGGAGCCGACGTAGAGGATATCGTCGGCCACCCGCGGCGAGGACGTGACGGCGCGCTGGGCCTTGGCCTGCCAGCGGGGCTTGCCCGCGCCCACTTCCAGCCCCTGCACCTGGCCCCCTTCGGTGCCGAAATAGACCAGTTCGTCGGAGACGTAGGGCGTGGAGCGCACGGGGCTGTAGATGTTGGTTTTCCAGTAGAGCTGGCCGCGCATGACGTTGACGACGTAGAAGAAGCCGTCGTCGGCGCCGAAGAAGACGTGGTCGAAACGCACGGTGGGGGTGGAGTAGATCGGCCCCTCGGCCTTGAATTGCCAATTGAGCCGCCCCTTGCGCAGTTGCAGCGAGTAGAGCGTGTGGTCGGCCGAGCCGACCATGACCGCGTCCTCGTGGACGGTGGGCGAGCCGCCGAGGCCGCCGCCGGTGGGGTATTTCCACAGGAACTCCCCCTTGTCGGCGGTGACGGCGTAGAGGTTGTTGTCGTAGGCCCCGGCGAAGACGATGCCCTTGGCCACAGCCGGGCGTGTGCGGATTTCGTCCTCGCAGCGGAAAACCCACAGCGGCTTGACCTGGCTGATGCCTGCCTTGAGCGTGGCCGCCGGCGCGCCGGGCCGGTCTTCGTCGAAGGCGCGGGCGCTCTCCTTCAGGCCCAGGCGCTGCTCCAGGTCGGCTTCTTCGGGGTCGCTCTCCGATAGCACCAGCAGCGCCTCGCGCAGGGCCATGGCGTCGGGGAAGCGCTCCTTGGGGTCATACGACAGGCAGCGCATGAT
>JACDJC010001895.1_pt1 | contig 17567 bp, 12 predicted proteins | sample 7454191 | NCBI WGS metagenome assembly JACDJC01 (sample SAMN14253291, study PRJNA609438) | sludge metagenome | isolation source: sludge after 25d culture with pyrite and EDTA | collected 2018-12-20 | reverse complement strand
CGCAGCCGGAGCACATCTGAATTAACGTCGAGCTTGGCGGTGGGCGCATTCGTGCCGATGCCGATCTTGTCGGCGCTGGCGTCGAGGAAAAGCAGATTGGCGTCCGTATCCCCCTCAAAACGGGAGTCGGCGTCGGCCCCTTGCTCATTGACGATGAGCGCCCCGGATTTGTCCACCGAGAACAAAACGTTGCCGCTGGAATCCTGCGCTTGGAACAGGGCCGCCGTTTGGCCGCTGTAGCCCTTGACTCGTGATTGCAGCTTGTCCGCTCCACCAACTACATCCCAATGCGCGCCCGCCGTGGTCGCGCCGATCACCCCGTCCAGCAAGAAGGTTCCCACACCGCCCAGGGCAATCGTATTGTTGGCGTCTACGAATGCCCTGTAGCCAATCGCTACTGCTCTGGTTCGTTGCGTGCTAGATGCTTGCCCCGCATAGGTGCCTACGTACGTGTTCTGCGCCCCTGTCGTCGTGTCGTTGGCGGGGTTGGTGCTGCGTCCCGCCCAAAAACCCATGAAGACGTTTTCACCGCCAGACGTTACCCCTGCTCCTGCCGCCGTGCCCAGGGCTGTGTTTTCGTTGCCCGTAGAGCTGCCGGCAACACCCTGCAAGGCGGTAGCGCCAACAGCAACGATGTTGTTGCCCGTGGCGTTGCTGCCAGCGGTGTTGCCGATATACACCCCGTTCGCCGCATTGGTTTTGTATCCTGCGCTTGCTCCCAACGCCACGTTATTGTTCGCAGTCGTCAAGTCGTGCAGGCTGTTGGCCCCAAGCGCGATATTGCCGCCCCCCTGCGTGGCAGAGAGCATGGCGTTAACGCCAATGATTGTATTCGCGCTGCCGGTTGTCAAAGCCGCTCCGGTGCCGTTGCCGATAGCTACGTTTGAGTTTCCCGTAGAGTTGCCAAGCGCGCCCTGCCCAATTCCTACCGAGCTTGTGACGCCCGTTCGACAAGCGCCGAAACCAATAGCAACCGATTCCGACTGTGTCCCGTTCTCCATCGCGTAGGCGCCAATCGCTACGTTGTTGTTGCCCGTGACGTTGTTCTTCAGGGCAGACAGGCCAATAGCCATATTTGCGGAGCCGCTCAGGTTGGCGTACATCGCATAGGGGCCGATAGCCAATTGGCTGTTGATGGATGTACTTGAATACATCGCGTAGGGGCCTATCGCGACGTTGTCCGCCGCTCCGCTCATCGAGTACGCTGCCGCTATGCCGATAGCCGTGTTGCTATTGCTCGCCACACTAGCCAGGGCAAGGCGCCCTATGGCAATGTTGGTGCTCACTGCCGCCGTGACAAAACCCATCGCATTCGGGCCGATGGCTATGTTGTAATTGCCCGCAACCGACAAGCTGTTAAGGGCATAGCTGCCGACTGCAACATTGCCCGTAGATGCACCAAACGCGCCAAGTGCTCCAACCCCCACACCCGTATTATCGTCCCCCGTTACGGTGCCCGCTGCCGTCAAAGCGCCCAGGAAGACGTTACGCGTCCCTGGTACGTGGATGGTCTTGACTGTGCCAAATTCGTAATAGGCAGAAGTGTTTACCGCATTCGTGAACGTCTGCCGCTGTGACGTGGCCCCGGTGCGTGTGCCGGTCGCCAGCAAGTAACCTGTATGGTCATCGTCCGCAAGCCCAGTCAGTGCGCCATGATCGGTGACGCCAATCGAAGATGTTGCAATCCAGGTTAGCCCGCCTGCTCCGTCAGGCGCAAGGACATAGCCCGTCCCCTGTGAAGTAGGAAGGTTAACAACATCAGATACACCAAAGTTCCAGCCATGCGTAGTCATGGAGCCAGATAGGGATAGGCGACAAGAGCGAGCAGAATGAGGGTAAGCACCACGTTGGCAATGACAAGGCCCAGGGTCGCCTTTTGCTTGCGGTCATCTGGTTTGACTTGGAAGGGCATGTTACCGCCAGGCAATCAGTTCAACGATGGTGCCAGCCGTGGCGCTGGCAAGGTAGAGGGTCATGGTCTGACTGCCCCACAGGTTGTAACTGCTGTAGGTGTAGCCAGCCTTCAGGGTTTCGTAGGGGGCTGTAGGTGTAGCGACGTAGCCGGTCTCGAAGGCAAAGCGCACGCTTGCATTCTGGCGCGCCTGCATCTCAAAGTGGGTGGTGCCAGTGGGCAGGGCAATCGTGTACTCGGTGTTGGCATTGGTCAAGGTCTGGTTGAACAGAACCGGGGCCGCTGCGAAGTTACCTGCCATCATCCACCTGCACAGGCAGACGCCATTTGCGTCAAGGCTGCGATCTGCGGTTGCACGACGATGATCTGGTAGCCGAAGATGCCCAGCAGGGTGACGATCAGGGTGAGGACGGCCCCGATTACTTGGGATGTTTGTTCTTTTGTCATAGATAAAGCTCCAATGAAGTACGGGCGATGTAGGGGTGATTCGTGCTGCTGATACCTGAATAGAACAAGTCCCACTGGATGCCGCCCAAAGGAATCATGCTGGCTCGATAGATATGGCTGTTGTCCCAACCTGCTCCGCTCTTGAACATGAATTCGCCTCGGAATGTCCAAGTATCGCCATCCGTGCTGGTTGCTAACCCTAGTCGTGCTTCCGTTCCGCTTGCGTCCAGGGTGCAGGTGTCCAGTAGCATGATGTAGTTTGCGGCTTGCTTGTAGACGCTCAAATGCCAGGGGTCGCGTCCACTTGGTATACCGTTGATGGTGCAGGTTGTGGCTGCACTCCAAGTACCGTTCAGCGTTGAGCACGTGCGGTACTTCACAGCGTTGGGGCTTCCTGTAATATCTACCACGTACATGCGATAGTTCGTGCCATCGTGCAAAATGCCGGGCGAAACGAATTGATAGCCTGTATCGCTCAGCACTTCGGTTTTACCTGTCCAGGTCGAACCGTTTGTGCTCTCCATCCTGTAAACTTTGTAGGTACTACTGGCATTCGTCCAGTGAGTCCAGAAGCAGTACAGTTTGGTGTAGTCGGCGTTCCAGGCAAGTTCGGTGTCGGCGTTGTGGTCGGGGCTAGTGCCGCCATCGTCAATCGGGTTGGTCAACCCCGTTGGAACCGTCCACGTTTCGCCATCGTTGGAATGCAAGATACTTGGGTCTTCGTACTCATCGTTCATAGATGGGTACGGCGTCATTGCCATCCAATACTTGTGCCCGTAGGTGCCCCATCCTGCCGCCCGATAGACAACAGAAGGATGTAGGGCCTCCCCGCTGGTGTCATAGGTTGGCGTTATCAGGGTTGCCGCATGTTGGGCATAAGCGTAGAAGTATTTGCGGGCAAGGTACTTTTCTACTATCGCCTGCTCAGTGGTACCAAGACTCCGGGCATACATGATTATTTCGGCCATGTCCCCTATCCACGGGCTATTCAGCGCACCCGCCCCAGCCTTTGCTCCACCAATCAGCAGGCGCGATAGGGTAGCATCGCCTGCGTCCAGGGCGCTGGTTGTCAGCACGCTGGTTCCATTCATCCTCAGTTGCACCGTTGTGCCCGTAAAGTTGATGGTCATCAGGTGCCATTCACCGTCAGCCTGGTCGTTCTGCGTTACGGCTGATTTCAGACTGTTGTCATCGCCTCGCCTGTACACTCCCCAGGGCGCATTCGTGGCGACGTTGGTCAAGGACACAAGCGGTATACCGTTTGCCGTGTCGGTCAGGCCGAACACGTGCCCATTGACGGCAACGGGCGTGGTGCGCTTCACCACGGCCAGCAGGGTAAACGCCTTGTCCGCTCCCGTCAGGGCGGCAACCGCTGCCGCCTCCACGTCGAAATACTGTGCGCCAGCGTAGTAGATCGCCGGGTTGCCCTTAACCTGGTTCGCCTGCCACAACGGAAGAGGGGAGCCGGTGCCGGTGCCGTCCCAGGCGTTGGCGCTTCGGTCTGCCCAGGTCGATACTCGGTCGCTACCATCCTTCGTGACGTAGGTACTGGCTGCATCGAACCATAGATGCAGATTGGCAATCTGCGGCGGGGTGAACGTCCCGCCCATTACGCCAGATAGACCGGATAGACCGGATAGACCGGATAGAGACATTTATTCCGTCCAGTGGTTCAGTGCCCACACTCGCCCACTTACGGCTGCCCCTGCTGCGGCCAAAGTGATGGTTAAAACTGCCCCTACGTCACTTGCCATTGGCATGGGAAAGGGGATAAAGCCGGGGCCGGATGCAGTGATGGTCAGGCTTAGCAGGGTGCCAGCTAGGTTATCGGAAACGACGATGCTCCCGCCTGTAGGCGTAGCGTCGTAGCTCCAAGCTACACCAGTGATGATATGGCGCTTGCCAGCCACTGCCGCAAAGGTGACAACCGCCGCCGCATTGGGGCTGCCCGGAATGTTGCCGTTGGCAGACGCGCCCAGAATGTTGCCGAATGCTGGTTGCGCTGTGTAGATTTTGCTCATGTCGTTTCTTCCTTCGTGGCAGGCAAACCGCCTACGGTCTCGGTTACTTGGTGCTCCAATGCCCAGGCCCGTATCTGCTCGTACTGGTTCCGGTTGATGGGCGCTTCGCCCCAATGGTTGCACTCCACGCCAGTGTGCGCCCACATCTTGACTTCGGCCTTCTTGAGCAGTTCGCAGAAGTGAAAGTCTTCGGTGCGTCCGTACTCAAGGGCATAGAAGGGCAGGGCTTCATTGGGGCCAAGATGCTCCGGCTTCATCGGCGTTACCTGCTGCACCACGTAGGCCGTGCCATTGTGGATGTACAAGCCAGGGTCTACATCCAGTTGGGGCGCTTCCTGCACAATGTCATAGGGCATGAATCCGTAGCTCTTGTTGTGCCTGCGGTACAGAAAGTGCGTCTCAAGGATTGCGCCGAAAGCCTTCTTGTGGATGAGCGTACAGCCCATGCCGCTGCCGTCGATGGGTATCACGTCGCCCACGGTGTAGTCTTGGCCGGGTAGGTAGGCGCTGTACCATCCATCGTCATGCCGCTTGTAGATGAGGGGGTCGCAGGGTGGGACGCGCCGATAGTAGATGCCGGTCATGAACAGGGCGTCACGCTCCATCGCTGCCTTGAGCAATTCCCCGGCTGCGTTCGGTGGCATTTCTACATCGTCGTCAACGAACAGGAGCCAGTCAGCAACCTTCTGGTTCAGGAACCACATGATGATATTGTTGCGGTTGCTGTCTGTCAGCGCGCCGCCGCTGCTCATCATCAGGCTGTAGGGATGCTGGATAGAGATGAGAGATTTCCAGAAGGCGGGAATCTGCCACTTGTTGCAGGCTACGCCCAGGGCGTAGGGCGGGAGTTGGGTCATCGGCGTCGGATGGGCCTCGGCATGGGTACGCTGGTCTTAGGCTTCTTGCCCGGTTTGATGCGTTTGCTGATATTCTTGTTGGTGACTGGTTTCATGGTTGCTCTGTGGGTCTGGTTCATCCATTTTCTTGAGAAGCATTTCGACAAATTCAAGCGCGCCAGAAAATGCGGCTATCTGCTGCTTGAGTCGGGCGGCATGTTCCTCAAGGAATTGGCGTGTGATGGGCATTAGGATTCCGTCCGGTTGGTGCTGGCGTCCGTGCACATGACGTAGTAGGGCGTGCCGTCCTCGGCCACAATGCGAAGGCTGTGCGTCATTACCTGCGTGGTGTGCGCACAGAACAAGCCGCCTGATTCCGCTACGACTGTAGGCACTCTCATCAGGTTGTTGCTCTTCTTCGTGTTCGTGTTCGTGAAGCGCAAGAAGGCGAAGTTGGTGGGTACGGTGACGGCGGTGTCGAAGTCGGTGTCCACCTGAATCACGCTGCACGTGCCGCCAATGTTGGTGCTGGCGGCTGCGATACCGAACGTGGCGCGCAGGGCGTTGGCCGCTCCGCTCACTGCTGCATTCGCGCCCGCCGTGCCCAGGCTGATATGTGCGCCGTTGACCGTCCCGCCTGTCGCCACTGACACATTGTTGATGGTCGAGAAGGCGCGCAAGGCTTCACCTGAACCCCCCGCACCAGAGAAGTACAGGCGAAGGTATTGGCCTCGCATGTCGCCGGTCGTGTGAGTGGCGTTCAGGTAAAATTCAAGCGCGTTGCCCGCTGTTGAACCAAGCGCGTGATTCGCTCCACTTGCACCAGAGCCAAGCAAGAGCGAGTTCGTTGCTGTGCCTAGCACCGTCTTGCCTATCACGCTCAGGGTGTCCAGGTCTGCATCCCACAACAGGTACTTGCCGGTCGTATCGCCGTAGAATTTCACGTCGTGACCGGTGGCGTCAATCCCCGTGGTAAGCACGCCAATCACATCCACCGTGCCAGTGAACAGGGAATTACCCACCGTAGAAGCATCGCCAAGCACGTACATCTTGTCGGCGCTGGCGTCCCACTGCCAATACTTGCCCACGGTCGCGCCAAAGATGGTTACGTCTTGGCCGTAGCCTGCCGTGCCCACCTCGAAACCGTCTTGCACTGGCGTACCGGTAACAATCATCTTCTCCCAATCAGCATCAGCCCCATTGTTGGCGTGCTTGGTGTACAGGTCATTGGCATTGGCAATGTCCATGTACATCGAGCCTAAGCCAGATTCCAAGAAGGGATAAGACGCACCTACGGGCGCACCAGAACCAAGAAGGAAGCGCCAATCAACTGCCTTGTTCTCTACAATGATGTTCGTCATGGTGGTCTTCCTTGCTAGAGATTGGGCGGGCGGGTAGTTTGCACCCCGATAGGAAACCCGCCCGCCCTTATCTCACAGTACGTCAGGGACGATGATAACGGCGGTGACGGCGTAACCTTTCCCGTCCGTGGTCATGGTGCCACAGACAAGGGTGTAGTTCAGCACGTCGCCTTCGTCCATCATCAGATTGGTTGTGGTGGCGCTCAGGGTGAGTTCGAGTCCTTCCAGGGCCGTGACTCCGGTCGGGTCAATGGTGGTGGTGCTCAGCACGTTGCGGGCTGCGTTGGCCGACGCGTCGTAGTTGTCCACGGCGAACGTGTTGGTGCCGCCTGCAATAGCAACCGTTCCGCTCAGCCAAAGATTTCGGATATAGCACCCGTTCACCGGGGCGATGAAGCCAATGGCTGCATAGGTTGTGCCATCCACCAAGATGCCCGCCGTAGTGGGCGGGGCCAGGGCGGTGGTCACTACAACCTGCTTGCCCATCGCAGTGACGCCAGACTTTTCAGCCAAGCCGGGGAGGACAGCCGCCAGAGTAGGGACCTTGCTAGTCGATGTTCCGCCGTAACTCATGGGGGGCCTCCTTAGCTCGTGGTCGAAATGGACATGATGCGGGCATGCGCCTTGTCGTTCTTCACGACAAAGGTGTACTCGCCCACTACCTGCCCACGTTCGTAGTCGCCGGTCTTCGCCAGGGGTTCATCGAAGAATTCTTCGTAAGGCAGGACGCCAACGAATTCGGACGAAACCACGTACAGTTGGGACGATGGGCACCATCGGGACATGAGGATGTTCAGCGTGCCGAATTCGGTTTCCACCTGGTCGATGGTCACGCCGCCCGTCGCCTCGGTGCGCACTGTCCGCACGTAAGGGGCATAGAAGCTGCTGATCTTGCGCTTCACCCACCCGTTGCAGATGATCAGGTCGGGGTTGCCGCCGTCCGTCCAGCAGGCTTGAATCTGGTCTTCCAAGTCCTTCTGCGTGAGGGGGCCGCTGCTCAAGCTGGCGGTGTTGTCAGTGATGAAGGTGCGGAACCCGCCCATCGCGCGCGGGTCAAGGGTGTTGCTTGCCGTCTGGTTGGTGCCAGCGTTGCGTGCGCCATCGAACAGGGTCTTTTCCAGCAGGCGAAGTTGTTCCTTGAAACGCTTCTGCACGTGGTAGTCATACTCGGCGCTGATGCCAAACTGACTGATCTTGTTCTGCGTGCGGGATACCTTGACTTCCGCCTGGAAGATTTGGGTGTAGTTGTAGGGCGCTGCTACCTGGGTGGTGAAGTCGGCGTCCGATTCGTCGCCTTCATCGCGTGCGTTGCCCACAATTTCCACCACGGCGCTTGCCGCATGGCTGGCGCTGGTGTTGACGTTGGTGGCCGTACCGCCCCACATGCGGGTGACGGTGGCAGAGTCGGATGAGACGATGCGCACCAAAAGCCGTTCGTCGTCAATCTTGATCACATGCCCAGGACGGAGATAGTTGGCGTTGCCTGCTACGATTGCCAGGGTCGCCGTGGCGTTGGTCGCCGCCATGCTTGCTGTGATGGTCGTAGTCAGGGGGGCCATCGTGTCTTCGAGCCACTCCACGCGTGTGCTCGGCCAGTTCTGAATCCTGAATTGCTGCACCTTCGACATGCCGCCCGCGCCGGAATCGCCAATGCCAAAGTACTTGAGCACAGGCACATCCATCGGGTCGATGATGTCAATCAGGTCGGCAATCGCCCGCTTCTGCGGGGTGAGGGGAACGATAGTGTAAGAGCCGCCATCGTAGGACGTGCGCGCTCCGGTTACTTGTGCCATTGGGATTACTCCGTGTTACTGTTGCAATTCCCTTTTCAGCCGGAGCATCTCAAGCCCGTTGCCCGCTTGTCGAGCCGCCTCGTAGTCCTTCTGCAACTGTGCCTTACCTCTCGGCGGTGGGCCAGCGTTCAGGGCGGGGACGGCGTTCATGCCAAGCTCTTGGCGTAGGCGTGCGATCTCTGCTTCAAGGGTAGATAGTTGGTCTTTCCGTTCGTCAGGCTTGGGCTGCTGTGCGGCTGGCGCTTTGCGGGCTTCGGCGGCTGCGATTTTCCACACAAGCCCTTCAAGGGCACCCCGGTTGTTCACTGCTCCGCTGGTCATGGCGGCTACAAGTTCCGGGTGGGTGGGGTCGATGCCTGCTTCCTTTGCCAGCAAGGTGGCGTCGCTACGCATAAGCGCCCATTCGACTGACGATAACTGCTGTGCGAGTTGGCGAACCTGCGCCGTCTCGCCTGTTTCTTCCGCTTGGGACAAGGCCGCCTCAAGCTGCTGGTACTGCTGCACCAACATGTCAGCTTGCCTGCGTTCCTCGGCGGTGGGGCCACGTGTGACCGCTTGAGCCATTTGGCGTAGCTGCTCGTTCTCGCTACGCAAGGACGCCAGTTGCTTGTCCATCTTAGCCTGCCAGCGTCGGAAGTTCTCGTTGTCGGTCAAGTCTGCTACGGCTATCTGCTCAGCTTGTTCGTCGGCTACTTCCTGAGGAAGCTCCTGAATGGGCAAGCCTGCAAACTCCGTGCGTGGGTCTGTACTCATAGTGCTCCTAGTCTACAGTGAGTGAGTGAGGATGATAAGGGGTCATCGAATATAGACGCGCCGGCGCTCTTTCGTCGCGCCAGGGGTATAGCCGGGCAAGTAGGGCCGATAGGTTGGGGCGCTTCCACCTCCACCTCCCCCGCCGCCGCCACGTGAGTAGTACCTGCGGGAGTAGTAGCGTCTGCCGGAAGACCGCCCGCCACTGCTCTTGCCCTTGCCGCCGCCTGCCTTCGCTCGTTCCTCAGCCGCAAGAATGTCGTTCGCTTCCTGCTGTATCTCCGGTGTCTCAGGCGTGCCCATCCCTTCGGCCAGTTGTTCGGGGATGGTGTCCAGGGGCAGGGCTTGACCGGCGAACACAGCCGCTTTGATTTCCTCCGGCGTCCATGCGCCTTCCCTTGCCCGGTTAGGTGACACACCCGCCGCCGCATAGAACGCTTGGAGCCGTTCTTCCTCGAAGTCGTTCAGGGCTTGCAGATAGTAGCGGTCAGGGAAAGGCTTCACCGTGTTGTAGACGGCAAGCAGTTCTTCACGCGTCCATTTCTTCTCAGGATAGGCCGCTTGAACCTCGTCAATGAAGTCTCTAGCCTGCCCGCCCTTGAAAGTCTGCGGGATTTTCGCCCAAAGTTTATCCTTGTTTTGCAGGAAGGCGAGTACACGGTGCTTCCGGGCTATGGCGTCCTTGTTGTCCCAATACGCCTTGAGTTGCGGGTTAGCCTTCAGGTAGTTTCGGCGTGCTGCGGAGCCTTGCCGGAGCTTGAAGTAGCCGTCCTGTACATCGTAGATGTTATCGCCAAAGCGTTCGTTGAGTTCAGCACGGTAGGCCGCTTGCCGGTCGAAGATGTCTGTGCCGTACTTCGCTTCTGCCGCCGCCATATAGTCTCTGACGGGCTGGTAGTAGATGTCCCATACGGTCTTGTGCAGGGCAGTCAGGGGGTCGTCAAAGCCACGGCCATACGCTTCCATGTTCTTCGCCGTTGCCAAGCTGCTCAGCACCTTCTCGCGCTCGTTGGGCGAGAAGTGGGCCAGGGCCTCGGTGATGAGGGGGTCGGCCTTCGCCGTATCGAGCAAGGTCTGGTTCCAGGTCTCAACCGCCTTGTTCCACTTGTCCCAATCGGGCTTACCGTTGGCAAGCAAGTATTCGTTCGGCTTGGGGCGCGTGGCGTAGATGCGGTACACAATCTGATTCTGCCTGATTTGCGCCGCTTCAGTCGGGCTGGCACCCACAATGCTCCAAAGGTAGGGCTTCTGTTCGTCCTTCGGCAAGGTTTGCTCAAGTCCATCTATCGCCGCAAACCTCTCTGTCTGGTAGGCCAGAAACATTTCATGGTTGCCGGGGTTCTGCTGGATGAGGGCTTCTTCCATTGCATCGAACCGCTGTTCTATGTCCTGCATCCCGGCGTCCTTGTAGGTCATCCAGTACACGTTATCGGCGGTAAATTCTTGGTCGCCGGGAAGTGCGCCGTACTGTGCCCATCGAACACGCTCCCACGGAAATGCGCCGCTGATAGCCTGAACGTTCTCACGCAAGCCCTGTTCGCCTGCCACTTCGCCGCCGTAGCCCATATCCCGCTTTGCGTTCTGTAGCTGCACCTGCAACGTTTCGCCGGTCGCTCGGCCACGAACAGGAAGGCCAGTCATAAAACCGCTGATGGTTGGTATGGCTTTCTCTAGAGCCGCCCGCCTGATTGCTTCGCCTATGAGGGGGTCTTGGAACAGGGCGTCAATCTGCTCGTCTGTGAGCTGTCCTTGCTTCCACGCTTCCACCGTCATGGTTGCTTCCAAGTAGGGCATGAGGGGTGTCATGTCCGCTATGCCCGCCTCTTGCGCTGCTCGGAGCACGTCTCTAGGGTCGTCGTAGTCCACGTTCGGTAGGTGCAGGGCGTCCGCTGCCATGCTTGCAATCATGCGGGTAGTCAGGTAGGCGTGTTGCGCACTGCCGCCTACTCCCGGCCCCCACGTGTACTTGCTTGGGCCAGCAACCGCCGCCCCTGCGTTCCATTGGGGGATGTAGTCGCGCAAGCCGCCCCATCCAAGCCCTTCGCTGTGCTGCGCAATGGCGCGCATGGGTACGTGGGGCATCAGGTTCAGTCCTTCCGCAACCATATTGGCCTTGTACCATGCGGAGTTGGCTTCCTCCACGTTGTCCCAATCGGGAAGGGTGAAGTCACTGAAGGGGATGATCAGGTTCTCCGGGTTGAACCAAAGTTCGTTCTCCATCCAATCGGGGAGCCACGGAAATTGCGCCTTCATGCTGTTCCAGAACCGGGGTCGCAATCCGTTGTCGCTCTTGCGCTCGTCCACTCGGTCTTGGCGGGACTTGATGTAAGTGCCAATCGTCGCCGGATGGTGCATGGTGCGCTTGGCCCAATTCCACCCGCTTCTTGTCGTCCAGTAGTGGTAGGGGAAGCCCAAGTCAAGGATGCGGTCAAGGTTGCGGGTGCGCCCGTAGTCGAGCATGATCTCGTCCATCGTCGCCTGGGCCACGTGTCCCACCACAGTCTTGGCCGCTGCAATGCGGGGTACTGCAACTTGGTCGAACCACTTCATCGTCGCCTGCGCCGCCTCTCTGCTGGCAGGCATGACGCTTGTGTTCCACATCCGGTCAGCGTTCTTGCGAAGTTCGCCAAGTTCCCACAGTTGGCCTTCCGCTTCGTTGCGAGCCACGTGCGTAGCAGAAGGGCGGGGCTTACCAAGCAACTTTGCAATCAGGGCTTGCGTCTCTGCCGTGCCTGGGGCCGCAATGCCAGGGCGGGTCAGGTTGTCGAACCATCGGCGTACCACGTTGCCAGGGGCGGTGATAGTTTGCTCGTCTGGCAGGGTGACGGTATAGAAGTCGTCGCCGTGGTCTTTGACCGTTCCGCCCATCTTGACAGCCAGTTCGTCAAGGGTCTCAAGGTGGGGCCTTACCCGTTGTTCCCACACCAATTGACGGCGTAGGGTGGAAGCGGGAACCTGATACTTTGCCGCCGTCTCGTCAATGATGCGTGTTACCTCGGCGTCGTAGTTCTCAGGGAACGTGCGTCGTTCCTTCCCGAAAATGATGCCGTCTTCCAACTCCTGCAACAAGTCGTCTGCTTCCTGCTTTGCTTGCTGCCACTTCGTTCCTGTAGGTGCTTGGGCCTCTAGGTTGTCTGCAAACTCAAACTCTGCCGCTTTCGGCGCTGCAACCGTAGGCGCTGGCGCTTCCACTGGCGCAACCTTCGGCGCTTTTCCTTCTAGTGCCTGCGCCTTAAAAATGTCTTCCATCTTGGCTGCTTTGCCAAGCGCGCTATCTAGTCGGTCAAACGTCCCACGAATCAATTCTTGCTGTTCACCTACTTTCTTCACAATAGCGTCAGCTTGAGCAGGGGTTAAGTCATCCAAAATCTTGATGCTATATCCCATTGCCCTGTTGATATTCTCAATCAATTTCGCTTCAGGTGGGTTGATACCCAAAGTCTGCACAAGATTTCTTACCATTTGTGCAGGCGCAACCTTCGACGCTTCTGCCTCCACCACGCTCTTGACCACGGCCCGGTCGGTCATGGTCACTGGTTCTACTTGCGCTGCCATCTCGCCCGGCGTGAAGTCATAGCTTTCGGGTAATGCGCCTTCTGCCCGTAGGTCACGCGCAATCTGTCCGGCGTCCTGCCCTTCTGCTGCGCGTGCTAGTATCTCGTCCTTGACGCCAAGTTGTTCAGCAATGGCAACGTTGCTATCCCTTGCCGCTTGCAGGGCAGGGGCGATTGTAGGCGCTGGCGGTGGGGCTTCGGGCGATACCCCTACGGTTGTGGGGGGAGCTTCCGCTATAATGGGAGAGGGGGCTGCTGTTGGCGCTGGCGCTTCCGGTGCGCCAAGCAAGTCGTCAACCTTCTTGCGCCATGCCTTTGCCTGCGCTTCGGTCAGCTTGCCACGCGTCGGGGGCGCAAGTCGCTGGTCTCCCTGTAGCCAATCGGCATACTGTCGGATGTATTGCTTGGCTGCTACCGCTTTCGTCTGCCCTATCATGCGCTCAAGCGGGGTGAGGGCTTCCCGCCCGTTCAGGGCGCGTAGGGCAATGGCAAGCTGCTGCTCGTCCAAGTCCATGACGTACTCGCGCCATGCACGTGTAATTCCGCTGCTTGGAGCCTGGAACATCACATCATCGGTCAAGCCTGCGTCTCTGAAGGCTTTGTTCAGGAAGTTGGCAAGATGCTGATAAGCGGGCGCGCCCTTGCCGTCATCCGTCGCTATGCCTGCGCCCTTCGCCAGTTTGTTCAGGGCGGCTATGCGGTCGTTCGCTTCGACAAGACGGAATAGCTGTGTGTACTCGTTGAACCGGGGCTTGATCAGTTTGCCGGTCTTCTCGCTTTCGTCCAGGGCGACAAGGAAGGCGCGCCATACGCTTCGCTGGTCGGTGTTGAGGGCGTCCCACAGTTCGCCGCCTATGTCACCCCACTCCGGGGTTTTGCGCAAGGTGGTGCGCATTCCGGTGATTTCGCCTACGGCTACATCGGTAAGACGGCGTTCCTCAGATATGGCGTCGGCCAGCCAGCCTACCGGCGTTGTATCGCCAGTCCGGGCCACGTAGCCCATGACACGCTGCACCACGGCTACACGCTCTAGGCCAAGTCGCTGCCGATTGCCTTCTACCTTCGCCTTGAATGCGGGGTCGGCCAGCAGTTCAGGCGTGTTGCGCTGAAGGTGGGCAATGGCCCGTTCCGCTGCCCGTTGGTCAAGACTGCCAGCCGGGAGCTTGCCCGCAACCAGATCGTTGTACTGGTTGAGCAAGCCTTGCACCAGACGGTCAGCCTGTTCGTGGTGGTTTGTCCAGTGTTGAGTAATGGCGCTCTGGTAGTTGTTCCAAGCAGTTGTCAAGGCGCGCGTCTTGTCTTCGCCCTTCAAGCCCCGCTCAAAGATGTTCTGCCGTACTCCGTTGTAGCGGTTCAACAGGCGGTTGGCTTCGATGTAGCTACTGCTCCACTGGTACTCCAAGCGGGTCATGATCGCCGCCACACCGTTGATCGCTTTCTCGGCGCTGGCAGGGTCGCCACTCTGCCCGATAGCCTGGGCTACGGTCTGTAGCACGTTGTCCACGCGCCCTTGCTCAGCTCGCGCAACCTGCTCAGCAATCTGCCGTGTCTCTGGTACGCCTGGGACGATGGTCGCTGCCATCTGGTCTGCTACGGGAGCAAGAGAATCGCCAACCTGCGTAATGTCGGCGTGCGCTCCGCTGGCGGCTGCGTCCCCTATCTGCTGGCGCACGATGTTGTCTGCCCTGTCGAGCACCTTCATGAAGTCGTCTTTGGTGCGGGCGTTCTTCCAGGCCGTGTTCAGAGCGTCTACCATCTCCGGGCGCAAGTACAGGCGTTGCGGCAAGAGGGTGTCAATCGGTGGACGCACCCCGCCCTTGAGCACAGCCGCAATCTCCTTGCGCGCCTTCTCTATGTTCCAATCTCGCGCAAGCACTTGGTTGACCAAGCCAGCATGGGGGCCAGCAACGTCAGGCGCAATGACCGGACGCAAGCCTGTTGCGCCTCGTCCCAAGTCGGGGCCGTTGATGTACAGTTCTTCTTTCGCCTTGCCCACAACGTCACCATAAACACGAACCCTTGCTTGCCGTTCGCCTATTACGCCATCACTGGCAACATGGCGGGCTGCGCGTGACCACGGTAGCTTTTCGCTCAGGCGCATTCCCTTGCCCTGTAGGTACTCAGTGAACGTGTTTGCGCCCGAAACGGGCACACCCATAACGTCTTGGAACACGCCTTGATTGGCGATGGGCACCTCGGCGGCAAGCCTGCGGGCGTCGTCCAGGCCCCGGCCTACACCGTAGCCATCGAAGGCTGCGGTGAAGACGTTGTTCGCCATGTTGCGGATAGGGTAGGCAGGCGTGCCAAGCAGGAAGGCCGATTCTATGTCCTTCAGCCATCGCACCATGCGCTGGTCGAAGGGTTCCGCAAACACCATGTCGCCGGTCTTCTTGTCCTTCGTCAAAGCGCCAATCTTATCTGCTTCTCGCAGGAAGGCAGTGTCAGCCAGTTCGCCCACCAACTTGGGCATGTTGACCGGCGTTCCGTTCTCTATCGCTTCCTGCACGGTGTTCAGGGTGGCAATGTCAAAGTCATCGCCAAGCGTCTTGACCAAATCACGCGCCGCTTTCGCTCCACCCGTCAGGTCGTCAGGTCGAGAGACAAACCCGTTGAAAACCCTGATCACATCGTCGGCGCTTGGATTGGACGGGAGCATCTGACTCAGCCAGCCGCCGTAGGTCATGGCGTCCTGCGCCCGGAGATAGACTTGCGTCTTGGGCGTCTCGCGCATAATCCAGCCAAGTACGGGTACTTTCCCTTCGTTGATACCCCTTGCCGTCGCCATCGTGAAACGGTCAAGCAAGGACATGCTGCCTACCATGTCCTGCATTCCGGGCATGTACACCGACATGAAGCGCCGCATCTTGGCGAGTTGCGCCGCCTGCTTGCCCATGCCAAAGAGCATGAGGGGGTCAGCCCAAAAGCCACTCACTATCTCCGTTCCAAACTGTTCGGCGGGCGTGTAGCGATTCAGGTAAGTGGGTATGGCTTGCTCTACGCTTCCCTGCAAGCTACCCGTAGTTGGCACGATGGGGTCATCTTGCAAGCCATACAAAATGGGTAGCACTTCCTCATTCCCTGTCTTCAACGCCATTAGTGCCGACAAGCCCAAGATGGGACTCATCTTTGCTTTCAATGCAGAAGGTGATAGCAGAGGGCCTACTGGATTGTTTGCAAGTTCCTGCCTAAAAGCGGGGTCACGCATAGCCTCCCCTTCCAACGTGCCAAGCGCCTGTCCCGTAAAGGCTTGCTGGAATTGCCCCGCATAGCTAAGGGCTGCGTTCGTCCCATAGTGCAGGCCACGGAAGATGTCGCCCACAGTCGGATTACGCTCAGCCTGCTGCCATCGTTGCGGAAATTGGATGATGTCTTCGTAGGTCGTGACCAGGGCTTCACCGTTCGGCAAGGTCGTGATGAGCTTCTTGACGATAGGATTGACCGTCTTCAGTTTCGGTACACGTGAATCGTAGGGTTGACCGTAGATGCGCTCGTAATCCGCTGCCCGCTCCGCTTCCCACTTCTCGCGCGTCGGGCGGTAGGCTTCCTTCGCCGCCTCTGACGGTTGGCCCCAACCGGGGGGTACAGGAAGGAAGTCGGCAGGTTCCCACTGGTGCGTACCAACGTTTGTAATGGCGTTGCCTATCGGCGCCGGCACATTGGGCAAGGATGCAAGCGGGTTGCGAAGGGGTACGGGGCCTTCCTCGGCGGGGCCATAGACTTTTGCCCTGTACACGGGCGGGGCAGGTTGGTCCGGAACCTTCACAGAGTAGGTGCGCCGCAAGGGGCCTTCGGGTACACGTAAGACCGGCGTAGTGGGTGCTCGGCTGGCAGGGTCGGCCTCGAAGCGGGGCAGGGCAAAGGGCAGATCGGGCATGTAGCCTTGCGCGCGTGCCTGGGCTTGGGTAGGTGGCCCATAGGTCGGGCGGGGGGCAGGAGCATAGACCGGGCGTGCGTAGTTCTGCGCTGGTGCCGGGGCAGGGCGCGATGGTTGGCCCTGTTTGCGCGTGTACAGCTTTATCAGGGATTGTAGCCAGGTCTCTGTGCTCATGGGCTAGAAGCTCAGGAAGGGGGCGTAGCTGGTTGTCGGCGGGGTGAACAGTGGCGGGCGTACTCCCTGCGCAATCCACGGTTCGTAGAGGGCAAGGTTCTTCGGCATGTTCTTGGCGTCCTTGCCTGCGGTCGTCAAGTAGTCCTTCGCCGCCTGCCAGATACGCTGCCAGTCGTCCAGTTGCGGCATTCTACCTTGCAAATTCGTGAACATTTGCTGCACAGGCGAGAACATTCCCCAAGCATCTGTTGGCATGGCATGGCCCCAAAACGCCTTATACGCCTGCATCCAATCCTTCGACATGCCATATCGCTCAAACTGTGAGCCGCCGCCTCCACCTCCACCTCCACCTCCACCACTGTACCCCCCGCCGCCGCCATAGTAGGCGCGTGGAGCGTACCCACTTCGCCCGCTTCCGGCCTTCCCACCTTTCGGCGCTTGTGCCTGGGCGGGTTGTCCTTGTCCGGTCAGATAAGTTGCCAGCAGAGGAGCCAGGGCGGGGGTTGTCGCTGCGGAAGCGGCTACGCCTCCGGCCAGGGCGTTCATAAGGGGGTCATAGTTCTTCGTGGTGCCCATCGTACCAGGGACGGCGGGGCGCTGCGGAGCCGGTACAGGGCCATAAGTCGGGCGGGCGTAGGGTGTGCCTGCTCCGGGCGCGTAGATGTTGCCCACTCTGCTTCGGGCACTGGCCGTAATGGTGCTGAAGTTCGCCGGTCGCAAAGGCGTAGTCGTCTTCTGCTTGGGCCGGTAGGGGGCGGCCACTCCGGGCGGTCTACTCGCCGGTCGATAGGTGCGGGGCTTGGGCTTGGGCGCTGCGGGGCGTGGTTTAGGGGCGGCTGGTTTCG